>ENA-OQDC01000300-OQDC01000300.1-human-gut-metagenome-genome-assembly--contig:-NODE-300-length-37554-cov-4.541481_pt1 | contig 37554 bp, 38 predicted proteins | sample MGYA00242770_ERZ504601 | MGnify/ENA primary metagenome ERZ504601 (study PRJEB26092, sample SAMD00036305) | human gut metagenome | host: Homo sapiens | study: EMG produced TPA metagenomics assembly of...
TTTTTTACTTTTTGATGTCCTATCTTATAAAAACTAAAAACTCGCTATTAAGTACAGCCTCTTATCCTTTACCAAGTTCTCTTATCCTACACAAAGAAGATTCAAATTCCTTCATTCTTTCACAAATATTCAAATACTCGTTATAATTTCCATACATTTGTTTCAACAAGTTGTCATAACCAACTGGAACACTAAGTAACATACCATTTTGCAGTGTCACCAAATCAATACTATCAAAAAACTTTTTTTCCAATAATAATCCATATTCATCAAATTAAAAAAGGGGTATCATTTTCAGCCAAAGAAACTGCCTTTTTTTTGTTAATCCATCAACATACCATATTGGAACAAAGCTCATAACCTCTTTTTTAAATCTTGCATATAGCCGTTGAGGTTTTCCCTGCCTCCATTCTAAATATTTTATCGGACAAAGTTTCCAAAGTCCCCACACCTTACATTTATTATAAAGTTGTTTCATTCTTTTCAACTTAATAGGGGATGAGGGGGCTCCCCAAAGCCAAAACACATCAACATGCAGTACTTCACTACTATACCCCTTAGGAGCAATACGCATCATAAAATGCCTGTGTTTTTTACTTTTATACCTTGTTACATAATAATAATCCTCTGACAAATTTTCGTCAAGAGCACTAATAAGTCTTTCAACATCTTCGTATTTTACCCATAAATCCACATCGTAATCCCAAGGTATTTGTCCTTTATCTCTTATTGCTCCCAATAAAGTACCATATGCAAGATAATAATCAATATGCGACTGAATGCAAACGTTATGAAATGCATTCAATGTATCAAGAACTAATTTTTGATAACAAACAAATTCATTAAAATCATTTTCCAACTTTTCATGCATTTCCTTACGGAAAATAGCTTCTGTTTTAGACAATTCCATATTTACTACTTTTGTAATCGTTTCACAATTTGAGCAGGAATGCCAGCTACTACTACAAAATCGTCTGTAATATCCTTGGTTACCACCGCACCTGCAGCCACAATAACACCCTTTCCTATAATCGAAACTCCTGGAAGCACTATTGAATTCACACAAAGCCAAGTACCATCAGCTATATAAACATTTTTCTCTATATGGCTAACTGTTCCTATTAATCGCTTCTCAATCCATTCAGATGTATCCATCATTCCTGCAGTAATCTGCGAACCACGCGACATTGTCACGTGATTACCAATGTAAATTTTTTCCACGAGGACATATTTGAGCACCATTATTTATGCTAAAATGAGTTTCCGATATAATATCTTTTCAGGATCAGGATCAAAGGATTCCCATAAATCTGCAATGTTCTCCACATTCGCAAATGCTATTTATACCATCGAGAATTTCGTGCCCATCTCGTACATATTTGCGCTGCAATTCAGTAACATTAATACATCCATACCGATTTCAAAAAAAAATCAACAGATTTTTTTACATTTTTTCTTTATCATACTTAACTACTTATGTGAAAAGAAAGCAATCATATAACGCTTCATTTGTTCCTTATATACAAGAGAGACACATCCTATATATACAAAGATTACCAATATCTTATATAAAATATTCGACCAGGAGAATGATTCCACATTACTATAAGAAGGAATGATGGCAACTGCCATAAATATCATAGGCACTATTGACAAAACTATAAATTTTACAAAAGAATAAACAGACTTCGAATCAGAATATACCACTGGAATAACAATAAAAAGCCGAACGAAAATTGCTATAATATCAGCAACAATAGACCCCAAGATACCATAAATCGGAACCAACCAAAATGTTATAAATATATTTATAACACTACCTATGACAGTTGTGATGAAAATAAATTTAGTCTTACTTTTATTGTAATATAAAAAATTATTATAAAAATAAAGAGGACTTTTCAATGCTATAGAAAAAACCATAATTGGTACATATAGCCACGATGATAAATAACTTTCACTGGCCATTAATAAGACTGCCTCTTGCGCAAAAGAACCAATAATAATATATATCAATCCATACACCCACATTAATAGATAAGACATTCTTGCTATATCAGTTAACGCTACTCCAGCATCATTTGTATCGTGATAGAAATCATTTAGACGATTAAACATCCAAGGTTGAAAAGCAGATTGTACCGAATTTAATGCAATATCAGCAACCCCTCCAAATTGTGAGGCAAGACTAAAAATACCTAAAGTAGAAACAGACATCTTACTATTAATGATAATCCTCGTTACAAAACTTGAAATATTATATGACACAGAATGTGGCACAATTGGCAATGAATATTTTAACAAGTCCTTTAAAATCTTTCTATCTATACAAAAAACAAACAACTCATGCTTAATCAAATCAACAAAACATGATTCCTACCATTATTACATTCACAAATAAAGTAGCATATAATATACCGACAGCTCCCATATTCAGCACAACAACTGTTAATATATTTCCCACTAAAATCATGAAGAAAAACACATAAGTCAGTAGTACTGATTTACGAGCTTGCTGCATTCCTTTTAAAGCATCTTGATATACAGAATAAAGAGAAGTAACAAAAGATATCAATATAGCAAGAAATATCACTGGATAAAAGTCAATTCCTTTAAAAATACAGGAACACCAATAATTTCTAAATAGGAATAATCCACATAAAAAAAACAATTCCTCCCCCTCCTATTGAACATATGATTGTTCCAAACATACGAGCGACCTTAGACAAATCATTTTTCAAATCTGCATAAAAACGAATCACAGCATATTGAAATCCCATAGTTATAATACAACTCACTACAGCTGTAAAACCACTTGCTAAATTTAGAATACCATACTGATCTGGTTGTAGATAAGCCGTATATAGAGGAATCAAGAAAAACGAAAACACTTTTAGCAACATATTGCCAAAAGTATAAAACACTGAATTAGCCAATACTGATCCAATACTGCCTTTTGCCATATATATTTTTCAAATATTATAATATTCAGCTAACAGATAATTCTTTCAATATCTTTACAATTTTATCATTATCATTTCTATCTCTCACCGCAATACGAACATAGTTTTTACCATTAAAAGCAATCTTAGAACTGCAATCTTTTACCAAAATCTCATCATTCAACAAAACATGTGTCAATTGATTTTGACGTATAAGGAGGGAGTACTTCACACAAAAAATAATTAGCTTGTGAAGGAATAACACGTAAAAAATCTACTCTCTGAAGATTCTGGTAAAATCGTTTTCGTTCTGATATAAATCTACCACACGCTTTCTTGTAATCAGACTCATATTTACCAAATATTTGCATATAGAACTCTGCAAATGAATTGATGTTCCAAATGGGTAAATCTTTTCTTATTCGTTCAATCAATTCAATGTCGCCACAAGCCAATATTCCTAAACGCAATCCCGGAACACCATAAGATTTTGAAATACTTTTCACTATAATCAAATAAAGATTGCTTGCAAGAATATCATTCTGCAATAAAGAGTTATTTGCTCCATCTTCTGCAAAATCAATGAAAGATTCATCTACGATTAAATAAATAGAACGTTCTCTACACCACAGAGCTAAACGTAATACATCTTTTTGCAAAACAAAATTACCTGAAGGATTATCTGGATTTATCAATAACAATACCCGTATGTCCTTATCAGCATAATATTCTATCAAATCATCAACTGTATATGAAAAATCCACATTACCGGGAATAAATCCAATCAACCTTTCGCTATCGCATCTATTCGGATATTCCTCAAAAGTCGGATAAATTACCCCGATATTTCCTTTTAAATATCCCATTAATGATTTTATCAACTCTGCAGCTCCATTGCCTGGTACAACATAACTATTACTAATATGGAAATACTTGGATATTAACAATGAGTTCACCTTCATGCCTGAAGGATATTCGCTCAATAATATGTCAAAGTTAGCTTTCAACTCATCTTTCATCTTTTGAGAAGGGAAATATGGATTCACCAAATAGCAAAAATCCAAAAGATGAGGAAAACGCCAATAACCACCATAGCGTTTCTGATATAATGAAAGCCGATTGTCACTCTCTGCAAAAATGATTGATGCGATATCCAAATCCTGCACATCATCTATCTCATACCACTTCTTATCCCCGATAGGTAAAGCTTTCAAAGAAGAAGTATGAAGCAATGTCAATACACGCAACACCTGTTCATAATATTCATTATTTCCCATCACACGGCTATATGCCTCCAAGAAAGGGACATATTCATTTATTGAGAAATCACGGCTGAACTTATAAATATTCACCGTCTTGTAATAAACATCGACATCTTCGTATCTGAAAGCCTCTTTAGGAACAAAATTTATAATATTGCAATCCGAATCTATGCGAACCATCGTACCGTCCATCCAGCTTTCACATTTTGCGACCAAAGCCAGATTAGGACGGGAATCATCCACTATCATCGGAAACAGCGCGTCATCAAATATCAAATCTGATTCAATAAGCAGTGTATCATCTTCTTGAAGTTCTTTTTTAGCCAATGACAATGAATAAATGTTATTAGTCTTGTCGTACACAGAGTTGCTTATATATTCTATTTTCAGACCTTTATATTCATTACCTATGTATTTTTTCAGATTTTCTCCTTTATAGCCTATTACAATGACTACACGAGAAAGATTCAACTTGGATAATTGTGTTAAAGTTCTGTCGATAAGTGAAACACCGTTGACACATACCATGCACTTGGTATTGTCTTTGGTCAACTCTCCCAAACGCCGCCCCATACCGGCTGCCAAAATAATTGCCTGCATTACAATTTACTTTAAAGATTCGTTATTATATTTTCTTCCGTGTACTTCAAATCCCGTTCATCATCAATCTCGTACCACTACAAGCCATCTATTTTTAACATATGAACCGGGATAAACATCTTCGACATTGTCAAAAGCATATATTCATATCCTAACTTTGGCTGCTCTTCTTTTACTTTCGCATATTCTTTACACATCTTACGATAGAAAGCATTTGAAAGTTTGTGTATACCGACAAACCTAAACTCAAACTATACTTCTTGTCATCGTAAGCATAAAGCAGGCCTATCCGCCTCGATATGCCAAATGCACAGGTGACACCTGCCACTTGAGGGAAATGCATATCCGAAGTGCTGCAAAACATATCCATACTGAAAGGTTCATAGAATTGGCCCACCTGTAAGGAGTGTCCTTTATCCCTATAACCTACAAATATGTCTTTTGCTGTAACCTTGTTATGCAAGAAACCTACATCTATTTTAAAATAGTAATGTTCGTCATATTTTCCTTTAATCCCATACGGACATCGTAAAAATGAAGCTCACCTCGAAGAGTATCTGAACCGTTTAGGTATCCTCCAGCATCCACCAGAATCCTACCCGTAGGAACAAGGCTCAGCCTATTGCCCTCAGACGCAAACAAATGTGCCAAAACAGTGATAATAGGATACTGACCAAAAGATGTATACTATTGTTTTTCAACAGAATGTAAATATTAAATTGGGATTGGCTAAAGATATTCATAATCCCTTCCGTTGACTGTAACCATCTATTTTTTCGCATAGCACCATAAGCCCCTCATTTTTTTGAGATGTTATAGAAATGCTAATAAATGATTGGATTTTATTTTATTTGTTGATAAAACAGGGTAATAAGCGGTTTTATTAATAGTAATAGAATTTTTTCTAAATCTTCGCAGTTGTAAGGAATTAATAGTTTTAAGTTCAACCACGAAAATAAACATTCACAAGTCAAATCTTAACTTGAATACTTATATCAAAACTTTATTGAGAAATAAAATTTTCAATTCTTTCTATTAGAAGTTTAGCAGGTGTTATTTTAGGAGCGACTTCCTCTTCAGTCATTTCATAGGTACAGTTATAATCACTCTTTTCACGCATCGTTTGTAATTGGGAATACAGTCTTCCATCAGACAAAGAGAAAACACCTGTCTTGACATAATGTTGGCCAAACAAAGCAACGGCTCCTTTATGAGTACCCACACTGTGTTTATCATAAATAAGTAACGCAGATACTGCATGAAACAAAGCATAATAAAGCCTATTGGCAATATTATCCCAGTAACCTAAATATGCCAATTCATTTATCTGATTGAAAATACTTTTCGCTTTTTCAATCTCTAATTGAATCACTATTTTACGTTCTTCATCATTCAAACTCATACCAGTTCAATTTTATCTTGTTCCACATTCTTGTGAAATGGGAGAAAAGAGGTTGACTCCCACTCTTGACGAGTATAAATGACCGGAATTATCATTTCGCCTAAATCCCAACCTAAATAAGTAAAAGGAAACAGAACATCATCATAATCACTTTGTTCTATTTGAGGCTTGTCAAGAATAATAAGTAAGTCCCAATCGGAATCACAATGAGCTTCGCCACGTGCACGTGAGCCATAAAGCAATAATTTACCATTGGCAGGAAGAGCATCCTTAGCAACTTGCTTAATTCGGGCTATGACTTGAGATTGTTCCATCTTACTATATTATAATTCACTATACTACAAAGTAACAAAAAATCTTTTATTCCACCAAATACCATCTCTATATTCCTCGTTTTCTGCTGAAATTTCACCCCAACCTTTACCAACCGTTTCCCATCTAACGAGAAAGGAATCAAATAACCTTTTCATCAATCTGCTTCAAGGCCTCTTCGGCAGTGCCATTCAGTTTAAATTCAAAGACATAAGATAGTATCTTTCGTCTTCACCACTGCATCGGCACGACCACGGGCACTGCGCACTTCGGTTTCAACGAACTGCCCCAACAAGGTGAAAACCACATAAAAGATAGCTTGGTAATGACGCTCGGTATTATCGCTCAACTCGTAAGGAATACCGGCAAAGAAAACTTTCAAACGTTCCATAAAGGCTTCCACGTCACCGGCACGAAACTCGCGCATGAAAGTACCGATGTGGAAACCGGTTTCATCACTCGATACTTGGGTATAATAAGGAAGCAAAAAATTCAAGAAGCCATAGCGAACTTCATCATTGGGAAATCCCAAGGTATAAAGATTGACTTCCTTATCATAACCTTTAATGGTCAAATAACCGCTTTGGTAAATCATAGGAAGCGGATTATTGGCTTCCGCACGGTATTCAGAGAAAGCGGAAGCAGTCACTTCCATTCCGTCTATCAATAGACGCAAGTCATAGTTGCTCTGTTTCAGCAAATCGACCAAATAAATCGGGGTACCAGTCTGAAACCAGAAGTTATCCAAAATCTTCGACTTGCCGGCGTTCAATACACTGAATGGATTGAAAACACCTTCGCTATGCGGATAGAAATGATAACCGTCATACAAACGGGTCATCTTATCAAGTGCCTCCTGAAAACCCATTCCATTGGTTACCCCCAAACGTTCTATTTCCGGAGTAAACGTATTAATCAACTCCTCCTTTGTAATGCCACATAAAGAAGAATAGTCAGGCCATACGCTAATATCTTGCAACTGATTTAAATCACTGAACACGCTAATCTGCGCAAACTTCGTCACACCCGTCAAAAAAACAAAGCGGAGATAACGATCGGCACTTTTCAGTACCCCATAAAAGGCTTTCAATATCCGACAATATTCTTCCGTTAGCTTTTCATCCGAAAGAGCTTGAAGCAAAGGCTTATCATATTCATCAATCAACACTACCACTTGCTTACCCGTCTGGGCATACGCCTGCTCTATCACATAGGCAAAGCGCTCTTCGGGACTACGCTCCTGCTTTTCCGCACCATATTTCAATTCCCACTTTTCCAGATATTGATTAAGCATGGCTACCAAATCTCCGGCTGTTTCATATTTACGGGCATTCAAGTCCAGATGCAATACAGGATATTCCTCCCACCGGGTTTCCAGTTTTTCGATGGCAAGTCCGTGAAACAAATCTTTACGTCCTTGAAAGTAAGCTTCGAAGGTAGATATAAGCAAACTCTTACCGAAACGGCGAGGACGGCTCAAAAAATAGGGAGTGGAATTGGATGCTATCTTATAGACCATTGCTGTTTTGTCTACATAAAGATAATTTTCTTCACGCAGCTTTCAAAAGTCTGTATACCAATCGGCAGTTTACGCATCTGTTCCATCTCATTTCTCTTTTTTAGAAGCTATATGCAAATATACGTTTTTTCTTCAAAGAGAAATTCTATTTATACATTTTTATTCCATTTCCTCCCATGGATAAGGATTATCCACCACATTCTGAAACTCATCAACTGCTTCCTGCTGCTCGGCAGTCAGTGATGCAACACTCCAGGAAGCAATGATAGAACGGCCCTCGTCGGCCAAAGGCTCATCGAAAACCTCTCCATAACAAGCCGTAAGCAAACGGAGTTTCAACAAAGAGGAAGGAAGGGAATCAAGGGTATCCCAGCAACGCCTCAATACCTCCTGCACATGCTGTGTTTTTCACCATGGTCAATGAACGAGGCACTATACCCCTTCAATACAGCAAGACATACATTTGCCTGCTCTTCCACCGTGGTGCCCCAAGTGCCAGAATTATACAAAGTTGTGGTCAAGCGATAGACTTCGCTGTTACGACGAGACAAGTCATCGCTATAGATAGGACTGCCGTCCATACCCAAATACATCAGATCGTGCGCGGCACGCTGAAGGAGGAGTGCTTCTTCTAAAAGAGACATGCTATTTTGATTTATGATTTCAGAGTTATGATTTTATCACCAATGACTAATCATTGATTATCGACGATTATTTGATTACTTCGATGAGGTCTGGATGGATGGTCGCAATGGCAACAGCAATGATACCTTGTATAGCAATCACTACACGACGATCACGGGCACCTTTTACCTTTAGAAAAACACCTTCTTGACCCTCGAAGTCGCCACCGGTGATACGAACTTTCGTACCTTTGGAGAGATTCAGTTCTTCGGGTTGGAAATAGAGAAGATGGTCATTGTAGGTACCGGCGACGGCTATGAAACGCTGCATATCATGGTCGGGAATGATTATTTTCTGACCGCTACGGGTATCAGTAATATATTGCAAATAAGTAATTTGAGACTTAAATCGCTGCACTTCGGAAGGACGTGCGTGGACAAAAACCAGATTACGGATGACGGGAACCAAAGCACGGACTTTCCTGCCCCTACAGATACTTATCTTATATTGCATAGGAATGAAACAGCCAAGATTTGCCTTTTCGAGAAGATGCATAGCTTCAAGCTCCCTGCGGTATGTGGCACGCATGGCAAACCAAACTTCGGTCTCTTTATCCATTTATATTCTTGCTGATTTTACTTAGAAAAAGGTATTCCTTGGGGGCTTTGAACTACCATTACAGAACTGTAGTTCAATCACTTGCGAGCATTTTATGGGAAGTTTGACAAGCACTATGCTCTTCTTGTCAACAAATTCTCTGCGGTTGTTCATTACCTTTTGGTAAGAGACTATAAACGAACGCATTAGAAACAAAAAAGCGTTTTTTAATCGTACGTTTAAAAAACAGCTATTTCGAACTTATACAAGACATACTCAAAGAGCTAAAAATAAGAAGATTTTAACTGATTACATATATTGTATATACTACTGAAATTCAATGCAATATACTTATCATTATTTATTATTAGGAACATTTTTCTATCAAACATTTTGCCATTACAAAAAACGTCTCTATCTTTGCGTTCATTAAACGTACGTTTTTTAAACAGCATATCATCTTATATATCAACCATTTACAACTCACCCTTCACATTTCCCTCCAAAATTCCCTTATTTCTCCCTCACTTTTTATACTTTCGCATTTTTTAACCAGAGTAAAAACAGTTAAACGAACGAAGAATTACACAAATGAAAGAACTCAAAAAAAGAAGCATCTCAACAGTAACGAGCAGAGAAGCATGTCGTATCAATCTGATACACAGAAGCTAAGAACAACAAAAGTAAAGGAACACAGCTCCATAGTAGACGAAAAGCTATTGGCAGAACGGGTTTACTACGGAGACCAGACCCATGTTTATGTAGGTTACTTAAGAGCCTTTAAATCAGGCTATTTTGAAGGAACAAATATCAAGAAAATTACAGATATAGCCAAACTATTCGTTGCTTCCGAAAACTTCACAAAGAGAACCAGAGGAGAGCAAAAGCCTTTGACTTACAGTACGATAATTACCGAATTGGAGAAGGTATGGGCCATCATAAAACGGGAAGATACCACACTGATTGACCCATACGGATATGATGTAAGGATAAATCACTGATAGTTCAGTACCTGGAAAGGCAGTAATTTTGCCCCCGTCAGCAACCGGACAGAAGGGCTACACCTTTCTCGTCGGATGGTGTAGCCTCAACAAGGCAAGGGCGTAGCCATCCGTACTGAAAGGAGTAGCCCTTTTTCATTGCTGATTATCATACATTTAATAACCCTAAAAACATAAAAAATGGGAAAAGAGAAAACTGAATTTGAGGAGCAATTTAGTATCCAAAACAGAAAAAACAAAAAAATCTATGGGAAAAACGGATTACGGAAAACACGACAATTGAGCATGGAGTCTGTACAATGGAATGGCACAGCGCATAAATTCCCTACTGGAATACATGCAATACGGATATGCATTGATAGCCTACCGAAAGCAGGACGGTAGCTTCTACATGGGAAAAGGAACCCTTGTTTCCTACGAAAACGACTTCAAAAAGAAACATGACGTGACAAGCATTAAAGCTCACGTAGCCTATTGGGACGCGGAACAACAAGGCTGGCGGACTTTTCTGATTGAGAATTTTATGGAGTGGAGACCGATAGTAAACTAATAAAAACACCAATATCAAAGCTATGGAGGCTTATTTACTACATGATGCCAATGCCGGCAGCAACTTAAAATTAATGATCATGATACAAGAAGAAGGTATGAAAGGATATGGTATTTACTGGACAGTGCTCGAATTCCTCAGATTGCAGAACGAATATAAAGCTAGCCTGAAAGTGATTCCCATACTGGCACAAAAAGCAAGGGTGACAACCGCCACACTGAAGCGAATCATCTATGACTATGCGCTGTTCGAGGTGAACGAGACAAGCTTCTCATCCCCCGGACTAAGCCGCCGCATGAAGCCATGGGGATGCCCAACAAGAAGCTAAAAAAGAGGCCGGACGTCGCGGTGGACTGGTTAACCAGCAGAGAATCAGGGATGCCAAGACAAGCAGCGCTTTTAGCAAATAAACTAAATAAAGAGAATAAAGAAAACCCCCTCTATCTCCAGGGACAAGGGGAAGAAGGAAGGAGGAGATTCTTCTGACTCCACCGGAGTACACGCTCAACAGACAGACGCATAATTACCAAGGCCTGATGGAAGAGCTGGCAAGGCAGAAAGTAACCGACATACACGATCTGAATGCCATCCTGAGACTGACGGATTTTGGAAAACTGGGAGGGAAAATCTGGAAAATCCTATACGAGTTGAACAGCTCACCCCAACTGAAAGCCCGCATCGTGATGCCCGGAAAGTACATACTGAAATTACTCAGAGGTTAGATTTAATAAAAGAAATATAATACTTATCTTTGTGTCCATAACAAAACACCCTAATCATTATGAATCTGAAAAAACTATTTTTTGCTTCCGCCCTGCTCTTTGCTGCATGCGGCACTATCCAGGCCCAGGAAGTCATTGCCCACCGTGGTTTCTGGACTACGGACGGCTCGGCCCAGAACTCCCTTGCCGCACTTGTAAAGGCTGATTCTATCCACTGCTACGGCTCCGAGTTCGACGTTTGGCTCACCACAGACAATCAGCTGGTTGTCAATCATGACGCCACCTTTAAAGGCGTAACTATGCAAGATGCCACAGCCAAGGTATGCACCGCCGTACAACTGGACAACGGCGAACAACTCCCTACCCTGCAACAGTATCTGGACAAGGCAAAAAGCCTGAAAACCCGCCTTATCCTCGAACTGAAAGCCCACAAGACTCCCGAACAGGAAACACGAGCCGTAGAGGGTATCGTAAAAATGATAAAGAACAAAGGACTGGAGGACCGTACGGAATATATTACCTTCTCCAAACATGCCACCAAGGAATTTATCCGTCTGGCACCCAAAGGTACGCCCGTTTACTATCTGGAGGGTGACCTTACCCCCAAGGAGCTGAAAGCATGGGGTTGTGCCGGTCCCGACTATCACTTCAGTGTCTTCCAAAAACATCCTGAATGGATAAAGGAATGCCACGACCTCGGCATGAAAGTAAACGCCTGGACCGTAAACGAAGCCAAAGACATGGAATGGCTTATCAGCCAAGGAGTAGATTTCATCACAACCAATGAACCGGTAGTGCTGGAAGAAATTTTAAAGAAAAAATAGCCGTTCCTTATACATTTAGAAACAAAAACCAAACAAACCGCTTCATTATGTCCACAATGGAGCGGTTTATTATTTTCAAAAATGATAGCAATTAGTCCTATAAAAAATCTTTTTTCTTATTTTGAATCAAACTAAACTTTCACATGGATTACAATTTATATAAAAACAAAGCCATATGCTTTTAAATTGAAAGCATGACAGTAGATATTCTCATTGAATGAAAGTTTCGCTAAAAATAATAGAAAATAGATATGCTTTACAGTTAATCACAAAACAAAACGTCGTATATTTGCATTAAAATAAAACAAAAGGATATATCAATAAATCAATAAAGGACAAAATGACAAGAGCTATAAAATTCACCAAGATGCACGGTGCCGGAAACGACTACATTTATGTAGATACAACCCAATATCCTATCAGCCATCCGGAAGAGCTTGCGAGGGCATGGAGTGCACCGCATACGGGAATTGGAAGTGACGGTCTGGTACTTATAGGTTCTTCGAACAAGGCCGATTTCAGCATGCGGATATTTCAATGCAGACGGCTCGGAGGCCCGGATGTGCGGCAATGCAAGCCGCTGCATCGGAAAATATCTTTTTGACTACGGACTGACCTCCAAAACAGAAATCGCACTCGATACACTGTCAGGTATAAGGATGCTAAACCTGCACTTGGCAGACGGAAAGGTCAACTCTGTAACCGTAGACATGGGCATACCTGCCGACGAACCGGCAGACTACGACGGCAAAGGAGCCAAACCGATGAAAGAACAGCCCATCGAAGTGGACGGAGAACGATATGTAGGGACCACCGTATCCATGGGAAACCCACATCTGGTAATCTTTGTCAATGATATTGAAGCCATCGACCTTACAGTCATCGGTCCCAAACTGGAGAATCACCCTCTCTTCCCCGGACGCATCAATGTGGAATTTGCCCAGATATTGGGAGAAGGAAAAATAAGGATGCGTGTCTGGGAACGAGGCTCGGGCATTACCCAAGCCTGCGGAACCGGAGCTTGTGCCACCGCCGTGGCAGCCTTCCTCACCGGACACGCAGGGAGAGATTCTACCGTCATCATGGACGGAGGCTCACTCAACATCCGATGGGACATCGCCACCAGACATGTCCTGATGACGGGGGAAGCCACCAAAGTATTCGACGGAGAAATAGAATTAATTGAGAATTGATAATGGAAAATGAAGAATTATCCATTATCCACTATCCATTAAAAATAAGAGTATGGCATTAGTTAACGAACATTTTTTAAAGCTACCGGGCAGTTATCTGTTTTCAGACATAGCCAAGAAGGTAAATACTTTCAGGATAACACATCCCAAGCAAGAGGTCATCCGTCTGGGTATCGGAGACGTTACCCGGCCACTGCCACCGGTCTGCATCGAAGCGATGCACAAGGCAGTGGAGGAGATGGCTGACGCACGGACATTCCGTGGATATGGTCCCGAGCAGGGATACGACTTCCTGATAGAAGCCATCCTCAAGCACGATTACCTTCCGCGAGGCATCCACTTCGGTCCTACGGAAATCTTCGTGAACGACGGAGCAAAGAGCGACACGGGAAACATCGGCGACATTCTCCGCCACGACAACAGCGTGGGAGTGACCGACCCTATTTATCCGGTCTATATAGACAGCAACGTGATGTGCGGACGTGCCGGAGTACTGGAGGAAAACTGCCAGTGGAGCAACGTCACCTACATGCCTTGTACCGCCGAGAACGACTTCATCCCGGAGATTCCGGACAAGCGCATCGACATCGTCTACCTCTGCTACCCCAACAACCCGACGGGAACCACTCTGACCAAGTCCGAGTTGAAGAAATGGGTAGATTATGCGCTCGCCAACGACACGTTGATTCTGTTCGATGCCGCCTACGAAGCCTTCATCCGCGAAGATGACGTGCCCCACTCCATCTATGAGATAAAGGGAGCAAAGAAATGCGCCATCGAGTTCCGCAGCTTCTCGAAGACTGCCGGATTCACGGGAGTACGCTGCGGCTACACCGTTGTACCGAAAGAACTCACCGCCGCCACACTGGAAGGTGAACGCATCCCGCTGAACAAGCTCTGGAACCGCCGCCAATCTACCAAGTTCAACGGTACCAGCTACATCACCCAGCGAGCGGCGGAAGCCATCTACACACCGGAGGGACAGCGGCAGATAAAGGAAACGATAGATTATTATATGGACAATGCCCGGACCATGAAGCAGGGCCTTGAAGCGGCCGGGCTGAAAGTCTACGGCGGTGTGAACGCTCCTTACATCTGGCTGAAAACACCCGACGGAACAAGCTCCTGGCGGTTCTTCGAACAGATGCTGTACGAAGCCAATGTAGTGGGCACACCGGGTGTAGGTTTCGGCCCCAGCGGTGAAGGATATATCCGGCTGACGGCCTTCGGCAAACATGAAGATTGCGTGGAAGCCATGAAGCGCATCCGGAAGTGGCTGAAATAAAAAAACAATTGAATTAGCGAGGTACTTGTTATAATCGAGTCGGACTGATCATCCGGAATTTTTCTAAACTTAAAGGTAAAAAGGTATGAAAACAAGAAGTGTAAAATGGGTAATAATGGCAATGGCGCTATTATCAATGGCAATGCCTTTCACGGCAAAGGCTCAGGATAAAGTGGAAGCGTCGGTAGGCGTCGACCTCGTAAGCGGTTACGTGTGGCGTGGCCAGGATTTGGGAGGGGTAAGCCTCCAGCCGAGCGCATCCATCGCCTACAAAGGTTTCTCTCTGGGAGCTTGGGGCTCCGTAGGCATCGAGAGTTCGGACACGAAAGAGTTCGACCTCATACTGGGATATTCAACCGGAGGCTTCAGCGTATCAGTGACGGACTACTGGTACAATGTGACCGGAGATGGGGTGACAGCCAAATACTTCCAGTACGGCGCACACAATGCTGCCAACTCACATCTGTTCGAAGCGCAAATCGGCTATGATTTCGGCCCCGTAGCCGTAAACTGGTACACCAACTTTGCAGGCGACGACGGTGTTGACAAAGACGGTGACCGTGCTTATTCATCCTACATCTCCGTAGCAGCTCCCTTCACACTGGGCGGACTGGACTGGACGGCCGAGATAGGCGCTACCCCTTGGGCCACGGACTTCTATGGAGCCAACGGATTTGCCGTATGCGACGTCAGCCTGGGAGTATCAAAAGACATCAAAATCACCGATTCCTTCTCCCTCCCGTTGTTTGCCAAAGCAACCTGGAATCCAAGGTCTGAAGGTGCATACTTTGTAGTCGGACTAAGCTTCTAAAAGCAAAGAACTATGATTTACACACGCCGAAAGGCAAATAGTAAATACAGTCTCTACAGACTGCGTATGGCCCTTGCCATATCGCTGGTATTCTTCGTGCAGCCGGGCTTTGCACTGGTCGAAGCCGGTTTTACAAGAGTAAAAAATACGGCCAATATCCAGATGAAGAACTTCGTTGACTTCATGTTTGGCTGTCTGCTCCACTGGTTCATCGGTTTCGGACTGATGTTCGGTGCAGGCGGATTCATAGGAATGCCCCATTTCTTCGACCTCTCGTTCTACGACGGAGGCGGGCTTCCCACGGAAGGTTTCCTGGTATTCCAGACTGTATTCTACGCTAATGATTTTATGTTTTATTAAACCAACAATTACAACTCTAAGGTATTATGTCAAAATTGAGATTCAGAGTAGTAGAAACGGCGTTTAAGAAGAAACCCGTTGCAGTGGCAGTTCCGGCGGAACGTCCGTCAGAGTATTTTGCCAAGTATGTATTCAACAAGGAGAAGATGTTCCGCTATCTGCCGAGCAAGGTGTATGCCAAACTGACGGATGTGATTGACAACGGAGCTCCGCTGGACCGCAGCATAGCCGACGAGGTTGCCGCAGGTATGAAGAAATGGGCGGTTGAAATGGGGGCGACCCACTATACGCACTGGTTTCATCCGCTGACCGAAGGTACTGCCGAAAAGCACGATGCTTTTGTAGAACACGACGGCAAAGGCGGTGTAATGGAGGAATTCACCGGCAAACTGCTCGTGCAGCAGGAACCAGACGCATCCAGTTTTCCGAACGGCGGTATCCGCAATACGTTCGAGGCACGTGGTTACTCGGCATGGGACCCCTCCTCCCCGGCATTCATCGTAGACGACACGCTCTGCATCCCGACTATTTTCATCGCCTATACCGGTGAGTCTCTGGACTACAAGGCACCGTTGCTGAAAGCCCTGCGTGCCGTAGACAAGGCTGCCGTCGATGTATGCCATTATTTCAATCCAGAAGTAAAGAAAGTGGTTGCCTATCTGGGCTGGGAACAGGAATATTTTCTGGTTGACGAAGGGTTGTACGCTGCACGCCCCGACCTGCTGATGACCGGACGCACGCTGATGGGCCATGACAGCGCCAAGAACCAGCAGTTGGAAGACCATTACTTCGGGGCCATCCCCAGCCGTGTGGCCGCTTTCATGAAGGAACTGGAAATCGAAGCGCTGAAACTCGGCATCCCCGTCAAGACCCGTCACAACGAAGTGGCTCCCAACCAGTTCGAGCTGGCTCCCGTCTTCGAGGAATGCAACCTGGCGGTAGACCACAACATGCTCATCATGGCCTTGATGCGTAAAGTGGCACGTAACCACGGTTTCCGCGTACTGCTGCACGAAAAGCCCTTCAAGGGTGTCAACGGTAGCGGCAAGCATAATAACTGGTCGCTGGGTACGGATACCGGTATCCTGCTCCACGCACCCGGCAAACTGCCCGAAGAGAACCTGCGTTTCATCACCTTCGTAGTGAATACGCTGATGGCCGTATACCGTCACAACGGATTGCTGAAAGCCTCCATCTCCAGTGCGACGAACGCCCACCGGCTGGGTGCCAACGAAGCGCCTCCGGCCATCATCTCTTCCTTCCTGGGCAAGCAGTTGAGCCAGGTGCTGGAACACATCGAAGAGAGCACCAAGGACGACCTCGTCAGCCTCAGCGGCAAGCAAGGCATGAAGCTAGACATCCCGCAGATTCCGGAACTGATGATAGACAATACCGACCGCAACCGCACCAGCCCGTTCGCCTTCACCGGCAACCGCTTCGAGTTCCGCGCCGTGGGTTCCGAGGCCAACTGCGCCAGTGCCATGATTGCGCTGAATTCCGCCCTTGCCGAGCAGTTGACGGAATTCAAGAAAGATGTGGACGAACTGATTGAAAAGGGTGAGCCGAAAATCTCCGCCATTCTCGACGTTATCCGCAAGTACATCAAGATTTGTAAACCCATCCACTTCGATGGAAACGGTTACAGTGACGAATGGAAAGCTGAAGCTGCCCGCCGCGGTCTGGACTGCGAGACAAGTGTCCCCGTCATCTTCGACAACTACCTGAAACCGGAGAGCATCCGGATGTTCGAGTCCATCGGTGTCATGACGAAGAAGGAACTGGAAGCCCGTAACGAGGTGAAATGGGAAATGTACACCAAGAAAATACAGATTGAAGCCCGCGTGCTCGGAGATTTGACCATGAACCACATTATCCCCGTAGCTACACAGTATCAGTCGGATTTGATTGACAACGTCTACAAGATGAAAGACCTGTTCCCCGCAGAGAAGGCTGCAAAACTGTCTGCCAAGAATCTGGAACTCATCGAAGAGATTGCCGACCGTACCGCCTTCATCAAGGAGCATGTGGATGCCATGATTGAGGCGCGCAAAGTGGCCAACAGAATTGAGAGTGAACGTGAAAAAGCCATCGCCTACCACGACAACATCGTACCGATGATGGAGGAAATCCGTTACCACATCGACAAGCTGGAACTCATCGTCGACAATCAGATGTGGACGTTGCCTAAATATCGCGAGTTACTGTTTATAAGATGAAAAATGAAGGATGAAGGATGAATTCTTAATCCCTATCTCATTCTTTTGTTGGTTGTTTTAAGTTTGCAGGGGGGAGAGGTGCCGCGAGGCAGTTCTCTCTCTTTTTTCGTCCATGCCAACTGTTGGCGGTAAGCGGGAAATAACCTATCTTTGCCCGTTAGATAAAACAATCCTGTCATCATGAAGAATTTACGTAACTGCTATGCAGCGTTCCTGCTGTTTGCCTTGCTGTCCGTTTCGGCTGCCGCCCCGGCACAAACCGATCTGCAGCAAAAACTGGGTCGGATTTCCACCATTACGGAAACCCGTCCGTTGGAGTCTACCCGGTTCTCCGAGAAATATGTAACCTATTTCACCCAGCCGTTGGACCACCGTCATCCCGAAAAGGGCAGTTTCCACCAACGTGTAATTGTCTCCCACGTCGGCTTCGACCGTCCCACGGTGATTGTAACCGAAGGCTATGGAGCCGCCTATGCCCTCAACCCCAAGTATCGCGAGGAACTTTCAGAGCTGCTCGATGCCAACATGATTTTTGTGGAATACCGTTATTTCCTGGAATCCACCCCTGAGCCTAAAGACTGGCAATACCTCACCGCCGAGAATTCCGCAGACGACCTGCACGCCGTCCGCAACGCCTTTAAAAGCATCTATCCCGGCAAATGGATTGCGACCGGCATCAGCAAGGGCGGGCAGACTACCCTGCTCTACCGCACATTCTATCCGGACGATGTGGATATTTCCGTACCTTATGTAGCTCCGCTCTGCTACGGGGTGGAAGACGGGCGCCACGAGCCTTTCCTCAGGAAAGTGTCTACTCCGGAGGACCGCAAACGGATTGAGGACTTCCAGTTGGAAGTGTTGAAACGGAAAGCCGCACTGCTCCCCCGCTTTGAGAAATATTGCGATGAAAAAGGACTCAAGTTCCGTGCGCCCGTTGAAGAGATATACGACTATTGCGTGCTGGAGTATTCTTTTGCCCTTTGGCAGTGGGGAACTCCCGTCAGCAGCATTCCCGCAACCACGGCCTCGGACGATAAGATATTTGCCCATCTGCTCGACATCAGTAATCCCGACTACTTCATTGCCGACAGTCCCACAGCCTCGTTCTTCGTGCAGGCCGCCCGCGAACTGGGCTATTACGGCTACGATACGAAGCCTTTCAAGAAGTATCTTTCCATCCAATCGAGCAAGGATTACCTGCACCGCCTCATGCTCCCCGAAGAGCTGAAAGACATGCCCTTCGACAAGACCCTAAGCAAGAAAATCACGAAGTTCCTGAAAGAGAATGACCCGAAGATGATATTCATCTACGGACAGAACGACCCGTGGACAGCTGCCGGAGTGACCTGGCTGAAAGGGAAGAAAAACATCCATGTATTCGTAGAGCCCGGAGGAAGCCATCGGGCACGCATCGGTACACTGCCCGACGTTCAAAAGCAAGAAGCCATTTCACTGATAAACAAGTGGCTGCAAGAATAAAAAGACAGATGGTCCGCTTGATTGAAACAGACCATCTATTCAATGCCAACAGACCATGCGTTCAGGGTAAACAGACCATCTGTTTACAACCAACGCATGGTCCGTTTTTTTATTCTACGATTTCAGCATCTTCAATGTTATTGATTTCTCTTGAAGAGGAGTCCTTTGTACCCGATGCTTTGGGACGGCGACGCGTAAACTTGAACCAGTTCAGCAGTTCCGAAGCCGCATAGACCAGACTGCTGATGCCGATAATAATAAATGCCGTGGAGCGTACTCCCGTAGGATTGAACAGCGCAACCAAGCCGGCAAGCAGAATCAATACCGGAACCACATAAAAACCTCCCGGTACCGGCATCCAGCGACGGGCAGCGGAAAGCGAAGCAATCTGTTGCACTCCTCCCATCACCAAGATAAATCCCAATACAAATGTCAGCAAATCGGCAAAGAAACCGGGCATAATAATCAGCCACAAGCCAAACAGCAGGCTGCCTACTCCCTCAATAGGGAAGCGGCGGCGCATCTCCGTGCTCTGTGCAAAGTAGCCTATGATGCTGATGAGCGAAGGCACCAGGAAGATGACACCTATCGTAATCACAAAATAATCACCGGCTTGGTCGGGAAACATCACCAGCACCAAACCGATAACCAGTGCACATATTGCACGCAAAAATGAGTAACTTAATCCTTTCATGAGTCTATGTTTTTTTGCGAAGATACATCTTTATCCGAATAACTCCACACGAAAATCCCGAAAAATCAGTTTACATTCAGCCAGGCGTTCATATCTTCGGCCACAAAAAGCCAGTATAATAACAATAGTACAGCAATAACCACGCCTATGGCAACTAAATGTTTTCTATTCATAGTCTGTTCCTTTCTTTTTTTGAATGAATATTCGTTTTTACTACACCTATAAGAACAATATTTCAAGAAAAATGTTTTTATCCGGAAAAAAAGTCACATTTATTTTGGTAGTTAAAACAAAGTGCTTATATTTGTCACGAAAACGAAGACAGGCTGCACCTCAGCATAAAAAATGAACGAGTTCATTTTATTATACATTCGGTTTGCACTGTCTTTGCCGCTGATAAAACAAAAAAAGGTCAATGAAAACAATGTTCGTAAATACATATTGGTGGTGGCACCCGTTACAACTCCGACAGTCGTAAGGGAGCAGCGCTCGTATGTATATATGTAATATATAGTAAAAAACAAAAAGAGCCCTGTCGCACCAAGCGACGGGGCTTTTTTCGTTTAAGCAATAATGCGTTTTGATTTCTGAAATAGTAAATAGTAAATCGTCAAATAGTAAATAACATGATGAATTTCTTAGTTGACAAAGAAGGTTATTACGGAGAGTTCGGCGGGGCATACGTTCCCGAAATCCTCCACAAATGTGTAGAAGAGTTGCAGAACACCTACCTCAAGGTGCTGCAAAGTGAGGACTTCAAGCGTGAATACGACCAGTTGCTGCGCGACTACGTGGGACGCCCTTCCCCACTCTACTTGGCACACCGCTTGTCCGAGAAGTACGGTTGCCGGATTTACCTCAAGCGTGAAGACCTGAACCACACCGGTGCCCACAAAATCAACAACAGCATCGGGCAGGTGTTGCTGGCACGCCGCATGGGCAAGCGCCGCATCATCGCCGAAACCGGAGCCGGGCAACACGGCGTTGCCACAGCCACCGTCTGCGCCTTGATGAATATGGAATGCATCGTCTACATGGGTAAGACCGACGTAGAGCGCCAGCGCGTCAATGTGGAGAAGATGAAGATGCTCGGCGCCACCGTCGTTCCCGTCACCAGCGGCAATATGACGTTGAAGGACGCCACCAACGAAGCCATCCGCGACTGGTGCTGCCATCCGTCGGACACCTACTACGTGATAGGTTCCACCGTCGGCCCGCATCCCTACCCCAACATGGTGGCACGTCTGCAATCCGTCATCAGCGAAGAAATACGGAAGCAGCTCCTTGAACACGAGGGACGCGAATGCCCCGACTACCTCATCGCCTGCGTAGGTGGAGGAAGCAATGCAGCCGGCACCATCTATCACTACGTCAACGACCCGCACGTGCAAATCGTCCTCGCCGAAGCCGGCGGAAAAGGCATTGAAACGGGAATGACAGCCGCCACCATCGCCCTCGGCAAGATGGGCATCATCCACGGCTCGCGCACCTACGTCATCCAGAACGAGGACGGACAGATAGAAGAGCCCTATTCCATCTCTGCCGGACTGGACTATCCGGGCATCGGCCCCATGCACTCCAACCTTGCCAAGCAGAAACGTGCCATCGTCTTCGCCGTCAACGACGACGAAGCTATCCGCGCCGCCTACGAACTGACCCGGCTCGAGGGCATCATCCCCGCATTGGAAAGCGCCCACGCACTGGGTGCGCTGGAGAAGATGAGGTTCAAGCCGACGGACGTGGTGGTGCTGACGGTGTCGGGACGGGGGGATAAGGATATGGAAACGTATTTGAGTGATGAGTTATAAGTGATGAGCTATTTGAAAATACGAGATACAATGAAATAAAATACAAGATACAATGAAACAATATGATTATAAAACAGTCAGCCGCACCATGCTCGGTGACTTGCATACGCCGGTGAGCACGTATCTGAAGGTGCGCGACATCTTTCCGCAGAGCGCACTTATGGAGAGTTCCGACTATCATGGTAGCGAGAACAACCGCTCATTCATCGCTCTGTGTCCGCTGGCAAGTGTCAGCATAGACCACGGCACGGCTATCTTCCGCCTGCCCGACGACAGCCGCGAAGAGCATCCCATAACCGAAGAATACCGGGTGGAAAATGCACTGAACGACTTCCTCGGCCGCTTCCACGTGGAAGGTGAATACAGCAATTACTGCGGACTCTACGGATACACCTCCTTCAATGCGGTCCGCTACTTCGAGAATATCCCTGTGAAGGACAGCCGCGAAGCTACCAACGATGCGCCGGACATGCTGTACATATTATATAAGTACCTCATCGTCTTCAACGATTTCAAGAATGAGATGCTGCTTCTCGAGATGCTGGCGCCCGGCGAGACCAGCGAACTGGACCTGGTGCAGAAGGCCATCCATAACCGCAACTACACCGCCTACGATTTCCGCGCCATCGGTCCCACCACCTCTCCGCTTACGGACAAGGAACACAAGGCGAATATCCGCCGGGGCATCGCCCACTGTCTGCGCGGCGACGTTTTCCAGATAGTCCTCTCCCGCCGATTCGAGCAGCGTTTCACGGGCGATGACTTCAAGCTCTACCGTGCCCTGCGCAGCATCAACCCTTCTCCCTATCTGTTCTATTTCGACTTCGGGGGCTTCCGCATTTTCGGCTCGTCTCCCGAAACCCATTGCCGCATCGAAGGCCGCCATGCCTATATCGACCCCATTGCCGGAACCACGAAGCGCACCGGCGATGCAGAGCAGGACGCCCTCAATGCCCGGTACCTGCACGACGACCCCAAAGAGAACGCCGAACACGTGATGCTGGTGGACCTTGCCCGCAACGACCTCTCCCGCAACTGCCACGATGTAAAGGTGGACTTCTATAAGGAGATGCAGTATTACAGCCATGTTATCCACCTCGTCAGCCGTGTCAGCGGAACGCTCCGCGAAGAGGCCGACCCCGTCAAGGCCTTCATCGACACCTTCCCTGCCGGTACCCTGAGCGGCGCCCCGAAAGTACGCGCCATGCAGCTCATCAGCCAGCTGGAACCGCACAACCGTGGAGCCTACGGAGGCTGCATCGGTTTCATCGGACTGAACGGCTCGCTGAACCAGGCGATTACGATTCGTACTTTTGTCAGCCGCAATGGTGTCCTCTGGTTCCAGGCAGGCGGCGGCATCGTAGCCAAGAGCAACGACGAGTACGAACTGCAAGAGGTGACAACAAGCTCGGCGCACTGAAAAAGGCGATTGAGATGGCGGAAAAAATGTGAGTTCATGTACGATTTGACGATTTACGATGTACGATTTGCCATGCGGCGTACATTGCGCAGCCAAATCGTACATCGTAAATAAAGTAACTTCAATCGTAAATCGTAAATCGTCAAATAGTAAATAAAATAGATTGTAAATACAAAAGATGAAAACAGTTATCATAGACAATTACGACTCCTTCACCTACAACCTTGCCCATCTGGTGAAAGAGCTTGGCGCAGAAACGGATGTGCTGCGCAACGATAAATTCCGGCTCGAAGAATTGGAGCCATACGATAAAATCATCCTCTCACCCGGCCCCGGTGTCCCCGAGGAAGCCGGACTGTTGCTGGATGTCATCCGTACCTATGCCGGACGGAAACCCATACTCGGTGTCTGTCTGGGCGAACAAGCCATCGGACAAGCGTTCGGTGGAAAGCTGGTCAATCTGGAAGAGGTGTTCCATGGGGTACAGACGGAGATAAGGAGGAAGGAGGAAAGACTAGGGACAAGGGATGAAGGATTAGGGGGAAAGGATTATGAAGGTATTTCTCTCGAAGAAGACTATATCTTCTGCGGTTTACCCAATAGGATTCCCGTCGGACGATACCACTCCTGGGTAGTGGATACGAAGGAGTTTCCCGACGAACTTGCCATTACCGCCATCAGCCCCGAAGGACAAATCATGGCGCTGAAACATCGGGAATATGACATACACGGCATCCAGTTCCATCCGGAATCTGTACTGACACCCGACGGAAAAACAATCGTAAAAAACTGGCTTTTCAAATGAGGCACTTCAGAAAAAGAGTAAATTCAATCGTCAAATCGTAAATCGTCAAATCGTAAATAAAAAGATGAAAGCAATACTCACCCGTCTCTTCAACCACGAAGAGCTTACGTCGGAGGAAACCAAACAAATCCTCCTCAACATCACCAAGGAAATGTATCCTGAGGCGCAGATAGCAGCCTTGCTCACTGCCTTCCAGATGCGGAGCATCACTGTGGACGAGCTTATCGGTTTCCGCGAAGCACTGATGGAGACACGCCTTCCCATCGACTTCGCCCCCTATCACCCCATCGACATTGTAGGTACGGGCGGCGACGGAAAGAACACCTTCAACATCTCCACCTGCGCTTGCTTCGTGGTGGCGGGAGCCGGCTACAAGGTTGCCAAGCACGGCAACTACGGAGCCACTTCCGTGAGCGGAGCCAGCAATGTCATCGAGCAGCACGGCGTACGCTTCACCAACAACCCCGACACGCTGAAACGCAGCATGGAGGAGTGCAACATCGCCTACCTTCATGCCCAGCTTTTCAATCCGGCGATGAAGTTTGTCGGTCCCGTACGCAAGACGTTGGGAGTGCGCACCTTGTTCAATCTGCTCGGCCCGCTGGTGAATCCATGCTGCCCGGCATACCAGCTGCTCGGTGTGGCAGACCTCTCGCAGATGCGCCTATACACCAACGTATTCTATAAGCTCGGCATTGACTTTGCCGTGGTCAACAGCCTCGACAGCTACGACGAAATCTCCCTAACGGACGAGTTCAAGGTGATGACCCGCAACTATGAGCGCATCTACCGTCCGCAGGCCCTCGGCTTCAAGGATGCCTGTCCCGAAGAACTCTTCGGCGGCGCATGCAAGGAAGATGCCGCCCGCATCTTCGACAATATCCTTACGGGGCATGCCACACCTGCACAAACGCAATGCGTCATTGTCAACGCCGCCTTTGCCATCCAAGTGATGGAGCCGCAGAAAGAGATTGAAGAGTGCATCGCCATCGCACGCGAATCACTGGATAGCGGACGGGCGCTGGCGACACTGAAAAAAATTTATCGAGATTAATAAATGAAGCAATGAAAGATATACTGTCCGAAATCATCGCCCATAAGCAAACAGAGATTGAACTGCAAAAGCAGACCGTCTCTCCGGAACAGTTGCAGGAGCAGGCCGGAATCATCATCCGGGAGAATGCGGCCCACCACCGCAGCATGAAGCAGGCCCTTGCCGCTTCTTCTACAGGAATCATCTCCGAGTTCAAACGCCGTTCACCCTCTAAAGGCTGGATAAACGAGGCTGCCCAAGCAGAGGAAATACCCGCCTCCTACGAAGCCGCCGGCGCCGCCGCCCTCTCCATCCTGACGGATGAGAAGTTCTTTGGCGGTACGCTGCGCGACATCCGCACGGCCCGTCCGCTCGTCCGCATCCCCATTCTGCGCAAGGACTTCATCATCGACGAGTACCAGCTTCTGCAAGCCTGCATCGTAGGTGCCGACGCCGTATTGCTCATTGCCGCCTGCCTCAGTCCGGAGCAGTGTAGCACCCTCACCGCCCAAGCCCACGAACTCGGGCTGGAGGTATTGCTCGAAATCCACAGCCCTTCGGAACTCTCCTATATAAATAAGGAGGTCGACATGGTGGGTGTCAACAACCGCAACCTCGGCTCCTTCGTCACCGATGTAGAAAACTCCTTCCGGATAGCCCGGCAACTGCGCGAAGCCACCCACGGACCGGCATCCCCGCTCCTTGTTTCCGAAAGCGGCATCTCCGACCCCGAAACCATCTGCCGCCTGCGTGCCACCGGCTTCCGCGGTTTCCTCATCGGCGAAACCTTCATGAAAACAGCCAACCCGGGCGAAACCCTGAAAAAGTTCATCCAAGACAGTCTCTTAATTAATAATTGAAAGTTGAAAGTTGATAATTGTAAATACAAAAGTCTCTCATACAGCGTTACATCGCGCAGCCAAATTGTAAATAGTAAATTGTAAATCGTAAATAAAATGTCTCCTCTCATCAAAGTATGCGGAATGACCGAAGCAGAAAACATCCGCAATGTAGAACTGCAAGGTGTAGATATGATTGGTTTTATCTTCTACCCCAAATCTCCCCGTTGTCTGTGCCAGATGCCCGGGTATCTGCCAGCCTGCGCCAAGCGCGTCGGCGTCTTTGTCAACGAAAGTAAGGAAAACATCCTGATGTATACCGACCGTTTCGGCCTTGACTACATCCAGCTGCATGGCAATGAAGCTCCCGAGTACTGCCGTTCCCTGCGCAATGCAGGCCTGCACCTCATCAAGGCTTTCTCTATCTTGCTGCCCAAGGACCTGCTTTCCGTATCTGCCTACAATGGTCTGTGCGACTATTACCTCTTCGACACCAAGACCCCGCAGTACGGCGGTTCCGGCAACCAGTTCGACTGGAACCTCCTGCACCGCTACAACGGTCCCACCCCGTTCCTGCTCAGCGGCGGCATCAACCCCTACAGCGTAAAAGCCCTCCGGGAGTTCCGCCACCCCTATTTCGCAGGTATCGATATCAACAGCCGTTTCGAAACGGCACCGGGAATAAAGGATGTGGAACGCATCTCAAACTTCCTGAAAGAACTCGATGGGTTTACTATTTGACGATTTACGATTTACCATGTACAATGTACAATTTGCCATGCGGCGTACATTGTGCAGCCAAATAGTAAATAGTAAATTGTAAAATTGTAAATCGTAACATGCAGCATATATTGCGCAGCCAAATAGTAAATAGTAAATTGTAAAATTGTAAATAGTATGTTGAACCGCATTAACCAACTTTTCCAGGACAGCCCCAAGAATCTGCTGTCCATTTACTTTTGTGCAGGCTGTCCCAACCTCGACGGTACTGCCGACGTTATCCGTGCCCTCGAAAGAAACGGAGTCAGCATGATTGAAATCGGAATTCCGTTCAGTGACCCCATGGCCGACGGCATTGTCATCCAGAATGCCGCCACCCGCGCCCTGCACAACGGCATGTCCCTCCGTCTGCTTTTCGAACAATTGCGCGACATCCGTCGCGATGTCCGCATCCCGCTTGTCCTTATGGGATACCTCAATCCCATCATGCAGTTCGGCTTCGAAGCCTTCTGCCAGAAGTGCGTGGAATGCGGCATCGACGGCGTCATCATTCCCGACCTCCCTTTCCGCGATTACGAAAAGAGTTACAAAGCCATCGCCTCGAAGTATGACATCCGTGTCATCATGCTCATCACCCCCGAAACCAGCGAAGCCCGCGTCCGCGAAATAGACGCCCACACCGACGGCTTCATCTATCTGGTGTCCAGTGCCGCCACCACCGGTGCCCAGAAAGACTTCGACACCCGGAAGCAAGCCTACTTTAAGAAGATAAAAGATATGAACCTGCGCAATCCACGCATGGTAGGCTTCGGCATCAGCAACAAGCAGACATTCGATGCCGCCTGCACCCATTCATCCGGTGCCATCATCGGCAGCCGCTTCGTCACGCTGCTCAACGAGAAGGAAGGAGATGCGGAAAAAGCTATCAGGCAGTTGAAAGAAGAGGTAAGAAAGTTATGAGTGATATCACTCATGACTTTTTTCGCTATCTTTGTACCCCAAAAAGAACCCAAATACGAAATTTATGAAAGTCGATTGCCCTTCCGTACTATTGATTTACACTGGTGGAACTATCGGAATGATAGAAAATCCCGAGACCGGTGCGCTTGAGAACTTCAACTTCGACCAACTGCTGCAGCATGTCCCCGAACTGAAGCGCTTCAACTACCGCATCTCTTCCTATCAGTTCGACCCGCCTATCGACTCTTCCGATATGGAACCTTCCCTCTGGGCAAAGATTGTAAAAATCATCAACTACAACTACGACAATTTCGACGGCTTCGTCATCCTGCACGGTACCGATACGATGGCCTATACAGCCTCCGCACTCAGCTTCATGCTCGAGAACCTTTCCAAGCCGGTCATCCTCACCGGTTCCCAGCTTCCCATCGGCACCCTGCGCACCGACGGGAAAGAGAACCTCATCACCGCCATTGAAATAGCCGCCGCCAAGCATCCGGACGGTACTCCTATCGTCCCTGAAGTGTGCATCTTCTTCGAGAACGAGCTGATGCGGGGCAACCGTACCACCAAAATCAATGCCGAGAATTTCAATGCTTTCCGCTCCTTCAACTATCCCGCACTGGCAAAGGCAGGCATCCATATCCGTTATAACGAGCACCTCATCCACCGTCCCGACCCGTCGCGCCCCATGAAGCCGCACTACCTTTTCGACACCAATGTCGTAGTGCTCACCCTCTTTCCCGGCATCCAAGAAAGCATCATCAACTCCGTGCTTCATGTTCCCGGCCTGAAAGCCGTGGTCCTCAAGACTTTCGGTTCCGGCAATGCCCCCCAGAAAGAATGGTTCATCCGCCAGCTGAAAGAAGCCAGCGAACGTGGCATTGTCATCGTCAACATCACCCAATGCCAAAGTGGCGCCGTCGAGATGGGACGTTACGAAACCGGTCTGCAACTTCTCCAGGCAGGTGTCATCAGCGGCTATGACAGTACCCCCGAATGTGCCGTCACCAAACTCATGTTCCTCCTGGGGCATGGACTGGACCAAGCCGAAATCCGCCACCGCATGAATTCCGACCTGGCAGGAGAAATCACCAAGATTCAGTAAAGCAGCAACACAGAGGGTATATAGTTATATTGACAATTTTCAAAATAAACTTGTTTTATCTATTCGCACAAAAGCATTAAAAAGGGTTAATCACCATGCTTTTATCCCCATTAATAAAGCTTATTAGTTTAAATAAACGTACTTTTGCTTACAATCAAGCAAAACAAATGTAAAATATGGGAGAAAATACCCTATACAAACGCTTTCTGCCACTTGTTATTCTTACAGTAGGCATACTGCTGCAGGGTTGTAAAGACGATGTTTTAACCCCGAAAAAGTGAAAGCAGCCTATCAAGACAGGTTTCCGGTCAAGAACATAGACCCGGCTATGGATTGGAAAATGACTCAGCAGGTCCGGGTCAATGTTTCTGTATCCGAAGATACCGGCATCGACTATACCATACGTATTTACGACAAGAACCCCTTAATCAGCCGGTCATCTGCCAAACTGCTGGCAGAAGGCACCGCCAATAATACAACAGTATTTACTACCGTCATGGACTGCCCTTCTGTACTGACGAGCGCTTTTGTGTGCCGCACCGATACACACAGCCGCAACATAGTAAAATATGTATCCATCCAAAACGGTCAGCTCCATGCCGCTTTCGGCAATTCCCTTGCAACTACACGTACCGCATGGACGCGCAGTGTCAGCATCGAGACCTATTCACCGGAAAAGTCTGAGGCGGAAATCACCGCAATGCTATCAAGCGCCGAAGAAATAAGGCCGAATACCGATTTTCAAAACGGAAAAGCCTACAAAATCTCCAAAGACAATATATATAGGAATAAAATCAGCAAGGACGGCATGGGAAGTGACAATCCGGCCATCATCATCATTGAAGGCAGCTGGGAACCCAATGGAAACAACATGACCGTTGAACGAGGCTTCGAATTCTATGTGATTGACGGAGGGGAAATCGTGATACCGGACGAGCACACCTTCACTTTAGTGCAATCCAGCCGGTTTATCGTCTACGCGGGTGGAACCATCAAAGGGAACGACATCGAATTGACCAATGCATCCGGAGGCAGCTACAACTACAATGCCGGCACTATGGAAATAGATGATTTCCATGTCAGCCAGGGAGGAGCATTCTATAATTGCGGTACCGTACGTGTCGATGAAATGAATTTCGACAGCGGATGCAAATTCATCAACCAGGGCAAAGCCTATATCGGGAAAACCGACAGCAACATCACTATAGACAACGGATGCTATCTATATGCGGAAGAATTTGTAGGCACACTGAACATGGGAGACACCTCTTCTGCAGAGATAGAGGATTTCGGGGACCATAGCAACAATTACAACACCCAAATCACGATGGGTGACAACTCCATGATAACCGTACTTGATGAAGCAGAATTGTCACAAGCACAATTTATGGGTCCAAACAATGAATATGCACTGGTAAAAATCAATAAAATTGAAGATATAGGGAATTTCTCCAGCCAGGGAAACATTTATTATGAAGTGAAAGAAATTGACGATGATATCACCAAGGACATCTGGTGGGAAGCCAAATTCCTTGATGCCATCAAGAACACCGAAGGAACCATATCCAAATGGGGAGAATCCCCCATCACCATTCCCGCCGGAGACTGCACGGGCGAAGGCAATACTCCGGACGAGTCCGGCTCAGAAACCCCTACAGACCCAGTCTCCTATACGTACGTATTCGAAGACAACTTCCCGTTGGTAGGCGACTATGACTTCAACGACGTGGTCTTGGACGTGGAGACCTACTATCATCGCGAGAAAAATACGAACCACATCAAGCGCATACAGCTCGACGTGACCCTTGCTGCGGCAGGAGCAAGCAAGCCGTTGGGCGTAGGGCTCCGGATTACCGGAATCAATAAATCCGATATCCGGGAAATCAAGACCGGAGGCGACGATTCGCGTTTCCAAGAGTCATTCAACAGCTCGTACAACAAATTCAGGTACAATAACGTTACTTATATGGAAGATTCCGATCCGAGTGTCGTAATCCCCATCGCAGGCGAAGTACACAATGTATTTGGAGTCGAACCGGGTGAGATGGTAAACACCGGCATTGGAGTAACCGCCAAAGAATATACTTATGAAGTCATTATTGAACTGACAGACCAAACTCGGACAGAGCCCCTATTCTCAAAAGACAATCTGGACTTCTTCATCTGTTATCAATATAAAAGCATGGAACAACGCATGGAAGTTCATCTTTACGAATTTTGGGGATATGGCGCCACTGCCGCCGGAACCATACAGCAAGAGAATCTTGACTTAGCAGGCAACAACACGTGGGCAATCTGCGTGCCGTATGGCTTCCGCTATCCCAAGGAAACCATCAATGTTTCACGTACTGACATCCCCGAAGCTAGTGCATATCCGGAATTCATCTATTGGGCCCAAGACAGAACCCAGTATACGGAATGGTACGAACACCCGGTAGAAGAAAATGTATATAGATAAATATAGCAAACAATTATCATAAACAATGAAACAAATATTATTTGTAGATGACAAACCTGCCATAGGCAAGGTACTCTCGGTCTATTTAGGGAAAGAGAATGAGCTGGTCTATTTCGAAGATCCCGTCAGGGCCATAGAATGGCTGAATGAGGGGAACGAACCCGCTCTCATCATTTCGGACATACGCATGCCCAAGATGACCGGCAGTGAATTCCTGGCATATCTGAAAGGCAATTCACTTTTCAAGGACATTCCGGTTGTGATGCTTTCCAGTGAGGAAAGTACCACCGAGCGCATCAACCTGCTCGAAGCAGGAGCCGAGGATTTCATACTGAAACCTTTCAATCCTATGGAGCTGAAGGCCCGCATCAAGAAATTTCTCTAAACAACAAAATCAATGGATATGTTATATTATATCTACATAGGTAGCAACCGCGTCACCATCGGCCACTTGAGCAAAATTGCGGGAGGCATGTTCATGGCTGTTTCATCCTGCAACAAAGCGGCGAAAGTCATCGACGGTATCCGCGAACGGTACAACACATCCATTCTTTACGAAGAAAGTACCCCTCAAAAGGACAGCCAGGACATCACTTTCCTGCACAAGCGCTTCCCCCGTGTCTACATCATCCTCATCACCGAAGGGTTGCAGAAGGAACACCGCAAGCTCTATCTGCAGGCAGGTGTCAACAACACCCTTTCCCCTATGGCCAGCGAAGAGAGCCTCCAGCAAATGACGAAATTCCTCCGGTTGCGCAAGGAGCACAAACTGCAGGAATTCAGCCAGTCACACCGTAAGATATTCAACACCTTCCACCTGCCTATGTGGAAACGTATCTTCGATATACTGTTTGCGTGTGCAGTGCTCGTTGTGCTTTCTCCGCTACTCATTGCCACAGCCATAGCCATCCGCATGGAGAGTAAAGGCAAAGTGATTTACAAATCCCAGCGTGTAGGCAGCAACTACCAGATATTCAACTTCTTGAAGTTCCGCTCCATGTACACCAATGCAGACAAGCGCCTAAAAGAACTGAATGCCCTCAACCAATATAAGATAGAGGAAGAGCTTACGGACGAACAGCCCGATATCCGCTTCGACGACCTGACCGGCACTTCCGAAGAGGAGGCTCCCCTGCTGATTTCGGACGATTTTGTCATCTTCGAAGAAGATTTCCTTAAAAAGAAGGCCCAAGAAAAACAGAATACGTTTGTCAAGATAGAGAACGATCCCCGTGTCACCCGCGTAGGCCGTTTCATCCGCAAGTACAGCATTGACGAACTGCCGCAGCTGTTCAACGTCCTCAAAGGGGACATGAGCATCGTGGGCAACCGCCCGCTCCCCCTCTACGAAGCCGAGCTACTGACCAGCGACGCATATATCGAACGCTTCATGGCCCCTGCCGGACTAACAGGACTGTGGCAAGTGGAGAAACGAGGTGGCGCCGGGAAGATGTCGGCCGAAGAACGCAAACAACTGGACATTAAATACGCCAAAGAATTCTCATTCTGGCTGGACATGAAGATACTGTGCAAAACGCTGACGGCATTTGTACAAAAAGAGAATGTATAAAATAAAGATAACAGGAATTATATGGCTTTAGAGACAATAAAAAGATATATCAGTTCCATCATTTACAGTGTAATCCTCTTAGGATTGTTGGGGGTGTCTTTGTCTGTGGCTGCGCAGCAGGAGTTGACACGGGAGGAGCGCATCAAGATATTGGAACAGCTCAAAATGGAGGACAAAAAAATAGAAGTCAACACATTGGGTTTAATCAGTTCGAAGACATCAATAGATATTGAGAATTTAGAGTTGCCTCCTCTATCCGTCTTTCTTGATGCAGTAACAGAGAATGCATCAGTAAAAAGAGCCCAATCCCAAGTAGAGCAAGTCAAGAACCAATATCGCCTGGAAAAAAGGAATTGGTGGAACTACTTCAGGCTGAACGGTAACTATTCTTACGGACGCTACAACATCATAGGCAATGCCAGTGACGAGTTCACCCCCATGTACCAGACAACGATGTCAAGTGCCCAGCACAACTTCAATGTCGGGGCCAGCGTCGGTATCACCTTAGGAGACTTGTTCAACCGACCGCTGAAACTGAAAGACTACCGCTATCAGATAGAGCAATTGCAGTACACGCAGGAAGGAGTTATGGAGGAGCGAAGGCTGAAAGTTCTGGAAGCCTACAATGCGGTTACCGAGCAACTGGCTACCATAAAGGCCAAAGCGGAAACGGCTGCATTGTATAACGCACAGATGAAAATATCTGAAAATAATTTCATACAAGGAGCCATTGATATCATTGCACTTTCTTTGGAACGTGCACGCCGCACCGGTGCCGTGACTAATTATGAGCAAAGCCGCGTAGCTTTACACAATTCAATCGTATTGTTAGAGATGCTGACTAATGTTAAAGTTATAACAGACAAGTAAAACGAATTATGAATATAGTACAATTTTTGGCAAGCTTCTTTTACCGCATCCGTTATTGGTTATTGTGGGGAAGCCTCCTTGTTACAGCATTAGTCATATACTTTACACAGTTTTTACCATACAGTTATACGGTAAACAGCAGTCTATATGCAGGTGTAACCAACAGCACCAATCTGGACGGAAGCCAGCTTATCAATATCAACAGTACCTTCGACAATATCATCAATATAGGCAAATCCAAAAACACTTTGGCAAAGGTTTCAGTACGTCTGCTTGCAACCAGCCTCGTATACGGTGATGAGTGGAAAGACAACATGTACATTCAAGCCAAACATTATAGGCAGCTCGTCCAAATACTTCCTAAAGAAGTGCTGGCTTTGGTAGACCGTTCCTCTTTGGATAAAACTACAAATAATCTGATGAATTACCGGAAAGAGAACAGCAGTAATTTTGTCTATTCCATATTCAACCGTCCCTACCCTTATTACAGTTATAGCGCATTAAACACAATCACCATTAAACGATTGGGTACCAGTGACCTGATAGAATTGGTATATACCTCCTCCGATCCCGGTATTACGCAAAACACCCTCAAGATATTGGAAGATGAACTGTTAAAGGCTTATGAGCAACTCCGGTTCAGTGCCACAAACAGTGCTATCGCCTATTTTGAAGAACAAGTGCGAATAGCCAAAAAAGCACTTACTGCAGAAGAAGATGATTTGACAGACTATAGTGTTCAAAAACAAGTCATCAACTACGACGAACAATCCAAGGCATTGGCTTTGACCAAATATGCGACAGACGACCGTATGGAAGCAGTGCAACGAAATTATGGAAGTGCAGTAGCCTTGCGCCAAATGTTAGAGAATAAAATGGACATACGGGCCAAGATTATACGCACAAATACGAATTTATTACAAGAGTTGGAAAAAGTCAGCACCTTGAACCAAAGCATTCTCGAACAAGAAATTTTTACCACAGAACAAAGTCAGAAGAAAAGTGATAAACTTCAAAGAGAAAAAGATGCTCTGCAAAAGGCAGAAGAAAAAATAAGCCATCTCTCCGATAATTTAAACGAGTATGGTTTCTCCAAGGAGGGTGTAGGCATTCGAGAAATGGTGACAGAATGGCTGACGGCATGCATCAATGAGGCGAAAGCCAAAGCTGAAGTGAAAGTATTGGTTGACCGCCAACGGGACATTATCGGCCAATACCGGGAATTCTCACCCGTAGGCACTCAAATCAAGCGAAAAGAACGTGCCGTAGGCATTGCCGAAGACAATTACCGCCGACAAATAGGAGGCCTTGCTGAAGCACACCTCCGTTTGCAGAATATCAAGATGACAACTGCCAACCTGCAGGTCATAGCATCACCCGAGTATCCGCTGACAGACAATGGCAGAAAAAGAATTATCTACGTCCTTGCGGCATTCTTCGGCAGTTTAATATTCATAAGCGGTTACTTCCTGCTGATTGAATTGTTAGACCGCACTCTCCGAGACCCTGACCGCAGCAAACGTCTGACCGGACTATCTGTCATTGCAGCATTCAACGGTGTAAGCAACTTAAAATTCCGTGGATTCCTCAAGGCTTGCAACCGGCTTGCCGCAGCCTACAGTTGCCGACAATTCAACAACTACTTACATCCGGATCGTCCCACCGTCATAAACCTGCTCAGCATGGAGAAACGTGAAGGGAAATCATTCCTTGCCAAATATTTCATCGATTACTGGGAAACTGAGGGTATGAAAGTGCGCCTTGTAAAATACGACCACGATTTCGACACCCAAAACAAGGGATATGTACAAGCTCAAGAATTGTCTGACTTCTGGGCTTTAAATGAAGCAGAAGAAATACCGGACATTATTTTAGTGGAATATCCTGCTGTCAGTACCGCCACTTTACCTATGTCGGTATTGAAAAAAGCAGATTTCAATTTGCTGATAGCCAACGCTGCCCGATTGTGGGGCAGAGATGACGACACCCGATTGAAACCGTTAAAGGAAGAATTGGAAGGAACTCCTCTATTTATGTATCTCAACAATGCAGACCGCGAAGTGGTTGAAAGCTTTACCGGAGAATTACCTCCTCATACTCCGGTCCACAGTTTCTTCAGCCGGTTGGCACAATTAGGTTTAACATCAAAATCAGCAGCTGTCAAATAAATGCAAACGGATATCAAAGGACATAGCATATCTCCCTTGGCGGTAACATTATTAGTGTTCATCATCGGACTGGGTGCACTCATCTATAGCATATTATTCAGTACTTGGGATATCATTGCATACGTTTGCCTTTCCCCTTTCTTCTTGATAATAGCAATACAAGCATTAAGAAACCCTTTTGCCGGTGTATGTTTCCTATTCACATTCAATTACTTTTTCATTCCCTGGTACAGATACACGCAAGGTAGTGGGTTGAGTGTCTGGTATGATGTTGCAACCGTCACCCTGCTTATAACACTTTTGATATATTCCTATCATCAACAAGGTAAGATTGCATGGAAATACACCAAAAATATTCTGACGTTTGGAGGTTGCATATGGGCCATATATACTGCGGCTGAAATCATAAACCCAACAGCTCTCACGGAAGCTTGGATTTACTCTCGTGGAATCATATACAGCACCCTTGTCATGTCATTAATTGGCGTTTTAACAATGACCTCCTATAAGCGATTGCGCATCATTATGCTTTTTCTGTCCATATTCACATTGACAGCCGTAGCCAAAACTGTTTACCAGAAATATGTAGGTTTTGATGAGACAGAAACAACCATGCTGATTGAAACGGAAATGTACAAGACACACCTTTTATCCAATGTCACCCGATATTTTTCCTTTTTCACAGATGCTGGAAATTTCGGTTCCAACATGGGTTTTGCTGCCATTCTGTTCGGTATCTCGGCTATCTTCGTGAAAGAACGTTTCATAAGACTCTATTATATAATTATTGCCCTTTGTTCCATATATGCCTTGTTCATTTCCGGAACTCGCGGTGCACTGTTTGTCCCCATCGGAGGAAGCATATTGTTTACTTTCCTCAGTAAAAATATCAAGCTCATGGGAGCTACAGTCATATTCGGCTTATTTTTTTATATCTTTTTCGCCCATACCTATATCGGTGAAAGTAACTCTTCAATCAGACGCATGCGCACAGCTTTCAGACCTACAGAAGATGCCTCATACACTGTCCGCAAAGAAAACCAAAAAAGATTGGCTGAATATCTAAAATACAAACCTTTCGGAGAAGGACTCGGTTTGGGAGGGGTAGAAGCCAGAAAATATGGTTCCCGTCTCACAACACTCATTCCCCATGATTCTTTTTATGTCAAGATATGGATGGAAACCGGTATTGTAGGGATTAGTGCTTTTTCTTACCATATATGTCAGTACATTGTTAAGAGGTTGCTATCTTATCATGTTTCGGATTAAGAATAACGAGCTACGTGGAATACTCACGGCCATTGCTTGCGGCATTTTCGGACTAATGATAAGCGCCTATGGAAATGCTTTTTTCTTCCAATTCCCTACAGGATTCATGGTATTTTATTTTTTGTCAGTCCTG
>ENA-OQDC01000303-OQDC01000303.1-human-gut-metagenome-genome-assembly--contig:-NODE-303-length-37398-cov-5.627217_pt1 | contig 37398 bp, 32 predicted proteins | sample MGYA00242770_ERZ504601 | MGnify/ENA primary metagenome ERZ504601 (study PRJEB26092, sample SAMD00036305) | human gut metagenome | host: Homo sapiens | study: EMG produced TPA metagenomics assembly of...
TCGGAAGCCCGTTTTTAGCATAATTTTGACGCTTTAGTATTTCCCACCGACGGAACCTGAACAGGAACGGCTTCCTACTTTTTATGCAGGTCCGGGTAATCATGCCTTCCTGAATTAAATCCCAATACACTTACATTGAAATCCACCCAAATGCATTTGCTACCGAACTGACCAGAATAATAATAGCAAAGATTGGGCACAGATACTTGATCATTACGACAAATATCTTCTTTCTGCGGAATTTACTTTCCCCATGCCGGATTTCTTCTTCCATACGATCCACACCAACTACTTTAGATACAAATAAACTTGTCATCAACGCAGCAATCGGCATCATTACAGAATTGGTAAGGAAGTCAAAGAAGTCCAGGAACTGCATTCCGATGATCTTTACGAATGATAATGGTCCATATCCAAGGCATGACAATGTTCCGAGAATAATCATAATGAATCCCACAATAACCGTGGATTTCTTACGGCTCCATTTTAATTCGTCTTCTACAGTAGAAACTGCACTTTCTGTTAATGCGATAGAACTTGTAACAGCAGCAAATAATACAAGTAAAAAGAACAGGATTCCTGCAAACGTTCCAAATCCCATGCTGTCAAATACCTTTGGAATTGTAATAAACATTAATGACGGACCTGCCTGCAGCGTATCAGGATCTCCACCTGAGAATGCAAATACAGCCGGAATAATCATCAGACCAGCCATAATTGCAATTGCAGTATCAAATACTTCAACATTCCTTGTCGAATCTTCGATGGACGTGTCTTTTTTTCATGTAAGAGCCAAATGTGACCAAAATACCCATAGCAATTGACAGAGAATAGAACATCTGTCCCATGGCTGTTACAACCGTCATCCATGAAAAGTTTTTAGGATTTGGTACAAGGAAGTATTTCACACCAGCCAGCGCACCCGGTCTTGTCACCGAATAGATTGCAATGATCACAGACAGTACCACCAGTATCGGCATCATGAACTTGGAAACACGTTCAATTCCATTACGGACACCCGCATAGATAATGATCAATGTGAACATACAGAAAACAATAAAGCATATTTCCGTAGAAAGACCATTGGATATAAAGTTTGAAAAATATCCATCTTCTGCTAATTTTGCGCCATTCCCTTTCAGGTATTCCACAAAATATTTAATTACCCATCCACCGATGACAGAATAATACGGTACGATCAACACAGGAATAATTGCATTGATCCATCCACCGAACGACAACCATCCGGCCTTTTTGCCAAAGGCTTTAAACGCACCAACCGGACTCTTTCTTGTCATACGTCCAAGAGCTGATTCCGCAACGATCATTGTATAACCAAATGTCAGCGCAAGCAGGATGTAGATCAGGAGGAATATACCTCCACCATATTTTGCGGCCAGATAGGGGAATCTCCAGATATTTCCCAGACCGACGGATGCGCCTGCCGCAGACAGAACGAATCCTATTTTTCCTGAAAAGGAACTTCTGTTATTTTTTTCTTTTTCCATCTCTCTTTCAGTTCTGATTTTCCATGATTACAATCAGAACTTTCCCTCTTTCTTATCAGATTATATTATCAGACATTGATTATTCTTATATGCCAGACGATTTATTTTATCACATTTACGCAGTGAAGTCACTATTAATTTACAGATATCGCATTTGAAAAGATCCCCGTCAAATGACGGAGATCTTTTTCAAATCATTTTATGTATTTTATTTATCGTATTCGTTCATCCACTTGATCAGCTCTACGCAGTAATCATCGTGTCTGTCTACGAATGTTGTATGTCTTGCTCTCTCCCAGAGGATCCATTTAGAATTCGGGATTTCATCTGCCATAGTCTTTGCAACTAATGGTGAGCACAGATCAGAGATACCACTCATGATCAGTGATGGAACTTTGATCTCGTGAAGTCTGTCGATGTACTCGAAGTCTTTCAGTGTACCAGATGGAACGAATTCGTTCGGTCCCCATCCATACAGATAAGCTTCTCCACCGGATTTCTTAGGTCTTGTACAGCACTCTGGAAGATCTTCTCTCCAGTAATTACAGTATCTGTCCATATAGTTATCTACTGCTTTCAGATAAGCTTCTCCTGTGAAGTCATTGCGCTCCAGAGCATCGTTGATTGCTGCCTGATCCTCTTCAGACATCATCTTAATTCTACGCATACCTTCTCTTGCCCACAGGCTGCTGCTTGGATGTCCGGAAGAAATGATGAAGGATTTTACCCCTTCTGCTCCACGCTCGATGGCATATGCAATCTGCATCATTCCGCCCCATGACTGTCCGATAATGTGGCATTCTTTTAATCCAAGGTGTTCTCTTAAAGCATCTAATTCATCCAGCCAGAGATCCTGTGTCCACATCTCCGGATGTCCGTCAAGATAAGATTTACCACATCCTAACTGGTCGTACATAACGATCATACGATCATCATCATCTGCAACGTTATCCAGGACTTCATAATAGTTGTGTGTAGATCCAGGTCCACCGTGTAAGCAGATCAACGGAGCTTTTCCGTTATCTTTCTGTTCTCCAACGATTCTGTAATATGTCTGATAGCCATGGAAAGGCATATATCCTTCTGTAATTTTTGCCATTTTACCTATTCTCCTTTTCTTAAAAGACGCCGCAGACCGCTGGTCCGCAGCATTTTTTTATTATAATTTTCTGACACCCCTTGTCAGTTAAATTTTCTTATGAGTAAGTAAAGTTACTCACTTGCAGCTTTTTCTATGTACTTTAGAAGTATTAGATAGCTCTTGTGTATTCTTTCAGCCATTCTCTTTCTTCATCAGTCAGATATGGACCAACCTTCTCGTAGCAGGCTTTGTGATAATCATTCAGCCATTCTTTCTCTGATCTTGTCAGTTCTTCCGGATCGATACCATCAAGGTCGATTGGTACGAAGTTCAGAGTCTCAAAGTGCATGAACTGTCCATATTTATTCTTCTCACCGTTTACAGTAAGCAGGTTGTTCTCGATACGGATACCAAAATCTCCTTCTTCATAGATTCCCGGCTCATCTGTAATTACCATACCAGGCTCAAACTGATGATGTTCATTCTTGGAAGGAACGATGTACCAGCGGAATCCTGTTGGCGGCTCGTGGATACTTCCAAGATATCCGAAACCATGTCCGGTTCCGCACTGGAAGTCTTTGTTCATATCCCAGATTGGCTGTCTTGCCAATACATCCAGAGACCATCCGTGGTTACCATAGAGGAAGTTTGCTGCGCTTAAGTGCTGCATTGCTCTGTATACAGCTGTGTAATATTTCTTCAGTTCCGGTGTGATATGTCCCAGTACTGTTGTTCTGGTAATATCAGTAGAACCTTCATAATATCCGCCACCTGTATCGCTCAGAAGCATACCGCCTTCTTTTAATACAACGTCTGTCTCTTTAGACGGTGCATAATGCATCATTGCAGCGTGCTCACCGAAAGCCTGCAGAGGTTCGAATGAATCACGGATATATCCTTCCTGTTCTGCGCGCAGAGCTGTCAGTTTATCTGAAGCAGAAAGCTCTGTAATCTCCATCTTGTCATAATTTTTCTTAACCCAGTAAATGAACTTCGTCAGTGCAATACTGTCTTTCAATTCTGCATTTTTGATATTTTCAATCTCAACAGCATTCTTAATTGCTTTCATCAAGATAGTCGGATTAGCTCCTTCTACTACCTTACATGGAAGACTCTTATACAGTGCATAGTTCATCTTCATCGGGTCAATCAGTGCAACCTCATCTGCACCAATCTTCTTAGCATCTTCGTAAATGTCATTGTATGGATGAATGTTGACATTATTCTTTGCCATCTCTTCTCTGATGCGGTCATTCAGTTTGCTGTCATCGATATACAGATCTACACTGTCTTTACGTACGATCACATAGTCCAGTACCAATGGGAAGAAGTCAATATCATCTCCTCTGAAATTCAGAAGCCATGCGTTATCATCCAGAGACGCAATCAAATGTACCGTTGCTCCGTATTCAGCCATCTTCTCACGAACTCGTTTCAGCTTGGATGCAACATTCTCTCCTGTGTATTTGTCTTCCAGGAAGAAACAAGGTTTCTTAGAAAGAGACGGGCGGTCTTCCCAGATCTGGTCGATCAGATCTACTTCATATTCGATCGTGATATTCTTTGCACCCAATACTTCTTCATATTCCTGTCCTTCACCCATAGAAAGGACACGACCATCAAATGCGACCTTACCGCCTTCTGGGATCTTCTGGGCAAGCCATTCTGTTGTAGAAGGTGTATCATCAACGAACATCTTCATCAGACGTACTCCACTGCCTTCCATCTCGGTCAGTGCCTGTGTGAAATATCTTCCATCTGTCCACAGACCTGCATCATCTTTTGCGATTACAGCCGTTCCGTAAGAACCACTGAATCCAGTAATGAACTTTCTTGCTTTGAAATGCTCTCCTACATACTCACTTTGATGGAAATCTGCAGTTGGTACAACATATGCATCGATATTCTGCTCTGCCATCAGTGCGCGAAGCTTTTCAATACGCTTTGCTACTTCTGTCATTCTGTTTTCCTCCTTAGCTACATAGTCCATCTCTTTGCCTGTAAAATGAATTTTCATTTTCCCCATCGGCAGTTTATTTATAGACTACGTTCTATATCTGGTTAAAATTATAACACTTTCAGAAAATGTTGCAACACAAAATGTAATCATTTTATCTTTTTTTCACTATTTTATACAAAATTCAATCAAAAAAAGGAGACGACCAAAACCGATCGTCTCTTTTTTATCATTTTTCAAAAATTAATCCTGAGCAATGATTTCTTTTTTGTTGTATGAACCACAAGCCTTGCATACTCTGTGAGGCATCATTAATTCGCCACACTTGCTGCATTTTACCAGGTTTGGTGCGCTCATTTTCCAGTTTGCTCTTCTTTTGTCTCTTCTTGCTTTAGAAGATTTATTCTTTGGACAAATTGACATAGGTTACACCTCCTTAAAATTCTTAAATACATCACGGATAACTGACATTCTAGGGTCGAGCCCCGTATCTTCACAGTTACAGGTACCTTTATTCAGGTTCTGACCACATACGTTGCAAATACCTTTACAGTCTTCGCTGCATAGAATTTTCGTCGGCCACCCTACCAATAACTCGTTGTAGACCAATTGCTCTACATCTAAGCTATATCCGTCAATATAGTTATTCTCGTCTAAATCTTCTGACTGATCATATGCATCTGACTCTGTATCAATCTTATGCTTAAAGTCAAGTGTCACCTTCACTTCTACATCTTCCAGACATCTGTCACACGGAGCAGAAGATATAATCTCAGCTTTTCCGGTCACTTCAAGCTTGCGGTCGCCTGCATATTCTACCGACAACTCAAGCGGTGTCTTATCTGTAATCACATAATTTCCCATCTCAGACCTGAAACAAGTCATTTCAATCGGAACAGATTGATGTATTGGTTTATGCTGTTCAGACAGAACGTCGGATAGGTTTAATATCATAGTATCGTCTCCTATTCACACACTAGACTATTATATCATGTAATTTTGATTTGTCAACAATAAATTATTAAACTAATTTAACTGTTTCACGGGCAATTGCCAACTCTTCGTTTGTTGGAAGGACGATAATTTTTACTTTTGAATCAGGTGTAGAGATAACTGCCTGCTCACCGATTGCTGCTTTGTTCTTTTCTTCGTCAACTTCAACGCCAAGGTATCCGAGGTATTCGCAAATCTCGCTTCTCATCTCCCATGAGTTTTCACCAACACCTGCTGTAAATGTGATTGCATCCACACCATTGAGTGCTGCTACATAAGAACCAATGTATTTGGCCACACGATATCTGTAAGCATCCAGTGCAAGTGCTGCTCTTTCATTTCCTTCTTCGCTTGCTTTTCTTACGTCACGGAAGTCAGAAGAAATTCCTGTCATTCCAAGAAGACCGGATTTCTTATTAAGGATTGTAAGCATCTCATCAACACTGATGTTCTCATGATTGCAAATGAACTGTACAACTGCAGGATCAACATCACCACTACGTGTTCCCATGATCAGACCTTCCAAAGGAGTCAGTCCCATACTTGTATCTACACATTTTCCACCGATAGAAGCAGAGATACTTGCCCCGTTACCAAGATGGCAGACGATAACTTTTGCGTCATCTTTTCCAAGCATCTTACATGTCTCGCCAGATACGAACATGTGGCTTGTTCCGTGGAATCCGTATCTTCTGATGCTGTATTTCTCATAGTATTCATATGGGATACCATACATAGCTGCTTTCTGCGGCATATTCATACCAAATGCTGTGTCAAATACTGCTACATTTGGTTTTCCAGGCATAGCTTCTTCGCAAGCTTCGATTCCGATTAAGTTAGCCGGATTGTGAAGTGGTCCGAGGTCAAAGCAGTCACGTACAACTTTTTTCACATCTTCTGTTACAAGTGTTGCGTCACTGTAAACAGTTCCCGCATGCAGTACACGATGTCCGATTGCTGTAATCTCATCCGCATTCTCGATCACACCATGTTCGGAATCCATCAGGGCATCCAGTACAAGTTTTACCGCTACGCTGTGATCCGGCATAGCTGTTTCTACTACATATTTGTCCTTTCCGGTAGGTTTATGTGTCAATGCAGAACCTTCGATTCCGATTCTTTCGCAGAGACCTTTTGCGAGAACACTTTCATTCTCCATATCGATCAGCTGATATTTTAAAGATGAACTTCCACAGTTGATTACTAATACTTTCATTCTATTTTCTCCTTCTTAGATCTTACTGGTTCTGGCACTGAACTGCTGTGATTGCAACAACACCTTCAATATCCTTAGCACTGCATCCTCTTGAAAGGTCGTTAACAGGTGCTGCGATTCCCTGTGTCATTGGTCCGTAAGCTTCTGCTTTTGCAAGACGCTGAACAAGTTTGTATCCAATGTTACCTGCATCAAGGTTAGGGAAGATCAGAGTATTGGCTTTTCCTGCAACCTGGCTTCCTGGTGCTTTAGCTGCTCCAACAGAAGGAACAAGTGCTGCATCAAGCTGCATCTCTCCGTCTAACATAAGATCCGGATTCTCAGCTTTTGCGATCTTAACAGCTTCCTGTACTTTTGTTACGTCATCGTGTTTTGCACTTCCCATTGTTGAGTAAGAAAGCATAGCAACTCTTGGATCAGCACCAACGAGCTGTTTGAAGCTTTCTGCTGAAGACTGAGCAATCGCTGCAAGCTCTTCGGATGTAGGATTCTGGTTCAGTCCGCAGTCAGCGAATACAAATGTTCCGTTCTCTCCCATATCACAATCAGGTACTACCATTACAAAGAATGCTGAGACAAGTTTCGTTCCCGGTTTTGTCTTCAGAATCTGAAGGCATGGGCGAAGTGTATCTGCTGTAGAGTGGCATGCTCCTGATACCATTCCGTCTGCATCTTTCATCTTAACCATCATTACACCATAGTATAAGTAATTAGTAAGAAGAATCTCTCTTGCCTGTTCTTCTGTCATTCCTTTTTTCTTTCTCAGTTCAACAAGTGTTGCTACATATTCATCTGTTTTCTCGTATGTAGCAGGGTCAACGATTGTTGCTCCTGTGATATCGAAATCCCCTTTATTCTTAGCGATCTCTTCTTCGCTTCCGATCAGGACCAGATTAGCTGTCCCTTCTTTTAAGATTGCCTCTGCTGCCTCATAAGTTCTGATGTCTTCGCTCTCTGGAAGAACGATTGTTTTTTTACAACTTTTTGCTTTTGCTTTGATTTCATTCTATAAATCCCATGATAAATAGACTCCTTTCCAAATATTTTTCTCAGTATTTTCATTATAATACAAAGAACCCTTGCGGACAAGGGCTCTTACGGTAATCTTATGTCTCTTTTTGCGTACAATGTACAATATTTATCCTGCTTTTGACAAAAACTATTGCAATTTCACAGTATTATAAGTGAAATACGTAACTCACGATCGCAAAATATACACTGATCGTGCTGATATCAACCAGTGTAGAGATCAGCGGTGTCGCCATGATTGCCGGATCAAGTCCGATTTTCTTAGCGATCAGAGGAAGTGTACATCCGACTACTTTTGCGATCAACACTGTACAAGCCATCGTCAGACCAATGGTAAATGCCATCATGGCATCTCCCTGTCCCATCAACATGATACGGATTCCATTTACCACAGACAGTATGATGCTGATGCAGAATGCAATGCGGATTTCTTTCCAGATTACTTTAAACAGATCCGAAAATTCAATCTCTCCGACAGCAAGTCCGCGGATCACAAGTGTCGAGCTCTGCGATCCACAGTTTCCTCCGGTTCCGGTAAGCATCGGAACAAATCCTGCAAGCTGCGGCATCAGTGCCAGTGCATTCTCGTAGCTGTTCATGATCATCTGTGTTACCGTCGCAGACAGCATCAGAAACAACAGCCAGGGAATACGGCTCTTTACATGCTCGAATATTGATGTCCCGAAATACGAGTCTTCATTTGGATTGACACCGGCCATGATACTGATATCTTCCGTTGTCTCATCCTGAAGTACCTGCATCGCATCATCAACGGTTACAATACCGACCATACAGTTTTCATGATCTACGATCGGCAATGCGATCAGACCATATTTTGTAATGATATTGGCAACGTCTTCCTGATCGTCTGTCGTACGGGCATACAACATATTTGTATCCATGATCTCTTCAACCGTCTTGGATTCACTGCTGGTCAGCAGTTCTTTTATGTCAACCTGCCCGATCAGATGACGTTGTTCTGTTACATAACAGGTATAAATCGTCTCCCGGTTGAGACCAACCTGTCTTATTTTTTAATATGGAATCAGCAACCGTCATCTCTCTTCGCAGTGCAATATAATCTACATTCATCACACTTCCGGCACTGTCCTCCGGATACTGAAGAAGCTGATTGATCTGCTGACGTTTTTTCCGCATCTGTCACCATCAGCAGTCTGTCTACCACGTTGGCAGGCATCTCTTCCAGCACATCAACGGTATCATCCAGATACATTTCCTCCATGATCTCTTCCAGTTCGGAATCCGTCAGTGCATTGATCAGGTCTTCACGCATATCGCTGTTCATATATGAAAATGTCTCTGCCGCTTCTTCTTTTGCAAGCAGACGGAATACCAGCACCATATGTTTCTGATCAAATTCTTCCAGAATCTCCGCAAGATCCACCGGATACATATTTGTTTCCAGTTCTTCTTTCAGTTCTTTATATTCCCGGGCATCCAGCATATCCTTAATACGTTCTTCAGTCAGTTCTTCTCTGTCTTCTACATAATCAATATCATCGTCTTTTTGCCCGTCTGCCGTTAAGGCTTCCTCATTCATATTTTCTCCCATAATAATATGCCTCCTCCTTTCTTCGGATCTTGCCCGGCAAACATCCCATTTGCATACCAAATCATTGTATAGTATAATCAATTTCAGAATGTTATACAAGGAGATTTTCATGAAAACTGTTGGACTTATCACAGAATATAACCCATTTCACAACGGACATCTTTATCATATAGAAAGAGCCAAGGAACTAACCGGTGCCGACCGGGTTGTAATCGTCATGAGCGGCGATTATGTACAGCGCGGAACTCCTGCGCTTCTATCCAAGCATTCCCGTGCGCATATGGCACTTCTAAACGGCGCATCGGCTATCTGCGAGCTTCCTGTCTGCTATGCATCCGGCAGTGCCGAATTCTTCGCCCAAGGCGCCATCTCTATTCTGGAAGGTCTGGGATGCATCGATACATTATGCTTTGGAAGTGAATGCGGAGAGCTTTCTGTTTTACAGCATATTGCACAGCTGCTTCTCTCCGAATCAGATACTTACAGCCATATGCTTCAGGATGCATTAAAAAAAGGACATTCTTTTCCTGCCGCCAGACACCAGGCTTTGGAAAAATTAACCGGTGATGCTTCCGTTTCACAGATTCTTTCTGAACCCAATAATATTCTTGGGATTGAATATCTGAAAGCACTGAAAAAGCAGAACAGCAGGATGGTACCATACACGTTAAAGCGGGACTCTTCCGGATACCACGACACAAAACTTCAGCCACAGTCAAGTTCTGCCTCTGCCATTCGGAATGCCCTGAGACATTGGGAGGAGCAGCCATTCAGCAGATATCCGGCAGATCCTCAGCAGACACCGGACGGATTCTCCGAACTGTTGCAGAACCAGCTTCCTGAAAACGCCCTGCGTCTGTTACGGGATGCATGGAATCAATCTTGTCCCATTGAAACAAATGATTTCTCCCTTTTATTAAAATACCGCCTGCTCTGCGAAACCCGGAGATCTCTATGTGAGTATCAGGATATATCCGAGGATCTTGCAAACCGTATCATCCGAAACCGGAATCAGTTTCTGAACTTCGAACAGTTCTGTCAGCTTTTAAAAACAAAAGAACTGACTTATAGCCGTATCAGCAGATGTCTGCTGCATATTCTGTTAGCTGTAAAAAAATGAAGATATGTTGAGATACCGGGAATCTTCCTGCATCTATACCAGAATTCTTGGATTTCGTAAAGAACATGCCGATGTGCTGCGTCAGATAAAAGAAAACGCCAGCATTCCGGTTATTACAAAATTAGGGCAGACAGATTCGCTTCTTCCGGAAACAATACGAATGCTGGATCAGACCACTTTTGCATCAGATCTGTACGAAAGCGTAGTGTCCGACAAGTTCGGAATTCCTTTCATAAACGAATACCAAAAGCAGATCATACATGTATAGTATATAAATCATTCTTTCGTCAGCAGCGCTCCTTTCCTGTCCAGGCACTAAAAACGTGTAGCATATGATAATATAAATTGTATTCATTATCATATGCCACACGTTTTTTCTTATAGCTCTGTTCTCCTTTTTAGTTCTTAAAGCTGTGTACAGGAGCAGGGATTCTTCCTTTTCTATTCACAAATGCACTGCAGTCATATTCATTGACCGGAATGATTGGTGCATAACCGAGAAGCCCACCAAATTCTGCCGTCTCTCCGACATCTTTTCCAATAACCGGAATCAGACGTACTGCGGTCGTCTTCTGGTTCACCATACCAATTGCCATCTCATCTGCAATAATTCCGGAAATAGTAGAAGCACTTGTCTTACCCGGAATCGCAATCATATCAAGTCCTACCGAACATACACATGTCATTGCTTCCAGTTTTTCAATTGTGAGTGCACCCATTTCCACTGCATCGATCATACCTTTATCTTCACTTACAGGGATAAAAGCACCACTCAGTCCGCCTACGTAAGAAGAAGCCATAACACCGCCCTTTTTAACCTGATCATTTAACATTGCAAGCGCTGCCGTCGTTCCCGGCGCACCAACACGTTCCAGACCGATTTCTTCCAGAATCTCTGCGACGCTGTCCCCAATTGCCGGAGTCGGTGCCAGTGACAGATCAATAATTCCAAATGGAATACCAAGACGTTTGGATGCTTCTCCGGCAACCAACTGTCCGACACGAGTCACCTTAAATGCTGTCTTTTTAATCGTCTCACATAACTCTTCGAAACCTTTGCCCCGCACCTGTTCAATCGCATGCTTTACAACACCAGGTCCGCTGACACCGACATTGATCACAGCATCTCCTTCTGTTACACCAAGGAATGCACCTGCCATAAATGGATTATCGTCCGGCGCGTTACAGAATACTACAAGTTTTGCACATCCGAGAGAATCATTTTCTTTTGTTGCATCAGCTGTCTTCTTTACAATTTCACCACACAGACGTACTGCATCCATGTTAATACCGGTCTTCGTTGATCCCACATTGATCGAGCTGCAGATACGGTCTGTACATGCAAGTGCCTGCGGAACCGAGCGGATCAGGTTCTCATCGCTTTTTGTCATAGACTTTGACACCAGCGCCGAATAACCACCGATGAAGTTTACACCGACTTCTTTTGCAGCTTTATCCAATGTCTTTGCAATCGTAACAAAATCCTCAGGACTTTTGCATGCCGCACCGCCGATCAGTGCTACCGGTGTTATGGAGATTCGTTTATTAACGATCGGAATACCAAATTCCTGCTCGATCTCCTCTCCGGTCTTCACAAGATCTTTCGCAACGGTAGTGATTTTGTTGTAAATATTTTCATTTAATTTATCAAGGTCTGCATCTATACAATCCAACAGGCTGATTCCAAGGGTAATTGTACGTACATCCAGATTCTCCTCTGCAATCATCTGATTTGTCTCATATACTTCATATCTGTTTATCATGTGTTTTTCCTGCCTTTCCGTGAATATTTTTAATTTGCTTATAATCTGTGCATTTTTTCAAATATTTCTTCTCTCTGACAGTGAATGGCAACACCGATAGAAGTTCCGATCTCTTCCAGCTCCTTTGAAACCACAGCCACTTCTTTGCTGCAATTTGTTACATCAACAATCGTCATCATATTAAAGTATCCATCTACAATGGTCTGAGAGATATCAAGGATATTAACATTCGCTCCTGCAAGATACTCACATACTTTTGCAATAATACCTACGGTGTCTTTTCCTACAACTGTGATTACACATTTCTTCATGATTTGTTTTCCTCCTATTGTCTTCGCCATTGTTTCTTTCTTACATTCTACTTTTCTTATAATGCAATGATATCAGATACCTGATCCCGTTTAGCTACCATCATCGGAATGTCATTTCCCTTATAAGGATTATCACCAATGCTGATTTCCAGTCTGACCGTCTCATATGCCAGTTCTTCATAATTATTCTCTTTACTTAAATGTCCAAGAACGACATACTGCAAGTCATCATGTAATATATCGCAAAGAAGCTTTCCTGACAATTCGTTAGACAGATGTCCCTTATCTCCCATAACTCTCCGTTTCAGGGGGTATGGATATGGTCCTACTTCCAACATATGTATGTCATGATTTGCTTCCAGAACGACTGCATTCAAATCTTTTAGATGTTCTACGGTATAATCATCATATATTCCAAGGTCTGTTGCAACCGCAACTGCCTTTTTACCGTTATCTATCCGGTATCCGGATGGTTCGTTCGCATCATGGGAGATTGCAAACGGATCAATGTTCAGTGTTCCCAGTGAAAATGGCTGATCAACCTCTACCTCATGTAATAGTCCGTCTGGGAGGTTTCCCAGCTTTTTATAATTCCGGATTCCCGCAATAGTTCCAGGTGTCGCATAGATTGGAATCTCATATTTTCTGCTGAACACACCAAGTCCCTGAATATGATCCACATGCTCATGCGTAATCAGGATGCCTTCCAGTTCATCTCCTTTTATCTCCAATTTTGCCAGCCCTTCTTCTATCCTTTTTTTGCTGATACCGGTATCAACCAGAAGATGTGTCTGATCATCTCCTACATAGATGCAGTTTCCACTGCTTCCACTTGCAATACTGCATAATCTCATATTAAATATTATCTGCCTTTCTATAAGTCTTCTATGATCTTATTCAGCTGGATCTTTGTCTCTTCAAACTGTCCGCTGTTATCGATCACCCGGTCACAGTGACGCATGAACAGATCTTTCGGAAGTTGTGCTTCGAAAATCTGATCCACTTTACAGTCCTCATATCCTCTTGCATATTTCAGACGTTTTCTGCGGATCGAATCTTCCACATACACATACCAAAGTTCATCACAGATCTCCTCATAATGATCCTCGATCAGAAGTGCTCCTTCAATCAGCATCAGATTCGTACTTTTGCGTTCTTCTCTTGCAATCTTCTTCTGAATTTCTTCTTTTACTTTTGGATGTACAATCCCATTCAGTACAGAAAGTTCAACCCTGTCGGCAAAAACAATGTCTGAAAGCTTTGTCCGGTCCAACTCTCCTTTTTCATCCAGAATTTTCTCTCCGAAATGTGCAACAATTTCATCAAAGCATTCTGTTCCTTTTTTCTGCAGTTTCTTTCCTACTTCATCTGCCATACAAATAGTCGCACCATATTTATTATTCAGATATTCCAAAATCTGTGTTTTCCCTGCGCCTACTCCTCCGGTAATTCCTATAATCTTCATCTCTCACACCTCTTATTTTGCTTCGTACCAGTTCACTCCTGTATGCATGTCTATTTCAAGCGGCACCTTTAATTTGGCCGCATGCTCCATCTCTTCTTTTAAAATCTTTTGAACTGCTTCCAGTTCCGGTTCGTATGCTTCTATCAGAAGTTCATCATGCACCTGTAAGACAAGTCTTGATTTCATCTTCTGTTTTTTCAGTTTCTGATTCACCCGGATCATTGCAATCTTTATGATATCTGCTGCCGCTCCCTGAATCGGAGAATTCATTGCCACCCGCTCTCCAAACGAACGTTGCATAAAATTACTGGAAGAAAGCTCCGGAACCGGACGTCTTCTTCCGAACAGTGTTACCACATACCCTTCTTCTTTTGCATGTGTCACTGCATGATCCAGAAATGTCTTGATTCCCGGATAGGTTGCAAAATAATCATCAATATATTTTGCAGCCTCTTTTCGTGTAATGCTCAGATCCTGACTCAGTCCAAATGAACTGATTCCATACACAATACCGAAATTTACGGCTTTTGCATTCCTTCTCTGCTGCGGAGTCACCTCATCAAACGGTATATGAAATACCTGCGATGCTGTAATACGGTGAATGTCACTTTGTTCTTTATATGCCCGGATCAGATGCTCATCTCCGGAACAATGTGCCAATACGCGAAGTTCGATCTGTGAATAATCGGCATCCACAAACCGGTATCCATCTTCCGGAATGAATACTTTACGGATCAGGCGGCCAAGCTCCATCCGCACCGGAATATTCTGAAGATTCGGTTCTGTACTGCTGATTCTTCCGGTTGCCGTAATCGTCTGATTGAATTTTCCATGAATCCTTCCATCATCCTGAATATAATTTGCCAGTCCATCCGCATATGTGGATTTGAGCTTTGTATACTGTCTGTATTCCAAAATCTTTGCAACTACCGGATGTTCCGGCGCCAGTTTTTCAAGAACATCTGCAGCAGTGGAATAACCCGTCTTTGTCTTTCGCCCACCCGGAAGCTTCATATTTTCAAACAATACCACTCCCAGCTGTTTTGGCGAATTAATATTAAATGTTTCGCCAGCCTCTTCGTAGATCTCCTTTTCCAGATCACCGATCTTGCCGGCAAGCTGATCACCATACTGTTTTAGCGCCTCTGCCTCAACACGGATACCACTCTGCTCCATATCGAACAATGTAAATACCAGCGGCATCTCAATTTCCCGGAATAAGGTATCCATCTTCGTATCCGCTAATTTCCGGCTCAGGACTTCTACCGATGCATAATTTGTATAAGCTTCATAGCAGGCCTTTATTTCCTGATCTACCTTTTCATCAACCATCAGGTCCAGATGTTCTCTCGCAACATCTTCCCATGTATAATTATTCTTAAGTGGATTCAGCAGATATGCAGCCACACTCACATCAAAACAATTTTCCGGTTTCCGGATCTTAATCTGATCCATTGATTCTTTCAGATGAAACATCGAAAATGTATCTGTCGTTTCTGCCACATCTGCAAGCTTTTCCAAAAGCCATTCTCCTGATATATCATTCCCGGTTTTTATACAAAAGCCTGCTTCATTTGAGAAGCACAGACCGATACCTCCGAGTCCGGCCTGATCTGCAAATAACGGCAATACATTTTCCATATCTTTAAAAAGTACTGTTCCTGTCGTCTGTGCCTTTTCAGCCTTTGCAAAAATCTCTTCTGCCTCTCTTTTTGAAGTGATAATCCTGAAACCATCCTCGATCTTATTTGCCGGTGCCGCAACATCGAATCTGGAAAGAAGATTTTTAAACTCTAGTTTCTGAAAGAAGACATATGCTTCCTCAGTGTATACGTTACCCAGTTTTGCTTCTGAAAGTTCATATGAAAACTCAGCATTCACATTGATTGTTGCAAGTTCTTTGCTGAGCACCGCAAGATCCCAGTATTCATTTAATGATTTAGACGCTCTCGGCGGCTTCAGTTCTTCCACATGATCGTGCGCCGTTTCTATCGAGTGATACTGTGTAATGATCTTTGTCGCTGTCTTTTCCCCGATACCAGGAACTCCCGGAATATTATCTGCCGTGTCGCCCATTAACGCTTTCAGATCGATGAATTCTTCCGGTGTCACCTGATAGCGTTCAAAAACATCTTTGGCATAATAATCTTCTATCTCCGTTCTTCCCTGCTTCGTCTTCGGAATTCGGATCTTTACATGCTCAGTCGCCAGCTGCAACAGATCACGGTCTCCGGAAATAACCACAACTTCCATATCCTTGCGCTCACAACGCTTAGAAAGTGTACCGATCAGGTCATCGGCCTCCAGACCCGCACATTCGATCGTCTTCACTCCCATTGCCTGAAGCACTTCTTTGATCACAGGAACCTGCTGCCTTAGTTCATCAGCCATCGGCTTTCTGGTGCCTTTATATTCTGCATACATTTTATGTCTGAAAGTCGGAGCATGGACATCAAATGCCACCGTCAGATAGTCTGGTTTTTCTTCTTCCAGAAGTTTAAACATAATCGTCAGAAATCCATATATTGCATTTGTATGAAGGCCTTCTGCATTCGTCAGATCCGGCAGCCCGTAAAAGGCGCGGTTCAAAATACTGTGGCCATCTATCAGAACAATTTTACTGCTCATTTTATCTCTCCACCTAAATAGTTCATTTTCTTATAAAATCACTATCTTACTATACACCAATTTGCTTCTTTTTAAAAGGCTAATTTTTACTCCTACTTATTCTTCCCTTATCTGTCACATTCACCTTTTCATTTTTTTTTCAAAAAAAAGATTGACAGACGATACATTTATAGTTATAATTTATTTTGTTGTGTGAACAACACATATGCGGATATGGCGGAATGGCAGACGCACAAGACTCAAAATCTTGCGGAGGTGACTTCGTGTGGGTTCAAGTCCCACTATCCGCATTCAAAAAACCCAGTAAAATCAAGGGGTTTAACGATTAGAGACATTTACTTTTCTTACTATTTTTGTTACTATGTTTTCGTAAGAAGTAGTTGTTTCATTTTTTTATACAAAAAGCACTAACAGAAGATTCTATTTTCTTCCGCTAGTGCTTAACTTTCATCAATCCCGCTTTTTTTCTATAAATTGCAATTCCGGCCGCAACCGCTGTTCCCAGAGATCCAAGCGTCAACATCCATAAAAATGTATGATTTTCCACTCCTGTCTTCGGTGATTTACGGATGGATGAAGATGGTTTCGGATTGTCTGTGTTGATTTTCGGCGATACTGCAGATTTTTCATTATTCTTATATATAATTGTCTGATCCGCATTATCTATATTCGCTTCATCTGCAATCAGATGATCTTCCTCATCATACAGATTCTCAAATACCACAACCGCTTTCCCGCCCAGTTCACGTGCATCAAGTTCGAATGTCATTTCAACTGTTCCTGCTGATTTTTCCGGCGTAAATGTTGTTCTGCCTGTGATTTTTCTGTTGTTTTTATCTGTCATTTCTTTCCCGTCTGCTTTATCCATCAAAACGCCTTTTAATATGTAAGTTTCACCAGGCAGCAGATTTTCATAAGACACCTGATCTATGATTGTCTGCTTTTCTCTTGCATCTCCTTCCTGCGTCTTTGACTTTTTATCCATAGCTTTTGTACCAATCTTCGGGAAATAAATACTTTGTTCTTTTGCCTCCGGATTTTTATGTTCTGCGATGCTTTTTCCGTCTATTTTAATCTCTTCATATATGACTGCCGTTTTTCCCGACAGATCAGTTCCCTTGATTTCAAATGCAATTTCAATACTGCCATCTGCCTTTTCCGGAATAAATTCCTGCTGTTTTTCTTCACTCAACCGCTGTTCTGTCTCCTTCTCGACTACCGTTCCATGTAATGTGTAGGTTTCACCAGGCAGTAGATTCCTGTATTCTATCGTATCTGTAAGTTCTACATATTCACCGGCATATGCATGATGTGTCCCTGTATTTTTGTCAGAAGCCGTTGTTCCTGCTGCCGGCACATGGATTGTCTGATCTTCATCTTCCAGATCTGTATGTACTGCATATAATTTATCACCATAATATAATTTTTCAAATGCGACCAATGTCTTTCCTGCAAGATTACTTCCATCAAACACAAATTCTACTTCCGCTGTTCCGTCTTTTCCTTCTGCAACAAATTCTACACTTTCTGTTATCTTTCTGCCAGACGCACTTCTTGCTGCTTTTCCTGTTTCCTTATCCATTAACGTTCCGGTAATCTTGTATTTTTTCCCTTTTTTCAGATTATGATATTCTACCGTATCTATAATCCGCATATCTTTCTCAGCTTTTACCATCTTCATATCTGTTACTTCGTCTTTTACAGAAGTTTTTAATTTTGGAAAATGAATCATCTGATCTGCATCTTCCAGATCCTTATGCACTGCGATCACTGTATTATCCAACATGCATTCTTCAAATATTGTAATACTTTTTCCGGCCAGAGACTTTGCAGCAAATTCAAATTCCACTTCCACGCTGCCTTCGGCTGTCTTCGGCTTAAATCTCTTAGAAGCAGTAATATTTCTGTTTTCGCCATCCAGAATCATTTCCCCTGTTTTCCTGTCCATCAATGTACCCTTCATGACATATTCCTGCCCTTTTTTCAAACCTGTATAAGTGACGGTATCTATGATCGTTACTTTTTCATCTGCATTTGAATAATGTGTTCCGGTTGCTTCATCTTTTGCTGATGTTGCAATTGTAAGATCTGGATTAAGTATTGTCCCAAGATCAACAACATACCGGTCCCTGGAAATACGGAATGTTCCTTTATACAGAACTTTATCTACATTTTCTTCACAGCGAAGTTCTTCCAACCGATAGGTATCATAAGGAAATGCACCATATGCATCATTTACCTCTACACTTTCTCCGTTACTGTTCGTTCCAAACCACACACCACTTTCAGATTGTCCGCTATTGGTATCTTTGCTGTGTTTCGTATAATCAGATGCCGATGAAAAATATCCATTTTCGTCTGTCATGATCCGGTGACATTCCCCCGTCGTTACCGATGTGATCTGAAACGGAATTCCTGCCATTGCCATCTGTGTTTCTTCATCTTTTTTCTGAAATTCAATATCCCCTCTACATATACGGTCTGCTATTTTATAGTTGTTTCCACCCTGTATATTGGTCTGATTTCCATTCTGAACGATCTGTGTCAGGTAATAATTTTCTGCAAGTTTTCCGTTATCTCCTTCTATATAAGCCTTTTCCAGCATATATCCTTTTGGCGCTTTGGTTTCTTCAATGCTGACTGTTCCAAGCGGAAGCACCGGCTTATCTCCATTTTCTGCATAATAAAAATCATCACCGGATATCTGATACTCTTTTCCCAGTTTACTTCTGCAGACGTCATTCTCCTTTTGGGTACGTAACACCCATACTTTCGAAGGTTTTTCAGGCAAAGATTCCTGCGTATATCTGCCTGCATAAAAGCGTACTGTAAACTCTGCACCTTCCAGGCTTCCACCGCCAAGTGCTTTTCCCTCTTTGCTCTCCTGATCGATTTTATCCAGGAGCAATTCTATATCTGAATACACCGGTACATCCTTCACATTTACTTCTGCTGTCTGTCCGGATGTAACTGTTACCGGATATATCCTCTCATCCAGTTTATATCCTTTTGGTGCTTTCTTTTCTTTTACATAATACATACCTTCTTCTAATTCCAGCGTATTAGACTCTCCGTTTTTATCCGTTGTAAATACAGCGTTTTCTCTCGTTGCGCCACGATCTGAATAGACTCCGTAGGCTGCACCTTCCAAAGAATATTCTGCATTACCATCTGTAAGCGTTGTCAGTGTCTTTCCTTTTTTTAACTTTGCATAACCGTTGTAACTGCGGTGTATGACGGCAGTTCCGCTGACTCTCTGATACCCGATCAGCCTGCCGCTGCTGTCTTTTGTCACGCCATCCGTTGCCCCATTCACACTCGTACAGTATAAGTTTCCTGTAACTTCTCCCGTTGCTTTATTCACTGCAGTGATGGTGTATTTATAGGTGCATTCCTGCCCTGTATATGGCGCAGCAGCCGTATGATCCGCACACCCTCCGTTTGCAGTAACGCCGGCAAGGATTCCGGTAAATCCGCCCATGGTTACCCCGTGTACCGTATGACCGTTTCCACCATTCACAGCCGTGACCACACAATTTCCGGTAAATACATCCCCTACTTCCGGCTTTTGCTGATTTCCCCGCGCCTGTACCATTCTTCTTGAATATACACTGCTTCTTCCTGCTTCTTCCCCGAATGTTATGACTACTTTCTTGTTCATACCCATAGCTGTAATATCACGCCAGTAACTCTTCCCCTCTGTCACCGAAGTGTCTTCCAGCTCGTATCTGCCTTCTTCATCAAGTATCTTCATGCTGATCCTGGTGTCTTCTTCTGCATCCGATTGTACACGTATACACATTCCATCAGGCACTGTTATTTCACTGCCTGATTGGACCGTTCTTATACAATCCTCTACATCTGTTACTGTTACGGAACCTTCTCCTACAACTTCAAAACTCAACTTCCTTGCCGGATTTTCCGCATTCACACTGGTCTGTGACACGCCAAACGCAGAGACCTGACATAGCAATATCCCTGCCAGTAACGAAGCTATCGTTTTCTTACTTTTTTGAATCTTCGTCATACAATTCCTCTCTTTCTTGTTATTTATATTAATCCGACCGTTGTAAATACCTCCTTTCCATGTCAAACACAACGTAAAATCTGTCAGATTATTCCATATTCACTTGGATAGATTATAAATGGGTTGTCTGGCAACGTCATATGAGAAGCATGACCTGCCTTTTGATCATTTATCTGAAATTAAATAAGACCGAACAACAGAATGTTATTCAATTATTTTTGTATATAATACAACACAGATTCCAGGGATGTCAATCCCCAAAACCTGTGTTTTACATAGTTTTTAATTCAGTTTTTAATTCATATTTTGTTTACCGGAACCTAAAGCTGATTCTGCGGGAACAATGCATCATCTACTGCCGTGAGATCATCATTCGGAATATAATATGCTCCGTCTTTATTCACCTTTACGTGAACTTCTTTTTCCATCTTATCGCCATACGTCGGGTCAGCGAGTTTTGCACTCATAATTTCATACATCTTCCGCATAATCGCCTCATTAAGCTCTTCATCTGATGGAATTGTTTCTACATTCGAATATGTGTCTGTCACCCATTGATCAAGCTCATCTGATACAGTAGAAAATGCCGTAAACGGACACACTTCAACAGTTACAGTAAATTCATCATCTTCTGTTTCTTTTGCTTCTTTCACTTTATAATTTGCACTCTTTAACATTTTTTCAAACATCGAACGATAGTCCGCTTTTAATTCATCTGATACACCGGTGTCATCAAATCCGGCTTCTTTCATAATTGTATCAAGATTTGTCTCGTATTCTTTTTTGGCTTCTTTTTCTGTCGTCTCTGTTATCTCGGCATACTTCTTAACTTCTGCTTTGTATCCACAATCCAAGGCAGACTGTACATAATCCATTGCATCGTCCGTTGTCATACCTCCACATCCGCATAACAGTAACATCACTCCGGCCAGCACCAGCGCCAGTACACCATGTTTTTTCATTTTATTGCCTCCTCATAAAAAATGATAGTGCCCGTTTCTTAATTGAAAGGACACTATCATTATATCTAAACCTGATTTTTTCCACAACTATTTTTCAATCAGTTTTTTTCCGATATCAAAGCAGTCGAATGTTGCGAAATAATCAGCCGGTGTTTCTGCTCTTCTGATCAGTTGTGTAGTCCCGTCTTCTTTCAGAAGCACTTCGGCAGATTTTAATTTTCCATTGTAATTATATCCCATAGAGAAGCCATGTGCTCCCGTATCATGAATTACCAGCACATCACCCATATCAATCTTCGGAAGCATACGGTCGATTGCAAATTTATCATTGTTTTCACACAACGATCCTGTTATATCATATTTGTGATCGCAAGGTGCATTTTCTTTACCCATTACAGTAATGTGATGATAAGCTCCGTACATAGCAGGACGCATCAGGTTAACTGCACATGCATCTACACCAATATATTCTTTGTGTGTATGCTTTTCATGAATTGCCGTTGTAACCAGGCATCCGTAAGGTCCCATCATAAAACGTCCCATCTCTGTATAGATTGCCACATCGCCCATACCGGCAGGTACCAGTACTTCTTCATATACGCGGCGCACACCATCACCAATCGCACGGATATCATTTGGCTCCTGATCTGGTTTATAAGGGATACCTACACCACCGGACAGGTTAATGAATTTGATATGTACACCTGTTTCTTTCTGAAGCTTTACTGCAACTTCGAACAGAACTTTCGCAAGCATCGGATAATACTCATTGGTTACTGTATTACTTGCAAGGAATGCATGAATGCCGAATTCTTTGGCACCTTTTTCCTTTAAAATCTTAAATGCATCAAATAACTGTTCTGTTGTCATTCCATATTTCGCATCTCCCGGATTATCCATGATGTCATTACTGATCTTGAACATTCCACCCGGATTGTAGCGGCAGCTGATCGTCTCCGGAATATGTCCGATTGCTTCTTCAAAGAAATCAATGTGTGTGATATCATCCAGATTGATGATTGCATTCAGCTTGTCTGCCAGTACAAATTCCTCTGCCGGAGTATCATTCGAAGAAAACATGATATCTTCTCCTGTTGCCCCGATTGCATCGGAAAGCATCAGCTCTGTATAGGAAGAACAGTCACATCCGCATCCATACTCTCTTAAAATATTGATCAGAAACGGATTTGGCGTTGCCTTTACCGCAAAATACTCTCTGTATCCTTTATTCCACGAAAATGCTTCTTTTAAAGCTTTCATATTCTCACGGATTCCTTTTTCGTCATATAAATGAAACGGTGTCGGATAAGTTTTAATAATCTCGTCTAACTGTGCTTTTGTTACAAATGCTTCTTTTTTCATCAATCCTTGTTCTCCTCTCGTATAGATAATAACTTTATCTCATTCGCAAGTGCTGTTTTGTACAATTCTACAAAGTTTTTCTGTCCGGAATAGAGACATGTATTCATACTCCCCTCTCCGTATTCACCTGTCAGTACATATTTCGAATCGGCAATGATTCCTATCTGCATTCCTCTGTTTTCTCCAAAATATACTTTTGCATTGTGAAAGGTCGCCGGTTGATCGGTGATGATCACCACTTTTTTTCTTTCTTCCATCAATGTATCAAGCTCCCGGATCAGAAGCAGCAGATAATTTCTTGTACAACTGATATAGACTCTTTGATCAACCTGAGATAACAGATTCTTTATCTTATTCAGTATATTCTCTGCGCCTTCAATTGTAATGTATCCTTCTACATACGCTTTCTCCGTCGGCATATGTTCCTGCAGCCATTTTCCGGATTCCTCCAGCTTACGGATACGATTCTTACAGAATTCGTTAAGCGGGACAGGCACATATTTTCTGGTACTGGCCTCTTCTACAAGGTAAGCCGCACCTTTCTCTGTCATACTAGCCAGAGAATTATATGCATTGGATCTGGATATTCCGGTCTGTTTAGCAACTTCGTATCCAGTTACCTTTCCCTCTGTCAGCAGGCACTGATAAATGCTTGCTTCTTGTCTTGTGAGTCCGAATTCCATCAGGCGCTCTGTAAATGATGTCTGTTCCATCTTCGTCATCCACCTTTTGGTTCTTTAGTAGTTCTCTACAGGAACACTATAAGTGAATTTTCGCTGTATGTCAAGGAGAAACTTTCTCAAAAACATGCAAAAAAACCAGAAAGCCCAGGCTGATTCAGCCTCGTTGCTTTCTGGTTCTTTATAAGCAGTCCTGCTTATTTACTATTTTTATTTTCTGTCATCTACCATCGCAATTCTCATCATGTTACTTACTGTTCTGTTCTCAGATACATTTGTAGATGGAATTCCAAGCGTTAATACAACCATGTCTCCTGCTTCTGCAAGCTTCTTTGCACAGATCAGATCGATTGCCGTATCACAGATATCTTCTGTTGTATATACAGCAACTGATTTCAGCGGCATAACTCCCCAGTTGATCTGCATTCTTCTCAGTGTTGCCTCATCCGGGCTGATACCGATAATACCTGTCTTAGGTTTGAACTTAGATACAACTCTTGCCGTAGCACCTGATACAGTTGGTGTTACGATACATTTAGCACGAAGATTATTAGCCGTTGTTACTGTTGCATTTGCAAGTGCGCTGGATGCACTCTTAAGTCTGTGTTCTCCTGCTTTTCTAAGGATCATATCATAATCCAGATGCTCCTCTGTATTTTCAACAATATGAACCATCATCTGTAAAGCTTCTAACGGATATTTACCCTGAGCTGTCTCTCCGGAAAGCATGACTGCATCTGTTCCGTCATATACCGCATTGGCAACATCTGTAACCTCCGCTCTTGTAGGACGTGGATTACGCATCATAGAATCAAGCATCTGTGTAGCTGTGATAACCGGTTTAAAGTTATCGTTACATTTCTGGATAATTGTCTTCTGAAGGTATGGAACTTCCTCTGCCGGAATTTCAACACCAAGATCTCCTCTGGCTACCATGATTCCGTCTGCGCAACGGATAATCTCATCAATATTCTTGATTGCTTCAAAGTTCTCGATTTTTGCAATTACAGGAATATACGGAGCCTTACATTCTCTTAAGAATGATTTGATCTCCAGAATACATTCTGCATTTCTGACAAATGAAGCTGCAATAAAATCTACACCCTGCTCCACACCGAATTTCAGGTCATCACGGTCTTTATCTGTGATAGCTGGAAGACGGATCGCAACGTTTGGTACATTAACACCTTTCTTTTCTCCGAGCTCGCCGCCATTGACAATTTCACAATTGATGTTATTTCCCTTTTTATCTTTTACTTTCAGTTCAATCAGACCATCATCGATCAGGATCGTACTTCCGGCTTTGACATCTTCTACCAGACCTTTGTATGTAATAGAAACAATCTTGTTATCTCCGACAATCTCGTCTGTTGTCAGGGTAAATGTCTCTCCTGCTTCAAGCTGTACTTTCTTTCCATCTTTTAATACACCTGTACGGATCTCAGGTCCTTTTGTATCCAGAAGAATTGCGATCGGTTTGTTTTCTTCTTCACGAATCTTCTTTAACATATCCATACGGCCCTTCTGTTCTTCATGATCACCGTGTGAAAAGTTAAATCTTGCAATGTCCATTCCATTCTGAACTAACTTTCTCATCATGGTTTCATCATTTGTATTTGGTCCCATTGTACAGATAATTTTTGTTTTTTTCATATTTCTCCTATTCCTCTCTTAATTATTTAACATGTGTATGTGTGAACAAATGATCCTGGCAATATTCATAATTGCCATTACATTTTGAACAATACCGGAATTCCAGATTCGGATCATCCAGTTCTGTTCTTCCGCAGACTGCACATCTGTGTTTTGCCCCATTTGCATAGCTGTTTACCGGTCTTTCCGCATGTCTCATCTTGCGTTTGAAATCATTCTTTCTTTTCATCTGACCTGGTGTGTAAGGCTTCATATTACGTGAACTCAGGCAAAAAAATGATAAAGTTCAGTATTGAGATAAATGCTGCAAGCGCATTCGCCTTATAATATATACCGAAAACACCTCCGCCGTAGGCCGGAAGAAAAGCCTGCACAATCGCATAGATAAAATACAAGCCATCAAGTATAGCCAGCCATTTAATCTTAATCGGAATAACGAAAAATAATAACAGCTGGACATCTGGATACAGTGCTGCAAATGCAAAGAATAACGATAAATTCAGATACCATGTATCCATTGGTAACACAGTGCCTGTCAGTAAATATGCCAGTATGGCTCCCAGTACAATAAAGAGCATTCCCGAAAAGAAATACAGATTAAAACGAAACGCCCCCCACGCTGCCTCTAACTGCTTCCCTATCATATAATAGAGATACAATGCAAATGCAATAAAGATCAGACTGTCAGACGGAGGCTGGATAATAAATGTAACAATTCTCCATATCTGCCCCTGGAGAATCTTGCTGGCATCCAGACTTAAGAACTGGCTATAGAACGTCGGGTTAATCAACTCCAGCGCAAATCCGGCTGCATATAATATTATAATATATGTGATCAAATTTGGAATAGCATATCTGCTAAATTTCCGTTCAAGTTTATCTAACCAATTGTTCATATAACTGCTCCTTTACGTTTATTCTCACACTGTAGATATTCTACCTTCCCAACTGATATTTGTCAATTGTGCCAAGTAAAGTTCATCTCTTTTTAACATATCTTCAACATTTGTTAATTGTCTTTTGAGAACTTTTGTCGTATAATGTTACAGGTTGCAATTAAGCAAAATGCATTTAATAAGAAGAAAGACATATAGATTAACATGATAAGGAGTTACATAATATGAATCAAAAAGAATTATACGCACTTGGTATCGACATCGGTTCTACAACCGTAAAGATTGCCATATTAGATGAGAATAATGAAGTGGTATTTTCTGATTATGAGAGGCATTTCGCGAACATCCAGGAAACTCTTTCCGATCTGTTAGGAAGAGCGGTACATAAATTAGGTCCTGTCCATGCATCACCGGTCATTACCGGTTCCGGCGGACTGACTCTTGCGAAACATCTTGGTGTACCGTTTGTACAGGAAGTGATCGCTGTATCTACTGCTCTCCAGGACTATGCACCTCAGACAGACGTTGCTATCGAACTCGGCGGGGAAGATGCCAAGATTATCTACTTTGAAGGTGGTAATGTAGAGCAGCGTATGAACGGCGTCTGTGCCGGTGGTACAGGATCCTTCATCGATCAGATGGCATCTCTTTTACAGACTGACGCCTCCGGACTGAACGAATATGCAAAAAATTATAAAGCTCTCTATACCATTGCTGCACGATGTGGTGTATTTGCAAAGACTGATATCCAGCCTCTGATCAATGATGGTGCTGCCAAAGAAGACCTTGCTGCTTCTATATTCCAGGCAGTTGTCAACCAGACTATCAGCGGACTGGCCTGTGGTAAACCAATCCGCGGACATGTTGCATTCTTAGGAGGACCTCTTCATTTCCTCTCTGAACTGCGCGAAGCTTTCATCCGCACACTGAAGCTGGACGATGAACACATCATCGCCCCGACACATTCCCATCTGTTTGCAGCAGCCGGTTCTGCTCTGAATTCAAAGAAAGATCTGGACGTGCCTCTCATTGATATGCAGCACCGTCTGGAAGGAAAGATCAAAATGGAATTCGAAGTGGATCGTATGGAGCCGCTGTTTGCAACGGAAGCAGATTTTAAAGAATTCGAAAACCGTCATGCAAAACATCAGGTACCTGTGAAGGATCTTGCCACTTATCAGGGAAAAGCATTCCTTGGTATTGATGCAGGTTCCACCACAACCAAAGCTGCCCTGGTAGGCGAAGACGGTACTTTATTATATTCTTTCTATCATAATAATGAAGGAGATCCTCTTGGTACAACGATCTCTGCCATCAAAGACATTTACAGTAAACTGCCGGAAGGCGTGGAGATTGTTCACTCCTGCTCTACCGGCTATGGTGAGGCACTGATCAAAGCTGCCCTCCTGTTAGACGAAGGAGAGGTAGAGACAGTTTCTCATTACTATGCCGCATCCTTCTTTGAACCGGATGTAGACTGTATCCTGGATATCGGAGGCCAGGATATGAAATGTATCAAGATCAAGAATCAGACGGTTGACAGCGTACAATTGAATGAAGCATGTTCATCCGGATGCGGTTCTTTTATTGAAACATTTGCAAAATCTCTAAATTATACGGTAGAAGATTTTGCTCATGAAGCATTATTTGCCAAAAACCCGATTGACCTTGGTACCCGCTGTACTGTTTTCATGAATTCAAAAGTAAAACAGGCTCAGAAAGAGGGTGCGGAGGTTGCAGATATTTCAGCCGGTCTTGCTTACTCCGTAATCAAGAACGCATTATTTAAAGTTATCAAGGTGTCCGATGCATCTGAACTCGGTAAACACATCGTTGTTCAGGGAGGAACATTCTACAACAACGCTGTACTGCGGAGCTTTGAAAAGATCGCCAACTGCGAAGCCATTCGTCCGGATATTGCCGGTATCATGGGCGCATTCGGTGCTGCACTGATCGCACGTGAGCGTTACGTTGACTGCGAAGGTACAACCATGCTTTCCATCGAAGATATTGAAGCCATGGAATATTCTACTACTATGACAAAATGCAAGGGATGTACGAATAACTGCCGCCTGACGATCAATCATTTCAGCGGCGGACGTAAGTTCATCACAGGTAACCGTTGTGAACGTGGTCTCGGGAAACAGAAAACAACTAACAAGCTTCCGAACTTATTTGAATATAAATTAAAACGCTATTTTGATTATGAACCATTGGCAGAGGAAAATGCTCCTCGCGGAATCATTGGTATTCCTCGTGTACTGAACATGTACGAGAATTATCCGTTCTGGTTCACATTCTTTAATGAACTGGGATTTCGGGTTGTTCTTTCTCCTGTGTCAAACCGCAAGGTATACGAACTGGGAATTGATTCCATCCCAAGTGAATCCGAATGTTATCCGGCAAAGCTGGCACACGGACATGTACAATGGCTGATCAACAACGGTATCCACACCATCTTTTATCCCAGCATTCCATATGAGAGGAATGAATTTGCGGAAGCCAATAACCATTACAACTGTCCGATCGTAACTTCCTACCCGGAAAATATCAAGAATAACATTGATGCAATTGTTCACGGAGAAGTAGATTTTCTTCATCCATTTATTTCTTTTTCCAGCGAAGACACCATCTCTTACCGGCTGGTTGATGAATTATCCGGAAAGTTCCATATCCCAGCTGACGAGATCAAAAAAGCAACGCATACTGCCTGGGAAGAACTCGCCGCCTGCAGAAAAGATATGCAGAAAAAAGGCGAAGAGACGATCAGGTTCTTAAACGAAACCGGAAACCGTGGTATTGTTCTTGCAGGACGTCCATATCATATTGATCCGGAAGTAAACCATGGTATTCCAGAACTGATCAATTCTTATAATATTGCAGTTTTGACGGAAGATTCCATCTCCCACTTAAATCCTGCCGAGCATCCTCTCAATGTTATGGACCAGTGGATGTATCATTCCCGTCTGTATGCCGCAGCAAACTACGTAAAGACGGTAGACAACCTGGATCTGATCCAGTTAAATTCTTTCGGATGTGGTCTGGATGCCGTTACAACCGACCAGGTGGCATCAATACTGAATGACTCTGACAAGATCTACACCTCTTTAAAAATCGATGAGGTTAATAACTTAGGCGCCGCAAGAATCCGTGTCAGATCACTGCTTGCCGCAATCCGTGTCAGAGAGAAACGTGGGGAAAAACGTACCATTCATTCTTCTGCAATAAAAAACGGTCGTATTCACCAAAGAAATGCGTAAGAATTATACAATTCTCTGCCCACAGATGTCTCCCATCCATTTCGAGCTTCTGGAGCCTGCATTCAACGCATCCGGATATAACCTTCAGGTATTGCCTAATGACAACAAACAGGCTGTAGACGTAGGACTGAAATATGTAAACAATGATGCCTGCTATCCATCTCTGATGGTAGTCGGTCAGATCATGGAAGCGATTCTTTCCGGTAAATATGATACAGATAAAATCGCTGTGATCATCAGTCAGACCGGAGGTGGATGCCGTGCTTCCAACTACATCGGATTCATCCGCCGTGCTCTTAAGAAGGCCGGATACGGAAATATTCCGGTTATCTCCATCAACTTAAGCGGTCTGGAAGACAATCCGGGATTCAAGCTGACTCCGAAGCTGATCTTACGAGGCATCTATGGTGCTATATTCGGTGACATTTTTATGAAATGTGTATACCGTCTGCGTCCATATGAAGCAGTTACCGGATCTGTCAATGCAATGCACAGAAAATGGGTGAAAGTATGCCAGGACTTCTTGTCTAACGGCTACCCGAGCAGGCGTAAATTCAAACGTCTCTGCCGTGAGATCATTGGAGATTTTGACAACAACATTGAATTACTGGACATTAAGAAACCTCGTGTCGGCGTTGTCGGCGAAATTCTCGTCAAATTCCTTCCAGCTGCCAATAACTACCTGGTAGACCTCCTGGAAAGTGAAGGAGCCGAAGCTGTTGTCCCGGATCTCCTGGACTTCCTGCTCTACTGCTTCTACAACCAGAACTTCAAGGTTGAAAAGCTTGGATTCGAAAAGAAAAAAGCCACAACAGCTAATCTTGGTATCAAAGCTCTGGAATGGTTCCGTGCTCCGGCAACTGAAGCATTTGCAGCAAGCAAGCACTTCACACCGCCAGCTAAGATTCAGGATCTTGGAAAGATGGCTTCGGACATCGTATCTCTTGGTAACCAGACTGGTGAAGGATGGTTCCTTACAGGAGAAATGTTAGAGCTGATCCACAGTGGTGCGCCAAATATCGTATGTACACAGCCATTCGCCTGCCTGCCGAACCATGTCGTAGGTAAGGGAGTTATCAAAGAACTTCGCAGACGCTATCCGGAGTCTAATATCGTAGCAATTGATTTCGACCCAGGTGCAAGCGAAGTCAACCAGTTGAACCGGTTGAAACTGATGCTTTCTACGGCGAATAAAAACTTAAACAAATAATTTAGGATTTAAAAAAGAGAGAACGTTTTCGTTCTCTCTTTTCAAATCCGGCCTATACAAGCCAAACTAAATATTCAATTTCTTAGAACTTACCAGCCTTAGCTGCTTCCTCAACAGAAACGGCAACTGCAACAGTCATACCAACCATCGGGTTGTTTCCTGCTCCGATCAGTCCCATCATTTCTACGTGAGCTGGTACTGATGAAGATCCTGCGAACTGTGCATCTGAGTGCATACGTCCAAGAGTATCTGTCATACCGTAAGAAGCTGGACCTGCAGCCATGTTATCTGGGTGAAGTGTACGTCCTGTACCACCGCCTGATGCTACTGAGAAGTACTTCTTGCCCTGCTCGATACATTCTTTCTTATATGTACCTGCAACCGGATGCTGGAAACGTGTCGGGTTTGTAGAGTTACCTGTGATAGATACGTCTACGCCTTCTTTGTGCATGATTGCAACACCTTCACGTACGTCGTTAGCACCGTAGCAGTTAACTTTAGAACGGAGTCCGTCAGAGTAAGAGATTCTCTGTACTTCTTTCAGTTCTCCTGTGTAGTAATCATATTCTGTCTGAACATATGTGAATCCGTTAATTCTTGAGATGATCTTTGCAGCATCTTTTCCAAGACCGTTCAGGATAACACGAAGAGGTTTCTTACGAACTTTGTTAGCCTTCTCTGCGATACCGATAGCACCCTCAGCAGCTGCGAATGATTCATGACCAGCCAGGAATGCGAAACACTCTGTATCTTCTTCCAGAAGCATCTTTCCTAAGTTACCATGTCCAAGACCTACTTTTCTCTGATCAGCAACTGATCCAGGAATACAGAAAGCCTGAAGTCCTTCTCCGATTGCTGCTGCAGCTTCTGCTGCTGTCTTACATCCTTTTTTGATTGCGATTGCTGCACCTACGATGTATGCCCAGCATGCATTTTCAAAACAGATTGGCTGAATACCTTTGATCTGATTGTATACATCAAGTCCGGCATCCTTTGTGATCTGCTGTGCTTCTTCGATAGAAGAAATACCATAACCAGCCAATACTTCATTGATTTTATCAATTCTTCTTTCATATGATTCAAATAAAGCCATTAATTTATCCTCCTGATTAAATTACCTTAAAATATTGAGATTACTCCTTACGTGGGTCGATGATCTTAACTGCATCTGCAACACGTCCGTACTGTCCTTTTGCTTTCTCCCAAGCTTCGTTTGGAGTGTCTCCAGCTTTTACGAAGTCTGTGAATTTTCCAAGGCTTACGAACTGATATCCAATGATCTCATCGTTCTCATCAAGAGCGATACCTGTTACATATCCTTCTGCCATTTCAAGGTAACGAGGACCTTTCGCTAATGTTCCGTACATTGTACCAACCTGTGAACGAAGTCCTTTTCCGAGGTCTTCCAGTCCGGCTCCGATAGCAAGTCCGTCTTCAGAGAATGCACTCTGAGTTCTTCCGTATACGATCTGCAGGAATAACTCACGCATTGCTGTATTGATAGCGTCACAAACAAGGTCTGTGTTTAATGCCTCTAAAATAGTTTTTCCTGGAAGAATCTCAGAAGCCATAGCTGCTGAATGTGTCATTCCTGAACATCCGATAGTCTCAACGAGAGCCTCCTGGATGATACCGTCTTTAACATTCAGTGTTAATTTACAGGCACCCTGCTGAGGAGCACACCAGCCTACACCATGTGTAAAACCAGAGATATCTTTAATTTCCTTAGCCTGAACCCATTTTGCTTCTTCCGGAATCGGAGCTGGTCCGTGGTTTGCACCCTGAGCTACCGGACACATCATTTCTACTTCCTGTGAATAAATCATTTTAAAACTCCTTTCAACTATGTAAGTTTGCTTATCGTAAGGTTTGTTATCTCTTTAACATCCATACTTGTATTTATTTTCTCATATATTTCGACATTCGTCAATTGATTTTTCTCTACATTTTTGTATGGAATTTTCTCTTTTTTTGGCACAATTTGCAAAAGGTTCTTCTCGGGGAAATACCATTCCCGAAGAAGAACCTTCTCATATCTCTTTCGACCTGTTTTCTTTCAAAAGAATCCTTATCTGCCTTTTTTACAAATTTCTTCTGAGCCTACATACCGCCCTGTGTCAGTACCTGTACATTCTTTGCAATATAATCGATCAAAGATACGATTGTAAGTACCAGAGATACCCAGATCAGTACCTGTGCAATCATGTTAAATGCACCGCCAAGATCTGCGATCAGAAGGATCAGCATGAACATCTGGGATACCGTTTTGAATTTTCCCCAGTAGCTTGCAGCGATCACAATATCGTTGTCTGCTGCTACCAGACGGAATCCGCTGATGATAAATTCTCTTGCAATAATTACGATTACAAACCATGCCTGCAGTTTTCCAAGCGGGATCATGCAGATCATAGCCGAACATACAAGCAGTTTATCTGCCAGCGGATCCATAAACTTTCCGAAATTGGTTACAAGATTTCTGGCTCTGGCGATCTTTCCGTCCAGCATATCTGTAAGACTTGCCACGCAGAAAATAATCAATGCGATCCATTTGTTTGCAGCTCCGCCCACGCCTGTCAGCATGAAAAATACAAAAAACGGAACCATGATTACTCTTAAAACAGTTAACTTATTTGGTAAATTCATTACATCAACTCTCCTATCAAATCATATTCTGCTGCTCCGGTAACTTTCACTTTTGCGAAATCACCAGTCATCAGTTCTTCATCGGTATTTACAAAAATCAGTCCGTCTACATTCGGTGCATCGCGGTAAGTTCTTCCGACATATGCATTCTCATCGGCAACTTTTCCTTCGATCATAACCAGTACTTCTTTTCCGATCATATCTTCTGCCTGATCGAATACAATCTCCTGCTGCAGCTCCATAATATCTGCCTGACGGTCTTCTTTTACTTCTTCGTCGATCTGATCCGGCATGGTCGCCGCCGGAGTATCTTCTTCCGGCGAATAAGTAAATACGCCCAGTCTTTCAAATTCCATCTCATCTACGAATTCCATTACTTCTTCATGCTGCTCCTGTGTCTCCCCTGGGAAACCGGTGATCAACGTTGTACGAAGTGCGATGTCCGGAATCTCTTTTCTCAGTTTTGTGATCGTATCGATCAGCTGCTGCTTGGAAGTTCTTCTTCCCATTCTCTTTAAGATCGCATCGCTTGCATGCTGGATTGGGAGATCCAGATAATGGCAGATCTTCGGTTCTTCTTTCATTACCTGTATCAGATTGTCATCAATCTCTTCCGGATAACAGTACAGAAGGCGGATCCAGCGGATTCCTTTGATCTGACATAACTCTTTCAGAAGCTTATGCAGGGATTTTTCACCGTAAATATCCTGTCCATATACCGTTGTCTCCTGTGCAACCAGAATCAGTTCTTTTACGCCCTGGTCAGCCAGTTCCTGTGCTTCTTTGATCAGACGCTCCATCGGTACACTGCGGTAATTTCCACGGACTTTCGGGATAATACAGTATGTACAGTGTTTGTCACAGCCTTCTGCAATCTTCAGATATGCATAGTGACCTCCGGTCGTCACAAGTCTCTTTGTCTCCGGAAGCGGCAGCGCATCGATATCGGCAAGTTCTACTTCTGATTTACCTTCCAGTGCTTCTTCTACTGCTTCTACAATCTTATCATACGAAGTCGTCCCAAGCACTACATCAACTTCCGGGATCTCATCAATAATCTCCTGCTTATATCTCTGTGCCAGACATCCGGTTACAACCAATGCCTTTAATCTTCCTTCTTCTTTATATCTTGCCATATCCAGAATCGTCTGGATACTTTCTTCTTTTGCGTCATGAATAAAACAACAGGTATTAATCACCATAACATCTGCCTGTGTCTCATCATCAACAATCTGGTATCCTTTCGCATCCAGAAGTCCAAGCATGACCTCTGAATCTACCAGGTTCTTATCACAGCCAAGTGATACGAAAAATATATTCATTCGGTTCTCCTTTTTATTTATTTCTGATTTTTGCAGTATGCATTCTATTCGGCACACATCTTTGCTATCTTGCTATATCCAGTTCAAGAAAGGCAGACACCTTGCGGCATCTGCCTTTTGTATCTCAGTCAGCAATGTGTCTGAAAGAATCCGTCTGCAACGGATCCTTAAGGTGTCAGATTTTATTCTTCTTCCTCTTCATCCTGTGCAATAATCGTCATCTTTCCCTGATTCATCTCATCAATTGCAATAGAAAGCGGCTTTTCGCCCATCTTTGCATCAACAAGCGGCATAGATCCGTCAATGATCTCTCTTGCTCTCTTTGCTGTGGCCATAACGATAGAGTAACGGCTGTTAACTACTTTTGTTTCGCCCTCTTCTACGTCTTTATTTACCACTTTCATTAAATCTGTGTAAGATGGATGTAACATACACTTATTCTCCTTTCAATTCTTCTTTCATATGCTCTATAAATTCAGCGTTACGGGAACTTCTTCTGTGCTCACCCTGGATGATCTGATGCATCTCTTCTACGCATTCCTGCAAGTCATCATTTATGATCAGATAATCATATTGATCCATCTCCAGCGCTTCTTCTTTCGCACGGTTCATGCGGAATTCAATCACGTCCATTGTCTCTGTTCCACGGCCCACCAGACGGCTCTTAAGTTCCTCTGCGCTCGGCGGTGTTACAAACAAAAGCAGTGTATCCGGGAATTTTTCTTTTACTTTCAACGCTCCCTGAATTTCTATCTCAAGAATCACATCTTTTCCTGCCTCTAACTGCTCCTCTACATATGCACGCGGCGTTCCATAGTAATTATCCACGTACCTAGCATACTCTATCAGTTCTTCTTTCGCAATCATTTTTTCAAAATCTTCTACAGTTTTGAAGAAATATTCCCGTCCGTCTTCTTCTCCCGGACGCGGATTTCTGGTGGTTGCGGAAATAGATAATGCATAATTATCATACTGTTTTAACAGCTCTTTCATAATGGTTCCCTTACCGGAACCTGAAAAACCTGATACAACGATCAGAATCCCTTTTTCTCTCATTTCGATACCCTCTTTTAATCTTCTTAACAATCTGATTTATTCAATATTCTGTATCTGCTCTCTGACTTTCTCAATCTCTGTCTTAAGTTCGATTCCGATATTGGAAGTCTCCAGATCATTCGCCTTCGAAAGAATCGTATTCGCTTCACGGTTCATCTCCTGTGCAATGAAATCAAGCTTACGTCCGATTCCACTGTCATCAGACTGAAGGGTTGCCTTCATATGTTCCACATGACTTCTCAGACGTACCACTTCTTCATCGGTACAGATCTTGTCCGCAAAGATCACGATCTCTGATGCGATCCGTCCCTCATCGATCTGTGTGTCCTCCAGAAGTTCTTTTACTTTTCCTTCTAGCTTTTCTCTGTACTCCGCAATGATCTTCGGTGCACGTTCTTCAATCTGTCCGACCAGTTCAAGCATACCGTCCAGCTTCGCGATCAGATCCTTCTTCAGATTCTCTCCCTCTACGGTTCTAGTCTGTACGAACTGTGCGATCGCACCATCCAGTGCTTTCTTAAGTCCTTTCCACAGTTCTTCTTCATCATCCATCTTCTCTTCCATTGTGAGGACTTCCGGATAACGGGACAATGTGGATACACGGATGTCATTCTCCAGTGAGAATTTTTCTTCCATCATTTTAAACTTTTCCAGATATTCTGCTGCCAGTGTCTCATTGTATTTTAAAGAGACCTGACTCTCTGAAAAGTCTTCATATGTAATAAAGATGTCCACCTTTCCACGATGAACACTTTCCTTTAAAAGGCTTCGAATGGCACTTTCAAAAAAATTAAGCTTCTTCGGCATACGGATATTGGCATCCAGATAACGATGATTCACTCCCTTCATCTCAACCGTGAATTTACGTTCCTCATCAGCCGCTTCGCAGCGTCCGAATCCTGTCATACTCTTAATCATGATATGATCCTCTTCTTATTCATTATTTAAAATAAACCAGCATTTATTATAAGACATTTGGCAAAGTTCGTCAACTATGCTATACTAGACAAATATGAAATTCTGTAAGGAAAGGAAGGTCTTTTTATGGCTTTTGACGGAATTGTCGTGGCCAATCTGGTCCACGAATTAAAAGAACAGCTTTTAAACGGAAGAATTGCAAAGATCGCACAGCCGGAGGCAGACGAGCTTCTGCTGACGATCAAATCCCCTAAGGGACAGAGACGGCTTTCCATTTCTGCAAGTGCATCTCTTCCGCTCATATATCTCACTGACGCGAATAAACCAAGTCCCATGACTGCTCCCAATTTCTGTATGCTTTTGAGAAAGCACATTGCAAACGGCAGGATCGTGGATATCTGGCAGCCCAAACTAGAACGGATCATTCATTTTACAATCGAGCATCTGGATGAGCTTGGCGATCTTTGCCGCAAGGATCTGATCGTGGAGATCATGGGCAAACACAGCAATATTATTTTCTGTACTTCAGACGGAACGATCATTGACAGCATCAAACATGTCTCCGCCCAGATGAGTTCTGTCCGGGAAGTGCTGCCCGGACGGGACTATTTCATCCCGGACACCATGGAAAAAGCAGATCCGCTCACAATTTCAGAAGCCGAGTTCCATACCCTGCTTCGTGCAAAGCCAATGCCGGTATCCAAGGCAATCTACACCAGCTTTACCGGGATCAGTCCCGTCACTGCTGAGGAGATCTGTTTTCTT
>ENA-OQDC01000305-OQDC01000305.1-human-gut-metagenome-genome-assembly--contig:-NODE-305-length-37364-cov-5.386551_pt1 | contig 37364 bp, 35 predicted proteins | sample MGYA00242770_ERZ504601 | MGnify/ENA primary metagenome ERZ504601 (study PRJEB26092, sample SAMD00036305) | human gut metagenome | host: Homo sapiens | study: EMG produced TPA metagenomics assembly of...
GAACTTGTCGCTTTTTATGCGGCTCACCGGGCTCGGCAGCTTTTTTAACCTTGCCAACAAAAAAAGGACTGCCGCACAGGAGCATCTCCCCCGCAGCAGTCCTTATTCATTATTATAATGCAATCATGCAGCATGCATCACAGCTCGTCCGGGTCGCCGCGCTCCGGCATGGTACGCAACTCCCGCACCAGCATATTGCGCAACTGGTACTGATGCTGCTGTGCCTGTGCTGTATCGCCGCCCGTATGCAGCTCTACCGTCGGCTCCGTTATGCGGTCGGTGCACAGCGGAATGGTCACCACTGCCTGTGTGCCCTTTTCCGGTGCGCGCTCCACCCGTAGGCCCCAGCCCATACGGCGGCAGCACTCGCGGCAGAGCAGCAGGCCCAGCTTTGCGCCGCCCAGAAAGCAGCGCCGGTTCTCCAGCCATGTATCCTCGCCTGCTTCCGGCAGGCCGCAGCCATTATCCATCACCGTCAGCTGCCAGAAGCTTTCGCTGCGGCGCAGCATCAGCCGCACTTTGCCGCCCGCACTGCAGGCCCGCAAGGCATTCGAGAGCAGATGCAGGCACAGCAGTTCTGCATTATTGCGGTCCGCCATGACCCGGCAGGCTGTCCAGCCGCCATAGTCCAGCGTCAGTTCCACCCCAAGCTGTGCCTGCACCATATCGGCCTGTGCGGCGACCTGCTGCAGCAGCTGGCACAGGTCCAGCGGATAGAGCCGCGGGTCTTCCTCGGTGCGCAGAAAATCCAGCAGCGACATCACTTCGTTCACAGTGCGGTCCAGCCTTGCCGACGCAGCGCTGATATCGTTCACCGCCTGCCGGGTCTGCTGGTCGGCACCCACATGCGCAAGGTGCTGGTCCAGATATTCGCAATTGCGTCCGATCAGGCCCAGTGCATGGAAGCATGCCTGTTCCACATCCTTCTGCGGGATCGCCTGCGCGGTCAGTGCACCCGCCTCGTTCTGCCGCATCTGCTCCATACCCTTGCGCCTCCTGTGTTTTATGCTCAGTCGTCCTTCTGACGCTGAAGATAATTCTTGACAGTGTAGATCAGTTTACCAGTGGTAGGTTTCTCGTCCGCAAATCCGCTTTCGTCCTTGAAGCGCAGCCACTTGGCCGAGGGCTTTGCTTCCAGCTGGTCGATCATACGCCGGATGCCGCTGTCCACAGCAGAGACCGACACATCGTACTGCTCGCTCACCGCCTGCAGGATCTCCTTGCGGATGGCCAGCTTCTGGCTGGTGCCGTACACCACGCCCACCGCACAGGAAAGATAGCTGCAGTTCACGTCCGGCAGCTGGATGCCCCAGCCCTCGTACAGTTCCTGACACTTGCGTTCCATGCGCTGGCTCTGCCGTCCCGGCAGGCGGTACAGCTCCCACAGCAGGTTCTTCAGTTCGGCATGGCCCACATAGCAGAATCCATCGCCCGATTCCAGACAAATGGCACTCGTATTCTGCCGCCTGCCCTCATCAAACAGAACAACATTCGGTTTGGGATCCATGCTGCGGATATTCATTAAAAACTCCAGCCCGCTCATATCTTCCAGCTGGCTGCAGAGGATCACAACATCAAACTGACGGCCCTGACGCAGCTGTTCCAGCAGACGGCCGCCGTTCTGGAAGCAGGTGCACTCCAACGCAGGGCTTTGCTCCTGCAGGTAGTTCTTTTCTACCCGCAGCTCCTTGCGGTCGTAGCTTCCAAGGGCGATCTGCAGCGTTTTTGCTGTGTGCTCACTCTCCACGCAACGCGCCGCCTTTCTGCCTGAGCTGTTCTGTATCGGTCAGTTCTTCTACCACATCCTGCCAGATCTCCGGCTGGACGCCATTCTCACACAGATAGCGCAGGATCCGGTAGCAGAACTCTGGCGCAGCTGCAATGTAGCAGCTTTGCATGTACTGCCGGTTCCCGGTACGGCAAAGCGTCAGGCAACAGCCGTTTTCGTTGCCTGTATCCATTGAGTATACCAGCGTATATGCTTTCTGCAACCCGTCGATTGCCGAAAACTGACGGATCATAGGTGAAAATGTACGTTCCATAATTTTTCCTCCCTTGCTACAAGGTCCTGCGACGTTTTCAAGGCATTCCTTGTTTTTCTTATCTTATTTTAAAGAGCAGAGAGGGCTGGTTCAATCCTGAAAAAGCGTCTAAAAACATCAAAATCACATTCGTTGCATTTTTTGTCGTGTTTTTCTGTGCTACGACACATTTTATTTTGTGCTTGCGGTTCATCGCAGATTTTTTGCGTCGTATTGGCAGTGTAATTCTGCTTTTGTGATGCTTTTCTGTTTTATCAGGATCTTCCGCTATTAAAATAGCACGACGGCGACGCAAATTCAACCTCCACGTCAATTTTTCCTTTATTTTCCTGTTTTTCTGCCTCAAAAGCCAAAAATACCGGTCCGGTCAAAATTTATGTTGAAATATACACAGTTTTTTCATATTGTTTCGGTAAAATAGAAGTGTATAACGCCTTGCTGCGGGTCCTGTATCCGGGCAGTTTATTATAATGTACAGCGGCAGCGTTCCTGCGAGGATGCGCCGGAAAGGCTCACACATGCTCCAACTCAACCACATCAAGAAAGAATACAAAACCGGCGATCTGGTGCAGAAAGCACTGGATGATGTCAGCCTGAACCTGCGGGACAACGAATTCGTCGCCATTCTCGGCCCCAGCGGTTCCGGTAAGACCACCCTGCTGAACGTCATTGGCGGTCTGGACCGCTACGACAGCGGTGATCTGATCATCAACGGCATCTCCACCAAAAAATATACCGACCGCGACTGGGACTCTTACCGCAACCACACCATTGGCTTTGTGTTCCAGAGCTATAACCTCATCCCGCACCAGACCGTGCTTTCCAATGTGGAGCTGGCGCTGACCATCTCCGGCATTTCCGGTGCCGAGCGCCGCAACCGGGCCACCAAGGCGCTGGAGCAGGTAGGTCTGGGCGACCAGCTGCACAAGCACCCCAGCGAAATGTCCGGCGGCCAGATGCAGCGTGTGGCCATTGCCCGCGCACTGGTCAACAACCCCGACATCCTGCTGGCCGACGAGCCGACCGGCGCACTGGACAGCGACACCAGCATTCAGGTGATGGAGCTGCTGAAGGAGGTGGCCAAAGACCGCCTTGTGGTCATGGTCACCCATAACCCGGAGCTTGCAGAGCAGTATGCTACCCGCATCGTCCGCCTGCGGGACGGCGTGATCCAATCGGACACCGCACCGTTTGCGCCGGATGATTCCGCTCAGGTGCCGCCGGTGCACAAAAATCTGGGCCGTTCTTCCATGTCGCCGCTCACCGCTCTCGCGCTGAGCTTCAACAACCTGCTCACCAAAAAGACCCGCACCCTGCTCACCGCATTTGCGGGTTCCATCGGCATCATCGGCATTGCGCTCATCCTTTCGCTCTCGGCCGGTGTGAGCAATTATATCCAGGAGATGGAACGCTCCACCCTTTCGGAATATCCGCTGCAGATCTCGACCACCGGCGTAGACCTTGCCGCCCTGCTGGACCCGGGAAGCTACACCAGCGCCGTTGCCAACAACACCAATGTGGGCGCCACCAGCGCTTCTTCCACCCCGGAGGGCATGGTCACGGTGCGCGAACTGCTGAGCCAGCTGACCGAGGATAATTCCTCCGTCAATGACCTTGCCTCCCTGAAAAAATATCTGGACAGCGACGAGTGCACCATCTCGGAGGATGCTGCTTCCATCGAGTATTCCTACGGCATCGCACCGCTGATCTACCGCCAGAACAAGGACGGCACCGTGCGCCAGATCTTCCCGGACAGCAGCCTTTCTGTGCTGAACAACACCACCTCTGCCGCCGGCATCGTCTCTTCCATGACCAATCAGAGCGTGTTTACCGAGATGGCCGAAGAGCCTTCGCTGTACGAAGATCAGTACGATGTCAAGGCAGGCCGCTGGCCGGAAAGCTACAACGAGGCCGTTCTTGTGCTGAATTCGGATGGCAGCATCAGCGATTACGCTCTTTATATTCTGGGCATTGAGGACGACAGCGTGATGATGCGTTTTCTGCAGGAGTACGCAAAAAACAAGAACACACAGGCTCCCACCGGCTACGGCACCTACCCCTACGATACCTTTGTGGGCCTGAAATATAAGATCGTTACCAGCTCGGACTATTACGTTTATGACGAAGAACGCCAGATCTGGCGCAACCGCTCCGACGATGAAGCGTATGTGGAGCAGCTTGTGGAAAACAGTCCGGATCTGACCATCGTGGGCGTGGTGCAGCCCCGCGCAGATGCCAGCTCCACCATTCTGCCCATAGGCGTTGCCTATACCCATGCACTCACCTACTACGCCATCGACCATGCAGCCGAAAGTGAAGTGGTAAAGCAGCAGCTTGCCGACCCGGAAGTGAACGTGCTGACCGGCGAGCGCTTTGATGCCGACCAGCGTGAAACCGATCTTGACATTTCTTCCCTGTTCTCAGTGGATACCGATATGCTGAAGGATGCCTTCCAGTTCGATGCAAGCAAGCTGCAGTTCGACCTGAGCGGTGCATTTGATCTGCAGGATGGCAGCTTTGACTTTTCCTCCATCCTTGATCCGTCCGCATTCCAGCTGGATCTGAGCGATCTGGACCTGAGCGACATCGACATGAGCGATGTGGAGCTGCCGGACATGGACGCGCTGGATCTGAGCCAGCTGTTTGCCGATATGGACCTGTCCGTCTCGGAGGATGCGCTGCAGAGCCTGATGAAGAAGATCATGAATGGCTATAAGCGCTATATCATCGGCAACGGCATCTTGAATCTGGATAAGATCGGTTTCTCTTCCTATATGGAGAGCGACCAGTTCAAACAGCTTCTGTCCGAATCCATGGGCGACCTGCTGGACACCACCGGCCTGCAGGAGCAGTTCACCGCTTCGCTGCAGCAGAACCTGCAGGGCATTATGACGAGCTATCTGCAAAGCTACTCGGAACAGCTGAGCCAGAAGCTGGGCGAAGCTCTGCAGACCAAACTCACCGCTGCCATTCAGACCCAGATGAGCACCGTGATGCAGCAGCTGATGACCCAGCTGACCACTCAGTTCAGCCAGCAGATCCAGTCCGCCATCCAGAACAACATCGCTCAGCTCAGCAGTCAGGTGGAAGATGCCCTGAAGATCGACCCCACCGTGTTCCAGAGTGCCGTGCAGGTGAACATGAGCACCGACGACCTTGTGGATCTGGTCAAGATGAACCTGCAGTCCAGCACCACCTCCTACGGCAGTGTTCTTGGTGCACTGGGCTATTCGGATTATGCAAAGCCCGGCAGCATCTGGATCTACCCCAAGAGCTTTGAGGCCAAGAACCGTATCGTGGACAGCCTGAACGCCTACAACGCCGCCATGCGTGCGCAGGGCGAAGAGGACAAGGTGATCGTATTCTCGGATACGGTCGGCACCCTGATGAGCGCCGTGACCAAGATCGTGGATATGGTCAGCAATGTGCTGGTGGCCTTTGTTGCCATCTCGCTGGCGGTTTCTTCCATCATGATCGGTGTCATCACCTATATCAGCGTGCTGGAACGCCGCAAGGAGATCGGTATTCTGCGTGCCATCGGTGCATCCAAGCACAATGTCTCCGAGGTGTTCAATGCCGAGACCTTCATTATCGGAATGTGCTCCGGCGTGATCGGCGTGGGCCTGTGCCTGCTGCTGCTGATCCCTGGCAACATGCTCATCCACTCCATTGCAGGAACCACCAGCGTCACCGCTGTGCTGCCGCCCAAGGCTGCACTGGTCTTGATCGTTCTGGCTACCCTGCTCACGATCCTTGGCGGTCTGATTCCCGCCCGCAGCGCAGCCAAGTGCAACCCCGTCACCGCCCTGCGTTCTGAGTAATTTCCTTTCTCGACAAGCAAAAGGAGTCGCTGCATCACGCAGCGGCTCCTTTTTTGATGTCCGGTGCTTTATCTCAATTTCTCGTGTAATTCCTCATGCAGTTCCTCGCGCTCTTCCTTCAGTTCCTGCTTGAGAGTCCGGTCGATCTCCCGTGTCTCCTGCCGGATCTCAGCCAGATCCTTTTCGATCGCAGGGTTTTCTTCGATTTCTTCCCGAATGAACATGAGCGCAAAGCTTACCAGCAGCAGCCCGCAGGAGATCCAGATGGTCTTTCCTGCCAGCCGCGCTGCGCCCATGCTTCCAATACCGGCACCCATCGCGAACAACAGAATGATGCCAAAATAACGCATCATCCGGTCCTTAACTTTCGGTTCATGGGTCTTGCTCCAGATGCAGAATGCTTCCACACCGCTGCGCAGGTCACCAATGCACATGGTGCTGGCAAATGCATAGCCGTTCACCTTGCGGAACGCCTGCACCTGCATTGCGCAGGAGAAGGAAACGATGGCGTTTGCCAGCAGGTTTTGTTCCTGTGGCAGAAAGCCCACAATGAACAGCAGAAGCACTTCGCCCAGCACCACCAGCTGCCGCCAGTGAAGCCGCTGCATGTTGCAAAAGCTCTCCCGCATCTTTTCTGCCACCAGTACGCCCAGCGCAAAAGCACACAGAGGAACCAGATAGTGCAGCACCCGATCCCACTGACCATCCATGATGTTGGAACTCAGCAGCACGATGTTGCCGGTCTGTGCATTTGCAAACACCTTACCGCGGAACAGATACGTATAGGCATCCTGCAGCCCGCCCGAAAGCGAAAGGAACACCGCCGTCAGGAAGGACTCTGACATCTGCCCATGATGTTTTGTTTTCATATTACCTTTTCCCCTCTTTTCGTACCCTATTATAATATATTTTTACAGCTTGGTCCATATCAGTTTTACATATCCGGCATGTGTATCCTTGCGCTCTGCCAGCGCCAAAAATACGGCCCGCACTTTGCATTCCCTCACAGGTTGTGTTAGAATAAGAAAAAGCTTTTCCAAAGGAGAACTTCCTTATGCCGAATATTGTCGAGATCACAGACCTTTCCGCACCGGAGCTGGCTGTCTATGCCCGCCTGACGCAGGCGCAGCTGCGCAATCGTCTGGAACCGGAAAAAGGCATCTTTATTGCCGAAAGCCCCAAGGTGATCGCCCGCGCGCTGGATGCCGGATACACACCGCTCTCCCTGCTCATGGAGCGCAAACAGATTACCGGCCCGGCTGCCGATATCCTGACCCGGTGCGGTGATGCCCCGGTGTACACAGCCGACCGCGAGACCCTTGCCAGCCTGACAGGCTTCGAGCTGACCCGCGGCGTGCTGTGCGCCTTCCGCCGCCCGCTGCCGCGCAGCGTGGAAGAGGTCTGCCGCAATGCCCGCCGGGTGGCCGTTCTGGAGGGCATTGTGGACTCCACCAATGTGGGAGCGATCTTCCGCAGCGCCGCTGCACTGAACATGGATGCCGTGCTCGTTACTCCTTCCTGCTGCGACCCGCTGTGCCGCCGTGCCGTGCGTGTGAGCATGGGCACCGTGTTCCAGGTGCCCTGGGCGCAGATCGGCACCACTCCCGCCGACTGGCCGGAACATGGCATGGCACAGCTGCACGCTCTGGGCTTCAAGACCGCTGCCATGGCCCTGAGCGACCGCTCCGTAAGCATTGACGACAGCGCTCTTTCCGCCGAGCCGAAGCTCGCCATCGTGCTGGGCACAGAGGGTGACGGCCTTGCCCACAGCACCATTGCCGCCTGTGACTACACCGTAAAAATCCCTATGTCCCACGGCGTGGATTTCCCTGAACGTTGCCGCTGCCAGCGCTGTTGCTTTCTGGCAGCTAGGCAACCGCTGAGCGATGCTTTTTGGGCCCTGCCCAAAATACTTGACAAAATTTCCCGAACAGAGTTACACTTACAGGGTCATTACATGGGCCTATAGCTCAGTTGGGAGAGCGTTCGGTTCGCATCCGAGAGGTCAAGGGTTCGAATCCCTCTAGGTCCACTTTTAGCAGCAGCGTAATTTTAACGCTGCTGCTTTTCTTTTGTATCACTACCCGCACCAGACAAGGAAGATCCAAGCCTTTTCTCGAAAGAGAAGGGTTCGGATTTTTTGTTTTTGGCGGCGTGCCCCGCCGCACAACAAAAGCATCCGCAGTGCACTGCGGATGCTTATTTTTTATGCCGCGCCCTCTCTCCTGATGGGAGAGTCAGGGTATCGGCTGCGTTTTGATGTCATTTTTCGGAACACGCCTGCGTTCCTGGCTCCCCTTTGTAGAGCAACTGTCGAGCAAAGCGAGACTGAGAGGTTTTATCCCACCAGCTGCCGATAGGCATTGAGGGTCTTATAGGCGGGGGAGGAGCCATCGGGTGCGAAGCGGCCGCGGAACTTCAGATTCATCAGCCCCTGCTCCACGCACCACTGGGCTGCCTTGGCGGTATCCGGGTCCGCCACATCGGGGAAAGCGGGCTGGGCTGCAGGCTCGGGACGGCCTGCGGTGTTCCAAAGCAGTAGCGCGGTCTGGGCGCGGTTTTCGGGTACAGCCACGCCTTCCGGCAGCAGGGCTTTCAGCTGCTGCTCGGACACATAGCTGTACACGCCGTAGCCCACAAGGCCCGCCACCGCTACGCCGCCAATAGCCAGCACCGCGATGCCTGCTCCGCCGTCACCGCCGCCGGTAGAGCCGCCACCAGTAGAACCGCCGCCGGAGGGAGGCGTCACCGGGGGAACGGTGCCGCCGGTGGAACCACCGCCGGTAGAGCCGCCACCAGTGGAACCGCCGGTGCCAGCCACATCCAGTTTGAAACTTACTTCCAACATACCGCTTCTGCACTTATAAGCGTAGTACACTACGTTTGTGCCTTCATCGACTGTCAGAATCTTTCCGTCGGCGTCGCCATTCACCCATCCTATAACTCGGTTTACATCAAAGTTCCCGGGCAGAGAGCTCAGGTCAAACGTACGGTCAGGGTTCAGGGTAACGGTGTAAACATTATTAAAATCGGAATGGTAAATATCCGTAATACTGAAATTGAGATTCGGGTTGTTGTCCAAATTCAGGCTGGTGAGATGGTTATTCTTAAGCACCAATGTAGTCAAGTCTGGACTGCTGCTGACGTCCAACGCGGTCAGCTGGTTGTTTTGGCACCTCAGCTCCTTCAAGGAAATCATATTCTTCAAATTCAGCTGGGTCAACTGGTTGTTGGCGCAGTTCAGTTCCTTTAAGGCACTCATATTGTTCAAATTCAGCTGGGTCAGCTTGTTGTTGGCGCAATTCAGTTTCTCCAGCCCTTTATTTTCGCCCAGAATCAGCGATGTCAGCTTGTTGTTTTGGCATTCTACCCTTATCAGATTGGGTTTATGGGTCACATCTGCGTCCAGCCCTGTCAACCGATTCCAGGAACAGTCGAGTTCTCTCAGCCACTTACTATTTTTGACATCCAGTTGCTCCAGATCATTGTTCGAGCAATAGAGATACTCCAACTCCAGATGCGACACATCCAGCTGTTCCAACGGGTTCTCGGAACAATACAGATAGTTGATAGCCGGGTTCTTGCTCAGTTCCAGCTGGGTCAGTTGATTCTTATTGCATTTCAACGTTTCCAGCTTTGGATTCTGTCTCAGGTCCAATTTCTGGATAGAATTGTTTCCGCAATTCAACACTTTCAGGTTGGGGAACGCCTCAATGCCTTCTAACCTGCTGATGTTCTTTCCTTCGACTTCGATTGTTTCGACTTTGCTTCGTTCTTCCACCGTGAGGACATCTCTGCCACCTGCTTTGTGGGTTTTGATGTAATTTCTAAAGCTATCGTCGGGGAAATTATCCTCATTGATGGGCAGACTGGTTTCAAAGATGAATGTGGGGTTTACTCCATTGCCGCAATTGTATTGGTAGCTCACCTCGTTTGCGCCCGCATCCACATTTAGCATCGTGCCGGAAACAGAGCCGCCGTTCAAGAAGGTTGCCTTGCTCACGTCAAAGTCGGGCAGTGTGGTCAAGTCAAACGTTCCGTCTGTACGGACAGCAATGGGACGCCTGTTGCCATCAGCATTTATAGTGCTTCCGATCATATGGGAAAAGTCCACACAAGCCAACCGATTCTTTGCACAATTCAGATTGCTCAAACTGTTGTTTTTGCTCAGGTCCAGCGATTTCAGTTGATTATCATTGCATATCAGAGATGTCAAGCCGCCATTCTGTTTCACGTTCAGTTCTGTCAATTTATTATTGCTACAATCCAGCTGTGTCAGCTGCGTCTGGTTCCCGACATCCAACTCCATCAGTTGATTTCCAGAGCAATTCAGTTCTTTCAGCTTGAAGCATTGGCTGACATCCAACGTCATCAGATCGTTGTTGGAACAATCAAATTTGACCAGTTCCCCCACGCTATCCATTACGATATTCGTTATTTTGTTATTGGAGCAATTCACCTCCTCAAGATTCAGCCCAAGGAGAATGCCCAGATTCATGTGGGTCAGTTTATTATTGGAACAATTCAGTTTTTTCAGTCTGTATGAAAGAATATAAAGATAATCTTTCAGTTGATTGTCGGAACAATTCAGCTCCTCCAGTTTGAAATTCTTGCTAACATTAAGTGTTGTCAAACCGATACCGTGGCAATCCAGCGTTTCGAGATCTTCAAAGAAACTGATTCCTTCAAGACTTTTGATTGCATAACTGGTTGGAATCTTCATACTCTTGATATCCACATTGATCTTGCCATCGCCGTCTGTGTCATAGCATTCTTTGAGAAAGCGCCGAAATTCCGAATCCGGGAAATTAAGCTTATCAATTTCTGTGCTCGCCGTGTTTGCCGCAAACGCGCTGAAGGGCAAAAAGGTGAATACCATTGCCAGCGTCAACAGGGCGCTGACAAGACGCGTTCGTTTTGAGAATCGCTGTTTCATGGGGCGCTCCTTTCGTTTTATGCATTGTTTTTACTGTGCGGTAAAGGGTTTCAGCCGATCTGCGCGGTAGAGGGCAGGATGGTCATTCGCCCGTCCACCACCGCATCCAGCATCTCGTGCTCCCGGAAATACTCCATCAGGATATCCTGACAGGAGGTTGCCACGCTGCGGGGCTTCTGCAGCTTGCAGATGGTTTCGTAGGAGATGTTGAAAAAGCTCTCGATGTTTTTGAAGTGGTAGTTCTGCAAGCCCACGGTGAACAGGGCATCGTCGCCGATCTCCTTGCCCACCTCCTTGCCGCAGTAGGTAAAGTAATCAAAGTCGCCCTTGGCGCGGTCGTAGCGCAGCCGCAGGGTGGAGGGCAGCTGGTAGAACTCGGTGTGCCCGGCGTAGGCTTCCTCCCGCAGCATGTAGCGCAGCATCTGGCGCAGCTGCCGCCCCGTCACCTTGAACATGAATACGCCGTCATCGTAGGGGAAGCCCTCGATAAGGTCGCCGTAGGTGACGATGGGGCCAAGCTTTTCGGCCCGGATGCTGCCGGAGCCGATCAGCATCACATCCACCCCAAGGCTGCGGGTGAAGATATCCGCAAACAGGTTGCCCAGCTCGGTCTCCCGGGTGCGCTCCGGGTGGGTCAGCTCCCGGCGGAAGCGCCCTACGATGTGGCTGTACTTTTCGTCCACCTGACTGGTGAAGCGGTGCAGCACCTGCTCCATGGCGGGGTTGCGGGGGCAGGTCTCGGCGCAAATGGGCACGGTGCGCCATGTGTAGGAATCGATGCAGTTGTTGTCCGTGTCCACGATGATGTCAAAGCGTCCGATCTGGTCGGTGCCGGTGCCCGCCTGCGCAATGACCACGCTGTTTTCCTCCACCGCGTGCTCCGGCAGGGTGTGGCTGTGCCCGCCGATGATCAGGTCCACTCCCCACGCCGGGTCCAGCTGGCGCGCCAGATGTTTGTCCTCCTCAAAGCCGATGTGGGTCAGCAGCACGGTAAAGTCGATGTCGATGCTGTTGTGGGCGTTGCAGATCTTGCCCACCTCGGCAGCGGCGGCAGCGGTGTCCACAAAGGACCCCACCAGCGACTCGGACTTGGTCTGGTTGATGACGTCCTGGGTGATGATGCCGATGAAGAGGATGTTCATGCCGTCCACCCGCAGGATCTTGTAGGGGGTGAACAGCCGTGTGGAGGTGTTCTTGATGTAGAGGTTTGCGTTGATGATGGGAAAGCGTGCGCATTTTTCGATGAACAGCAGATGCGCGATGCCGTAGTCCACCTCGTGGTTGCCGATGGTGACGATGTCCGGGGCAAGGGCGTTCATGATCTCAATGGTGGAAAGGCCCTTGTACTCCGAATCAATGACCGAGCCCCGGAACATATCACCTGCAATGGCGTAGATGGTGTTGGGCTCTTCGGCCCTTACCTTTTCGATGTAGCCGGACAGCATGGAGACGCCGCCCACCAGTTTTTCGTCCACCTGCTCTGCCAGAAAGTCTCCGTGCAGATCATTGGAGTGGAGGATGGTGATCTTTTTGGTCTGTTTCATGGTGCATTCCTCCCGGTGTTGGTGTGCGCGTCGGTCAACCCATGGCCTCCTGCCGTGCAAAATAGACGGTGTTGACAAGGCTCAGGTAGCTCTCCTGGCCCTCCAGATAGACCTTGAGGGCAAGGGTGTCCTCGTCCTCCAGCGTGACGGCGTAGCGGGAGCCGTCCTCTCCGGTAAAGGTAGCATACCACTCCTGATTGGTCTGGAAGGGCACCTCCGGGGTGCCCTCCTGATAGAACAGGTCGGCTTCCTCCACGTTCAGCTCCGGATAGGGGGTGATGTAGCTGGCGGTGAAGGGCAGCTGGCTGCCCTCGGTGTCGGTGTCTGTGGGCAGGAAACACATCCGGTCAGCGTCCTCCGGGGCGGTGTCAAAAACACCCTCGTCGGTGTCGCGGTAGATCTCCAGCCAGTTGCCTTCCAGCGACCACGGGCTGGTGTCGGTCTCCCAGTCGTCCCCCTCCGGGTAGATGGTAAAATCGCACACGCCCTCGGCTTCCACCACATGGCCGTTCTCGCCGGAAAGGAAGGGGCTGAATACCAGCTCTTCGCCGGTGCTGGGGTACAGTTCCACCTCGGTGTTGGGGACGATATCGCTGATGTTGCACAGCAGCAGGATGGGCTGACCGTCCTCACTGTAATAGAGCTGTTTGCCGCGCTGGAGCGGTTTTTCGGCATCGTCTGTCAGGCTCGTCTCGTAGACGAACAGGTGGCCTGCGCCTCCTGCGGGAAGATGCAGTACAGGTCGCACCCGCCATCCGGTGCCACGACCCAGTGATCCTGCGGGATGTCGTAGACGAATCCCCACAGCTCCCGCAGGCCCTGCTGGCTGTCCAGCACCTTCTGCACATCGGTAGTGATCTCATAGGAGCCGCCCAGATAGAGCACGCAGGCGCGGTATTCGTCCTCCCCTGCCAGAAGGCGCATGTAGGTCACGTCCTCCGGCTCGGTGTACTCCTGTTTGGCGGAGGGCGATGCGATCATGTTGTCTCCGTCCAGCATTTTTTCGGGCTTGGAGCTGGACGCGCTGCTGCCTTTGCCGCAGCCCGCCAGACCGATGGCCAGCGCCAGCAGGGCGGCCAGAAGCTTCAGGTTTTTCATAGGTTCTCCTTTCTCATGCCCTGCCGGGGCGCGCCTCAGAGGGCAGCGCCGGGCGTTGGGTGGTTGGAAAAATCGTCTACGCCCTCCACCGGCACAGGGCTGCTGGTCCCGGCAGAAAGCCGGGGCGACCAGTCCAGCGCGCGGCCGGTGGTGCAGTAGACCACCGCCGTGATGTCGGGGGTGTCAGGGGTGCCGTTGCACAGCAGCAGAATGGGCTGGCCATCCTGCTTGCAATAAAGCTCCCGGCCCGTCTGGTGCGGGTACTGGGGGTCCTGCTTTTCGTAGAGGAACAGGGTGTCCCGGCTGCGGACGGCAAAGATGCAGTATAGCTCCCGCCCGCCGCCCGGTGCTGTGACCCGGTGGTCTGCCGGGATATCCGCAACAAACTGCCACGGCTGTTCCTGCAGGCTGTCCAGCGCAGCGTCCACATCGGCGGTGCGCTCCGGGACGCTGCCCAGATAGAGCACTGCGGCAAGGCTGCCGTTCTGTTCGGCCTGCTGCCGCAGCTGCGCCACGGTCACAGCGTCCTGCCGGGAAGCGCTGTCCGAAGCTGCCGCGCCGGAGCGGATGGGGTCGCCGTCCACCGGCCCGCAGCCCGCAAGGCTCAGGGTCAGCGCCAGCAGGGCGGCAAACAGCTTCATGGTCAGGCCTTTCATCTTACGCCCACGGGTCGGCAGACGTGGGGATGCGGATGCCGGTCATCAGGTACTGCTCCCACAGAAACCACTGTCCGTTGCCCTTGCGGCGCAGCTTGATGGGGCGGGGATCATCGGCACCGCCGCAGGGGATGAACAGCTTGCAATAGCCCTCCTCCACGTTGGAGGTGTGATTGCTGCCCACCAGCAGGGTGAAGGGCTGGCGGGGGGTATAGCCGTTTTCCGGCGATGCACCCACAAAGTAGGAGAAGGGGATGTAGCTTTTGCCGTCCCGGAAGCGGTCGTTCAAAAAGGAGATATCCTGCCCGTTCAGCGGACGGGGGCCGCGCAGCCAGTTGAGCATCTCCTTTCCGATGTTCTTGTCGGCACCGTAGGCGCACAGCGCACAGACGGTGAGGGCCGCAGTCTTGAAGGGGGTGTCAAGGCTTGCTTCCGGCAGCGCCTGCATCTGGGCAAGGCTTTCCGGCAGTTCCTGAAAGGTAAAGGTGACGGTCTGGTTTCCACCGGCGGCGGAAGCGGCCTGCTTCATCTTATCAAAAAGTCCCATGAAAATACTCCTTTCTGTTTCAGCTGTGAGGGTTCAGCCCCGTTTCAGCTCGCTGCGGGGCACTATCCGCTTGCGGATCATCTTTTTGTTCAGATCCAGACTGAGGTTTACAAAATAACCGTTTTCAAAATACCATGCAATGTCCTTTGCGTCCATACCAACGCTGTTGTACAGCCACCGCAAAGGCACTTCCGGCCCGGAGTAGTTCTCCACCCGGCGGGCAATGGTTCTTGCATGGTAGCGGCGTTTTTCGTTGCGTGCGAACAGAACAAGGGGCACCGCCCCCACCACGATCCAGAGCACATAGCCTCCCACGTGGGAGGTGTCCTTGGCCTGCAGGTCCAGACAGAGGGTATACAACCCGCCAAAAGAGCAGAACACGCAGAAGGCAAGCCCCGCATTCCGCAGCCATTTGAGGAAACGGGGGATCTCGCCCCGGGCTTTTTCCGAAAGATAAGGGTTCATAAACATGCTCCTTTCAGAACGAACCGCCTCCGCCGCCGTGGGTCGTGCCGCTGGAGGAGGTGTGGGTGGAGCTGCCGCCGGAGCTGTCGGAGTCCTTTGCCTCCACATGCTCCGTGCGATGCACGTCCCGGTACAGGAACAGCTCCCGGCTGTTGGTCAGGTTCATGCTGCCCTCCCGCACATAGCTGGCGGCGTTCTCCTGGAACGCCACGCTGCGCAGCTGGCTTTTCGATTATCGCTGACGACGAGCCCATGCCAGCACCAGGCCGATGCCCAGCGCCAGCACCAGGTACATGGGGGAAAGCGGCTCCCGGGGCAGGTTATTCACATCGTAGGGGTGGCCCGCCCGGGCAGCATCGATGTAAGTATCCGACCATTGGACAAAGGTGCGGAAGGCACCGGCGTAGTCTCCATCGGCCATGAAGGGGGTCATCTGCTCGCCAAGGTACTGGATGCCGGCATCCGTAAAGGCGGTGATGCCGTAGCCGCAGGTGGAGATGTGCCATTTGCGGTCGCCTACGCTCACCAGCAGCAGCACGCCGTCCATATCGGGGCCGTAGCCGTACTGGCAGTAGTCATACAGATCATCGGCAAACTGCTCCATGCTGTCGGCACCAACGCTTTCCATCGACTCGATGGTGGCAATGGTCACATCGAAGCTCTGGCGCAGGCTCAGCTCTTCCAGTGCGTCCTCCAGCTCGTTGTCCTCGTCCTCGGTCAGCACCTCAGCGTCGTCGAACATGCGGTAGTACAGGTCGGCAAAGCCGCCCTCCACCGCAAAGCCGGAACAGCCAGCGCCGCCGCAAGAATCAGTGCTGCCAGCGCCGCAAAGAGGGAGTGCAGTCGGTTGGAAGTCTTTTTCATCGTTCGTCCCTCCTTTACAGGATCCGTGCCAGCCACAGCAGCCACATCACGCCGTAAGACGCGGCGGAAAGGGCAGCCGTAAGGCCCAGCATCCACTTGCGGGCAGCGCCCTTGTCCACGGGCAGGTCACCCACGAATTTGCCGGTCTGACCATTCATGGCAAACAGGTAGTTTTCGCCCCGCCAGCTGGTGCTCAGCAGCCAGACCGGGAACAGGGCGTACTTTGCCTTGCCGCCGTGCAGCTGGATGCTGCTGTTTTCCACCTTGACCGAATCGTAGCCGGTAACGGTCTGCTGGAACGTCTCCTCAGTGGAGCGGCGGATGCGCTTGTTGGCCCGCTCGATGCTGTCCTCGGCGTTCACGTCGTATTTGTCCGCCACATAGCCGGCCAGATAGGCGGTCTGGAAGGGGATGGCATCCTGCATGGCAAAAGGCTCGATGGACTCCATCAGGTCGTCCTCGATCTTGGACGAGCCGTCCACCGGCACTGCGTCAAAACCCAGGGTGCCGTCCCGCCGAACGGAGTAGTAATTGGTCTCGGTATAGTCGTATTTGCTGTCCGACCAGCAGCGGGTCCGGGTGGCGGTAAAGCGCAGCTGAGCGTCGGCATCGCTGTCGAAGAGCCAGAAGGGCACATACACGCCCTTGATCTCGTCGATGTGGTTCTGGCTGCGGAACACCCGGGGCAGCAGGGTCTTGCCCTTGAGATGTTCCTGCAGCTTTGCCTTGGCGGCCTTTTTGTCCAGCTTGAAGGGGATGATGAGGTCGGGCCGCAGCGTCCCGGCAAACTGCCCGGTGAGGACAATAGGGTTGCCGCAGAACGGGCAGGCGGACGCCGCCATGGTGTCGTCGCCCACGATCTCGCCGCCGCAGCTCTTGCAGCTGTAAGTATGCAGACCGGCGGTCTCTCCTTCTGCCCAGCTGCCGCCGGGGGTCGCCCACTCCATCTCGCTGGGCTTTTCGTCCTTCAGTTCCTCATCATAGCCCTTGAGGGTATCCACATCGAACTCGGTGTCGCAGTAGGGGCATTTCATCTTCTGGGTGGCGCTGTCAAACTGGATGGCGCCATCGCAGCAGGGGCACTTGTATTCCAGCATTCCTGCCATAGCGTTTCCTCCTGTTGTTCCAAAGGGGGCCGGGGGGCTCTTCCCAGGCCCCGCTGTTTTTGTGTTGGTCTTCCCGCCGAAGCGGTCGGCTCAGAAATCCGTAGTGATGCGGAACACCACCGGTTCGTCCGGCTCGGTGGCTTTGCCGTGGTGGCCCACTGCCAGGAAAGCGTTTTCTTCCAGCGGCAGGAAACATCAAAGGTGCAGAAGTCGCCGCACAGCTGGCACAGGGTCTCGCGCTCACCCACGGGAAAGGACTTTTCCAAAAAAGTGCCGTCCGGCGCGTACAGCTCCCACATATAGCCCGTGTCCAGCAGATAGCCGTTGGGGCGCTTCATCATCACGGCGTCAAAGCTGCCCACCGGCTGCGAGCTGCGGGCCAGCTCATTGCCGTCCAGATCAAAGGCAGCAAAGTAATCATCGCCGCTGGATTCCAGCTCGCCCACCGTCAGCAGCTCGTCCCCGCTGAGGTTCAGGGAGGACATGCTGTAGAAGGGGCCAATCTCGTTATCGCCCTCCAGCGTCAGCTCGGTGTACTCGCCGTCCTGCACCAGCACCGGTGCGAAGGCCCAGTAGATCACGGTCAGATCCCGGTCCTTGGAGGAATAGCAGCTGCCCGAGTAGTCCAGTGCGTCGCTGGGCTCCTCCGGGTCGCTGCTGTTCAGATCGTAGCAGTAGACATCAAAGTGGTCCATGGCGTACAGGATGCCATTGCGGTCGATGCTGAGGGCGTTGCTGCCGTCAATGTTGTACTCTTCCACCGGGGTCAGTCGGTCGTCCTTGATGGCATACTCGAAGATCTTGGCAGACTGCTCTTCATCGTCCTCGTTGTAGAAGCTGAAGAAGTAATTGCCCCGGTAGCTGTCCGCTTGGATCAAATGATAGGCACCGCATACCTCGCGGCGGACGTCAAAGGGGATCGTACTGTGCCTTGAAGGTGTAGTCGCCGATGGTCAGTTCCCCGGTCTGGAACTGGGTCACAGGGGGCCCTGCAGGGGCGGCTTTGTCCTCTGCTGCTTCCGGTTGTGTCGAGGCGGACGGGGCACTGCTGCTGGAAGCCAGTGCGCTGGAAACGCTGGAAGCGCTGGCGGCACCGGAGCCGCCGCAGGCGGTCAGTCCGAGGGCGGCGGTGGTAAGGCCCATGGCCTTGAGGAAATCTCTGCGCTGGATCTTTCTCATATTCGTTCCTCCTTTTTCAGTCACTGCACCTTTGCAAAAGCTTCGTCAGCACGGCGGCTGTACAATGCCATGCCGCCGGTCTGGGCGTCGTTTGCCAGATTGATGTTCTCCACAAAGCGGGCCTTTTCCTGCTCAGAGAGCTGCCCGCCCTTCATGGCGGCAGATGCCACGGCACCCATGGCACTGATCATGCCCACCTGGCCCTTCAGCTCCCGCTCCTCGGCTTTGGACATCCGGCGGCCGAACAGGCTGGTCTCATTATCGTGGACCCCGAAGATGTGGTCCAGATGCTGCCGTGCGATGTGGGCATAGCCGATTTCCCGCCGGTCCCGCTTGCTGAAGCAGATCACCAGCTCCTGCTTGATGTAGGGGTGGGGGCGCATGCCCCGCTGGGTCTGGGCCTCGGTGATGCTGCGGGGCTGCACCAGCTTCAGCTTCAGACCGCCGCCGTTGAGGGTGGGTTCCTGGCCCGGCTCCTTGGCGGGGGTCTCGTCCAGATACTCCTCGTAGCTGGCGATCTGGTCGTAGCGGATCAGCTCCGGCATCTTGCCCCGTCCGCCGGTGCGGTCGTCGATGTACAGCATTCCAAGCTCGTCGCAGAACACCAGCCCCATTTGCGTCGGGGTGGAGGGGTATGCGTTGACCCGGAACTCGGTCTTGTTGAACACCTCGTCGAACACCCGCTTCATCCGGGCCATATACTCCATGTGCTCCTTGGCCTCGTCCAGCGTCAGCTCGCTGAGCCGGATATACTTGGAGCACTTGTTGCCACAGTCATCACAGAGGAACTGTCCGTCCCGGAGCTTGGAGCGGTGCATGGTGCCGCACTCCTTGCCGCAGACGGCGCAGTTTTGTTTTGCGAACAGGTTGGAAAAGAATCCCATCATGGTATGCTCCTTTCATTGCTCTGTATTTGTCAGGTCAGGTCGCTGTCGTCAAAGGGGTCGCCGCACTCCGGGCAGAACTTGGGCGGGTGGGCGGGGTCGGCCGGCTCCCAGCCGCACTTGTCGCACTTATACTTGGGCGTACCGGCGGGCTTGGGTTTGCCGCACTCGGAGCAGAACTTGCCTTTGTTCACCGCGCCGCAGCTGCAAGTCCAGCCTTCTGCCGCCGCCGGGCGGGGCTTGCCACACTCCGGGCAGAACTTGCCGGTGACGGTGGCACCGCAGCTGCAGGTCCAGCTGTCCGCAGCGGGCTTCGGCTCCGGCTTTTTGCTGCCGCATTCCGGGCAGAATTTGCCGGTAACGGTAGCGCCGCAGCTGCACTGCCAGCTGTCCGCCGGGGCGGGTGCGGGACGGCTGACCGGCTGGGGCGCGTCCACGCTGTCCGGACGGGCCTGCTGGCCCATGGCGAACAGGTTCTGGGCGCTCATGCCGCCCATACCGCCTGCACCGGCTGCCATGCCCATGCCCATAAAGCCGGTCATGGCACCGGCGGTGTTGCCGGCGGCGGTCTTCATGGCATCGATCTGACCGCCCACCAGACGGGCGGCAGCGGTGGTGGGATCGGTGGTCATGGCGTTCTCTTCCCACTCGGTAATCTTCTTCTGCTGCTCCTCCGGGATGGACAGGGAGTTGATGTTGAAGGAGAACACTTCAATGCCGCGCTTTTTGCGCCAGACATTGGACAGCTGCTCGTTGAGGGCGTCCGAGATCTCCAGCGTGTGGGCGGGGATCTCGTAATACTGCACCTTGTTTGCCGAAAGGGTGGCAAGGGCAGGCTGCAGGGCGTTCATCAGCTCGCTCTTCAGCCGGGGTGCGATCTCGGATGCGTCATACTGGGTGGAGACGTTGCTGCACACGTTGGTGTAGAACAGCAGCGGGTCGCAGATACGGCAGGTGAAGCTGCCGTTGCACCGCAGGTTCACCGAGAGCTTGTAGCCCCGTTCCTCGCTGACCACCACCCGGAAGGGGATGGGGGTGGCAGTGCCGTACAGGATCTCGCCCAGCTCCTTGGTGTTGATGTAGTACACGCGCTGATCCTTGCCGGTGTCGCCGCCGTAGGTAAAGCGCTTGGCTACGGTCTGAAAGGTAGCTGCCAGACTGTCGCCGAAGTTGCCGGTGAACACGCTGGGCTCGGTGGATGCGTCAAAGGTGAACTCGCCCGGTTCGGCGCACACCTCCACCACGCGGCCCTGCTCCACGATCAGCATGCACTGTCCGTCTGCCACGGCGATGCCGCTGCCGTTGGTGATGATGTTGTCCTCGCCGTTGTTGGAGCTGCGGCGGGAGGTGCGCTTCTGGCCCTTGACCATCAGCACATCCTTGTCCAGAGAATCGCAGTAGAAAAATTCTTTCCACTGGTCTGCAAGAGTTCCGCCCAGTGCGCCCATACCTGCTTTGATAAGACCCATAGTAATTTCCTCCTGTATGTTTTATTTGTGCAAACGATAACTTTCTGTTATCGCACGGTTTCCGGTTTTGGTCACGGTACAAGGGTTAGATCCGGGGAGTCGTTTTTCCAGTAAACGGGACGCGTGTCCCGGTCAAACAGCACTTCTCCGGCGCGGTATTTCAGGCTGCAGCCGCTGGGGCTGCCGTCATCGTTCAGCAAAATGGCCCAGAACTCGCACGGTCTGCCGTCCGTGTCGGTCAGCGTGAAGTGCAGCTCGGTGCCGTCCTCGGTGCGGCCCTGTGTTCCCTCGGCGGTGCCGGTCAGAATGCCGTTCCACCCGTCCCATTCCACGCTCATGCAGCAGCTGCCGTCCGGCAGGAAGGTCATCCAGCGGATGCCCTTTGCGGCCTCGTCTCCGGCGCGGTAAGTGCCCCACAGCCTGCGGGGGATGGCGGTGTAGCCGATGTCGTCCCACGCCTCGGTGCGCTGAAAAACGTACCAGACCTCACTTCCCTTTTTTGGGCCGGTGGACTGCATCCGCAGCGAACCGTCCTCCATCATGGAGATGGTCCAGCAGCTTCTGCTGTCCTCGCTGAGACATTTCAGGTTCCAGCCCTGACTTTTTTCCCCGTCCCAGCCGGTCACAGCGCCGGCATTCAGCTCTCCGGTGCGGGTCTCGGCAGCGGACTGGATCTGCGGGCTGACGTATGTTTCCCGGATGAAGGAGACGGTCACCGTGCCGGTGATCTCGGCCTTTTCCAGCCGCAGGGTAAAGCTTTCGTTGCGGTCGGCGGGGGCATAGCTTTCACCCTGCGTCACCGCCGTGACTGCCATCCACTCGGCCAGCACCTGCTGCTCCCAGTCCTGCGGCAGCGGCTGCGCGTCCAGCGGGATGGTCACTTTGTCGTCTGTATACTGCTCCTGCGCTGCGCTGGACCGCCTGACCACGAAGGAAACGTTCCCCGCTTCGTCAAACGAAAGCGGCAATTCATCCAGCGTGGCCCACCATGCAGTGTTGCCCTCTTTCAGGCTGTCGGGAGGCAGTAGCCCCCGCTCACAGGCGGTCTGCCGGTCCAGCTCATCCCGGCGCTTCACGTCGCGGTACAGTGCTTCTTCCAGCGCGGCGGGGTCTGCCCCCATGCGCTGCAGCAGTTGGGTGGCGGTGAGCTGGTTTCCGCTTTCAAAGTCGAAGCACCAGCCATTGTGGAAGGGCGCATCCGTACTGCCGTAGCAGCTGCTGACCACAAGGCTGACGCAGTCACCATACCAGCTGGCGTTCCAGTTCATCTCAATGCAGATGTCCCACGATTCCGGGTCGGCTGCCTCCGGGCAGTCTGCGTACTCCTGCACATCGTATTCGTAGTAGCGGGCGATCTCGGCATTGATGCGGGCGGCGTCGGCGCTGTCGCTTTCCAGCCGGGGCAGATGGATGTTCAGCCGAACCTTGCCGCCGTTTTCCGCCTGCACCACCTTTTCAAGGGTGTACTGCTCGGTGATCGCCGCGGTGGCGTGCATGGAATCCGGCGGGGTCGATTTCAGCTCACGGCTGCTGTCCGGGCGGGCAGAGGCTGCGGTCTTTGCTCCGCAGCCCGCCAGCAGCGCCGCCAGCAAAACTGCCGGTATCCAGCGGAATGCGTTGTGGTTTCATGGTGGTTCTCCTGTGTTCTCAATGGTCGTGCTGGGGTCAGTAATCCGGGCAGCGAATCAGCTGCAGCTGGGTCTTTCCTTCGGCAAAGGGGTTTTGCCCGTCGATCATGGTAAAGCTCAGGGTCTCGTTGTACAGGTCGTACTTCACCGCCGCCACAAAGGTGATGCCCGGCATCCCGTCTGCCGTCTCGTTGGTCCAGACGCCCAGCACCATGCCCTCCGGCACCACGCCCAGATAGTCGGCGTAGCCCTGATAGAAAACGTTGTTGTCCTGCACGCCCATCTGGACGGAACCGCTGCTTTCCACGTCCATCCAGTCAAACTGGTCGTCCGACATGTCGTTGAAGGCACCGACAGCCTCCGAGGGGATCTCCTGCATGTTCCACTCTGCCGTCAGGGGAGCCAGCTCCAGCACAGAGCCATCCTCCTGACGCAGGTTCACCTCGCTGCCGTTTCGTTCCAGCGCCACGCCCTGATTTGCAATATAGATGGGGTCCTGACAGACCAGAGCGCTGCCGAACATGAGGCAGCGCAGCACGTCCACATACTCCACCACGCCGTCTTTGGTCAGCAGATAGACCACCGGGTGGAAGGATGCGCCCAGCTCTCCGATGCACAGGTCGATATACTCATTATAGATGCCAAGGATGGGGTAGGTATGATCCTGTTCCAGCCGGATGCCGTAATCCGCGTCCCATGCGGCGGTCTCCGGCGTGCGGCGCAGGGTGATGGTGCCCTGTGTTCCTTCCAGCTGCACCGAAGCGCTGCCGTAGGTATCGGTCAGCACCGTCTGCGGCTGCGGGTCAGCAGCCTGCAGCGGGATCTCCACATCCAGCTGCCGCCAGCCGCTGCCGGCGGTGGAGCTGCACCCGCCCCGGAGCACCAGCCGGTCCTGCTCCGGCAGCAGCAGGCACAGGTCATCCAGCTGGTTGTTTTCCAGCGTGTTCATCCGCATGCTTGCCAGATTGCCGTCGCTGAGCAGGCCCTCGTAGTAGCCGCCCTGCGCCATGCGCCGGTCAAAGGTCTGCATGGCCCCACGCAGCATCTGCTGCTGCACGGCATCCGGGTCCAGACCCATACGCTGCAGCATTTCGGCCACGGAGACCTGCTGGCCGGTGGCAAAATCGAAGCACCACCCGCGGGAATACCCCGGGTCGGAGCCGCCGTCGTAGCGGAACATCACAAGGCTCACGCAGTCGCCGTACCAGTAGGCGTCCCAATCGATGTAGATCTGCGGGCACCATTCGTCCTGCTGCGGCTCGATCTCCGGGCTGTCCTCGTACTGTCGGAAGTCTGCCGCATACATGGCGGCAAGCTCATCGTTGAGATAAGCAGCGTCCGGGCCGTCGCACACCAGCTGCGGCACATGGATGGTCAGCTTCTGTGCGCTGCCCCACTCGTACAGCTGGATGGTCTTTTCCAGTGTGAACTGCTCGGTGATGCGGTCTTTTTGCGCCGTCTGCACCGCCGTGTCTGCGGCGCTTTGGGCAGCTGCACCGGAGCCTGCGGGAACGGCATCGTCCGATGCGCTGCCGCACCCAGCCAGCACCACCGCCGCCGCCAGCACCGCGGCGGCAAGGCGTTTGTGTTTCATGGTCGTTCTCCTGTGTTCTCAGCCGTAGCTGCGGGTCATTTGCAGCTGGGTCTCGCCCTCGGCAAAGGGGTTCTGCCCGTCGATCATGGTCAGGGTCAGGTTCTCGTTGTACAGGTCGTTCTTGAACGCCGCCACAAATTCGAGCTCCTCATCGGCAGCGATGCCCAGCACCACGCCCTCCGGCACCACGCCCAGATACGCGGCATCGCCCCGATAGATGCGGCTGTTGTCCTGCACGCCCAGCTGAACGCTGCCGTCGCTGCCCAGATCCAGCCAGTTCCAGCCGGTTTCAGAGGTGTAGTTGTAGGAGCCGGTGACGGAATAGGGGATCTCCTGCGCGCTCCACTCTGCCGACAGGGGAGCCAGTTCCAGCACAGAGCCATCCGCCCGGCGCAGGTTCACCTCGCTGCCGCAGAGTTCCAGCGCCACGCCGTTGTTGGCAAAGTAGATGGGGTCCTGACAGATCATGGCGTTGCCGAACATGAGGCAGCGCAGCACGTCCACATACTCCACCACGCCGTCTTTGGTCAGCAGATAGACCACCGGGCGGAAGAAGCCGTCCTCCTGCTCCCCGATGCGCACGTCCACATATTCATTGTAAGCACCAAGGATGGGATAGGTGCGCGTCTGTTCCACCCGGATGCCAATGTCGCCCCACTGATTGGTCTTTGGCGCGGGGCTCAGGGTGATGGCGGCCTGCGTCCCCTTCAGCTGCACCTGCACACCGTCGTAGGTGTCGGTCAGCACTGGGGTGTCGGCGGGGGCGGCGGAGGTCAGCGGGATCTCCACATCCAGCTGCTGCCAGCCCCAGTCGGTCTCGGAGCAGTACTTGCCCCGGAGCACCAGCCGGTCCTGCTGGGGCAGCAGCAGACACAGGTTTTCCAGCGCATTGTATTCCAGCGTGCCCATCCGCATTTCCGACAGGTTCCCGCCGCTGCGCAGGCCCTCGTAATACGCGCCCTGCGCCATCTCCCGGTCAAAGGTCTGCATGGCCTGCCGCTGCACCTGCGTCTGCACCTCGTCCGGGTCCAGACCCATGTGCTGCAGCATCTCGGCTGTGGTGATCTGCCTGCCGGTGGCAAAATCGAAGCACCACCCGCTGTAATACCACGGTGCTTCGTCGTAATCGTGGCTGCGCATCACCAGACTGACGCAGTCGCCGTACCAGTAGGCATCCCAGTTGATCTCGGTCTGTGAGCACTCTTCGCCCTGCGGCACCTCAGCGTCCGGATCGCTTTCATAATCCATGTATTCTGCCGCATACATGGCAGCAAGTTCATCGTTGAGAGCGGCGGCGTCCGGGCTGTCGCACACAAGCTGCGGCACATGGATGTTCAGCTTCAGCACGCCGATCATCTCGCCCCGCACCGTCTTTTCAAGGCTCCACTGGTCGGTGATGCGCTCCTTCTGCTCCGTCTGCACCGCTGCGGCTGCGGCGCTTTGGGAAGCTGCGCCGGAGCTTGCGGGGGCAGCGGGAGCCGCTGCGCCGCCGCAGCCGGTCAGCAGCAGCGCCGCAGCCAGAACCACAGCAGCAAAACATTTGTGTTTCATGGCTGTCTCCTTTCACTTACAAAGCCCCGGGCACGTTGTGAGGCTTCCGTGCCCGGGGCAAACAGGGGGCTTGTTATATCTTATGGATTGTTGTTTCGGAACACAACAGCGGTCATGTAGGTCACATTCTTAACCACCGGGAGATAGATGCTGATGAACTCTGCCTTGGCGCTATTAGAATTGTTCAGCAGTTTATCTACAAAAACCCGAACGGCAGTATCCTCGCAAGAATACTCATCTTCCAGAGCCACCACCTTCTCGGTAGACGGTTCGGAGATGCCGGCAGCTCCTGCCAAACTGTCCTCGCCGCCATACTTTTTCAGTTTCTCCGCAAGCCCACCGCTTTCCCCTAAAACAATTCCAAAGTCACTGGATGTCAGCTTATGCGGTGTCTCGTTGACCTCTTCAAAAACACGTCCGTAGCACCTTATGGCATCCACCGCATCCTGATTGAGGGTCAGCTGCTCATGGACAACCGCCTTTTCTTCGTACTTTTTCTTCCAGACCCTGTTGATAGCTGCCAGCAGCTCGGCTTCCTTGCCGGTGGGTGCTGCGGGTGCGGAAGGGGCGCCGCAGCCTGCCAGCGAGAGTGCCACAACGGCTGCGCCGGTAAGGGTGAGGAATTCGCGTCGGTTCATCTCTTTCATGGGGGTGCTCCTTTCTGTTTGTCCCCCCTGCTTTTTAGGGGGCTCTGGTTTTGGTATTCTCTGCACTTGCAGTCCGCTCCATCTTATGCTATCCTTATGAATAGAATCCGCAGTTGCCTGTTGACACGTTTTGTGCACAGCGACAGGCTTTCTGCACCGGCGCAGGACTTTTTCTGGTTGTACTGTACCATATCGGGAAAAAAATTGCCCCCTCAGAAAAACCGCTTTTTGGGGGGCAATCCAAAAAAATTTTTGGGGTTTGGGGCTTCCCCCCTCAAAAATCCCCCAAAAGCCCAAAATTGGGGGATTTTGGGGCGTTTTCCCCTCAAAACAGGCAGCTGCAGCCCTGCCTGTGCCGGTTTTCCCCCTCTGGCTGCAATGTGCGGAAGGAGTCATGAAAAATGGAACGAAGGACATTTTTAAAGCTTGCGGCGCTCGTCCCCGGTCTGGCACTTGCGGGCTGCGGCGGCAGCAAGACCCTGCTTTCTCCCAAGGACCCCACCATGCTCAGCATCTGGCATGTGTACGGCGAACAGGCCGACTCGCCCATGAACCGCCTGCTGACCGAGTTCAACGACACGGTGGGCAGAGAGAAGGGCATCCTGCTCAACGTGACCAACATGACCAACAGTGCCGCCATCGGCGGCCAGCTGCAGGACGCCAAGGCCGGCAAGCCCGGCGCGCTGAACCTGCCGGACCTGTTCTCGGCCCACCCCGCGGACGCCAGCGCTCTGGGCATTGAGAACCTTGTGGACTGGAACGACTGGTTCACCGCCGAGGACATGGCGGACTATGTGCCCGGCTTTGTGCAGGACGGCATCATTGACGGGCGGCAGGTGGTGTTCCCGGTGTCCAAATCCACCCAGCTCATCTTTTTGAACGGCTCCCAGTACGCCCGGTTTGCGGCGGACACCGGGGCGCAGCTTTCCACCCTTGCCACATGGGACGGCTTTTTTGAAATGGCGGGTGCCTACCGGCAGTGGTCGCAGGGCAAGCCCTTCTGCGCGCTGGACTACCCCCTGCGTCTGGTGGAGCTGAACGCACTGGAGCAGGGCAGCGGCGAGCTGTACAAGGGCACTGGTACGATCTGACCAACGAGACCTTCCGCGCCTCGTGGATGGAGTTTGCCCGGGCGCTGTGCAGGCGATATTCTGATCTCGGAGCCTGTATTCCACACGCAGGTGATGACCGGCGAGACGCTGGCGGGCCTTGGCAGCTCTGCGGCCATCCTTTATTACAATGATTTCGTCACCTACCCGGACAACACCACCGAGCCCACCGACCTGCTGCTGGCTCCTTTGCCCCACGCCGCAGGCACCGCCACGCCCCTGATGCCGCAGGCCGGTGTGAGCCTGTGCGCCTTCAAGACCACCGACCAGAAAGCCGAAGCCGCTGCCGTGTTCCTGCGCTGGCTCACCGAACAGCAGCGCAATCTGGAATTTGCCGCCGATACCGGCTACATGCCGGTGTCCAGCGCCGCCTTTGACGCCATTGCGGACTATCCCTTTGAGCAGCAGAGCTATCAGCGGCTGTACGACGTCTACAACGAAATGCGCATCCAGAACACCCCCCTGTCCGAACCGGGCATCGTGGGGTACCACGCCAAGGCCAAAGCCTTGTACGACAGCCTGCGCCAGCGCCAGAAGGACTACCCCAAGCGCCTTGCGGACGGCGAAACGCTGGAAGCCCTTGCCGAGGAAACATGGCAGCTGCTGTGTGACAATGCCTGAGCCTGCCGCTCAGCCGGAAAGGAGGGACTTTGATGCACTTTGTTGACCGGCACCGTGAAAAGATCCGCCAGAGCCCCATGAGCAGCCGGCTGCTGTGGGCCTGTCTGCTGCTGGTGGTGCTGCTGGTGTTGACCTTTGGTGCGGCGCTGTTCCTGTTTGCCAGTCTGCACAACACCAAAAAGGACATCAGCCGCAGTCTGCAGATCCAGTTTTCGGTGTTCCAGAACGATATGGAGCGCTATTTTGACCAGCTGGCGGTCATGGGCGTGAACCTGTCCGAGGACATGAGCGCAGAGGTGGACAAGGAGCTTGCTTTGCGGCAGATGTCCTTTGCCCAGCTGAACGACTCCCCCGAGGTGCTGAACGCGCTGGAGGAGAAAATGATCGAGCCGCTGTGCCGCCGTCTGCGCCAGACCGGCTGTTCCGGCGCTTTTGTGCTGCTGGATGCCACCGTCAACACCCGCATGGAGGGGGCAGAGCATTCCCGCGCCGGGCTGTATGTGCAGAAAAGCGGTGCCGACACCCCCACCGTGCCCCTGCTGCTGTACCGGGGCAGTGCGGAGGTGGGCAAGGCCCACAGCGTGATGCCCCACCGCAAGTGGCGCATGGAGTTCCAGACCGACCAGTTCCCGGACTACGACCGCTGGATGACCCCCGGCAGCGCCCCGCTGTACCAGTCTTACACGCTGACCGAGCGGTTCGAGCTGCCCGGCACCTCGGAGGAGGTGCAGTTGTTTTTGCTGCCCCTGCGGGGGCGGGACGGCACGATGTACGGGCTGTGCGGCTTTGAGATCAGCGAGAGCTACTTCAAGCAGAACTTTGCCCAGCCCACCGGCTTTGACCGGCTGAGCTGCCTGCTGGCCCCGGCGGGGGACGGCCTTGCCGCCGATGCCGCCCTCAGCAGCGGCACCACCGGCGGCTACTACCATGCCCCCCGGAACACGCTGATGCTGCGCAGCATGGGCGGCGGACTGACCCAGTTGACCGGCCCCGACAGCGACTATGCGGGCATCTCCCAGCTGTGCCGCCTGAGCGAGAGCCAGTCCTACCGGCTGGCGGTGTGCATCCCCATGGTAGACTACCGGAGACTGGTCTTTTCCGGCAATCTGCAGATGCTGCTCATCGGCCTGTTCATCGCCTTTTTCGTGGTGTTCTGCTGCATGAACTTCCACCGGCGCATCCTCTCGCCGGCGTTCCGGCAGTTCGAGGAAGACCGGCGGGAGTCCCGGCGGCGGATGGACGAGCTGCAGCTGGAACGCCAGCAGATGCAGACCGAGTTGTCCCGGCTGGCGGACGTGTGCCGCAACGAGTCGGTGCCCGATGCCTTCCAGACCTTTGTGGCGGGCATTCCCACCCTGACCAAGACCGAACGCCGCATCTTTGACGGCTACGCCGCCGGGCTGCGCACCCGGGAGATCGCGCAGCAGCTGGACATCAAGGACAGCACCCTGCGCTTCCACAACAAGAACATCTACGACAAACTGGGTGTCAGCTCCCTCAAGCAGCTGCAGCAGTTCGTGGCGATCCTGAACTCCGGCAGCGGCAGCACCCCGGACGAAAGCGGCCCCAAGAAGGCCCGCTGAATGGAACGTTCCCGCGCCGCAGCTTTCACCGGAAACAAGCAAAAATGAAGGGGCTGATTGCAAAATAGCCCCCAATGAAAAAATGAGATAGACTTCCCCGAGAGGGGTTGTCTATCTCATTTTTTGTTGTAATCTGCCACCAGTTTCCCTGCAATGTCCGCAAGCTGCTGGCTGACACGCTCTCCGCTGATGCCGTAGGTGGCGGCAAGCATTTCCGAAACCGGCTGAGATATATGATAAAAACATTATCGGTCTTCTGGCTAAATCACATTTGAAAATGAGAGATATTGCAACTGTCGTCAATTGTAAGAACTGTTTGAAGGTCTAAATCAAAAACGCAACATCCATTTAATCAAAATAGATGTTGCGTTTTTCGCAGAGATATTCAGATTTTCATTCAATGCACTGCTTTAGAACATCGCAGAACGCCATATCATCATCTACGGCGGCGATTGCGGCGTTGATCAAAGTTCCCCGGTCAGTGTTGCCCCAGTTAATATGCAGACCATATTCCAACGCCATGCAGCGAATCAATTCACGGGTGCTACGGCCATTTCCCTCACGGAATGGATGGATGATGTTCAGTCCGGCCATCGTCTGCGACAGATTTTGAATCTGCTTTTCTTTATCCTGTTCGGCAAGCAGCTTCTTGGAGTGAATGGTTTTGAACACCCGCTCTAATTCTCGGTCAATCAGGTCTGGCGGGTAGAACATCGTGTCGCCCTTGCTGATTTGCTCCTTGCGGATGTGCCCTGCAAACGGGTACACATCCTCAAAAAGGAAGCGGTGAATCCGAAATAGGTGAGTTTTGGTAAAACGTCCCTTGATTGGCTCCTGTAACAGAGCCATCTGTTTTACAGCCGTAAATTCTTCTTCGGCCTGTTTGAGTTCGGCTTTATCATGAATGTTCAACTTGTTGATCAGAACATCCGTATCCGGGTAGCAGTACATGGACTGCACTGTGGTGTAGACATCATACTTTGAGAACATAATCAGCCCTTCTTCGCGTACTTTGCGCGCAGTTCATTCACGACCTGCTGATAGCTGGCCTGACCGCTGCCAATGCGGTCAAGGTTGCTGCGTGTATCTTTGCTGATGGTCATGCCCTCAATGGCAAAGGTTCCATACACATTGCGGAGGTTGCTCTTGTGCTGGGCAGGGGTAGTATACTTGACACTCATGGTTGAGTCTCCTTTTAATCCACATGATACTATATAAAGTTTATCGTGTATGCGTACTCTTGTCAATCTATAACTTGATGCCAAATATAAAAAGTGCATGCATTCCGTTCGTCGTCCTTGAGGTCGAGTTCACTCTTTACACGTGATACTTCTTTCTGCGCTACTTCCATGTCCTTGCGAAGCATATCCTGAAGCAGCTTGCTTTTGGAACACTCTAAAATCTCCGAAAACTTGGTGCATACGATACTCTCTACGATTGCGTCCAGTTTTGTTACACCGTAGCCGGACTGTCCATCGCATTGACCCGGATGCCGTACATTATAATGGCAGCTATAACGGAACCGCTTTTCCTTCACCTTGGAGCCATCAGCACCAGCCCGGTTCCCAGAACCATAAGCAGGAGAAGCGAAGCCGTCCTTATTTTTTTCATTGCAGGGTCTCCTATTCTTTATCTTCCAAAATAAAAAACGCAGCGCACCCCAATTCTATGGGCTGCACTGCGTCTGAGCGTCTGGCGTTTTGCTTGATGGAATTATTCTGCCGCCAATTTCAAAAATTTCTTGTCCGACTGGATGCTCTGGGTCACAAACTTCCCATCCCGGAACAACGCGTATGTTGTGACGGGTGCGGGCACATTCTGTGCCGTCTCTTTCTCGGTGATGTGGATGGCATTGAACGGAATCCCGTGTTCCCTTGCAACCTCCTGCACCTTTGGCACCCAATAATAGGTGTAGGGGCACTGGTCGGTATAGTAGAGGACAAAGCCGTTTTCCTCCACCTTGGGATGCTTGGCGCAGGCCTTGAATTTTGGCGGCTGGGCACTCTCTGCAAGGGGCATGATACATGAGGTTGATGCCGCAATCGGAGATGTCCGAAACCTTAAAGCCCTTATGGTTCAAAAACTTTGGGTCAGCAAGGAATTCTCGTTTGCGCCCCTCTGCACACAGAATACAAACGCCGTTTTTGCCCTGCGCCTTGGCATCCCGAAGGCATTCTTCCAGCAGCTCGCTGGAATAGCCGTGCCCTTTCAAGGAGCCGGAGACCCACAGACAGTTGATATAAAGCCAGCCTGCCGCTTCAATGGGCACCCATGCGTTTTCTGCCGGGATGTACTCGATAAAGCATTTGCCGCGCTCCGCACTGCGGTAAAAAACAAGCCCCTCCTCAAATCGCTGCTTAAGCCATTCCTTCTTGGCAAGGCTCTGTTTGCCGGACATGGCACAACAGATGTGTTCCTTGTCGATGTTTTCTTTTGTGATTCGGATATACTCCATCGAAGCGTCCCCCTATATCCTTATGCCTTTTCCGGCACAGTTTCTTCCATTTTCCCGTCTGCCGTGCCGTTGACGGTGATCTGCCCGGCAGCAATGCTTTGGATCTCCTCCACTCAAGGCTCTTTAAAGAATATAGCACAGAACGCCCGATTGTTCCATGATGAGTGCAGTAAGTTGTAAAAAGCCGCTGTGCCGCAGAGCGCTTCTCCGACACAGCGACCTTTTTGTTTTTGGCTGCGGCTTACCGCATCCGTCCATCGCCGCCCATCAAGGCGGTCATTTCCTCAAGATAGTCCAGCGGAAACGGCGGAGAGCACAGGGGCCTCATGGCAATGCTCATGAGCTTCATGGGATTGTCGTCTGCCGCCACCCGGTTGGAGCTGAGCTTTCCGCAGCGTTTGCAGCGGTGGATGATGGCCCATTCGCCGCCCTTGCGCACCCAGACGGCCACCGGCTCCATGATGCCGCCGCAAGCATACATTCCAAAGCAGATCTTGTTTTCTTTACAAGCAATCTGTCATCATAGATTCCGCCGACGATTTTACCGCGATAATAAAGGATATATTCTCCCATCATAGACCGATACGAGATATCATCCAAATCTGATAGCTGTTCCAAAATAAAATGAAGATATTCTTTGCTGGAAGCCATTATTTCACACCACCCTTCGTATTGATTCATCGGATGATTTCATTTTTCACCTCGTTCAATGTTAAAGGTACGGAAGAACAGCTTTACATGAGCGTCCAACTTTTCAAGGCTTTCGGCTTCTCGTTCCGGCTGGCGGTCGCAGACACTGAGCAGGGTGATGACCGGGGAAACGTACATCCATGCCAATGTATCCGGGTCCTCATCCCGAATTTCGCCGCCTGCGATCAGGGAACGGAAAATTCCTGCATGGTAAGAGATCATACGGTCCACATAGCGTTCCGAGAACAATGCTGCAAGCTCCGGGGAGCGGAACTGCTCCAGCGTCATCATCCGGCGGAACTGACTGACCTGCTTATCGTGCAAAGAATACAGGAAGATCTGCCGAACTTTGTCCGCAAGAGCCTGCTCCGGGATATGAGAAAACGTAGGGCAGTCCTGCTTTACATTCTGCACATGAATGTCGATCCTGCCCGTATCTTTTTCGTAGTGGGCAGCCGTTGATTCCACGATGGCATCAAAAATCGCCTGCTTGCTGGGGAAATGGTTGTAAAGCGAGGGTGCCTTGATGCCCACCGCCTTTGCGATTTCCCCCACGCTGACCGCATCATACCCTTTGGCCGAAAACAGTTCCAGAGATTTTTCCAGAATACGCTGCTTGGTATCTTCCATTTTCCCTCGCCCTTTGCTAACTAACATTTGTTAGTTCTACTATAATCAAAAAAGTTTCCGTTGTCAAGCGTTTTTTCTGAAAGACAACGGAAACTTGGTCATTACCGCAGGCCAACAGCGTCCATGATTACTTCAATGCTTTCCCCAGGCTGATTTCCCCAGTTATGTTCAGTTTAACCGTGATAGTCTCCCGTAGTAGAATCTACGCAAAGGTCAGCGTAAAGTTCTTTGCAGGCTGCTTTCCGACCCAGCCCCATAATGGTTCATACTTGCTCATACTCATTCAGCTTCGCAGTATTCGGTGCAGGGAGGGTGTTTTCCGCAGAGTTTGATCATTCGCCGGATTCCATGTGCCGCATACGTTCCATCAGACGCAGATGTTCCAGAAAACTTTTTTCCTTGAGGATGGCGATGCCTTGTTCCTCGTCCCCAAGGATCAGCAGATTATCCCCCGGTTGTATGTCAAATATCTTCCGTGCATTTGCAGGGATGACGATCTGCCCTTTATCTCCCACTTTTACCATGCCGAAAACGTGTTTTCCTTTGGGTGGCACTTCCAGCCCTAAGTTTTCCCGGTCGGTTTTCTCGTAGTTCACGAGGTCATCCATAGAAACACCGAAAATATCTGCCAGCCGCTTGCAGCGTTCAATGTCCGGCAGAGATTCACCTGTTTCGTACTTGGATAAGGTCTGGTGTGTCACGCCGATTTTTTCCGCCAGTTCGTCCTGTGAGTAACCGTGGATCTTACGAAGTGAGATTAAATTGTCCTTAAACATTTTTTCTCCTTTACGATTCCAAGGACGCACCAGCGCAGAATCGGGATTCGGCTGATGAGTTCATCCAGCAGGAATGCGCCCACAAAGGCTCCGGTGCCCACCAGAAGATAGACCAGCACTTCCGGCGTGTTGGGGGCATGTTCGTGCAGTTCATACGAGATCACAGCAATGGGCAGATAATGAAAAATGTACAAACCCCATGACTTCTTCGCCATCCAGCGTGTGAATGCGGTTGAGGTATCGGCATATTTTTTCATCGTTGTAAGGATTCCAAGAATGGCAAACCAGCAGTAAACGCAGGCATGGATGTTGTTCAGAACCGGTGCAATGGCGTAATTTTCACCAAAATAGCGCACGGTGTACGAGATGCCAAGCACAGCCGAGACTGCGTCAAACATCCACCACCACTTGCACAGCCGTTCCATTACTTCCTCGTGGGAAAGCAGAAAATAGCCTGCAAAGAAGCAGAATCCATAAATACCGAACCGATAAACGGTGACGACCGGGGTGTTCAATACCTGTGCCGAGCCATAAACAACGATCGTCAGCATCAGGATGCTCCAGACCGGTGCTTTGGAACAGAAGTTCCAGACCCGGTCTTTTTCAATTTTCCGAACCACAAGCAAAAGCATGGAGAACAGCCAGAGCATCTGGATGTACCACAGAGGTCCTACACCAGACAGCACGGTGATCAGATATACTATAGGCATCGGAAGGTCCGCAATGTTCAGTCCGCCGCCAATTTTCAGGTTATAGATACCAAGAAGCCACTGGAACACGAACAAGCCGATCGTAGACGGAACCAGCAGCTTGCGGGTTTTATCTTTCACAAATTGTTTTGTGGTATGGCTTTGCAGATAGTACCGTGCGCTCATCCCCGACACAACAAACAGCAATGCCATGAACCAAGGGTAGACCAGATATTGAAAGCAATCCTGTAACTGATGCTCCCGGAAGGGGCCAATCACACCAAAAGGCTGCACTCCATTGAACATATAGACCACATGGTAGATCACCACCAAGACCACCGTCATCCAGCGAATATTATCCAGATACAGCTTTCTTGCAGGGGTCATGACATTCCCACCTTTGCAATGATTTTTAACACAGTATAGCACAAAGTCTTTTTCTTTGCGACCAACTTTCCTTGGCAAAACTATACGGTTCCTGTTAAGAATCGTTGCAATTCATCTGAATCTGCAAACAAAACGAAAGACCGCGCCGTAAACGGAACACAGCTTACGCAATGCCGTCGTATATACAACGGCGACTTTTGCGTTGCAAAAAGCTTGTTTGGGGGGAGTACCCCAAACCCCTTTGTTCTGCATTTCCCAATGCAGGCTGCACCTCCCTGCAGGATGCTTTTGAGGGTGTCAATCCGTACATCCTAAAACAAAAGCCGCCCGAAGGCGGCAGGATACATCACGGAAGCAAATATGAACGCGGCTCAGGGCCATCAGAACAGATCCAGCATGTTGTCCAGATAAATTTCTTCCCGGACGCGCAGCTGATACTCAGGCTTTGTCATGTAGTAAAGCAGAAATTCCAGTATCAACGCGCTGCCCAGTCCCCGCCCCTCGATCTTGAAGTTGGAAAAGCCGCCGGGCAGATAAACTTTGCGGATATCCCCGGCCCCGATGAAGCCGGGGTTTTCCATTGCCTTTGAAAAACGATAGCCCTGCTGTGCACCCGGCGCTGTGCAGCGGTGGTCCGGGCAGTCCTCGCCCAGATTTTTGCGGCTGACATTCTCGTAGCAGTGCTTTCTGTCCCGGCAGCCGTACCAGCAGCATTCGTTGCACAGAAATTCCACCTTGTCCTTCTGATCCTGCGGCAGGGTATCCAGCTCTGCAAACGACTTGTTCAGGCGGAAATCCGGCACAACATAGCGGAACTCTTCCCGTTCCGTCTCTCTGCGGAGCTGCTGAAAATCTGTAAGGACCTTTGTTGTGGAGGACACGAAATAAAGGCCCGGATACTGCCTTTTCAGGTAGTCCAGCAGCAGGTCCGAATGGACGATGACACCATTCTGCACACGGTTTTCTTTTTCAAACAGCGCACAGAGGGCATTGCATTTCCGGTCTGCAAGGTGCTCTTCCCGGAGCAGCGAATTGCTGAAGGTGAGCCGGGCCGATATGCCATATTCCTGCATCAGTGCAAGCACCCGGTGCGGCTGTGCATCGCCAAAGCCAGTGCGGCCCCCGCCCCAGATGCAGTCGGCCGGTGCACCGTAGACCGAACCGATCTCGCACCAGTCGTAAAAATATTCCCTGTGTTCACGGAACAGCGGCAGAAACACACGGTACAGTTCATAAAATTCAAACAGTCCCGGAAGATGATAATATGCCGTGCCGCGTTCGTGCTGTGCCATTGCTGTGTGTGTTCCTCATTTCTGTAAGTTTCAGCTTCCCTGCAGCAGCTTTTGCGCTGCACCCGAAGATCTTTTTGCCAGTATAGCACAGTCCTGCCGGGAAAGAAATCATCTTCCTCTTGACCTTGAGCGCACTCCAAGTTTTATCATGTGCATGCTGGTGATCTTATCTCTCCCATTATATTCCTTTCTCTGCGAAAGAACAAGAAGTATCTTCATGTCTGACATGAAAAAACAGATTTTGATCTTCCTTACCACTCCTGAAAGAACGAGACGAGCTTTGCCCAGCTTTCGCGCCTTGCTTGACAGCACAGCGCCTGTTCTGTCAAGAGATGAAACGTTTTTCGTGCATTGCGAAAAATGTTTCGGTTCACATGCTCTGCGGCTCGATCTTCACCGTTCTGCCGCCCAGGTTTTCGTAAATGCGGTGGGAGACTGAGAGCACCGTGCGGCCTGCAGAGGCGCGGCGCAGTGCTTCCAGCACACAGGCTTCCGTTTCAGCGTCCAGATTTGCCGTGACCTCGTCCAGCAAAAGCACAGCCGGGTCCGCCGCCGCAGCGCGGGCAATGGACAGCAGCTGCCACTCGCCCTGCGAAAACATGCCATCGCTGCAAACGGTATCGCAGCCTTCCGGCAGGGCCTGAATGGCTTCGTCAATGCCTGCAAGCTTTGCCGCATTCCGTGCCATCTCTGCAGTGATCTGCGGGTCGCCCAGCGTGATCTGCTCCAGCACGGTGCCCGGCACACGGGAGAAATGCTGCTCCACGCAGCCGATGCAGGTGCGGCGCTCGCGGTCGGTGATGCGTGCCACATCCACGCCGCCAATGGTAACAGTGCCCGCCTGCGGCTGGTACAGGCCCAGCAGAAGCTTGAACACCGTGCTCTTGCCCGCACCGGTGCGGCCCACCAGCGTGACCTGCCCGCCCTGCTTTCACCGTCATGGAGAAATCACTCAGGACGGGCTTTTCGCCATAGCCGAAGGTCACATGCGCAAGCTCCACATCCCCGCGCGCAGCGGTCCGGCGCTCGGCAGGGATCGTGCGCTCCGGCTGAGCGAGAAGGCATCGATGCGCTTGACACCCGCCATGGCCGACTGGATGG
>ENA-OQDC01000308-OQDC01000308.1-human-gut-metagenome-genome-assembly--contig:-NODE-308-length-37128-cov-7.859490_pt1 | contig 37128 bp, 35 predicted proteins | sample MGYA00242770_ERZ504601 | MGnify/ENA primary metagenome ERZ504601 (study PRJEB26092, sample SAMD00036305) | human gut metagenome | host: Homo sapiens | study: EMG produced TPA metagenomics assembly of...
AAGTCAGAGGAAAAATATCATTTTTTTACTCTGACATCTTATTATTATGATATCAGGGTCAAAAGGTCAAAAAGTCGTTCGTGCCTGCACGATAAGACTTTTGAACTTGGGACCCGCCAAACATGAGAAAGTAGCGATTTACGCAGTAAATCAGCGGATTTCGAATGTTTGAGAAAGACGGTAAAAGAATAAAGGCAGTTATCCGTACAGGAGATAACTGCAAATAAACTTGAACGGGGAAAATCATGAAAGATCATAATCAACACGAAATACAAATGTCGGAAGCCTTTTTAAACAGTGCATTCCTGGCACTGTCAGGAGGTTTTCAGGACGCTTATACATATAATGCAAGAAACGAAGTATTCTGTAATGCACAGACAGGAAACGTCGTTCTTATGAGCCAACATTTTATGGCAGGGGAAGTGACTGCAGGACTGGGATATTTCTTTCCTATCATATCCTTTGCATTAGGGGTGTGGGTTGCAGAGAAAATACAGGCAAATTATAAATATGCTCAGAAGCTCCACTGGCGGCAGGGTGTTCTGCTGGCAGAAATCCTGATCTTATTTACAGTAGGTTTCCTGCCAACCGAATACAATATGCTGGCAAATGCCATGGCATCTTTCGCCTGTGCAATGCAGGTACAGTCCTTCCGCAAGGTAAACGGATATTCCTATGCAAGTACTATGTGTATCGGTAATTTGCGCAGTGGTACAGCTGCGTTGTCAGTTTATTTTCGTGAAAAAAATCAAAACAGCTAAAACAGGCGATGTATTATTTTGGAATCATCCTTATGTTTGCCTTGGGTGCCGGCATTGGTGGAAATCTGTCCATACGCTATGGAATCAGAATGATCTGGGTTTCCTGTGGATTCCTTATGATCAGCTTTCTGTTGATGTTTATAGAAAAATATAAGCATTTCCATGAGGAACATGAAATTAAATAATGCAGCCATTTCCAGAAAGGTCATTGAGAAGAAGATAATATTCTTTTCAATGATCTTTTTTTGTTTTGATATTGCTATTAAATTAACAACCCTGTTAAAGAAATTGCTTTTCATTTATATACATTTATGAATACTACACATCTATAGCAAATTATTATAAATTTATTTCAGAAAATTGCAAAAATGATATTGTGCAAAACAACCATATAATGTATAATATCAACAGCACATATGTTAAAAATAACTAAAGCTGCGTGGGAATCGATATATCGGTACTATATTAAAACCGATATATCAAAATTACTATTTAAGGAGGGAACCGAATGTTAGACCAGTCTTATTACAGAAAAGCGGATGAGATCATCGAGCACTACGGACGTACAGCAGCATCGCTGATTCCGATCATGCAGGATATTCAGGCGGAATATCGTTACCTGCCGGGAGAATTGCTGACTTATGTAGCGAAAGAGATTGGAGTAAAAGAAGCCAAGGCCTACAGTGTAGCCACATTCTATGAGAATTTTTCCTTTGAGCCGAAAGGGAAATATGTCATTAAAGTGTGTGACGGAACAGCCTGTCATGTGAGAAAATCCATGCCTGTAAAAGAGGCTCTGATGAAGGAACTTGGACTGAGCAATAAAAAACACACTACAGATGATATGCTTTTTACCGTAGAAACAGTATCCTGTCTGGGTGCATGCGGACTTGCTCCCACACTGACTGTCAATGATGAAGTACATCCGAAGATGACTCCTGAGAAAGCTGTAGAACTTTTGAATAAACTGAGAGGAGAGTGCGTATGAGTATTAAGAGTAAAGAAGACCTGTTAAATAAGCAGGCTGAAGTAAATGAGCAGATTAAATCTTATACCTGCCGCGTTCTTGTCTGTTCAGGTACCGGATGTATCGCATCCGGAGCACAGAAGATTTATGATGAGATGTCAATACTTTGTGAGAGAATTGACGGCGTAACAGTTGAAATGCAGAAGGATGTGCCTCATGTAGGCGTGATCAAGACAGGGTGCCAGGGATTATGTGAACTTGGACCTCTGATGAGAATTGAACCATATGATTATCAGTATGTTCACGTACAGCCGGAAGACTGTAAGGAAATTGTGGAAAGAACTATATTGGAAGGTAAACCTGTAGAGAGGCTGTTTTATCGTGATAATGATACAGTCTGTCCGCAGCCTGATGATATTCCTTTCTTAAATCAACAGACACGTATCGTTCTTGAAAACTGTGGAAAAATCGATGCGGAATCTATCGAAGAGTATATTGCTGTGGGAGGCTATCAGGCACTTGCAAAAGTGATGGGAAGCATGTCTCCGCAGGAAGTTATTGATGAAGTGACTAAATCCGGGCTTCGCGGTCGTGGCGGTGCAGGATTCCCGGCAGGCAAGAAATGGTCTCAGGTTGCACGTCAGGCAGAGAAAACCCGCTATGTTGTATGTAATGGTGATGAGGGTGATCCCGGTGCATTTATGGATGGTTCCGTCATGGAAGGTGATCCATATAAGATGATCGAAGGTATGACTATTGCAGCTTACGCAGTCGGTGCGGAGAATGGATATATTTATGTTCGTGCAGAGTATCCTCTTTCTGTAAAGAGACTTAGAATGGCGATTGAACAGGCAGAAAAATATGGCCTGTTAGGTGATAATATTTTAAATTCCGGTGTAAACTTCCATTTACATATCAACAGAGGTGCCGGAGCTTTCGTATGTGGTGAAGGTTCGGCACTTACTGCATCTATCGAGGGTAACAGAGGTATGCCTCGTGTAAAACCGCCCCGTACAGTAGAGAAAGGTCTGTGGGGTAAGCCTACAGTTCTTAATAACGTAGAAACTTATGCCAATGTACCGAAGATTATTCTTCAGGGAGCAGACTGGTTCCGCACCATCGGTACAGAGGGAAGCCCCGGAACTAAAACCTTCTCTCTGACCGGTTCTATTGAGAATACCGGTCTGATAGAGGTTCCTATGGGAACCACACTTCGCCACATTATCTATGATATCGGTGGTGGCTTAAAGAGTGGCGCCGCATTTAAAGGTGTCCAGATCGGCGGTCCGTCCGGCGGATGTCTGATCCTTGACCAGCTGGATGCACCTCTTGATTTTGATTCTGTCAAAAAATTAGATGCCATCATGGGATCCGGTGGTCTGGTAGTTATGGACGAGAATACCTGTATGGTTGAGGTTGCCAGATTCTTTATGAACTTCACCCAGCGTGAGAGTTGCGGTAAATGTGTACCGTGCCGTGAGGGTACCAAACGTATGCTGGAGATTCTGGAGAGAATCGTAGATGGCAAGGGTGAGATGTCCGATCTGGATGAGCTGGAAGAGCTTGCAAATATGGTTCAGAACATGGCTCTGTGCGGACTTGGCAAGAGTGCGCCTCTTCCTGTTATCAGTACTCTCAAACGCTTCCGCGATGAATATGAGGAACATATCCGCGATAAGAAATGTCGTGCAAAAGTATGTACTGCGCTTCGTCAGTTCCACATCAACCCTGAGTTCTGTATTGGCTGCGGTAAATGTGCAAAGAACTGTCCGGCAGGTGCGATCTCAGGTAAGATCAAACATCCATATCACATTGACAATGATCTCTGTATCAAGTGCGGTGCATGTAAGGACAACTGTAACTTTGATGCAGTATATGTGGAAGCATAGAAGGGAGGATACACTATGGGCCATATGATAATTGACGGTAGAAAGGTAGAATTTACCGATGAAAAAAATGTCCTGTCTGTCATCCGCAAGGCAGGGATTAATATTCCGACACTGTGCTACCACTCAGAGGTATCCACTTTTGGTGCCTGTCGTTTATGTACAGTTGAAGATGAGAGGGGAAAAACATTTGCCTCATGTTCTGAACAGCCAAGAGATGGAATGGTGATCTATACCAATTCCGGAAGGGTCAAGAAATACAGAAAACTAATTGTAGAATTATTGCTTGCAGCACATTGTCGTGACTGTACAACCTGTGTTAAAAGTGGTGAATGTGTCCTTCAGGAACTGGCACACAGGCTGGGCGTACAGACAATCCGTTTCAAAAATACCAGAGAATATCATGAGCTGGATACCAGTTCTCCTTCTCTGGTGCGTGATCCAAATAAATGTATTCTATGTGGTGACTGCGTACGTGCCTGCGAAGAACTTCAGGGAATCGGAGCTTTAGGCTTTGCATTCCGAGGAACAGAAGCTATGGTAATGCCCGCGTTTAACAAAAAAATTGCAGAGACAGAATGTGTGAACTGCGGTCAGTGTCGTGTATACTGCCCAACAGGTGCTATTGCGATCAAAACACATATGGACGAGGCATGGGAAGCACTTGCTGATCCGAATGTACGTGTAGTTGCTCAGATTGCTCCTGCAGTACGTGTCGCAGTAGGTGATCATTATGGACTGACCAAAGGCAAGAGTGTTATGGGTAAGATCGTCAATGCACTTCACAGAATGGGATTCGATGAAGTTTATGATACTTCATTCAGTGCTGACCTTACTATTATGGAAGAGAGTGCTGAGTTTCTTGACAGGATTAAGAAAGGCGAGAAACTTCCGCTTCTTACTTCCTGCTGCCCTGCATGGGTGAAGTTTATTACAGATCAGTACAAGGACTATATTCCGAATCTTTCTACCTGCCGTTCTCCACAGGGAATGCTCTCAGCAGTGATCAAAGAGTACTTCCGCGATCCGGAACATGCCGGCGGCAAGAAAACAGTTATGATTTCTATTATGCCATGTACAGCCAAGAAAGCGGAAGCAGTTCGTCCGAACAGCTTCACAGACGGTGAACAGGATACGGATATCGTTATTACAACTACAGAGCTGCTCCGCATGATCGACAACTTTGGTCTTGACTTTGCAACTCTTGATCCGGAAGCCTGTGATATGCCATTTGGCTTCGGCTCCGGTGGCGGTGTTATCTTCGGCGTTACAGGAGGTGTTACAGAGGCAGTTCTCCGCCGTCTGACTCCGGATCACAGCAAAGAAACCATGCATGAGATTGCAGAATGCGGTGTTCGTGGAGATGAGGGAATCAAGGAATTTACAGTTCCTTATGAAGGAATGAACCTTAATATCTGTGTTGCCAGCGGTCTTGCAAATGCAAAAACCGTTATGGAACAGGTTAAGAATGGTGAGAAAGAATATCATCTGATCGAAATCATGGCATGCCGCCGCGGATGTATCATGGGTGGCGGACAGCCGACAAGATCCGGCGACAGAACCAAAGCTCTGAGAGCTAAGGGCCTGTATAATGCAGATAATACAACTATCATTAAGAAATCCGATGAAAACCCATTAGTTCTGGAACTTTACAACGGACTTCTGAAAGGCAAAGAGCATCATCTGCTTCACAATGATTCCTATTAAGGAACATCTGTGATACCTGACAGTAACAATATGTCATTACTGTTCACTCCGTTCACAGTAACGTAGCCAAAATTCATTCCAGATTGCCTGCGGCAATAGAATTTTGGCTTGTATGTCTCGGGATTTTGGCATATTCATGCCAAAACACCTCGCGGGATAGTGGTGTGTGAACAGTAACAATATGTCCAAATGATAAATAGAATATTTTAAAGCTTCCTTGCATATTTTATAACAATACATGAAGGCTATGTGTAAATATGCAAGGGGGCTATTTTTATGGAAAATTTTCAGGTGTATCGTGATATCCAGGCCCGTACAGGGGGAGATATATACATAGGGGTCGTAGGACCTGTCCGTACAGGAAAATCTACTTTTATCCGAAGATTCATGGAACTTGTTGCATTGCCGCAGATGTCAGATACAAAGCAGGCAGAGATCAGAGACCAGCTTCCTTTAAGCGGATCAGGCAAAATCATCACCACAGCAGAAACAAAATTTATTCCAAAAGAGGCAGTTCCCATCACTCTCGGAGAAGATCAGCAGGTAAAGATCCGCCTGATCGACAGTGTGGGTTTTCTGGTAAAGGGCGCATCCGGGCAGACAGAGGACGGGAAAGAACGAATGGTAAAAACTCCCTGGTTTGAGCAGGCAATCCCATTTCGCGAGGCAGCGCGCATCGGAACACAGAAAGTAATTCAGGAGCATTCCACAATAGGTATTGTGGTTACAACTGACGGAAGTTTCGGTGAACTTCCCAGAGAAAATTTTCCGGAGGCAGAAGAGAAGACTATTCAGGAACTGAAAAAACAGCAGAAACCATTTATCGTGCTGGTAAATTCACAGATGCCATATAAAGATGCGGCTCTGAAAACAGCGGAAGAAATCCAACAGAAATATAAGGTAACTGCTCTGACAGTAAACTGTGACCAACTGAGAAAGGAAGATATTGCCAGGATTCTGGAGAAAGTTTTATATGAATTCCCAGTCAGTCAGATTCAGTTTTTTGTTCCGCGCTGGGTAGAAATGCTTCCCATGGAGCATGAGCTAAAACAGCAGATTCTTTCACAGATCAGGGATAAAATGAAAAGTATGCAGCATATACGTGATATCACAAAAGAATCTGTAAAATTATCCGGACCTTATGTACAGGATTCCCTTCTGGAAGATGTAGGCTTATCCGATGGAACAGTAAAGGTAAGAATACGCATAAAGGAAGAATATTATTACAGGATGCTCAGTCAGATGAGTGGAATTGAAATGGAGAGTGAATATGAACTGATCCATACAATGCAGGAACTGGTACATATGAAAGAGGAATATGTAAAAGTGCAGGCTGCACTGGAAGCAGTACGTGGAACCGGTTATGGTGTGGTTGTCCCGAATCTGGATGAGATTGAGATCGCACAGCCTGAAGTGATCCGACAGGGAAATAAATATGGAGTAAAGATAAAATCAAAGAGTCCGTCTATCCATATGATAAAGGCAAATATAGAAACTGAAATTGCTCCCATAGTAGGAACAGAACAGCAGGCAAAGGATCTGATCCAGTATATTGACGAAGGCAGCCAGAGGGGGGAGAGTATCTGGGAGACTAATATTTTCGGTAAATCCATTGAGCAGCTGGTACAGGATGGCATCCGAAGCAAGATTGCAGCTATCAGCGAAGAAAGCCAGGTAAAGCTTCAGGATACCATGCAGAAAATTGTCAATGACAGTAAGGGCGGGCTGGTGTGTATCATCATATAGCTGCCGTATAATATGGTTCCTTTTAATTTTGCTTTTAGCCGAACTGTGAAACAGTTATTCAGTTACAGGCAACGGAGAGCTCAGGTTACTGCGTCAATTACCGGTTCGTCAGTTTTTTTACTGTCAGTACTTTTTTCCCCTTCAATAACAACCTTATTAGGGAGGCATACGATGGTGCCTCCTTTTTCATCGATTGCCTTCTGTTTCATACACAGATGATCAGGGCATTGTGCAGAGATCATCCGTGCCTGACCGTCTTTGATCTCGCAGACATTTGTATCATTGATTTTAACCGTCTGATTCTTTTCCAGAGAATAAGTTCCATATTCTTTTCCGTCTACAGTAATGCGGATGGAACCATGACTGCCCTTATTTATAAGAGACATTCCTCCCCACATCGCCAGTGCAAGAATAAGGATACCACCTATAAAAATAAATTCTTTTTTCTTCAAAATATTGTACTCCATCTTTCTATAATAGCAGTAAGGTTTGTGTTACTGTTCACACACCAACAAGCAAAAATTCCATTGCCGCAGGCAATCTGGAATGAATTTTGGCTATGTTACTGTGAACGGAATGAACAGTAACGTTTCGTTTTGTCTGCATCATAACATGAATAAAAAAGAATAGCAACCTTCAGATGTTTGTGGTATGGTTATAATAATGAAAGAGAACGGAGGAAATCTTTTATGGGAAAATATATTATGGCACTGGATGCCGGGACGACCAGCAACCGCTGTATCCTGTTTAATGAAAAGGGAGAACGCTTAAGTGTTGCACAGAGAGAATTTACCCAGTATTTCCCGAAACCGGGCTGGGTAGAACATGATGCAGATGAGATATGGGCCAGTATGCTGGGTGTGGCAGTGGAGGCAATGACCAAGATCGGAGCAGATGCTTCAAAGATCGCTGCGATCGGAATCACAAACCAGAGAGAAACTGCAATCGTATGGGATAAAAATACCGGCGTACCTGTCTATCATGCGATCGTATGGCAGTGCCGCAGAACATCGGAATACTGCGATTCATTGAAAGCTAGAGGACTGACTGAGAAATTCAGGGAGAAAACAGGGCTTGTGATCGATGCCTATTTCTCTGCAACAAAAATAAAGTGGATTCTGGACAATGTAGAGGGAGCCAGAGAGAAAGCACAGAAAGGACAGCTTTTGTTTGGAACTGTGGAAACCTGGCTGATCTGGAAACTGACAAAGGGCAGAGTCCATGTTACAGATTATTCCAATGCATCCAGAACCATGCTTTTTAATATCAATACTTTACAGTGGGATCAGGAAATCCTGAATGAACTTGATATTCCAAAGTCCATGCTTCCCAAACCAATGCCATCCAGTTGTATTTACGGAAAAGCAGATCCTGCAGTCCTTGGCGGTGCTATCCCCATTGCAGGTGCAGCAGGTGATCAGCAGGCTGCTTTGTTTGGACAGACCTGCTTTAATGCCGGAGAAGCAAAAAATACTTATGGCACTGGATGCTTTCTTCTGATGAATACAGGAGAGAAACCTGTCTTTTCAAAAAACGGACTGGTCACGACAATTGCATGGGGACTGGACGGAAATGTAACCTACGCACTGGAAGGATCAATTTTTGTTGCAGGTGCAGCTATCCAGTGGCTGCGAGATGAATTAAAGGTAATTGATTCCTCTGAAGATTCCGAGTATATGGCAAATAAAGTATCAGATACACATGGATGTTATGTTGTGCCGGCTTTTACAGGGCTGGGAGCTCCACACTGGGACCAGTATGCGAGAGGTACGATTGTAGGAATTACCCGCGGTGTGAACAAATATCACATTATCCGCGCAACGCTGGAATCTATTGCCTATCAGGTAAATGACGTATTAAATGCCATGAAAGCAGATTCAGGCATTAATCTGGCGGCATTAAAAGTTGATGGCGGAGCCAGTGCCAACAATTTCCTGATGCAGACACAGGCAGATATTATCAATGCACCTGTCAACCGCCCATGCTGTGTGGAGACAACTGCAATGGGGGCTGCTTATCTGGCTGGTCTGGCAGTAGGCTACTGGAGCAGCAAAGAAGAAGTACGCCACAACTGGTCCATTGACCAGAAATTCTACCCGTCTATCACTGAAGAAACAAGAGAGCAAAAGATCAAAGGATGGAATAAGGCTGTGAAATATTCTTACGGATGGGCAAAGGACGAATAAAGCCGTTTCAGGATATAACATGGATATTAATATCTGCTTACATTTTATCAGCAAAGCTAAATAAAATTCAGTGTATTGACAACCTTACAGAAATAGTGGTACGGTAATACAGTGATTTCGGCAAAGGCCGATAATTTTGGAGTTTTACAAATTACATAACGAATATTGAGGTGCGAAAAAATGCAGGAAATGAAACCAATCAAAGAAGGTAAAGTACGTGAGATTTATGACAACGGTGACAGCCTGATCATGGTTGCGACAGACCGCATCAGCTGCTTTGATGTTATCCTGAACAATCAGGTAACCAAGAAGGGAACTGTACTGACTCAGATGTCCAAGTTCTGGTTTGACATGACAGAAGACATTCTGCCGAACCACATGATTTCTGTAGATGTAAAAGATATGCCTGAATTTTTCCAGCAGGAGAAATTTGACGGAAACAGCATGATGTGCCGTAAGCTTGAGATGCTGCCTATTGAATGTATTGTTCGTGGATATATTACAGGAAGCGGCTGGGAGAGTTACAAAAAGACAGGTAAAGTCTGCGGCATTGAATTACCGGAAGGACTGAAAGAATCTGACAAGCTTCCTGAGCCGATCTATACTCCGTCCACAAAGGCTGAGATTGGCGATCATGACGAAAATATCTCCTATGAGCAGAGCATCGCTCACCTTGAAAAGTATTTCCCGGGCAGAGGAGAGGAATTAGCTGCAAAACTTCGTGACAATACAATTGCACTTTATAAGAAATGTGCGGAATATGCATTAAGCAAGGGAATCATTATCGCAGATACCAAATTCGAATTTGGTCTGGATAAAGACGGAAACATGGTGATCGGTGATGAGATGCTCACACCGGACAGCTCCCGTTTCTGGCCTGCTGAAGGATATGAACCGGGACATGGCCAGCCATCCTTTGACAAACAGTTTGCACGTGACTGGCTGAAAGCAAATCCGGACAATGACTGGACACTTCCGCAGGATATTGTAGATAAGACAATCGGAAAATATCTTCAGGCTTATGAAATGCTTACAGGTAAGAAATTATAATAATTCAGAGATATAGCAGATACTGCTGTTCGAAACATTGATAAAAGTTCGGACAGCAGTATTTTTTGATAAAATGCCACAAAAGTGTGGAAATCAGATAAATTTTTTGTTACACTAAAGTGAAGAAGGTAATGGAAGAGACAGGATTGTAGTCATGGTGTGTAGTTATATTTTTGTTTCTGAGATTATGAAAATGTGTAAGGAGAAAAAGGTTTATGAAAACATTGAAAAAGTTGCTTTTTATCATAATGGCAGTTGCTGTTTTAGCTATGCCGGTATTTGGTGTACAGGCTGCGGAAAGTGATATTCCTGTTACAGAGCAGCCCGGGGTATCCCCGACGCCATCTCCGGTTCCCATAAGAGAACTGGTTACAAAGGGAAACAAGATTTACTATTATTACAAGGGAAAAATGGTTAAGAACAAATGGAAGAGATATAATGGCTATAAGTATTATTTTGGCGCAAATGGAAATGCTGTGCGGGGAGGACAGCGTATCAATAATGTAGTTTATGTTTTTGATGAGAAAGGACGTTTATTTGAGAATAAACAGAATAAAATTGTAAAATCCGGATCCAATATTTATCATATAAGGACAGAACACGGCCGTGCCAGCATTGGATATTTTATACATAAGAATAATCTGTATTATGCGGATCCAAAAGGAAGGCTGTATCAGAAGAAATCCAGACAGAACGGCCAGCTTTATTTTACCAATTCCGGTGCTGCAAGAAAAGATTATAATGCTCTGCTGAAAATGCGTGTGATGCAGATTGTATCGTCAATCACAAATTCAGGTATGAGTCAGAGCCAGAAGCTTTATGCATGTTGGAAATATGTTGTTTACGGAGGATTTTACTATGGTGGTCCGGATCCTAACATTTACCAGAGTGGCTGGGCGCGCAGTGAGGCATTGAGGATGTTTCGTACAGGATATGGCAACTGTTATGGATTTTCCTGTATTTTTGCTGCTCTTGCAAGAGAAATAGGATATACACCGTATATGATCTGTGGCCGGGTACCGGGAAGCAGAGATGGAGCGGCAGATGGATTTACACGTCATTGCTGGATAGAAATAAATGGCCTTTACTATGATCCGGAGGCTCAGTATGCAGGATGGATGACTGGAGTTTATGGATACGACTATTATCCGATCAGTCATCAGATTCAGAGAGTTGTAAATTTCTGTACATATTAATTTTGAAAATTATCTGAGAAAATTTCTGAAATGAGGTGTTTCTATGGCGAGCAGAATTGCGGTGATTGGAATTATAGTTGAAGAGCCTGATTCTGTGAAAGAGCTGAATCAGATTCTTCACGAATATGGTGAATATATCATAGGAAGAATGGGAATCCCATACAGACAGCGTGGTGTTAATATTATCAGCGTGGCGATGGATGCCCCCCAGGATATGATTAATGCAATGACAGGAAAAATCGGGCGGCTTGCAGGGATTTCTGCAAAAACAGTTTGCTCAAAAAAGGCAGAAAACATATAACAAGAGGGGGATTACATAGTGTTAGCAGATTTAAAAATGTTAGAGAGTATCCAAAATACGCAAAGTATTTCAAGGGAAGAATTAGGCTCGATTTTACAGACACAAGATTCCTTTCTGATACAGGAACTTCATAAAAAGGCACAGCAGACAGCGATACAGATCTATGGAAATAAAATATATATCCGCGGTCTGATTGAATTTACTAATTATTGTAAAAATAACTGCTATTACTGTGGAATCCGCAACGGCAATACAAAGGCCGACAGATATCGCCTTACAACAGAACAGATTCTATCCTGTTGTAAAACCGGATGGAACCTGGGATTTCGTACATTTGTATTACAGGGAGGAGAGGATCCTTATTACACAGATGTGAAAATCTGCCAGATCGTTCAGGAAATTAAATCAAAATATCCGGACTGTGCAGTAACCTTATCCATTGGTGAGAAGAGCGAAGAAAGTTATCAGGCATATTTTAATGCCGGAGCTGACAGATATCTGTTAAGGCACGAAACTGCAGATGAAGAACATTACAGAAAACTCCATCCACAACAGATGTCTTTAAACAACAGAAAAAACTGCCTGAAAGTTCTGAAAAAAATCGGCTATCAGACCGGTTGCGGATTTATGGTAGGATCACCGGGACAAACGGTAGACACCCTTTATCAGGATCTTCTGTTTATTAAAGAATTGAAACCTGAAATGGTTGGCATCGGACCTTTTATTCCCCATAAGGATACTCCGTTTGCAGATCAGCCTGCAGGGACACTGAATCTGACATTGAGATTATTATCAATCATCAGACTGATTCATCCACATGTTCTTCTGCCAGCGACAACTGCACTTGGAACAATTGATCCTAAAGGAAGAGAGAAGGGAATTCTGGCTGGCGGAAACGTCGTAATGCCTAACCTTTCTCCGGTTAATGTCAGAGATAAATACAAACTTTATGATAACAAAATCTGCACCGGTGACGAAGCAGCAGAATGTAAGGCCTGTATGGCAGCAAGAATGAAGAGCATTGGTTATGAAGTAGTGACGGACAGAGGCGATTATAAGGTCTGAATGTAAAGCTGATTTTTCTGAAGATCCAGAATGTTTTACAAAAAGAGTCACTTCTGAATAACTTAAGCATCCGCAGTATGCGGAATATAAAACTGAATATAGAAAAATAAAAACTAATCGGAAAGCAGTTGATAAGAAAGCTCCTGACCGAAAAGAAAGGAAAAAAGCCTATGTATAATCCAAAATCATTAAAAGCAGAAGAATTCATTTCCGACGAGGAAATCCGGGAAACCCTTGCCTACGCTGACGCAAACAAGGAGAATGTGGAACTGATCGATCAGATTCTTGCGAAAGCAAAAGAATGTAAAGGTCTTACGCACAGAGAAGCGTCTGTTCTTCTTGCCTGTCCAATTCCTGAGAAAATTCAGGAGATGTATGATCTGGCAGCGGAAATCAAGAAAGAATTCTACGGAAACAGAATTGTTTTGTTTGCGCCTCTGTATCTGTCTAACTATTGTGTAAATGGCTGTGTGTACTGCCCGTATCATAAGAAAAACCAGCACATTGCCCGTAAGAAATTAACACAGGAAGAAATTGTAAAAGAAGTTACCGCATTGCAGGATATGGGACATAAGCGACTCGCTATTGAGGCTGGTGAAGATCCGCTCAATAACCCGATTGAATATATTCTGGAATGTATCAAAACGATCTATAGTATCAAACATAAAAATGGTGCGATCCGTCGTGTAAATGTAAATATCGCGGCTACAACAGTAGAAAATTACCGTAAATTAAAAGAAGCCGGAATCGGTACTTACATTCTTTTCCAGGAAACATATCATAAAGAAAGCTATGAAAAACTTCATCCAACAGGGCCGAAACATAACTATGCATATCACACAGAGGCAATGGACCGCGCGATGGAAGGTGGCATTGACGATGTCGGCTTAGGTGTATTATTCGGACTGGAACTTTACAGATATGAATTTGCAGGACTTCTGATGCATGCAGAACATCTGGAAGCAGTTCATGGTGTAGGACCGCATACGATTAGTGTGCCACGTATCAAACATGCGGATGACATTGATCCGTCTGCATTTGACAACAGTATCAGCGACGAGATTTTTGCAAAAATCTGTGCACTGATCCGAATCTCTGTTCCATATACAGGTATGATTATTTCAACAAGAGAGAGTCAGGCTGTTCGTGAGAAAGTTCTTCCTTTGGGTGTTTCTCAGATTAGTGGAGCTTCAAGAACCAGTGTCGGTGGATATGATAAGCCTGAAACGGAAGATGAGGTTACATCTGCTCAGTTTGATGTCAGCGATCAGCGCACGCTTGATGAGATCGTAAACTGGCTGATGAATATGGGAGACATCCCAAGCTTTTGTACTGCCTGTTACAGAGCCGGAAGAACCGGTGACCGTTTTATGTCATTGTGCAAAAGTAAACAGATTTCAAACTGCTGTCATCCAAATGCCTTGATGACTTTAATGGAATATTTACAGGATTATGCAAGTCCTGAAACTAAGAAAGTCGGTCTGGAACTGATTCAGAAGGAACTCGAAAATATTCCAAGTGAAAAAGTAAAGAGGCTTACAGAAGAACATCTGGCAGATATCGTAAATGGGCAGCGTGATTTCAGATTCTGACAGAAATCAGCTGCGAAACAGTTATCCAGTGTAGAGCCACGTCGCAAACGCGAATGATTTTATTCGTTTGACTTATTATATTGTGAAAGGAAAAAATATGGCTGTTACATTAAATGAAACACCTTCTGCAAATCGTCTGCATATTGGAATCTTTGGAAAAACGAACAGCGGAAAATCTTCATTTATCAATGCGTTTTCCGGACAGAAAGTATCTATTGTAGCAGATGTTGCGGGAACTACTACGGATCCTGTATACAAGGCTATGGAAATTTACCCTCTCGGTCCCTGCGTCCTGATCGACACGGCGGGATTTGATGATAAAGGTGAGCTTGGAGCTTTACGTGTCGAAAAAACAGAACTTGCAGCGCAGAAGACGGACCTGGCAATTATTCTCTTCTGTGAAGAAGAAATGTCGCAGGAATTAAAATGGTATCGTTACTTTAAAGAGAAAAATACGCCTGTGGTTCCCGTTCTCAATAAAACAGATCTGTACACGCAGGAAGAAAAAGAAAAACTTGCTCACCTGATTCAAAGGAACACAAAGGAAGAAGTCTGTCTGATCAGTGCTAAAACAGGAGAGGGAATCCGTAATTTGAAGGAACTGCTTGCCCGAAGTATTCCGGAAGGATATGGAAACAGGATGATTACCGGTGATCTGGTTGATACCGGTGACCTGGTTCTGCTTGTGATGCCACAGGACATTCAGGCACCAAAGGGGAGACTGATATTACCACAGGTGCAAACTTTAAGAGAACTATTGGACAAAAAATGTCTGGTAATGAGTGTGACAACAGATCAGTATCTGTCAGCCTTGGAAAATCTCGCAGTACCTCCGAAATTAATCATTACAGACTCGCAGGTATTTTCCTATGTATATGAAAATAAACCAAAGGAGAGTATGCTGACTTCTTTTTCAGTTCTTTTTGCAGCATACAAGGGAGATTTACCATATTATATAGAAGGCGCAAAGGCAATTGATACTCTTAATGAAAATTCACATGTTCTCATTGCAGAATGCTGTACCCATGCACCTCTGAAGGAAGATATCGGAAGAGTGAAGATTCCGCGAATGCTCAAAAAACGTTTTGGAGAGAAACTGGATGTAAGTCTGGTAAGCGGAACAGATTTTCCTGATGACCTTACTAAATATGATCTGATCATCCAATGCGGTGCCTGTATGTTTAATCGCAAATATGTAATGTACCGTATTGATAAAGCCAGAAATCAATATGTCCCAATGACGAATTATGGAATAACGATTGCTCATCTTACAGGAATTTTAGAGCACGTTGCACTTCCATAATTTGCAGAATATTTTGCAGAAAGCCTTTTTCAAACACGCTCTAAGATGAGCACCTAAAATATAATTTGTAATTGCTGAAGAGACCATTATACAAGGAAGTATGGTGGTCTTTTTGTTTATTATGTTATAGGAAATTACTCCGTAATGTTCCTATAACATAACAAAGCCCTTCGGGCAGGATCGCACTGCGGCGGAGAGGAATTATGTCGCTGAAGCGACCCGCCGCAGGCGGAGAATCCTGCAAGCAGGATTCTTTCTTGTATATGCAGGTATGTAGAAATTGATTTGTGCATAATGTACCAAAAAAAATAAAATATAAAATAAAATTTGATTTAAAATAAATGAAAGAGTATATTTATAGAAAACACTTAATTCATCATTCATAAAATCTATAAGTAAGGAGGAAAGACTTTGGATAAACTGAATAATATCGTATTACTGATTCAGCATTATCTGGCAGATTATATTTTGATCATTCTGCTGTTAGGAGGAGGTGTTATATTTACGATTCGGCTCGGATTTATCCAGATACGGGGATTTAAGGCCGGGTGGAAAAGAACGTTTGGCGGACTGTTTTCGAAAAAAGGAACGGCGGGAAAAGACGGTATGTCATCATTTCAGGCACTTGCAACGGCTATTGCAGCACAGGTAGGAACGGGGAATATTGCAGGAGCGGCAACAGCATTGGCAATAGGCGGACCGGGAGCGATTTTCTGGATGTGGATTGCGGCATTTCTTGGAATGGCGACCATTTTCGGAGAAGCTATTATGGCTCAGAAATATAAGCATGTAGGAAAAGACGGGCATGTAACAGGCGGACCGGTTTATTATATCCAGGCGGCTTTCAAAGGTACTTTTGGAAAAATCCTGGCAGCTGTCTTTTCTGTTCTGATCATTTTTGCACTGGGATTTATGGGAAATGCGGTACAGTCCAACTCGATAGCGTCAGCATTTCATACTGCATTTGGTATACCACAGATAGTGGTGGGGATCATTATAGCGGTTATCGCATTGTTTGTATTTGTCGGAGGAATTTCCAGAATTGCAAAAGTTACAGAGACGATTGTTCCAATCATGGCATGTTTTTATATTATCGGATCACTGATTGTAATCTTTGCAAACTTTAAAGAAATCCCATATGCATTTTATTCTATCGTTGTAGGTGCTTTTAAACCGTCTGCAGTCAGTGGCGGAGCAGTGGGAGCAACGGTAAAGCTTGCACTCACAAAAGGTGTGGCAAGAGGACTGTTCTCGAATGAAGCAGGTATGGGATCGACGCCTCACGCACATGCGGTAGCGAAAGTAGAACATCCGGTAGAGCAGGGATTTGTAGCAATGATCGGTGTATTCATTGATACCTTTGTAATTCTGAATCTGACGGCACTGGTGATTATTACAACACAGTCGATTCCGACAGGGCTTACAGGTACAGCGCTCAGCCAGTATGCATTTTCGAGTGTATTCGGAAAATTCGGTAATGTATTTATTGCAATCTGTATGTTCTTTTTCGCATTTTCGACGATTATCGGATGGTATTTCTTTGGGCAGGCCAATGTGAAATATTTATTTGGAAAAAATGCAGTAAAGCCGTATGCGGTTCTGGTTTCGCTCTGTGTATTGTTAGGTTCACTTGCACAGGTTGATTTGGTATGGAATATGGCAGACTGTTTCAATTCATTGATGGTAATTCCTAATATTCTTGCATTGTTCTTCCTGAGCAGCCAGATGAAAGAATTGCATGACGATTACTATCATAATTTCTTAAAAATAAAAAGTAAAATAAAGAAAAAAGACTTTGTGAATAATGAATAAGTGAAAACGAAAAACGGAGGGAAAATAGAAAAATATACAAAAAGCAGATTACATAATTGTTCAAACAACTAAAAAAGATGATGCACTTTTATTGTCTCTCTTTTTTTGTTCCATATATTCTCTTACTTTCTTCGATGTCGGCAAGTGATTCTATAGACCCCTGGTGTAGCGATCGACAAAGCTGCTGTATAATTGGCTATGGACAATACTTTACCTACTGAATCATCCGTACAGATTCTTGTACAAAATGCTCCGATAAATGCATCCCCTGCTGCTCTTGGATCAATCAGTTCTACATCTTCGACTGCTTTCTTATAATAAAATCTCTCTGGTGTGTTCATGATCACACCTTTCTCCCCCAGTGTCACAAGAACGGTTGGAACTCCTCGTCCTCGGATCACTGCAGATGCAACCCTTGCTTCATCCAGATTAAATCGTGTCCAGTCCCTCTTCCAATCACTGTGAATCTTAACTCCTGTCATCGATTTAGCCGCCTGTTCATTGACGATCAGATATGTAATATGCTGCATAAATTCCTTTGATAGTTTCTTTACCGGTGTTGGATTAAGCACAACATCTACCTGATGTTCATAAGCATATCTCGCAACTTCTTCATTAACTTCCATCGGTACTGCATTCTGTAAAACTACCAGATCATATTTCTCAATCTCGTCTTCCAGATAACAGATCTCATCTACTGTAATTGCCATACATGCTCCTGGTACGATGATGGATCTTTTCTTTACTTTCCGTCCAGGAATCTTCTCTAATAATACGATAGAAGAACCTGTCGGCAATGTATCATCATATAAGATCTGTTCTGTGTGTACACCTGCTTCTTTGCATACCTTGATCAGTTCTTTTCCATCCTGATCTCTTCCGATCTTCCCGATCAGTGTGACATCTGCCCCTAATCTTGCCATCTGAACCGCCTGGTTTGCGCCCTTGCCACCAGGTGATTTCTGGATGTCTTCTCCCATGACAGTCTGTCCTTCTTCTGGTATCACGCTTGTTTCAATCCCATGGTTCATCATAAGACTTCCGACTACCAGAATCTTTGGTCGTTTGTTCATATTTGAATTCCTCACTCTATATATTAACTCTCAATCTGTTGAAATCGGAGCTCACAAATTTATTATAATATTGTCTGAATCCAAATACAATCGCAACTTATTTTTCTTTTCGTTTTCTTTTAAAGAAATGTCTTCTTTCTCTGGATGCTGCAATTTCTTCCCTTGCTTTTTGCTGGTTTCTGATCATTTCATCAAGTTTCTTAAAGCGTTGTTCTTCTTCTGATTCCCGCAGCCGAAACTGATAATCAACTTCTTTTGCCACCCTGTCTGATACTTTGGAGCTGATCTGATCTGCAATGTAATCTTTCTGCTCAAGGATTGCCTGTCCCATGATCTTTACAAGTACTTTCTGAAACTCTTTCATTTTCTCTGACGTATTGATCTGTTTGCCCGCTGGAAATGGAATGATATTTCCAGAAAGTTTCCGCTTGATCTCCTCACTGTCTAATCCTGCATTTTTTAAATCCCTGATCTGCTCAAATGTGCGGATTTCTTTTTCGCCATAATAACGGTATCCTTTTTCATTTCTCGGTATTGTTAGTGAAAATTTCTTCCTCCCATGTTCTAAGGTTATATGTTTCAAGACCTAACTGTCTGGCCGCTTCTGATATCATACGTCTTTTTTTGCTTTCATATTTCCCTTCCTTTCCTCCCCTTTCATTATAAGGTTTCAAAAGATTCGGAAACAAGAGAAACCGTCCTCTAAAAGATGACGGTTTCTTACATTATTTTCTTTATTTTTCGTACATTACAGACCAAATTCATCCATCCCATCTTCATTTGATTCCGTTTGCAATCTGATTTAGCCTATATGCAAAGTGTTGTGTATCTTCGCTTGCTCATTTTACATTTCTGTATCATTGAAAACAACATATTCCTGTCCCCAACGATCGTTAAGCAGTTCCTTGCCCTTGTAACTCCTGTATACAAGAGATTCCTGTGAAACAATACCCTTGGACCGCTTAAGATTGGCATAACAACGGCCGGATACTCACTTCCCTGTGATTTATGAATCGTTACAGCATATGCAAGTTCTAATTCATCCAGATTTGCATATGCATACTGTACTTCTTTTGTCTCATCAAATAATACTGTGATTTTTTCTGTATAATCATTAATTTCTGTGATAATTCCCATATCACCATTAAAGACTCCAACACCTTTATCTACAGTAAAATCCTTTGCTGTTTCGCATCTCCCATTCCAATTGGTAGTTATTCTTGATCTGCATGACCTTGTCGCCTTCTCTAAACAATCCAAAAAGCAACCTCTTTTTCTTTCTTCTCGTCAGATGGGGGATTTAAATACTGCTGCATTACCTGATTTAATCTTTCTACTCCAAGTTCACCCTTACGCATTGGTGTTAATACCTGAATATCGTAAGGTTTCGCATGGACATATCCCGGCAGTTTATCCCTGACTAAATAGACTAATACTCCAAGGACATCCTGAATATTATTTCTCTGAAGAAAAAAGAAATCTCTGCTCTTATTATCTAATTCCACAGGTCTTCCCTGATGGATCAGATGGGCATTTCTTACAATGTGGCTTCCTTCTTCCTGACGGAAGATCTGATTTAATTCTACAACTTTAAATTGTTCGGATGCAATCATATCTTTTAAAACATTTCCTGCACCAATTGATGGAAGCTGGTTAGAATCTCCCACGATCACAAGCCTTGTTCCAGGTACCATTGCCTGTAACAAGGCATTCATTAGATACAGATCTACCATAGACATTTCATCAATGATGATAACATCTGTTTCTAGTGGATTACCTGCGTTACGTTCAAACATCGTGGCTCCTTTTCGCAAGTCACGTTCTTTGTCAGCCTCTCCATTGATCTCAAGCAGACGATGAATCGTCATAGCCTGATATCCTGTTGCTTCTGTCATACGCTTCGCTGCTCGTCCTGTTGGCGCAGCAAGCCTGATATCCAGTCCTTCATGTTCAAAATACTGGATCATTCCATTGATCGTTGTTGTTTTACCAGTTCCAGGTCCTCCTGTTAAAATAACAATACTATCCTCTGCGACCGCATGAATCGCTTCTTTTTGTTTCTCCGCAAATGTAATCTGTTCGTTTTCTTCGATCATCGCGATCATCGTCTCCACTTCCGAAACAGAAATATCATAATGAATATTCAGATCAAGAAGCATCCTTGCCGTATTGACTTCCATGTGATACTGGCTTGCTGCATAAACTCTCGTTTCTTTATCTTCCTCAATGACAATCTTACGGTCGATCATCATTTCCAATAAATGTTCTTCGATATCCTCTGGCGTTACTCCTAAAATATGTGCTGCATTTCTGCATAAAATATGCTTTGGAAGAAATACATGACCTTCATTCAAAGCTCTCATTAACGTGTAGAAAATTCCAGAAATAATACGATAATCTGAGTTACTTCCGATTCCAACTTTCTTTGCGATCTCATCTGCGATCTTAAATCCAACTCCTGCGATATCATCGGTCATCTTATAAGGATTTTCCTGTATGATTGTATATAAATGATCTCCATATTCTTTATAGATCTTAACTGCTAGATTATTATTGATCCCATAGCCGGACAAGAACATCATTGCCTGACGCATCTCCTGCTTCTCACTGAATTCTACGGCGATCGCTCTCGCCTTCTTCTCACTGATCCCTTTAACTTCGGCAAGCCGTTCTGGTTCTTCTTCAATGACACGGAATGTATCCATTTTAAACTTCTTAGTAATACGTTTTGCAAGAGCTGGTCCAATCCCCTTGATCGCACCGGAACCTAAATAACGTTCCATGCTGTCAATATCATCTGGTGCTACGATCTCATATGTCCTCATCTGAAACTGCGGTCCATGAACCGGATGATCCACATAATCTCCCTCCATGGAAATGTATTCACCTTCATTTAAGAATGGAAACAACCCAACAACAGTTTCTTCATCGCCATCCACGTCGAGACTCAATACTGTGTATCCATTATCTTCATTTCGAAAACGTATATGATCCACGTATCCTTTCAAATATGTCATTGTTTTTTCTCTCCTTTCTTAAATAACGTGAATTAAGGCCAGGATGTATTGCCATCCTGGCCTTTTTGAATTCTTTTCGTGATTATTTTTTTCTTTTGTTTTTTTTCTTGTCATCTTCTGCAAGATATTCGATATATTTTCCTGTACCGATCGCTACAGCTGTTAAAGGATCCTCTGCTGTCATTGTGTTGATTCCAGTCTTTTCTTCGATCAGTTCTTCTAATCCCTGAATTAAAGATCCACCACCTGTTAAGACGATTCCACGATCAGAAATATCTGCTGCTAATTCTGGTGGAGTTCTCTCCAGTACATTGTGTACTGCGTCTACGATCTGGTACGCAGGTTCTCTTAAAGCTTCTTCTGTTTCTTCAGATGTAACAGTTACTGTCTTAGGAAGTCCTGTTACAAGGTTACGTCCACGAACGTCCATTGTAAGATTTTCTGGACGTTTGTATACTGTACCTACATTAATCTTGATATCTTCTGCTGTACGTTCTCCGATCAATAAGTTATGTTTCTTACGCATAAAACGAACGATAGCTTCATCAAAATCGTCTCCAGCTACTTTGATAGAATTGCTTACTACAACTCCACCTAAAGAAATAACAGCGATATCTGCTGTACCCCCACCGATATCAACGATCATATTTCCACATGGTTTTGCAATGTCGATTCCTGCCCCGATTGCTGCTGCAACTGGTTCTTCAATGATAGAAACGTCTCTTGCTCCTGCCTGATATGTTGCATCTTCTACTGCTTTCTTCTCAACTTCTGTAGCACCACTTGGTACACAGACACTGATGCGAGGCTTTCTTCCAAATAAAGATTTACCAACTGTTCTGTCGATAAAATAGCTTAACATCTTCTCTGTTACTGTATAATCAGAGATAACTCCCTGACGTAATGGACGAACTGCCACGATATTTCCTGGTGTTCTTCCTAACATTAAACGTGCTTCTTCTCCAATTGCTTTGATCTTATTTGTATTTCTGTCAAATGCCACTACGGATGGCTCTTTTAATACAACTCCCTTACCTTTAACGTAAACTAAAACGCTGGCGGTTCCTAAATCAATTCCAATATCTGTTCCTGCTGCCATGGCAAAAAATTCCCCTTTCGCTTTCTCTTATCTATCATTATTATGTTATATCTTCTTCATCAGTATACACATGTACACATACTTCTCTTATTATATACATTTCTGCGGAAAATTCAACGTTTTTTTACATATTCCGCTAAAATTCAGTAAATCTTAAGAACTTACTTTTCCCAGCGTCCAGAAGCCCCGCACGGAAGTACCAATCCGTTTGATGAAACCGGTAATCCGATCTCATCTGAAATGACTTTTCCACCGAATTTTGCTGCTACCTGAGTTTCTAACATATAAGTTAAAACTGCAGGTTGTAAACCTGTTGTATAAGAGTTTACAAGGAAAAATAATGGATCATCTGATAGAATCTTTGTACATAGTTCAATGAATGGATAAATCTTCTCTTCGATCTTCCAGATCTCACCTTTTGGTCCTCTTCCATAAGATGGGGGATCCATGATGATTCCATCGTAGTGATTGCCTCTTCGGATCTCACGTTCTACAAACTTCACACAGTCATCAACTAACCATCGGATTGGTTTTTCTCTTAATCCGGAAAGCTGTGCGTTTTCTTTTGCCCAGTTTACCATACCTTTGGATGCGTCAACGTGTGTGACTGATGCTCCTGCTGCTGCAGCTGCAAGTGTTGCTCCTCCTGTGTAAGCAAATAAGTTTAATACTTTAACAGGTCGTCCTGCTTTTCTGATCTTTTCAGAGAACCAGTCCCAGTTCACTGCCTGTTCTGGGAATAATCCTGTGTGTTTGAAACTGAATGGCTGCAAGTGAAACTTCAATTCCTTGTAGTGAATATCCCATGTCTTAGGGAGATCAAAAAATTCCCACTGTCCACCGCCTTTATGACTTCTGTGATAATGGCCGTTTGGCTTCTTCCACTGTCTTAATTTCTTTGGTGTATTCCATAGTACCTGTGGGTCTGGTCTTACCAGAAAATAGTCTCCCCAGCGTTCTAATTTCTCACCGTTTGATGTATCTAAGACTTCATAGTCTTTCCATTGGTCTGCTAACCACATATTATATATTCTCACTTTCTGTTTCTTCTATAAAAATATCATCATTGAAATATCTTCTTTCGTATGTATCTACATACTTATGTTTATTATAGCCTAAAGACAATTTCTTTCGCAAGGGTTCTATATAGAAAAAAAGAACTTTCTACATCTTTACCATACAGAAAGTTCTTAAATTAAGTAATAGCTATAATTTTACGCCTGAAGTCCCATCAAATGATTAATAAACTGCTGTGCTGTACGTCCAGAAATTCCTCCATGGCTTAATTCCCATTTGTTTGCTTCGAGTTTCAGTTCGTCTTCTCCCATTTTAATTCCTGCTTTACGAGCAAGTTCGAATACGATCTCGAAGTATTCTTTCTGGCTTGGTTTTGAGTAGTTGATCGTAACACCAAAACGATTTACCAGAGATAATTTTTCTTCCATTGTATCGGATCTATGCATTCCATTGCTATTTTCAACATCATTTCTATCGTTCCATGTCTCTTTGATCAGATGACGACGGTTGGATGTTGCATAAATTAATATATTCTCAGGTTTTGTCTCGACACCACCTTCGATAACTGCTTTTAAGAATTTGTATTCAATCTCAAATTCTTCGAAAGAAAGGTCATCCATGTAAATGATGAATCTGTAGTTTCTGTTCTTGATCTGAGCAATTACATTAGAAAGATCTTTAAACTGATGTTTATAAATCTCGATCATACGCAATCCCTGATCATAGTATTCATTTACAATAGCTTTGATACTTGTAGACTTACCTGTACCGCTATCACCAAATAGCAGAACGTTGTTTGCTTTTCTTCCTTCAACAAATGCTTCTGTATTCTCAACAAGTTTCTGTTTCTGAATCTCATATCCGACAAGATCAGACAATACAACTTTGTCCATGTTATTGATCGCGCGGAAGCGGATGTTATTATCTCCACATTCTTCGATACGGAATGCTTTATTAAGACCAAACATACCAACTCCATATGCTTTGTAGAAGTCTGTAACCATATCAAAAAACTCGTTCTCGTCTTTGGCTGTCTCTAATCTCTCACTTAATGCCTGAACTTTTTCACTGACATTCTTATTGTACATTAATTCAGGTTTACCGATCGCTTTATAATCAGAGATTCTGCTAAAGCAGTCAACTCCTAATTCATCTTCGATTCTGCTAAAGTCAAAATCAAATAATTCTTTGAATGCTTTGAAATCACTCTTTGCAAAGTGGTTAACACTTCCTTCGCTGGCACCAACTTTCTCACATGTGATACTGAATGGATTTTCATTTGTGATCAGTAAGTATGTTAAATAATTGTGCCACAGATTCTTATCAAATGCGTAATCTGTTGCAACTTCTAAGATCCTTTTTACCTGTTTAAATACTCTTGTTCTTAAAACATCTTTTGTTTGTGATCCTTCGTCCATGCAGCGGAAAATATCACTTAACTGCATTAAGATGGATTCTTCGTCCATGTCACCATAGATCAATAATTTTGATACGATATTATACATCTCTTGTCTTCCCCCAAACTTTCTCTTAAAATTATTCTTTTCTGCCATACTTTTATAATGACTTTATTTAATTTTTGTCTTAGGTACGATTTTATACCTTTTGGTTTGTATTTTTCAATAGTTTTGAAATATTTTCATGTAAAAGTTTATATTTTTTCTCTTTTCGCACAAAAATCGGCAGTATGTCTTAGCACACTGCCGATTTCTTCTCTGATTCATCTTTCATTTACACCAAATACAAGAAAGAATTTTCCTATGAAATTAAAAATCTGTCGTACATCGTTTCACGATCTCACATGGAACTTTCAGATTCTTTTCAATCTTTTCTTTACGCTCTAAGAGTGCGATCATATTAGCTACCGTAGAGCTGCACAAAACCGCCACTTTACTATCTACCGATGTAAGCTCCGGCTCACAGCACTTCGCAAGACTTGAGTTATTATATCCTGAGACGGATAATTCTTCTGGAATCTTGATTCCTTTGACTTTCGCAATATTTTAATACCGCGATCGCAAGCTCATCTTCTGTCGCAACCACACTGTCAAAATCAAGGTTCTGATGCATCAGCAGCATATCCCTTGCATAACGGATATCATTTTGGTATAAAATTTCAATTCTCCTTTGACTGGATATCCAGCATCGATAAGCGCCGCTTCATATCCCTTCATCTTCTGATTCGCACTAAATGATGTTGAATTATACAAAAATAAAATCTTTTTCTTTCCGCGCCTGATCAAAGATGATGTAAGTTCATAAGTTGCCTTATAATCATCTGCATAAGCACAGTAGATATTCTCACCCTCTAAATGTGCATTGATCATAAACACAGGTGTTTTCTTTGCCGCTTCTTTAATATAAGCAACTTCCTCCGGATCATCGCTGTCTCCTGCGTAGATCGATCCTACAAATACTAACGTATCAATTCGATTTGACAACATAAGTTTTGTATAACTCTCTCTTTCCGCAAGCGATGTTCCACTGCATCCAAGAATACATCCATATCCATAATGATGTAAATGCTTCTCAAGATAAGAAACTGATCTTGCCATATAATCATCTGCGATCTCTGGACAAATGATGCCTATGGTCTTCGCAGAATCCTTCGTGAGACCACGTGCAAATATATTTGGTGTGTAACTTTCCTGTTCCATAACTGCCAAGACTTTTTGTTTCGTTTTCTCGCTGACTTTTGGACTTCCATTAAGGACTCTTGAAACTGTTGCGATTGAAACGCCTGACAGTTTAGCAATATCATAAATATTTATTGTCGTTCCCTCATTTCATCTTTTGATAAAATCAAGTATATCACACTAGCGAATATTTTTGAAACAAAGAATGCTATAATTTGGGAATTATAGCATTCTTTCTTGTTATAAGTTTAATTCTTCCTGATATTTACGAACCATTTCTTCGTATTTCTCATCTGTTAAAGTTACTTGTTCTGGGTTCATTGCAAATGTACCTCCCCATTCATAACTATCTTCGTATTTTGGAACCAGATGGAAATGAAGATGATGTCCTGTATCTCCGTAAGCTCCATAATTAACTTTATCTGGATGGAAGATCTTATGCATTGCATCTGCTACTTTTGCGATATCTTCCATATATAAAGCTCGCTCTTCTTTAGTAAGATCTGTGATCTCACTGACATGTTTCTTGTGAGCTACGATCACTCGTCCTTTGTGGCTTTGTTCGCGGAATAGATAGAGTTTGGAACTTTCTAATTCCCCAATTTTGATTCCGAACAGATTTACAAGTTCACCTTCCATACAATATGCGCAGTTTTCGTTCATTTTCTTGATTCTCCTTATATATGTTCCATTAACTGATGCAGCAGTTTTTACAGATCAAACCCAAAATATCTTACTGCATTGTTATAAGAGATTCCTTCGACGATCTTCTTTAATGATTTTTCATCATCTGGATATTCTCCATTTTCAACCCATCCACCGATCAGGTTACATAAGATACGACGGAAATATTCATGTCTTGTGTAGGATAAGAAGCTTCTGGAGTCTGTTAACATTCCGATAAAGTTTCCTAATAATCCAAGATTTGCAAGAGATGTCATCTGGTTGATCATTCCTGTTTTGTGATCATTAAACCACCATGCACTTCCCTGCTGGATCTTTCCTGCTGCGGAGGAATCCTGGAAGCATCCAAGGATTGTACCGATTGCTTCGTTATCATTTGGATTTAAAGAATAAAGGATTGTCTTTGGCAATTCTTCTGTCGCATTGATAGAATCTAAGAATGCTGCTGTCTGTGCGCTTGGTGCATAGTTGTCAATGCAATCATATCCTGTATCTGGTCCAAGGCGTTTATAATATGGTGTGTTGTTATCTCTTCTGCATCCGTAATGGATCTGCATAACCCAGTTTCTCTTATGATATTGTTTTGCTACAAACTGCATAAATGCTGTCTTAAATTTCAGTTCTTCTTCTTTTGTGATATCTTCTTTATTTAAACGTTTTGCAAAAATTACTTCGATTTCTTCTGCTGTTGCTGGTGCATACATCACATATTCTAACGCATGGTCGGAAACGCTGCATCCATGATCTGCGAAATAATCAAGACGGATATTTAATGCTTCTTTTAAGTCTTCGAATGTCTTGATTTCTACACCACTGACTTTAGAAAGCTGTGCGATATAATCTGCGTATTCTGGTTTTTCAAGGTTCATTGCCTTGTCTGGTCTCCATGCAGGTAATACCTGTACTTCGAATGTATCATCTGCTGCTAACACTTCATGCCATTTTAAATCATCAACTGGATCGTCTGTTGTACAGATCAGTTTTACATTAGACTGACGGATTAAGTTTCTAACGGACATTCCGTCTTCTTTTAATTTTTCATTGCACAGATTCCATACTTCTTCTGCTGTATCTCCATTTAATACTCCATGATATCCGAAATATCTCTGCAGCTCCAAATGACTCCAGTGATACAGTGGGTTTCCAATTGCAAGTTCTAATGTTTCTGCCCATTTCTGGAATTTTTCACGGTCTGTGGCTTCTCCTGTAATATAATATTCATCGACACCGTTTGATCTCATCTGTCTCCATTTGTAATGGTCTCCGCCTAACCATACCTGTGTGATATTCTCAAATTTACGGTCTTCTGCGATTTCCTGTGGGTTGATGTGGCAGTGATAATCTACGATCGGCATTTTATCTGCATATTCGTGAAATAATTTCTGCGCTGTTTTAGTTTCTAATAAGAAGTCTTTATCCATAAACTGTTTCATTGTTTTTTCTGTCTCCTTTTTCTATATGAACTGGTTTTGGGTGCATCATATTGATACACCCATGAGTTGTTTATTTTTTATGATCGATCTTATACATATCCCATTAAACTTGGTAACCATAAGCTTAATGTTGGAACGTATGTAACAAGCAGTAAGACTGCGATGATCACTGCGAAGAATGGAAGCAGCTGTTTGATAACATCCTCAAGTCTCACTCCTCCGACTTTTACACCTACAAACAGTGTTGTTCCAACTGGCGGTGTGATCGTTCCGATACATAAGTTAAAGATCATCATGATACCGAAATGGATCGTATTCATTCCAAGTGCTGAGCAGATTGGAAGGAAAATTGGTGTAAAGATCAGACAGGCTGGTGTCATATCCATAAATGTTCCGACAACAAGTAAGATAATGTTGATCAGGAAGAAGATGACGTATTTACTATTACTGATTGATAATAATGCAGAAGATACTAATGTTGGGATATTGGTAAATGCCATAACCCATGACATGATGCTTGATACACCGATCAGGAAGATGATGATTCCTGTCATCTCTGCACTGTCTTTTAATAATTTAGGAATATCTGATAACTTAATTGATCCATAGATCAGTGATAAAATTAAGCTGTATACAACAGCGATAACTGATCCTTCTGTTGCTGTGAATACACCAGCGATCGTTCCACCGATTACGATAACGATCATTAATAAGCAAGGTAATGCCTGGAAGATGATGCTTCCTGCTTCTTTTGCTGCAAATTTTGTTTTTGCACGATATCCGTGTTTCTTAGCTATAAAGTAAATAACTGCCATACATGCAAGTCCCCATAAGATTCCTGGGATATAACCTGCCATAAATAAAGCTGCTACGGATGTTCCACCACTGACTAAGGAGAATGTGATCATTACATTACTTGGTGGAATCAACAATCCTGTTGGTGCTGTTGCTACATTAACTGCTGCGGAAAAGCTTGGATCATATCCTTCATCTTTTTCGATTGGTCCGATGATAGAACCCATTGCTGATGCAGCGGCTGTTCCTGAACCTGAGATACTACCAAATAACATGTTTGCGATAACATTTGTATGAGCTAAGGCTCCTGGTGTACGCCCTGTGATCAGTTTTGCAAGGTTGATAAGACGTACGGCGATACCACCTTTGTTCATGATATTTCCTGCAAGGATATAAAATGGGATAGCTAACAAACTAAATACGGAAATACCAGAGAATATTCTTTGGGCACCTGTTAATACTGCTACATTTAAATCCATAACCGGAAGGATCGCGCATACGGATGAAATTCCAAGTGCGATTGCGATCGGTACTCCGGCAACTAACATAATTACCAGCAGGACTAAGATGATCAGTCCTGAAATCATTGCGATACTCATATTTTTCTCCTCTCTAGTTTTCCTCGTGGTCAAGACCTTTACCATGGGCAAGATCAATGATGTTTAAGATTCCATAAATTACAATAAATAATCCAGATAATGGAAGTACTGTGTAGATCACTCCCATAGTTACTGGAAGAGATGCTGTTGTCTGTGTCATTGTAAGACCCATGATATTGATCCCACCATAAACCATAGCGATTGCTGCGAAAGCAACAACTAATAATTCGATACAGATTTCTAATACTTTTTTGGCTGTTCCAGTTACCTTATCTGCAACAAATCCCATTCTCATGTGGTCTCTTTTTCCAAAAATATAGGCAGCTGATAATAAGGCCATCCATGCAAAGCTGTAAGTTAATAATTCTTCTGACACCGTACTTGGACTATTAAAAATAAATCTTGTTCCGATCTGATAAGTACCAACGACAACCATTAATCCAAATAAGAATATACATGCTGCACAAAGGATCTTATCAAGACCTTTTCTGATCGTTTGTAAAATTTCCATGTCTATTTGGCCTCCTTCTCATATTTTTTGTTGAATGTCTGGAAGTGTTTGTAAGAATCACGGATGTTAGGATTATCTTTTAACATCTGTTTCTGTACTCCTAATACTTTATTACGGAATGCCTGCACATCAACATCGAGGAATTTTACACCCATTTCTTTCTGTGCATATTCTTTAGCTTCCTTCACCTGTTTGTTCCATTCTTTTTCTTCTACCTGTGTAGAAAGTTTTGCTGCATCTTCAAATACTTTCTTCTCGTCCGCACTTAAACCATCTAAGAATTTTAAGTTGGCAACAAGAACATCTGGTACCATCTGATGTTTGTTATAGGAGAAATATTTCGCAACTTCACCATGTTTGTTACTTGTCAGTGCCAGTTCGTTATTCTCTGCTCCATCGATAACTCCCTGCTGGATTGCTGTATAAACCTCACCAAAACTCATAGGAGAAGCTGCAGCTCCAAATGCATTCGCCATGTTAACACTTGCTGGACTCTGCTGAACACGAATCTTGAGTCCTTTTAGGTCATCTGGTGTTTTAATTGCTTTCTTAGCATAAAAGTTTCTTGTTCCTACATTATACCATGTCACTACCCTTAATCCTGTTTCATCTGTGGATTCGTAAATCTTCTTCATATAAGCACTATCGTTCATTGCTGCATGATAAGCTTCTTCTGAAGTAAACAGATATGGCATACTGAAGATTTCATAGACTTTCGCAAAGTTTTCAAGGTTTGGTGTTCCTACTAATACAAAGTCGATCGCACCTGTTTGTGTAAGCTCGATTGCTTTTGTCTGAGATCCTAAAAGTTCGTTCGGGAAGATCTGAACTTCATATTTGTCTCCGAGTTTTTCTTCTACATACTTCTTAAATTTTAAAAGCCCGATATGCTCCGGATGAGTTTCTGCCTGTGAATGTGCGATACGGATAATTCTCTTCTTCGTTATTGTCTTGCTTCCTTCTTTCTTATCTGATGAAGAAGTGGAACTGCATCCTACACATCCGATCATCATACATACGCTTAACACGACAGCAATGATCTTCTTCAAATGTTTCATAATGTTATCCTTTCTTATTCTATTTTGTGAATGTTTCATGCTTTGTGTAAGCTCTTACATTTATGTTTTTATTATAACTCCGTTAAATCTTTAACGCAACTTGTTTTTATTGTTAATTTAACTAATATTTTTATCATTTTTGTGCATTTCGACGTTTTACTTTCGTATTTTGTATACATCTCTTATTTTACTTGACATTTTTATTTTTCGCGTGTAAGTTGAGTGTAAGCTCTTACATTTTCAGTATCAAGCGAAGGACATCGTTATTGAGCTTTGAAAACACATGAACACCCGATGTCCTTCTATATTAAAAGGAGGAACACTATTTTATGAAGACTTACCTGAAGATCCATAAGGATGATAATGTTGCAGTTGCTCTTTCTCCATTAAAAGAAGGAACAAAGGTGATCATCGATGATCAGGAAATCACATTAAAGGAATACATCCCACAGGGACACAAATTTGCCCTTACAGATATAAACAAAGAAACACCCGTTATTAAATATGGAGCACAGATTGGTTTGGCCAAAGAAACAATTCAAACTGGATCATGGATCCATACACATAATCTGAAAACAGGATTAGGTGACTTACTAACATATTCCTATACCAAAAATATAACTCCATTAGAGCCAAGCGAATCTTTATGCTTTGACGGATACCGAAGAAGCAACGGAAAAGTCGGTGTCCGTAATGAAATCTGGATCATACCCACCGTGGGATGTGTGAACAATGTGGCCACTGCAATTGAAAAACAGGCGCAGCAATATAAGACAGGAAATATTGATGATATTGTTGCTTTTCCTCATCCTTATGGATGTTCACAGATGGGTGACGATCAGGAGAATACAAGACAGATTCTCGCTGACCTTGTCAATCACCCAAATGCTGGTGGTGTCCTCGTTCTTGGACTTGGCTGTGAAAACAGTAACATTGACGAATTAAAGAAACATATCGGTGATTACGATGAACAGAGAGTCCGTTTTCTTGTTGCGCAGGAATCCGAAGATGAAATTGCAGATGCTCTTAAGATCATCAAAGAACTTGCTGAGAAAGTCTGTCAATATCATCGTGAACCAATTCCTGCCAGCGAGTTGATCATTGGTATGAAGTGTGGCGGAAGTGATGGATTATCTGGAATCACTGCAAACCCTACGGTTGGAGGTTTTTCTGATCTTTTAATTTCAAAAGGCGGAACAACCATTCTTACTGAAGTACCTGAAATGTTTGGTGCTGAAACATTACTTATGAATCGTTGTGAAACAAAAGAACTATTTGATGAGACAGTAAATCTTGTAAACGACTTTAAAAATTATTTTAAGAGCCACAATCAGACAATTTATGAAAACCCGTCTCCTGGAAATAAAAAAGGTGGTATCTCTACATTAGAAGATAAATCTCTTGGATGTACACAGAAATCTGGAAGTGCACCAGTCAAAGGTGTCCTCTCTTATGGTGAACCTGTGAAAGTCCACGGATTAAACCTTTTAAGTGCTCCTGGAAATGACCTTGTTGCATCCACTGCTCTTGCAGCATCTGGTGCACATATCGTTTTATTTACAACTGGAAGAGGAACTCCTTTTGCTTCTCCTGTTCCAACTGTTAAGATTTCTTCAAATTCTGCTCTTGCAAATAAGAAATCAAACTGGATCGACTTTAACTGTGGCGTTCTTGTCGAAGATGGAACTCCAGCAGAACTTTCCAAAAACTTATTTGATTTCGTCATCGATATCGCATCTGGTAAGAAATCAAAATCCGAGGAAGCCGGATTCCATGATATGGCGATCTTTAAACAAGGCGTTACATTATAAATAAATTTGAAAAATGGTTTTTTAAAACAATATATATTTTATAGAAAGGACTTATTGATTCTTATGAAAAAATTATCTTATGCAACATTAAAAGAACAAAACTATGATGGTTATTTATTAGAAGATGCACCTGAACGTGTTCTTCAGTTTGGTGAAGGAAACTTCTTACGTGCATTCGTTGATTACTTTATTGATGTATTAAATGAAAAAGCTGGATTTAACTCCAAAGTTGTTTTATGCCAGCCAATCGCTCCTGGTCTTGCTGATATGATCAATGAGCAGGAAGGTTTATATACTCTGTTCTTAAGAGGATTTCAGGATGGACAAAAAGTAAATAAAAAACGTGTAATCTCTTGTGTCAGTCGTTGTTTAAACCCTTACAAAGATTTTGAAGAAGTTTTAAAATGCGCTGATAATCCAGATCTTCGTTTTATCGCATGTAACACAACAGAAGCTGGTATCGCTTATGATCCAGCATGTCAGTTTAGCGATGTCCCAGCAGACAGCTATCCTGGAAAATTAACGCAGTTCTTATATCGTCGTTTTGAAAAATTCGGAAAAGAAGCCGGAAAAGGATTTATTATTTTATCTTGCGAACTGATCGATGATAACGGAAAAGAACTGGAAAAATGTGTCTTAAAATATGCCGAGCAGTGGAATCTGTCTGAAGAATTCATCAACTGGGTCAAAGAAGAAAACACATTCTGCTCTACCTTAGTAGATCGTATCGTTACAGGATATCCAAGAGCAGAAGCTGCTGATATCTGCGCTGAACTTGGATATGAAGATAACCTGATCGATACAGGTGAGATCTTCGGATTCTGGGTAATCGAAGGACCTCAGTCTATCAAAGATGAATTCCCTGTTGATAAAGCAGACCTTCCAATCCTGATTACAGATAACCACAAACCTTACAAACAGCGTAAAGTAAGAATCTTAAATGGTGCTCATACTTCTTTCGTTCTTGGTGCTTACCTTGCAGGACAGGATATCGTTCGTGACTGCATGCATGATGATGTGATCTGCAAATTCATGAATCAGACAATTTATGATGAGATCATCCCTACATTAACACTGCCTAAAGCAGAACTTGATGCATTTGCACATTCCGTAACAGAACGTTTTAAAAACCCATTTATCGATCATCAATTATTAGCGATCAGCTTAAACTCTACATCAAAATGGCGTGCAAGAGTTATGCCTTCCTTAAAAGGTTATGTTGAGCTTAAGAAAGAGCTTCCAGCATGTATCACTGCTTCTTTCGCATTCTACATTGCATTCTTCAATGGTCAGGAATTAACAGATGAAGGTCTTGTAGGAACTCGTGGAGATAATACTTACCTGATCAAAGATGATAAAGCAGTTCTTGAGTTCTATGCTGCTCATAAAGATGACTCTGTAGAAGATCTTGTTCATGCAGTGTGCACAAACGAAGACTTCTGGGGCGAAGACTTAAGCGCGATCGACGGATTTGAAGCTGCTGTTGCTTTTTATCTTGCTGATATCCGTGAAAATGGTACTTATGAAGTAATGAAAAAATTAGTGAAATAATCAAACAATTGATTAAATAATAGTTGATATAAACCAACTCATACAGGAGGAAATAAAATGAATGAAACATTAGAAAAACTTGGACAATATGGAATCGTACCTGTTGTTGTATTAAATGACAGCAAAGATGCAGAGCCTCTGGCTGATGCTCTTTGCGAAGGTGGGCTTGCTTGTGCGGAAGTTACTTTCCGTACAAAAGCTGCTGCTGAATCTATCAAGATCATGAGTGAAAAACACCCAGAGATGTTAGTTGGTGCTGGTACAGTACTTACTGTAGAACAGGTTGATGAAGCCGTTGCTGCCGGAGCAAAATTTATTGTAAGTCCTGGATTAAACTCTGAAGTTGTAAAATACTGTCTTGATAAGAATATTGCGATCACACCAGGTGTTGTAACTCCAAGTGAAATGGAACAGGCCATTGAATTAGGACTTAATATCGTAAAATTCTTCCCTGCAGAACCATCAGGTGGTCTTTCTATGATCAAAGCAGTCTCTGCTCCTTATACAATGTTAAAATTCATGCCAACTGGTGGAATCAATCCTGGTAATGTCAAAGAATACTTAAAGAGTGACAAAATCTTTGCATGCGGTGGAAGCTGGATGGTAAAAGGTGATCTTGTGGATGCCGGAGACTTTGATAAGATCAAAGAATTAACAAAAGAAGCTGCTGATATCGTAAAAGAGATCAGGGGGTAAGTTATGGCTAAAATCGTTACTTTAGGAGAGATCATGCTACGTCTCTCCCCTCCAGGATATGAACGTTTCCTGCAGGCATCCTCTTTTGATGTTCAGTATGGTGGTGCTGAGGCAAATGTCGCAGCATCCTTAGCTCAGCTTGGACATCATACAACTTTTTTATCTAAGATCCCAAACAACTCCATCGGTGATGCTGCCGTTGGAACTTTGGCAAGAGTTGGCGTTGACTGCTCCCATATCGTTCGTGGCGGTGACCGTCTTGGAATCTACTTCCTTGAAAATGGTGCTTCCGTTCGTGCTTCCAGTGTTATCTATGACAGAGCAGAATCAGCGATTACAAAAGCATCTGCAGACGAATTTGATTTCGATGCTGTTTTTGCAGATGCTGACCTCTTTCATGTATCCGGTATCACACCAGTCTTAAGTGAGAACGCACGTGATATCACATTTGCAGCTTTAAAATCTGCAAAAGAACACGGAGTATGTATCTCCTTTGACTTAAACTACCGTGCTAAATTATGGACGGAAGATATCGAAGGAAAACAGGCAATGCTTCGTGAAATGATCGAATATGCAGATATCTGCTTCGGAAATGCAAGAGATGCTGCAAAATGTTTAGGTTACAGCGAAGATGGCATTGATTTTATCAATGGAGATTACGCAATCTGCGTTGATGAAACACATATGGCTAATGTTGTGAAAGCTTATGGACTTAAATACCTTGTAACAACATTAAGAAACAGTATCAGTGCTTCTGACAACGGCTGGTCTGCTGCTGTATGCGATGGTAACACCCTCTATCGCGGAAAACAGTATGACCTTCACATCGTAGACCGTGTCGGTGGTGGTGATTCCTTTGCTTCTGGTTTCTTGCATGGTATCACATCCGGTATGAGCATGGAAAAATCTCTGGAATTTGCGATTGCTGCCGCTGCGATCAAACATACGATTCCTGGAGATATCAACTACATCAAAGAAAATGAAGTTTTAGCTTTAATGGACAGCGACGGAAGCGGCCGTGTCCAGAGATAGTATATATTAATTGCTACTTATGATATATGCTTGTTTAACATAGTTTCTCAAATATCCAAAAATTTAATTCATATAACAACACCGGCCCCAGGGTTTTGAAACTCCCCCTATGACCGGTGTTATTTTTCTTATTCCGTTTTTCCAATTAACCAATCAAGTGCATTAATTCTTCTAATTCCTTCATAATCCGCTTCTGGATCTTCATCCAATGTTAGCAAAATCTTTTGATAATGATCATGAATCTTTTGAAGTGGCAACAATTCTCTCTTTAATGTTTTTTCGTCTCGAACTGTTGCAGCTACCTGATAATAGATGATCCTTTTTTGATCCATACAAACAAAATCGACTTCCAAATCATTCAAGCTTTCCTACATATACTTCATATCCTCTTCGGATCAACTCTAAATATATGACATTTTCCAATATATGTCCAACATCTGTTGATCTGCTTCCTAATAACATATATCTTAATCCAATATCAGCAACATAATATTTTTCTAATGTTTTCAGATATTGTTTTCCCTTGATATTATATCTTTTTGCC
>ENA-OQDC01000310-OQDC01000310.1-human-gut-metagenome-genome-assembly--contig:-NODE-310-length-36990-cov-9.378618_pt1 | contig 36990 bp, 36 predicted proteins | sample MGYA00242770_ERZ504601 | MGnify/ENA primary metagenome ERZ504601 (study PRJEB26092, sample SAMD00036305) | human gut metagenome | host: Homo sapiens | study: EMG produced TPA metagenomics assembly of...
AGAGGCCCGGAAGCAGGTGGAAGAAATTATCTTTCACCGGCAGCACCCGACAGTAGCCGAGTATGGCGAGAAGTGGCTGCTGATGCAGTCGGCAAAGGTGTCTGCGTCTACACTCAGAGGTTATACGAGGGATATGACAAACTATATCATCAAACCTCTGGGAGAGATGTATATGGAAGAAGTGACTGCTGACGATATTCGGCTGGCGCTTGTTCCATTGTCAAAGAAATCGGAAGGCTTATACAATAAGGTCAATATGCTACTCAAGTGCATTTTTTATGCGGCAGAGAGAAACCAAATTCTTGAACACAATCCCTGTGCGGGAATATCCGGTAAAGGCGGAAAACCGACAAAAAAGAAGGAGGCATTGACAGATCAGCAGGTAGCCGTGCTTCTGGATACAGTCAAGGGACTTCCTCCATATTTGTTTATTATGCTCGGTTTGTATTCCGGTCTGCGTCGGGAAGAAATTCTTGCACTGCAATGGGATTGTGTATTTCTGGACGAGGATACACCTTATCTATCGGTGAGGCGGGCATGGCGTACAGAGCATAACAGACCCGTGATTTCTACGGTGCTAAAGACTCCGGCGGCAAAAAGGGATATTCCGATACCGAAGTGTTTGGTGGATTGTCTGAGAGAAACGAAAGAAAATTCCATATCAGATTATGTGATTGCTGACAGCAAAGGGGAGCCGCTGGCTGCTTCGCAGTTTCAAAGAGTGTGGCAGTATGTCGTTGTCCGCTCCACTAAGCCCCGGAACTATTATAAGTATGTGAATGGGCAGAGCATCAAATACACGGTTACCCCAACGCTGGGCATGACCCAGAAAAATCAACCCAAAATCAGATATACGCTGGACTTTGATGTAACCCCGCATCAGCTGCGGCACACTTACATTACCAATCTTCTCTATGCTGGTGTTGATCCAAAGACCGTCCAATACCTTGCCGGACACGAAAACAGCAAAACAACTATGGACATCTATGCAAAAGTGAAGTACAATAAACCAGAGGAGCTGTTTGGGGTAGTAAATGGTGCGTTTCATCAGGCTATTGCTGAATGAAAAAATGCCGTTTTTTATGGTCCGCACACCGGATAACTGAGAGGCAGAAAGCCGGAAAATCCCGGAGTATCAAGGGAAAACAGCTCAAAAACTCGCGCAATACGGTCTCAAAGCAGCTCGTAGAGCACCGCAGTTCTCTAAACGATAATTTATCGTTCAATATTGTATTATCTATCCCGGGAGCAATATGCTTCCGGGATTTTTCTAAAATTAATCTAATATCTTCTGATATTCAAAGCATTGATTCATTCATAATTCAAACAATTCAAATCAGTTAAAATAAATTTCAATAAAAAATCCTAAATTATATTAATAAAATAGAATAGCAAAAAAAGTATCTTCAAAAGGGAAGTTAAAGTAATAAAGATAAAATCTAATGGCGGATGTTATCCTCGGACCATAGTAATAGTAAGAAAAGGATACAATCGCGAGTGATAAAGTATCTTTAAACAATGGAAAAATAACATGAGGATGCAATTGAGAATGATAAAGCATCTTTAAACAATGGAAAAATAACATGAGGATGCAATTGAATATGGCAAAGCATCTTCGGGTTTAGGGCAAGATAAATTAAGGATGCATTTATCGGTATCTGATATATGAAGAATATCTGCAAAAGTATAGAGAAAATAGTTGAGGATGCACAATTATTAACAAAAGTATCTACATGAGGAATTGAGAAGCAAATGAAGATATAACAGGATGCAAAAAAGTATCTTTAAATTTAAGGACTATCAAGTTGAGTCATAGTTTAAGTTTTATAAAAATAGCAATTGAATAAGCTATAAATTTGCGAATGGAAAACAGTAAATTAAATGAGAGAGAACAAATAAAACCAATAAATAAAACCAATAAATAAAACCAATAAATAAAACCAATAAAGGAGAAAGTGATTTATGCAAAAATTCAAAGATGCTTTACGTGAGGAGCAAAAACGATTGAAAGAGATAATTGCAAAGGCAAAAAAAGAGAATGAGCATATGCCGGAAGGCAATCTCAGAATATCAAAGCACAAAAACAGATGCCGCTATTATCATTGTGTACATGATAGAAATGGCATCTATATACCGAAAAGAAATATGATATTAAGAGAGCAATTAGCTCAAAAGGCATACAATAGCTCCATCATAAACATAGCAGAAGAGCAGCTTGCTAAAATAAATAAAATGTTGGAAATAGATGCGGATGAGAAAATGAAAAAAATGTATGATTCCTTGCATCCTGACAGAAAGAAATTAATAAATCCAATTGATGATACCTGGGAGAATAATCTTCAAAAAATGGTTTGCAGCACCATATCAAGGGAAAGAATTTCAAGAGGGGCGCACCTATGATTTTAACTGAAAATGGAGAAAGAGTACGATCAAAATTCGAGAAGATTCTGGCAAGATTATTTTTACAGGCAGAATATTTTGTATAAGTATGAAAAACCATTATATTTGAAGGGGTATGGCACTGTTTATCCTGACTTTACATTTTTGTCTTCAAAAACAGGGAAAGAGATATATTGGGAACATGAGGGGATGATGGATAAGCAAGAATATGCAAGAAATGCTGTTCGAAAAATAGAATTATATCAAAAAAAATGGGATTTATCCTGGGGAACGATTGATTCTTACATTTGAGACGGAACAAAGTATGCTTAATCAGAATATATTAGAAAAATTAGTAGAGAAATATTTATAAATTACTGTAGCTGAACTTTAAATTGCTACGAAAAGTATCTGCAATGATGAGTATTTTTACTATGAAGATGATATTTGGGATAAGAAGGTATCTGCAGATCAAAGAAAAGCAAATTGTAGATGCAAGTATTTGTAGGGAAGTATCTTTAATTTGCAAAGAAAGCAAGATAAAGATACACTAATCAAGCAGCAAGCATCTTCAAGTGTCATAGAAAGAAAAACAAGATGCAATCATCGGGCGGCAAGCATCTTCAAGTGCCATAGAAAGAAAAGCAAGATGCAATCACCAAGCTGCAAGCATCCTCAAGTGCCATAGAAAGAAAAGCAAGATACAATCACCAGGCAGCAAGCATCTTCAAGTGCAATAGAAAGAAAAAGCAAGATGCAATCATCGGGCTGCAAGCATCTTCAAGTGCCCCAAAAAGAAAAACAAGATACAATTGCTTATTAGGGATCATCTTCAAAATATGGAAAATACAAGTTGAGGATGCGTTTGTTCATAGTTGACAGAAATAAGTCATCTGCATACGAATTAACTATGTAAATGAAGATGCACTGCTGAAAACTAAGTGATCTACAAATGTAATTAAAGTGCGAATGAAGATGCACTGCTGAGAATTAAGTAATCCGCAAAAGTTATTGAAGAGCAGCTCAAGATGCACTGCCAAGGCATTAGGGAACAATATCAGAAAGAAGGAGTTTATCCCCCAATACTCTCTGGTTTCCGGATTAAAAAATCCCCTCTTGACCTTTCGCCGCTTTTGCGGTATAGTTCTCTACACTTTGTTAAAAATAATTTGAAAGCTAGTGTACGAAAGGAGCGAGTTTTATGACTTTTTATCAGGAACTTCAGCTGAGCTCGACCGGTTCGAAGCAGCTGATCAAAAACACCACTGACCCGAAAGAAAAACGCAGACATATTTTAATCTATAATTTTAAAGTCTATCTGGTAATGATATTCTGTGTTGCGGTGGTATCGCTGTATAGCAAGTTTATTGGAAATGATAACAGTGTCGTAGGTGTAACTGTCCTGCTTGCGGTGCTTGTGCTCAGACAGGCAGACTTTGGAATCCGCACATCACATGGATTGCTCTCTATTGCCGGAATATTTGCTATTCTGATGACGGCACCACGTTTTGCAAACACACTGTCACCAGTACCTGCATTTGCAGTAAATGTGATTGCAATTCTTCTTCTGATGATTCTTGGATGCCACAATGTGATCATGTATAATCATTCCACTTTTGTACTGGGGTATTTACTTCTGCTTGGCTATGATGTGACAGGAGCATCATACATAAAGCGAGTGGAAGGCCTTGCGGTAGGTATGATCTTGTGTATGATCATTTTCTACAAGAATCAGAAAAACAGACTGTACAGAAGAACCTTTTTTGATCTGTTTCGAGAATTTGATCTTCATTCAGCGCGTGGCAGGTGGTATCTGAAACTGACATTCATCGTATCAAGTGCGATGCTGTTTATGAATCTTCTTGGACTTCCAAGAGCTATGTGGGCAGGAATTGCCTGTATGTCAGTATGCCTTCCATTTACAGAAGACTGCGTTGCAAGATCAGGAAGCAGATGGCAGTTTAATATAGTAGGCTGTGCGATATTTATCGTGCTGTACCTGGTGCTTCCGGAGTCAATGTATCCGTATATTGGTATGATTGGTGGAATTGGAGTTGGATATTCAGCAGGATATGCATGGCAGACTGTATTCAATACTTTTGGTGCATTGTCCATTGCTGCAGGATTATTTGGAATGCCGGCTGCGGTTGCACTTCGTATCGGCGCAAATGTATTTGGTTCGGCCTATACCGTAATTTGCAATAAGATAATTGACAAACTGGCTGACAGATTTATGGTAAGACAAAGTGCAGAAGCATAAATATTACCTGTGAACAGTAACCAAAATAACGATATATACAGAACTGTCATGTGTTTTTTCTTGACAGAGAAATGCTGAATTGGTAACATATTAAAGGATATAAAGATTGAGAAAGCGTTGATTTTTATTCTGAATCAACGCTCTTTTTATGAAGGAGGAATAATATGTTAAAAGTATGGATTGCAGGTGCCAGCGGACAGATTGGACGCGCCCTGAATGATGTGCTTGATCCAATGCAGATTGAAGCACTGAACACAGATCTTGATGAACTGGACATTACAGATACTGATGAAGTCATCAATTTCGGTACAGTCAACCGCCCGGATGTCATCATCAACTGTACTGGTATCACAGACACCGATGAGTGTGAAGCGAACCCGGAACATGCGTACCGTGTCAATGCCCTCGGTGCAAGAAACTTAAGTATCGTTGCCCGTAAATGTGGATCTAAGATCGTGCAGCTTTCTACAGATGATGTTTTTGACGGACAGAGCAAGAAACCGTATACAGAGTTTGATGATACCAATCCGCTGACAGTATATGGCAGATCCAAAAGAGCCGGAGAAAACTATGTCAAAGAATTTACGCACAAGCATTTTGTTATCCGAAGTAACTGGGTGTACGGACATGGTGGACACAACTTTGTAAACCGCGTGCTGGCAGCGGCAGAAGCAGGAAACGGACTTTCTGTTGCATCCGATCAGTTTGGTTCTCCGACCAGTGCAAAAGACCTGGCAAAGATGATCATGTATCTGATCAGCACCAACGAATATGGAACCTACCATGTAACATGCAGAGGTGTATGCAGCCGGTACGAATTTGCGCAGGAAATCTTAAAACTTGCAGGTAAGGATATAGAGCTGAGAGCTGTTCCGACAGAGCAGTCAGACCTTTCCGCAGTCAGACCACCGTACGCGGTTCTGGATAATTTTATCCTTCGTATCATTGAAGTGTATGATATGCCGGACTGGAAAGAATCACTGAAAGAGTACATGGATGAAAGAACGGAGGATTGATATGAAAGAAAAAAACGTAAAAGCAAAAGCTCCGAATAAAAAAGTTCTCGGACTGACTACAAAGATTTTTATTGCACTGCTCGCTGGTGCAATTCTGGGTATTGTACTTTGTTATCTGGTTCCGGACAGCAGCTTTAAGAAAGATGTCATTGTTGAGGGCATTCTGTATGTCATCGGACAGGGATTTATCCGTCTGATGAAGATGCTGGTCGTACCATTGGTATTCTGCTCTTTGGTCTGCGGAAGTATGGCGATCGGAGATACCAAGAAGCTCGGAACCGTAGGTGTGAGAACTCTGGCATTTTACCTTGCAACAACTGCACTGGCAGTTTGCGTTGCACTTGGTGTCGGAAATCTGATCAATCCTGGTGTCGGACTTGACATGAGCGCGATCCAGAGTTCTGCGGCATCCGTGGAAACCATGGAAGCAACGTCACTCACTGATACGATCCTCAACATCATTCCGGACAACCCGATCAATTCTCTGGCGAGCGGAAGCATGCTTCAGGTTATCGTATTTGCCCTGATCGTAGGTGTGATCCTCGCGAAGATGGGAGAGCGTGCAGAGACCGTAGCAAACTTTTTCAGCCAGTTCAATGACATTATGATGGAAATGACCATGATGATTATGAGCCTTGCCCCGATCGGCGTTTTCTGTCTGATCAGCCGTACCTTTGCAAATATCGGTTTCAGTGCATTTATTCCGCTGGCGAAGTATATGATCGGTGTACTGCTTGCCCTGGCAATCCAGTGTTTCGGTGTATACCAGATCCTGCTCAAGATCTTTACCGGTCTGAATCCGATTCGTTTTATCAAGAAATTTTTCCCGGTTATGGCATTCGCATTCTCAACTGCTACATCCAATGCGACCATTCCGATGTCTATTGATACCCTTTCCAAGAAGGTTGGTGTCTCCAAGAAGATTTCTTCCTTCACGATTCCGCTTGGTGCGACCATCAACATGGATGGTACTTCCATCATGCAGGGCGTGGCTGTTGTTTTTGCGGCGCAGGCATTTGGTATCCACTTAACCCCGATGGATTATGTAACGGTTATCGGAACAGCAACACTTGCTTCCGTAGGTACTGCCGGTGTACCGAGTGTTGGTCTTGTAACCCTGACGATGGTATTCAACTCTGTAGGACTTCCGGTTGAGGCAATTGGTCTTATCATGGGTATCGACCGTATCCTGGACATGACAAGAACAGCAGTCAACATCACCGGTGACGCTGTCTGCACAACGATCGTTGCACATCAGAACGGTGCTCTGGATAAGAAGGTCTTTAACGAAACAGAATAAAAGCAGAGTGATCTGTAAAAAACGACTGTACATGATGTATGGTCGTTTTTTATGTAATAGGAAATTACTCTGTAATGTTCCTATTACATAAAAACGCTCCGCGAGGATGCGACCAGATGCATGAGGAATATGTCTGCTGAAGCAGACTGCATCTGGCGCGCAAAGCGTAGCAAGTCCCTCAAAGATTGAGGGATTCAGGGAGTTTGAAGCGGACTTGTCCGCTTTGTTCTGTAATACATAAAACCGGTTGCATTCGTCATATGGCTTCGGCTATAATACGAGATATCAGGATTGCAGAAGTGCAAATACGCACAGCAGTCCGTATAGATCAGTTAAATGAAAGAGAGAATACTATATGAGTATATTAAATGTAGAACATCTGACCCATGGCTTTGGTGACAGAGCAATCTTCTCAGATGTTTCTTTTCGCCTTCTTAAGGGAGAACATATCGGACTTGTTGGCGCAAATGGTGAAGGTAAGTCCACGTTTATGAGTATCGTGACAGGAAAACTGATGCCGGACGAAGGTAAAGTAGAGTGGGCAAAAAATGTTCACGCAGGATACCTTGACCAGCATGCAGTCCTGGAGAAAGGAATGACGATCCAGGAAGTCCTGAAATCTGCATTTGATCCGCTGCTTCAGAAAGAACAGCGCATGAATGAAATCTGTGATCTTCTCGGAAGCGCAGATGAGGAAGAAATGAACGTGCTGATGGAAGAACTCGGCACAATTCAGGATGAACTTACCCTGCATGATTTTTATGTTATTGATTCCAAGGTTGAAGAGGTTGCAAGAGCACTCGGACTTCTGGATCTGGGGCTTGACCGGGATGTTACAGACTTAAGCGGTGGTCAGAGAACAAAAGTCCTTCTTGGCAAGCTGCTTCTGGAGAAACCGGACATTCTTCTGCTGGACGAGCCGACCAACTATCTTGATGAAGAACATATCGCATGGCTGAAGCGATATCTTCTGGATTATGAAAATGCATTTATCCTGATTTCTCATGACATTCCATTCCTTAACGAAGTGGTGAACATCATTTATCATATGGAAAATCAGGAACTGAACCGTTACGTAGGTGATTATGATCATTTTCAGGAAGTTTATGCAGTCAAGAAAGCACAGCTCGAGGCGGCATACCGCCGTCAGCAGCAGGAGATCAGTGAACTGAAAGATTTCGTTGCAAGAAATAAAGCCCGCGTTTCTACAAGAAACATGGCAATGTCCAGACAGAAGAAACTGGATAAGATGGATGTGATCGAACTGGCAGCAGAGAAACCAAAGCCGGAATTCAATTTCCGCTACGGAAGAACACCGGGAAAAATGCTCTTTGAAACACATGATCTGGTGATCGGCTACGATGAGCCGCTTTCCAAACCACTGAACTTTACAATGGAACGTGGACAGAAGATTGCTCTGGTCGGAACCAATGGTATCGGAAAGACGACTCTTCTCAAGAGCATCCTCGGATTGATTCCGTCTCTGAAAGGAAGCTGTGAGCGAGGTGAAAACCTCCAGCTTGGATATTTTGAACAGGAAGTGAAGGGTGATAATAAGACGACCTGTATTGAAGAACTCTGGCAGGAATTTCCATCATATACACAGTATGAAATCCGTTCTGCTCTTGCGAAATGCGGACTGACGACCAAGCATATCGAAAGTCAGGTTCGTGTCCTGAGCGGTGGTGAGCAGGCAAAAGTCCGTCTGTGTAAGCTGGTCAACAGAGATACGAATGTCCTTCTTCTTGACGAGCCGACCAACCATCTGGATGTCGATGCCAAGGAAGCCTTAAAGAGTGCACTCAAAGAATACAGAGGCAGCATCCTTCTGATCTGTCATGAGCCGGAATTCTACCAGGATGTAGTAAATGAAGTCTGGGATATGAGTAAATGGACTACGAAGGTATTCTAAATAACAGGAGGATTTATGCAGAAAGAGTTAAACCACAAGGTTCGTAAATGTTTCAACGAGGGGATATACAATGTCGCACGCTATACGGAAATCGTACTTTCAATCATTATTTTGATTGTGATCGCGCTGGCTGGGATCCGCCTGATCTTTACGATCACAGAAATACAGATCATGGACATGGACATAGATTTCTTTACAACATTTCTTGCAAATGGGTTATCTCTGGTAGTCGGAGTTGAGTTTGTAAAGATGCTCTGCAGACATTCAGCACAGACAGTTGTTGAAGTATTGATGTTTGCAACAGCCCGACAGATGGTAGTGGAACATATGAAACCATCACAGACACTGATCGGTGTGATCGCGATCGCAATCCTCTTTGCCATCCGGAAATTTCTGATGACAGAGGATGACGATATGGCGCATGCTCCGGTCAAAAAGCATGCAGATATGAATAAAGATGAGAATGTAGATGAGAAAGAATAAATTATCTCCTGCCCTTACTTAATGTACTGTTGTGATAATCAGAGGAGAAGGTCACATCACGGCCGAACCATGCCGGAGCGGTGTAAGCGTTGGCTGCATCCTCGGATGGGAATTCCACCTCTGCGAGCAGTAGTCCCTCGTAATCATCATGAAAAACATCCAGCTCGATCGTAAGCCCGTTTTTTTCCGGAACAGATAACGGGTTTTGGAGATAACAAGCCCATCTGATTTGGGTTTAAGATGTTCATAGGCCTCCTGCGTCAGTGGAAGATTATATTCTTCTCTGGCCATGAGGCCTTTTGATTTGTATGTGAGAAAATATTCATTATCTTGACGACGGATACGGACAACAGGAGAAGTACAGAGATATCCCTGTTCGATTCTGTGAAATGGATAGTCGGAGAGGTTCTCCGGAAGCTGTTCTTTTTCTATCAGATATTTTCTTTCGATTTCCATATATGTTTCTCCTTTAAAAAACTCAGTTGTTTTGTGGATTTAGTATATCGCTTTCAGGGCAAAAAATGCTATACTGAATGACAGAATGACGCACTAAAATAATGAAATAAAATTTCAAAAAGATATAAAAAGGAGAGGTTTTTTATGAGCAAAAAAGTATATATTTTTCTGGCAGATGGATTTGAAGATATTGAAGGTCTGACCGTGGTGGATCTGATGCGGCGTGCAGACATTGATATAAAAACAGTTTCGATCAAGGAATCAAAAGAGATCACGACCTCACATGGAATCAGCATGTTGACAGACCTGGTATTTGTAGAAACGGATTTTTCAGATGCAGATATGCTGGTACTTCCGGGAGGAATGCCGGGAACAAAATATCTGAATGAATATCAGTCGCTTCGTGACCTGCTTGCGGACTTTTACAGAAAGGGCGGTAAAGTAGCTGCTATCTGTGCTGCACCGACTGTTTTTGCTTCTCTCGGATTCCTGGAAGGCAGAAAAGCAACCGCATATCCATCCTGTATGGATGGACTTGCAGGTGCAGAGCGTTCACTGGAGAGCGTTGTTGTAGATGGTAATGTGACGACCAGCAGAGGACTTGGAACGGCAGTGGATTTCGCACTTAGCCTAATCGGACAGCTTCTGGGAGAAAAAAAGGCAGATGAAATTGCTGAATCTGTGGTTTATAGCCGAAAATAAAGGAAAAACAGGGCTTTTTCATAAAAAATACTGGTGTTTTTAAAAACGTTGTGCTATACTACGATAATGACTGTAATTGTATCTCTTAATGAGAAGATACAGGGCCTGGACTATAGGAAACAGGCGCAGGGATAAAGATTATAGGTAGAATATAAGTAACTGGATCAGTTACGATTATAAGAAGTCTAACCTGAAAATTAAGGAGGAACAGGAAACATGAGTTTACAGGTGGAAAAACTGGAAAAAAACATGGCGAAACTGACAATCGAGGTTTCTGCTGAAGATTTAGAGAAAGCTATGCAGGCTGCATATCAGAAAGCAAAAGGAAGAATCACTCTTCCTGGATTCCGTAAAGGAAAAGCTCCAAGAAAAATGATCGAGCAGATGTACGGCAAGGGAATCTTCCTTGAAGACGCTGCAAACGCTCTGATTCCGGAACACTACAGCAAAGCACTGGAAGAATGCGACCTTGAGATTGTATCCCAGCCGGAAATCGATGTAACACAGGCTGAGCCAGGAAAAGCTTTCATCTTCACAGCAGAAGTTGCTGTTAAACCGGAAGTTACTCTTGGTGAGTACAAAGGTGTAGAAGTTCCGAAGTCTGAAACAGAAGTAACAGACGAAGACGTTGAAGCTGAACTGAAGAAAGAACAGGAGAAAAACTCCAGAACAGTTACAGTAGAAGACCGTGGAGCAGAAAACGGTGATATCACAACAATCGATTTCGAAGGATTTGTTGATGGTGAAGCTTTCGAAGGCGGAAAAGGAACAGACTACCCGCTGACACTTGGTTCCGGATCTTTCATTCCAGGATTCGAAGATCAGCTGGTTGGAGCTAAAGCCGGAGATCACGTAGAAGTAAAAGTTACATTCCCGGAAGAATACCAGGCAAAAGAGCTGGCTGGCAAAGAAGCTGTATTCCAGTGTGACGTTAAGAAAGTAGAAGCAAAAGAACTTCCAGAACTGGATGATGATTTTGCACAGGATGCTTCTGAGTTCGATACTCTTGCAGAGTACAAAGAAGACATCAAGAGAACCTGACAGAAAAGAAAGAAAATGAAGCACGTGCTGCAAAAGGAAAATTGCAGCTGTAGATAAAGCAATCGAAAACGCTCAGATGGAAATCCCGGATGCTATGCTGAATACACAGGTTCGCCAGATGCTGGATGATTTCTCCAGAAGAATGCAGTCCCAGGGACTTACTATGGAACAGTACTTCCAGTTCACAGGAATGACTCTTGAGAAAATGCAGGAAGAAATGAAACCGCAGGCTCTGAAGAGAATCCAGACAAGACTTGTTCTTGAAAAGATCGCAGAAGTTGAAAACATTCAGCCAACAGATGAAGAAGTTGAAGAAGAATTCAAGAAAATGGCTGATGCATACAAGATGGAAGTGGAGAAGATCAAAGAACTGCTTGGTGACCGCGAGTTAGAGCAGATGAAGAAAGATATGGCTGTACAGAAAGCCGTAACTCTCGTTGCTGACGAAGCAAAGGAAGCCTAAGTAAGCGTTCGTTCTGAATTACCACTGGAATCGACGAATGGAGGCATTTATATATGAGTTTAGTACCTTATGTCATTGAACAGACAAGCAGAGGAGAAAGAAGCTATGACATTTACTCCCGTCTTCTGAAAGACCGTATTATCTTTCTTGGAGAAGAGGTAAATGATGTAAGCGCCAGCGTTATCGTGGCACAGCTTCTGTTTCTGGAAGCAGAGGATCCGAGCAAGGATATCCAACTGTATATCAACAGCCCGGGAGGATCTGTAACTGCTGGTATGGCTATTTACGATACCATGAAATATATCAAGTGTGACGTTTCCACAATTTGTCTCGGAATGGCAGCCAGCATGGGTGCTTTTCTTCTGGCAGGCGGAACCAAGGGTAAGAGATTTGCTCTGCCGCACTCTACTATCATGATTCATCAGCCGTCAGGCGGTGCCCAGGGTCAGGCAACAGAGATCCAGATCGTAGCAGATCATATTGCCCAGACCAAACGGACATTGAATGAAATTCTGGCAGAGAACACTGGCCAGCCTTACGAAGTAGTGGAAAAAGACACAGACCGCGATAATTATATGACTGCTGAAGAAGCAAAGGCATACGGACTGATCGATGGTGTTGTCGAGCATAAATAAAGCAGACAGAAGGAACCTCTTTTCAGGGGGTTCCTTTTGTGCCATATCAAACTGAAAGGAAACGAGAACTATTTATGGCAGAAAAATGAGAGATGGAAAAGTCAGATGCTCTTTTGTCACAAGTCAGAAGACCAGGTCCGCAAGCTGATCGCCGGACCGGAAGGTGTTTTTATCTGTGATGAATGTATTGGTATCTGCTCAGAGATTATGGAGGAGGAACTGGCTCAGTATGATACAGAAGATGTTTATGATTCAGACATCAATTTGCTGAAACCGGAAGAAATTCATAAGATTCTGGATGACTATGTCATTGGACAGGATGAAGCCAAAAAGGCTCTGTCTGTGGCTGTCTATAACCATTACAAAAGAATTACCGCATCTAAGAATCTTGATGTGGAACTGCAGAAAAGTAATATTCTGATGCTGGGACCTACCGGTTCCGGTAAGACACTTCTGGCACAGACACTTGCCCGTCTTCTGAATGTACCGTTTGCGATCGCAGATGCTACGACACTTACAGAAGCCGGTTATGTCGGTGAGGATGTAGAGAATATTCTGTTAAAGATCATTCAGGCTGCGGATTATGATATTGAACGTGCGCAGTATGGAATTATCTATATTGATGAGATCGACAAGATCACAAGAAAATCTGAAAATGCATCAATCACCCGTGATGTATCCGGTGAAGGTGTGCAGCAGGCTCTTCTGAAGATCCTGGAAGGTACGGTAGCCAGTGTACCGCCACAGGGTGGACGTAAGCATCCGCACCAGGAATTTATTCAGATTGATACAACAAACATTCTGTTTATCTGCGGTGGAGCATTTGATGGTATTGAAAAGACGATCGAAGCCCGTCAGGATACCAAATCCATCGGATTTGGAGCAGATGTTTCTGTGCAGGAAGAAAGAAATATCGGAGAAATTCTGAAGGACGTTATGCCGGAAGACTTTATCAAATATGGTCTGATTCCGGAGTTTATCGGACGAGTTCCAATCGTAGTAACATTAGACGGGCTGGATGAGGAGGCACTGATCCGTATTCTTAAAGAGCCTAAGAATTCTCTGACCAAACAGTATCATAAATTATTTGAACTGGATGGAGTAGAGCTGGAATTCCAGGAAGAAGCACTGAAAGAAGTAGCCAGAAAATCCCTGGAACGTAAGACCGGCGCCAGAGGACTTCGTTCCATCATGGAAAAATCCCTGATGGATCTGATGTACCGTACGCCTTCTGATAATACGATATGCAAATGCATCATCACAAAAGATGCAGTAGACGGAACCGGAGAACCGGAAGTGGTTCATGGTGAACAGCCTGCTGTACAGCAGAATACCACAAGAAGAAATTCCCGTTCCAGAAAGACAGGAAAGCCGGAGACGGCTTAAAGAAGGGATTGAAGATACATGAAACAGCCAATTAGCATTCTTCCGGCAATTGCGCTCCGTGGGACAACGATTCTTCCGGATATGATCGTGCACTTTGATGTGAGCCGGGAACGTTCGATCAAGGCTATTGAGGCAGCAATGCTTCATGATCAGAAAATCTTTCTCGTTACACAGAAAGATCCGGAAGTAGAAAAACCAGAGTTGTCTGAGCTGTATCAGGTGGGAACGGTTGCTTATATCAAGCAGGTTGTGAAACTTCCACATGATCTGCTCAGAGTGCTGGTAGAAGGAATTGAACGAGCAGAACTTCTCGGTCTGGAACAGGAAGAGCCGTTTCTCAAAGCAGAGACGGCACTTTTTGAGCCGGATGGAGCGCAGTATACAAAGTCTCTGAAAGAAGCGATGTTCAGAAGCATTCAGGAACTTTTTCAGAGATATTGCATGGAAAGTGGAAAGATCAGCAAAGATCTGGCTGCGCAGATTATGAATATTACAGAACTGGAAGAGTTGATTCCCCAGATTTCCGTGAATGTACCACTGACTTATCAGAATAAGCAGAAAATTCTGGAAGCAGTCAGTCTGGAAAATCAGTACGAAGTTCTTGCTGTGATTCTGAATAATGAAATTGAAGTCCTGCAGATCGGGCATGACCTGCAGCGTAAATTAAAGGCACGTGTAGACAAAAATCAACGTGATTACATTCTCAGAGAACAGCTGAAGCTGATCCGGGAAGAACTCGGTGAGGAGAATACTGCGGATACGGCGGAAGAATACCGACAGAAAGCGGAAGCACTGGATGCACCGCAGGAAGTAAAAGACAAGCTGAATAAAGAAATCGACCGATTTAAGAGTATGAATAATGCTGCGGCAGAAAGCAGTGTTCTGAGTACTTATATCGAGACACTTCTGGGACTTCCGTGGAATAAGAAATCGGAAGATTCCACTGATCTTAAAGAGGCGTGGAAGATCCTGGAAGAAGGTCACTACGGTCTGAAAGATGTGAAGGAACGTATCATGGAATTCCTTGCAGTACGTAAACTGACATCTGGCGGTAAGAGTCCGATCCTGTGTCTGGTAGGACCTCCTGGAACCGGTAAGACTTCCATTGCGAAATCTGTAGCAGAAGCACTTCATAAGAAATATGTACGTATCTGTCTGGGCGGAGTCCGCGACGAAGCTGAGATCAGAGGTCATCGTAAGACTTATGTGGGAGCTATGCCCGGACGTATCACAGCAGCTCTTTCGCAGGCTGGTGTCAGCAATCCGCTGATGCTGCTTGATGAAATCGACAAGACAAGCAGTGATTATAAGGGTGATACTTCAGCGGCACTTCTTGAAGTACTGGATCCGGAACAGAACAATCATTTCAATGATCATTATGTAGAAGTTCCACAGGATCTCTCTGAGGTACTTTTTATTGCAACAGCCAATGACATGGACGGTATTCCGCGTCCACTCCTTGACCGTATGGAAGTGATTGAAATTTCCGGTTATACTGAGAATGAGAAGGAACACATTGCAAAAGATCACCTGATTCCAAAACAGCTGGAAGTAAACGGAATTCCAGAGGGCAAACTCAAGATTCAGACTCCGGCACTTCGGAAGATCATTACACTCTATACAAGAGAAGCCGGTGTGCGTGGACTCGAACGTAAGATTGGACAGATCTGCCGTAAGGCAGCACGTGAGATCATGGAAAATGATCAGAAAAAGGTGACTGTCAACAGTAAGAATCTGGAGAATTACCTTGGAAAAGCCAGATACAGTTATCTGATGGCAAACAAAAAGGATGAGGTTGGTATCGCAAGAGGTCTTGCATGGACGCAGGTCGGCGGTGATACGCTGCAGATTGAAGTTAATGTAATGCCTGGTAAGGGAGAACTTGTTCTCACAGGACAGCTTGGAGATGTTATGAAAGAATCCGCGCAGGCGGGTATTTCTTATATTCGTTCAGTGGCAGATAAATATGGAATCGCACCGGAGTTTTTCCAGGAAAATGATATCCATGTACATATTCCGGAGGGAGCAGTTCCAAAAGATGGTCCTTCTGCGGGTATTACCATGGCAACTGCAATGCTTTCTGCAATTATCGGCAGAGAGGTGCGTGCAGATGTGGCTATGACCGGTGAGATCACACTTCGTGGTCATGTGCTTCCAATCGGTGGTCTGAAAGAAAAGCTTCTTGCGGCCAAATATGCCAAGATCAAGCAGGTTCTGGTACCGAAGGATAACAAACCGGATATTCAGGAGATGGATGCCGAGATTCTTGATGGACTGAAAATCTCCTTTGTAGATAATATGAATGAAGTGCTGCATGAAGCACTTGCCTGATAATCGAAAGAGGATTTTATGATCATAAAAAGTGCAGTTTTAGATATCGTATGCGGTATTACCAGTAAGATTCCGGATACCGGTCTGCCGGAGGTTGCATTTGCAGGTAAATCAAATGTTGGCAAATCGTCTCTGATCAATGGACTGATGAACAGGAAAGCACTGGCACGTACCAGCGCACAGCCTGGCAAAACGCAGACGATCAATTTTTACAAGATCAATGATGAACTTGATCTGGTGGATCTTCCAGGTTATGGATATGCGCGGGTTACACCGGCCGAGAAAGAAAAATGGGGAAAGATGATTGAAAATTATCTTCATACTTCACATAATCTGAAAGCCGTTTTTCTCCTGATCGATATCCGTCATGATCCTTCTGCAAATGACAGACAGATGTATGAGTGGATCCTTCACAACGGATATGAGCCGATCATCATTGCAACGAAACTGGATAAACTGAAACGCAGTCAGGTTCAGAAGAATCTGAAAGCGATAAGAGAAGGCCTTCAGCTGAAAAAAGGAACTACAGTTATCCCTTATTCAGCAGAGACAAAGCAGGGCAGAGATGAGATCTGGGAACTGATCGAATCTCTGACCGGTGGAGAGCCTTCCGAAGAAGCCTGAAAGGACTAGAAAGATGGGAATCATCAAAGCGGCAAAACTTGCATTTGACTATTTAAGATATGACGAGGACGGAAATGTAGAAGCTACGCAGAGAGCAGTTGATGGTGTGGATTTGGACATTCAGGCAGGTGAATTTGTAGCAGTACTGGGTCATAATGGTTCTGGTAAATCTACTTTTGCAAAGCATATCAATGCACTGCTGCTTCCGACAGAAGGTACGATCTGGATTGATGGAATCGATACATCGAAAGAGTCGGAACTCTGGAAAGTACGCCAGAAAGCCGGAATGGTATTTCAGAATCCGGATAACCAGATCATCGGAACTGTAGTGGAGGAAGATGTGGGATTCGGACCGGAAAATATGGGGATATCTACCGGTGATATCTGGAAACGCGTGGATGAGAGTCTTGCAAAAACAGGAATGACGGCCTATCGTCATCATTCACCGAACAAACTGTCCGGAGGTCAGAAGCAGCGGGTTGCGATCGCCGGAGTAATGGCGATGCGCCCACAGTGTATCGTTCTGGATGAGCCGACTGCCATGTTGGATCCGAATGGACGAAAAGAAGTTCTGGAGGCAGTTCATCAGCTGAACCGGCAGGAAAATGTTACGGTCGTTCTGATCACACATTACATGGAGGAAGTCATTGATGCAGACCGGGTTGTGGTTATGGATGACGGTCATGTAGTGATGGAAGGAACACCGAAAGAAATTTTTTCTCAGGTAGAGACCTTGAAAAAATATCGCCTGGATGTGCCACAGGTAACTTTGCTGGCACATGAACTGAAACAGTCCGGAGTGGATATTCCGGATGGAATTCTTACTACGGAAGAGTTGGTAAATGCCTTATGTCAATAGAATTAAAAAATGTAACATACACATACAGTCCTGGAACTTCCTATGAGATTCATGCATTAAAGGATATCAATCTGAATATTCCGGATGGGCAGTTTATTGGTGTGATCGGACATACAGGCAGTGGAAAGTCCACACTGATCCAGCATCTGAATGCACTGATCCAGCCGACTTCAGGAACAGTATCTTACAATGGTGAAGATGTATGGGCAGAGAACTATAATCGACGCGCACTTCGAAGTGAAGTCGGTCTGGTGTTTCAGTATCCGGAGCATCAGCTTTTTGAAAGTGACGTGCTTTCGGATGTCTGCTTTGGACCGATGAATCAGGGAAAGAGCAGAGAAGAAGCGGAAGAAGAGGCGAAGAAAGCACTTCTTCAGGTTGGGTTCAAAGAAAAAAATTTCAAAAAATCTCCATTTGATCTGTCCGGAGGACAGAAAAAGCGTGTTGCGATTGCCGGAGTTCTGGCAATGAATCCGAAGATCCTGATTCTGGATGAGCCGACGGCTGGTCTGGATCCAAAGGGAAGAGATGAGATCCTGGATCAGATTGCAGAACTTCACAAAGTCCGCGGCATTACGATCATTCTGGTATCACACAGCATGGAAGATGTAGCCAAATATGTGGAACGCCTGATCGTAGTCAATCACGGAAAGATTGCTTTTGACGATATACCGAAAAAGGTATTCGCACATTATAAAGAACTTGAAGAGATGGGGCTGGCAGCTCCTCAGATTACCTATATTATGCATGCCCTGAAAGAAAAAGGACTTCCTGTAGATCCAGCAGATACAACGGTGGAAGAAGCGAAGCAGGATATTTTGCATGCACTTCGGGAAATGAACTCATCCTTGCTGAAAGGAGGAGTCCAGAATGATTAGAGATATTACGATTGGACAGTACTATCCTGCGAAGTCTGTGATCCACAAATTGGATCCTAGAACAAAACTTTTTGGGACACTGGTTTTTATCATTTCTGTATTTTTGTTTCACTCAATTGCCGGTTATGCGGTAGCGACGGTGTTCCTTGCAGGAATGATCCTGATTTCCACGGTTCCGGTGAAGTTTATCTTTAAGGGACTGAAAGCCATCTTTATGATCCTGCTGATCACGATGGTGTTTAATATATTCCTGACACCAGGGGAAGCACTTGTGAGTTTTGGAATCTTTAAGATTACAAAGGAAGGACTTTCCATGGCAGTCCGTATGGCAATCCGACTGGTTTATCTGGTAATTGGTTCTTCGCTGATGACATTGACAACGACACCAAACCAGCTGACCGATGGTCTGGAAAAAAGTCTCCGTCCATTAAACAAGATTCATGTTCCGGTACATGAGATTGCGATGATGATGTCGATTGCGCTTCGCTTTATACCGATTCTTCTCGAAGAGACGGATAAGATCATGAAAGCACAGATTGCCCGTGGTGCGGATTTCGAAAATGGAAATCTGATCCAGAAAGTCAAAAACATGGTTCCATTGCTGGTGCCACTGTTTATTTCAGCCTTCCGTCGTGCCAATGACCTGGCGATGGCGATGGAAGCCCGCTGTTATCATGGTGGAGATAATCGTACGCAGATGAAACCGTTGAAATACAAAAAGAGAGATCACATTGCATACCTGATCCTGTTTGCATATCTTGCGGTAGCAATTGGATTTCGTGTAGCCGGGTTATAAGAAGAATAGATGGTTCTTGCTGTAAGGGCGAGAACCATTTTTACCATAAATGGAGGGAAACATGAAAAGAGTTGGACTTGTAGTCGCCTATGATGGAACGAATTACAGTGGCTGGCAGATTCAGCCGAATGGAATTACCATTCAGGGTGTACTCAATGATGCATTGACAGATCTTTTGGGGGAAAAGATTGAGATCATGGGTGCAAGCCGTACAGATGCAGGAGTACACGCACTTGGAAATGTAGCAGTGTTTGATACGAATACACGCATTCCGGGCGAAAAGATTTCCTATGCACTGAACCAGAGACTGCCGGAGGATATCCGGATCCAGTTGTCAGAAGAAGTGGAGCCGGATTTTCATCCAAGATACTGTGACAGCGAGAAAACATATGAATATCGCATTCTGAACCGTAAATTTCCAGTTCCGACGGAACGTCTGTATTCCTATTTCTATCATTATAAGCTGGATGTGGACAAGATGCGGGAGGCGACCTCCTATCTGATCGGACGTCATGATTTTGCGAGCTTCTGTGGAACAGGAGCACAGGTGAAATCTACGGTCCGTACATTGACGGGAATCGATATCTGGCGCGATGGTGATATCGTAACGATCCGTGTCAAAGGTGAGGGATTCCTTTATAACATGGTGCGCATCATTGCTGGAACACTGATTCAGGTTGGAAACGGCCAGTATCCGCCGGAACGTGTAAAGAAGATCCTGGATGCCTGTGACCGTTCGGTTTCCGGACCGACTGCACCCGCACATGGACTGACACTGATGGGAATTGAGTTTTTTGATTAAAAATTTAAATGAATGCATATAAACAAGGCAGGGCTTAAGGTTCTGTCTTTTTTTATGGAAAATTCTTTTATTTCATTTTGTAGAATCATATCAATCCGTGGTTATAACCACATCTTTAAGGTGGAATGTATATTATATTAGATTTGCAAAGAAAATAGAATATACGTTAACGCAATAAGGAGGTTTAACCATGGGAAATAAAGAAAATAAAATGTTTTGTTTTCAATGTCAGGAAACAGCAGGATGCAGTGGATGTACAGTATCAGGGGTATGTGGCAAGAAGCCGGATGTAGCAGCAATGCAGGATCTTCTTGTTTATGTGACAAAAGGATTAAGCGCAGTGACTACGGAGCTTCGTTTCGATGGAAAAGAGATTGAGGCCTATGTAAATGAGATGATCATAGTGAATCTGTTTACGACGATCACCAATGCGAATTTTGATAAAGATTCTATCATTGAACGAATTAAAAATACATTGGCGACAAAAGAAGAATTGATCCGGAAAGTGGAAAATCGAGAAGTACTTCCGGAAGCAGCACTCTGGAAAGGGACGGAAGCGGATTTTGAAGCAAAAGCTTCTCGCGTGGGAATTCTTTCTACAGAGAATGAAGATATCCGCAGCCTTCGTGAGTTAATTACTTACGGGCTGAAAGGCCTTGCAGCTTATGCGAAACATGCGGCGGCACTTGCACATACCGATGTGGAGATTGACGCATTTTTGCAGAGGGCACTTGCAGCGACTCTGGATGATTCCCTGAGTGCAGATCAACTGACTGCACTGACACTGGAGACCGGAAGTTACGGTGTGAAGGTGATGGAACTTCTGGACAAAGCCAATACAGAGACTTATGGAAATCCGGAGATCACAAAAGTCAACATTGGGGTTGGCAAAAATCCAGGAATCCTTGTTTCCGGGCATGATCTTCGTGATCTGGAGATGCTTCTGGAACAGACACAGGGGACAGGTGTGGATGTTTACACACATTCGGAGATGCTTCCGGCACATTACTATCCGGCCTTCAAGAAATATTCGAACTTTATCGGAAACTATGGAAATGCATGGTGGAAACAGAAAGAAGAATTTGAGCGTTTCCACGGTCCGATTCTGATGACGACAAACTGTATCGTGCCGCCAAAGGACAGCTACAAGGACCGTATGTACACGACAGGAGCAGCTTCCTATCCGGGATGCACCCATATTCCAGGTGCTATCGGAGAAGAAAAAGATTTTTCTGCGATTATCGAACAGGCAAAGAAATGTCCGGCGCCGGAAGAAATCGAGCATGGTGAGATTGTGGGAGGATTTGCACATGCACAGGTACTTGCCCTTGCAGATAAGATTGTGGAAGCAGTCAAATCCGGAGCAATTCGTAAGTTTGTTGTTATGGCAGGATGTGATGGACGTGCAAAATCCCGAAACTATTACACGGATTTTGCCAAAGGATTGCCAAAAGATACCGTGATCCTGACTGCCGGCTGTGCAAAATATAAATATAATAAGCTGGATCTGGGGGATATCGGTGGAATTCCGAGAGTCCTTGATGCTGGACAGTGCAACGATTCCTATTCTCTGGCAGTGATCGCACTGAAATTAAAAGAAGTTTTTGAGCTGAATGATATCAATGAACTTCCAATCGTGTATAACATTGCGTGGTATGAACAGAAAGCTGTGATCGTGCTTCTGGCGCTGCTTTCCCTTGGCGTGAAAAATATTCATCTGGGACCGACATTGCCGGCATTCCTCTCCCCGAATGTTGCCAAGATTCTGGTGGATAACTTTGGAATCAGCGGAATTGGAACCGTGGAAGAGGATTTGAAAAATCTGATCGGATAAGAAATTTTGAATCAGATGATGTTTCCCTTGACTAACCGCACCTGTATATGATTAAATCAACAGGAATCAATCATATATATCTATATGAGGGAGTAGTGGCGCACAGCGTGGCAAGTCAACATCCTGACCGCTGGTCTGGCTTGTCTTAAATAACGAGACTCATGTATGGCAAAGTTACTGTAAAAGTAACGTTCTGTTTGCTGTACAGGGAGTCTCATTTTTGTATGTACGAAGAATAATAAAGCCACACAAATTTGTACGTAAATAAAGATTACTGTGAATAGTGACACATATAGCAGACAGTGGCAGATCATTTGGAGGGAATGGGTATGATTACTTTTCTGGCATCACTTTTTATCAAGGACAGTAAAAATTATAAAGAACCATCGGTAAGGCAGGCATACGGAGTATTAAGCGGGGCAGTAGGAATCGGACTGAATATTTTGCTGTTCTTTGGAAAATGGCTTGCCGGTACGATCAGTGGTTCGATTGCAATTACTGCAGACGCATTCAACAACCTTTCAGATGCCGGATCGTCGATCATCACGTTGATCGGCTTTCGGCTTTCCGGACAGGAACCGGATCCGGAGCATCCATTTGGACATGGAAGAATGGAATATATTTCCGGTCTTCTGGTGTCCGTTGCAATTCTTGTCATGGGATTTGAACTGATCGGGTCCTCCATCGGCAAACTGCGAAGTCCGGAACCGATTGAGAGCAGTGCACTGGTATTCGGCATTCTGATCGCATCGATTCTGTAAAGCTGTACATGTTTTTTTACAATCATTCCTTAAGCAAAAAGATAGAAAGTGCAGCGATGAAGGCAACATCAGTGGACAGCCTGAGTGATACAGTTGCAACAACGCTGGTTCTGATCGCAACACTGATCAGTAAATATACGGGATTACTTCTTGATGGATGGTTTGGTATTCTGGTAGGATTGTTTATTCTTTATACCGGAGGCTCTACGCTGAAGGAAACCATAGATCTTCTTCTTGGTCAGCCGCCGAAACAGGAGTTTATCGATGAGGTTAAGGAAATCGTGCTGGGACATTCAATGGTACATGGCGTGCATGATCTGATCGTGCATGATTATGGACCGGGGCGTGTAATGATCTCACTTCATGCTGAAGTGGATGTGAATGGAGATATTCAGGATATTCATGAACAGATCGATCATATTGAACATGAACTGCAGGAAAAACTGCACTGTTCGGCAACGATTCATATGGATCCGATCGTAACCGATGACAAAGAGGTCCTTGCGATGAAGGCAAAAGTTGAGGAGATGGTACATTTTCTGGATGAATCGTTCAGTATGCATGATTTCCGCATGGTGAAGGGATCGACCAGAACGAATCTGATCTTTGATGTGGAGGTACCGAGAAAAACATCTTATACAGATAATGAAATCGTGAACTGGCTGAAAGAAAGGATTCATGAACTGCCGGGGAGTAAATATTTCGCTGTCATTCAGATTGATCATGAATACTATTAAAAATATTGATGACAATACAAAAAGTTTTAGTTTGACAGGTCATATGGATTTGGTATAATAAACTAATCGTGGCAATATTCAGTGCGTAGAACGGTATAATCGCACCTTCAAAGGAAATAGCAGAGAGCTTCAAAGAAGAAGTAACTGTTGTTTCCTTTTTCATGTTATGAATAAATAATTCCGGAATGTTCCAATAACGTGAAAAGTAAAAGCCCGGTAAGAGAATTGAAAGAGAGGAAAGAGTATGGAAACAAAAGAAAAAAACACTGCAACGCCATATGATCTTGATGGAAAACCGCCATTGAAGCTGGCAATTCCGCTTGGCCTGCAGCATGTTCTGGCAATGTTTGTCGGAAACCTGACACCGCTTCTGATCATTACAGGAGTTTGTGGCATTGAGTCAGGAAGCGAACTTCAGGTAGCACTTCTTCAGAATGCTATGCTGATTGCGGGAATTGTAACACTGATCCAGATTTATACGATCGGACCGGTTGGAGGTAAATTACCGATTGTTATGGGAACCAGTTCCGGATTTATCGGAGTCTGTAGAAGCGTGGCAGTAACCATGGGAAGTGGTGTGGCTGGTTATGGAGCAATTCTGGCAGCTTCTTTTATTGGCGGCCTGTTTGAAACAGTGCTTGGCGGATTCCTGAAGCCATTGCGTAAATTTTTCCCGGCAGTAGTAACCGGTACAGTTGTATTGTCAATCGGTCTTTCACTGATTTCTGTTGGTATCGGTTCTTTTGGTGGCGGAAATACCGCACCAGATTATGGTTCACTGGAGAACCTTTTTGTAGGTACGGTAGTTTTGGTTGTAATTATTGCACTGAAACATGGAACTAAAGGATTTACCAGTTTTTCTTCCATTCTGCTTGGTATCATTGTTGGATATGTTCTCGTATCTGTTATGGCGATGGTCCTTCCAACAACATTTACCTATGTAGATGAGACCGGCGCTACGATCGAAGCGACAAAATCATGGGTTATCAACTGGAGCAAAGTGGCAGATGCATCCTGGTTTGCAATTCCAAAGATCATGCCGGTCAAATGGGTATTTGATGCGAAAGCGATCGTGCCGATCTGCATTATGTTTGTGGTTACAGCAGTAGAGACGGTTGGTGATATTTCCGGTATCACAGAAGGTGGACTTGGAAGAGAAGCTACTGATAAGGAACTTTCCGGTGGCGTTATGTGTGACGGACTTGGTTCTTCACTTGCAGCAGTATTTGGCGTTCTTCCGAATACTTCTTTCAGCCAGAATGTAGGTCTGGTTGCCATGAATAAAGTCGTAAACCGTTATTCGATTGGTATTGGTGGAATTTTCCTGATCGCATGTGGCTTATTCCCGAAACTTGCGGCACTGATTTCCATCATGCCACAGAGTGTTCTGGGTGGAGCAGCAGTTATGATGTTCTCATCTATCGTAATCAGTGGTATTCAGCTTATTACAAAATGGCCATTGTCTCCAAGAAATGTAACAATCGTTTCTGTGGCACTTGGTGTGGGATACGGACTTGGTTCCAACTCTGCAGTACTTGCACAGCTTCCGGAGAGTATCAATCTGATCTTCGGCGGTTCAGGTATCGTGCCGGCAGCATTGTTTGCGATCATTCTGAATATCATTCTTCCGAAGGATGAAAAGACAGAAGTGGAGATGGCAGAGGAGATACTGGCGGAGAAGAAAGAAATGGAAAGTAAATAAAAAGTTTATTTCTGCCGCGAAATTTCCAAGTTATTTTATTGCACCATGAAAACTTTTTATGTAATTATGAAAAAAGTCAGAGAATTTTATATTATGTATACAATTTTAAAATATCAACAAAAATCTAAATGAAAAAATTTGATATTTGGTTAATCTGTTTTGGTACTCGGTGCTATACTTCTAACCGTAAAAAGAAAACGAACTTAACAAAACCTCCTTTCACAAAACAAAGTTGAAGGCTGCTAAGCATCAGATTTTTGGAGGAAAAGACAAATGAATACTTTAAAAGCTGAAAAAAGAAGCATGGACGTTAAGGCAAAAAGACTGAGAAGAGAAGGATACGTTACAGGCAATGTATTTGGTCGTGAGATCGAAGGTTCTATTCCGGTAAAAATGTCTAAGTCAGAGGTTGACAAATTGTTAAAGACCGACCATAAGGGAAGTCAGGTTATGCTGGAAGTAGATGGTCAGACATATGATGCACTGATCAAAGAGGTTGATTTCAACCCACTGGCAGGCAGAGTTGATGAGATTGATTTCCAGGCACTGGTAAGCAATGAAAAAGTACATTCTGTTGCTGAGATTGTAATCGTAAACCATGACAAAGTAGCAGATGGTGTTCTCCAGGAGAACATGGAAGAAATAAATTACAGAGCTTATCCGTCAGCACTGGTTGACAAAGTAGAAGTAGATGTTGCCGGACTGAAAGTCGGCGATACTATCCGTGTCAAAGATTTGAGCCTTGCAAAAGACAAAGATGTTGATATCAAGGATGATCCGGAAGCTGTTGTACTGACAGTTGTAGCAGTTCATAACGGAGCTGTACCGGAAACCGTAACACCTGAAGAAGCAGAAACAGAAGAAACTAAATAATCTGCTGAATCAGAACTCATACCTATACAATAAAATAAGATAAAAGATTCCTCCTGTAGAGTTGGTTCACAGGAGGAATTTTTTTGTAACATTTTCCGTGTTCAGATGTTATATTGTTGAAAGAGAGAAAAAAGCCGGTGGAAAAAGTGGGCAGGCAGACAGTATCCGGTGCAGAAAGCAGGAAAGGGGGAATACGGATGTGGATAATGAAATTTTATTAAAACTTTACAGCCTTTATCAGAAAGAACTTTACCTGTATCTGTATTCTTTTTGTGGCGACAGGCATCTGGCAGAAGACCTGCTGCATGAGACATTTCTCAAAGCACTGCTGGCACTGCCGGACGGGCATACGAACATGCGGGCATGGCTTTATATGGTTGCGAGAAACCTGTTTTACAATCAGCAAAAAAAGAAATCCCAGGAGATTTTAATGGAGGAGCAGGAGTGTTTCCCTGAGAAAAACAGAGACGAGGATCTACTTGAAAAAATCCTTGAGGAAGAAAACAGACGAATACTTTATCAGGCAATCCGCAGATTGGAGGTAAAGAAACGAGAAGTGATTCAGATGCAGTATTTCGGTGGGATGTCTCAGAAAGAAATCGCGGCAGTGCTACATATCACGCCGGAGAATGTGCGTGTACTGGCATATAGGGCAAAGAAAGAATTAAAGAAAGATTTGGAAGAGTTAAAAAAGTGAATAGCCAGATAAGTGAAAAACGTAAAGACAGTACGAGGTATGTTTGTAGAATCTGATAAAACAGAGTTGACGGAGAGGAGGAGGTCAAATGACATATCGTGAATTACTGAAATTATATAAGCAGGGGAAACTGGAAGACAGCACAAAGAAACAGATAGAAGCGGAAATCGAAAAGCAGGATGCAATCAGTGAATTTCTTTATGAAGAAGGAGCAATACCAGATTTCTCTGATCTGGAGAGTGGGCAGGACTATTTCGATGATTTGAATGACAAAAAACAGTGGACAGAACGACAAAACAGTAAGACAGAGGACAACGTAGAAAAACAATCAGAAAATCGGATAATAGAAAAAAGTAAGTTTGCCGGAGACTCCAGAAATCAGCAGGAGGATGAGTTCAACAGGCAATTCATAAAAGAAATCCAGCGTTTTATCCGCAGAGCTTTTATCAAAATGGGACTGGCAGTGGGGGTGGTTGTCCTTGCAGTCGTCCTGAGTGCGGTATTTATCTTACCAAAAGCAGTGTCTGAGTTTTATTATAATCCAAACGAAGCAGCTGGTCAGTATGAAGAAATGACCACGACTAGAATGAACCTGGATCTGTCTGTCTATTCTGAGTTGTTTCTGCCAGGTAATCACCGTGATCAGGTCAGTGCAGTATCAAGGGGCTACGGTGAATACGATATCGTCATTCCACAGACCTCCAGCTGGACGGGAAAATTTACTTCTGTCAGTGGCCGCCTGGTGAGAGGAAAACTCACTCTTTATGATAATAATGTATTGAGTCGCCCGATCATGCAGTTCTACCTTCCGGGAGACGAGGATGCATGGGCGGCGTGGGAAGTAGACGAAAATGGAAAAGAAACTAAAATGGATACAGAGGCACGTAAGGAAGCAAGTATTCAGGATTCCAAAGAAACAATCGCAGATTACAATGACAATGACTGGTACCTCGCGTATGTTTCCATCAATGATATCATGGACTACAAAGATTTTATTGAGTGGTTTCAGAATCTTTCCAACCAGAAAGAACTGGAATGGGGAGCCCTCTGGTGTGCGGTTCATACAGAAGATGAGGATGGTTATTGTGTAGAACCAAATATTGGTTTCTGTCCGCTGCCATCCGGAATGAGCGTAAGCTGGGACAGAGAAAAATATCCATATCTGTCGCTTCTGGACAATTCGGATCTTAGCCATGTGGCAGAGGCAAATGACGAAGAAACCATGCAGACTCATTTTACCAGTATGCTTTCTTACATTCAGGATCATGATGATATCCTTTCCATGATGGGACAGACGACAGATTCTCCGAACAGATATCAGGATATGATTAATTTTGTGCAGAAAAATGGCCTGAAGATTCATGGTTTTGCAATCAGTGCAAAGAAGACGGCTCTTCTTGAATTATATAAAGAAGATGTGGTATCTTATATTCAGACAACACCACAGAATTGAGAAAGAAGTGAGACCATGGAAATTACAGAAATGTTAGACGAACTGAAAAGTAAAGCACGCCGTGACGAAAAACTTCGGGCAGAGCTTCTGGAGACACGAAAGAATGCACAGCCTCTCAGCGCATTCTGCCGGAAATGCCGTGAACTGGGCTATGAGATTTACGATATGGATCTTATCACAGCTGGAGAAGAATTTTACGCTACTATGCGCAGAAGTACCAATGGTGGAGGGGAAAACTCCCCGATGCTGGAGGGTGAGGATGATTTTTACGAGCTGTTTTTTGCGGGATTGGAGTAAATTATGAACATATGCATCTATGGAGCTTCCAGTGCAGAGCTGGAGCAGATCTATTATGATAAAACAGAAGAACTTGGCAGGATGATGGCAAAACGTGGACATGGCCTTGTATTTGGTGGCGGGGCGACCGGAATGATGGGAGCAGCAGCGAGAGGCGTCGATTCTGAAGATGGGTATATCCTCGGCATTGCTCCGCGTTTCTTTGACAAGCCGGGAGTTTTATATGAGAATTGCAGTGAATTTATTTTTACAGAAACTATGCGCGAGCGAAAAAAACTCCTTGAGGAACGTTCCGATGCAACAATCGTGACTCCTGGCGGAATTGGAACTTACGAGGAATTTTTTGAGATTCTGACACTCAAAAGTCTGCACAGGCTGGATCGCCCGATCGTTCTTTATAATATCAACGGCTATTACGATAGAATGAAAGCTCTGCTTCAACATACCGCGGACGAGAAATTTATGGATGTTGCCAACATGGAACTCTGTGCGTTTATGGATGGTCCGGAGCAGATCCTTACATACATAGAAAACTATCGAAGACAATGGACACAAACGAAGGAATAAAAGATGAAAAATCCATTACATTACCAGTTATCCGAATACGACTGCGGACCGACATCTATGATGAATGCAATCGCCTATTTATTTGAACGGGAAGAAATCCCACCGGAGGCAGTCCGAAATATGATGCTCTACTGTCTGGACTGCCACAGCAAAGAGGGCATCCCAGGGAAACGTGGGACGTCCAGAGCTGCAATGATGTTTTTAAGCAACTGGCTGAATGAATACGGCGAGCTGGGAATCATGTCCGTGAGCAGTGAGTATCTGTCAGGGCGAAGCGTGTACATAAGTGAAGAAAGCCGCATTAATCATGCATTGAACCATGGTGGCGTGGCAGTTGTTCGTCTGTATCTGGAGGAAGAGCATTATGTTTTGATGACAGGTATACAGAATGAAAATATTCTTCTCTTTGATCCTTATTACTGGGATAAACCATTTGAACAGAAAGATATTCTGATGGATGATAAACATCCCAGGGAATATAACCGTATCGTGCCTTTTAAATACTTTAATCAGGAAAATAAAGAAACAATATACGCTCTCGGTCCGCTGGAAGAGAGAGAAGCAGTTCTGATCTTCAATGAAAAGACCAGGACCGTGCCGGAGGAAGTTATCGAGTACTTTATCTGATTATAGAAAAAGGATTTCAGAATCCATGGAGATTTTATATCAAACCATGGAACTGAATCCTTTTTTGGGCGTATTTAAGAACTATGGATGAAGTTCGCCGACACCCTGAATGATGTTTGCCGGGATGTTCATAATAATATTCCTCATTTCATGCTGTCACAGAAGATTTTTTCCATGCTTGCTTTCAGCGGAACGCCAAGCTTAGCGAGTGTTCCGTCCAGAGCAGCAAAGACTTCACGGACATTGTAGAAATCAGCATTGTTTCCCATATGACCAATGCGGATGACTTTGCCTGCAAGAACATCAAAAGAACCGGCAAGCATGATGTTGTAGTCCTTTTTGACACCATCGAGGATGGCAGCTGCGGTGGTTTCTTCCGGTACTTCGAATACCGTGACCGTATTGGAGAATCCACTCTTAAGGTAGAGGTTCAGTCCTGCACCTGTGATTGCCTTGCGAGAAGCCTCGGCGATTTTTTCATGTCGTGCAAGGATACCCGGGTCTGCGGCGATATTGTCGATCGCTGCACGAAGTCCGTAGATATCGCTGATCGGCATGGTGTATGGGAACCATTTTTCTTCATAATAATGTGCAAAAGTAGTCAGGTTTGCATAGAAGGATGCAATCGGTGTCTTACGTTCTGCCATAGCTTTTTTGGCATCATCACTGATGACTACAAAAGTCAGTCCTGGAGGTGCGGAGACAACTTTCTGGGAGCCACCGCACATAATGTCAATCTGCCAGTCGGAGATACGCATTGGTTCACCGAAAGAAGCAGATACGGAATCGACAACCGTCATGATGCCGTATTTCTTGAGAAGTGGACAGATTGCGGAAATATCATTCAGCATACCGCTTGGAGTGTCGCCATGGACAACGGTTGCGTATTTGTAATTGTGATGTTCTTTGAGAAATTCCTCGAGTTCCTGTACATCGAGAGTTTCACGGTAATCTCTGGAATAGAGTTCCGGGATACCACCGTACATGGAAACGAAATCCGCGAATCCTTTGCCATAGATACCGTTATCCAGTACGAGGACACGGTCACCAGGTTCTGTCATAGAAGCGCAGGCAGCCTCCAGACCGAGGATTCCTTCTCCGCCAAGAATAAGAGTTTCGTTGTCAGTATGGAGAAGACGGCTGATCTCTTCACAGGTTTCTTTGTAAAATTCTACGAAGCTTGCATCGAGATCAGGATTGGTGCATTCTCTGCTGCGGGCGAGACGCACGTTTTCAGCAACCTGTGTCGGTCCCGGTGTCATAATTTTATACATAAGATCAATCCCTTCTTAAATAATTCTTATTTTTTTAATCCAGTTCTTTTTGCTGCAACATTCAGTGGTGCGATAACAACAAGAGTGATCACTGCTGCAACACCGATCTGTACCAGGTTTCCAGGAATAGAAGCAACCGGTGCAAGCGGATTTCCATAAATAACGACCTCAGCAATGTAGTAGCCGACAACTTTGATCACACATGCTGCTGCGATTGCAATCACATACCATTTGAAGTTCTGGTGTTTTTCATTCTCAGTAAGTTTTCCTACTGTGAAGCCCATCAGTCCAACGATTACAAAAGTAAATGGAGCCCATAAAGTCCATCCGGAAAGCAGATCAAAGAGTCCCATTCCAACACCGCCTGCAACTGCGCCGGTCTTTTTGCCAAAGATGATCGCACCGATGAACAGAGGAACGTTGCCGAGGTGAATGAGTCCTCCATTTGCTGCGATTGGAAGACGGACGTTGATGAATGCAGTAAAGATATAAGTCAGTGCAACGAAGATTGCTGTTACGGTGAGAAACTGAACAGAAGAAACCTCCTGATCGTTTGCTGCTGTCTGTACATTTGCGTTTGCCATGATGAAAAGTTCCTTTCCCGGAAGGTAAAGAGTATTTGATCTGTTACAGTATATTTTGCAGTAACGAAAACCTGTTTAACCTTCCTTTTATATATGTTTTTGATTGGGTATACTTTACAACAGAACTGTACATGAATAAAGAGGCAGTTTATAGAAAAAATAAGGGGACAGTTTGAATATTGATGGCATGTAGATTTATAGTTGTGATGAACAGGATGACATGGTATGATAATCTAAAATCAGAAATATGAAATAACTTATAAATGAGAATGGACATACGGGAGGAAAAAAGTGAAAAAAATACTGTCCCCTATGGAAAAACTGAATTTTCCGGAGAGTGAAGAGCTTCCGGAAGGTGTCAGAGAAATAGAAGCAGAAGACACCTTTGGATACTGTACAGAGCTATATCCGGATGTAGAGTATGCAGAACACAGTGGAAAGAAATTACACCTTCAGATCATGACACCAACAGTATTTGGACAGGATCTGAAATGGCCATTGATCGTATATGTGCAGGGTTCTTCGTGGCACAAACAGAAGCTTTTTCAGAGCCTTCCCACACTGGCGAGGATGTGCGAAAGAGGATATGCGATCGCCATCGTAGAGCACAGAGAAAGCGAGCTGGCTCCATTTCCGGCACAGGTAATAGACGTCAAAACAGCAATTCGTTTCTTGCGTTTAAATGGACAGAGATATCATATTGATACAGATAAGATTTCTCTCTGGGGTGATTCAAGCGGAGCCCACAGTGCTTTGATCGCAGGAATTACAGGTGATACAAAGTATCTTCCGGAGGAATATCCTGAAGTCAGTACAGAAGTCGATTGCATTGTCGACTGGTTTGGACCAACGGATCTTATGGCAGCAGTACAGCATCCCGCAGTCATTGATCATGATTCCAGTACCAGTCCGGCAGGCATTCTGATCGGGGGAAAATCACTTCATGATCACCCGGAAGATGTTTATCCGACCAATCCCGTGGTTCATTTGCAGCCTGACCGAGAAACACCTCCGATTCTCATTATGCACGGTGGCAGGGATCCACTGGTTCCGTTTAATCAGTCCTGCATTTTATATGAGGCATTAAAACAGATGGATAAAGAAGTAGAATTTGTCAAGCTGAAAAATGCCGGACATGGCTGGGGCGGCTTTATGAGCGAGACCGCATTAAATATAGTAGAAAACTTCATTAAAAGGGAGAAATAGAATGGAACAGGAAACACAGACACCACACAAACGAAGAGTACGATACAAAGGAAAATATCCACGCAAATTTGAAGAAAAATATAAGGAACTTAATCCGGAGAAATATAAGGACACGATCGAGCATGTTATCAGCAAAGGAAATACGCCTGCTGGAATGCATATTTCTATCATGGTAAATGAAATCCTTGATTTTCTCAAGATTCAGCCAGGTGAGACAGGGTTTGATGCGACACTTGGATATGGCGGTCACACCAAAGCGATGATGGAGTGTCTGCACGGCGAGGGGCACATGTATGCAACAGATGTGGATCCGGAAGAGTCTGCAAAGACCCGTAAGCGTCTGGCAGAGCAGGGATTTGGAGAGGATATTCTGACAGTGAAACTTCAGAACTTCTGCACAATTGACGAAATCGCAAAGGAAGCCGGCGGTTTTGATTTCATCTTGGCAGACCTCGGTGTGTCATCTATGCAGATCGATAACCCGAAGCGCGGTTTTTCCTTCCGTGCAGACGGACCGCTGGATCTGCGCCTGAATCAGGAAAAAGGAATCAGTGCAGCCGAGCGACTGGACAAGATTAGCCGCGATGAGCTTGCCGGAATGCTGTATGAGAACTCTGATGAGCCATACTGCGAGGAAATTGCTAAGGCAATCACAGATGAGATCCGCAAAGGAAACCGTGTGGATACTACTACGAAATTACGTGAGATCATAGAAGAAACTCTGGATTTCCTTCCGGAAAAAGCAAAAAAAAGATACTGTCCGCAAAACCTGCCAGCGAGTTTTCCAGGCACTGCGTATCGACGTGAACCGAGAATTTGAAGTTCTCTATGAATTTATGGAAAAGCTTCCGGATGCGCTCAAACCAGGCGGACGCGTGGCAATCCTGACTTTCCACTCCGGAGAGGACAAACTGGTCAAGAAAGCACTGAAAGCCGGATATAAGGCAGGAATCTATTCTGATTACGCCAAAGATGTCATCCGCCCATCCGCCCAGGAATGTGCCCAGAATGGACGCGCCAGATCAACCAAAATGCGCTGGGCAGTCAAATCAGAATATTAAATAAGAAAAAGGCATCTGGGAGAAAATCTCAGATGCCTTCGTTCATTATAAGAGCTATGTGTCTGTATTATCTGTCTGCACCGTAGTACTGGTCAGAGCCAAAGCCAAGAATCAGTAAGAAGATTGGCTGTAATAAGATGAGTCCGATCGCAAATCCAATACCACGTCCGAATGCTCTTGCAAGTTTTACGCAATACATGATATTGATCACTGTAAGCGCAATCTTAAGCAGAATAACGATCAGTGAGAGAAACATGCTTTCATTAAGATTGGCATTTGATACATAAGAAAGTAATATTCCAAGGATAAAATTCAGCCAGAAATAGGATGTCTGCCAAGCAATTTTGTAGGAAACATAATCACCGTAGATCGGAATAAGGCTTTTCCACCCTGCCTCACCGGCTTTGGTAAAAATATTCCAGTTTGCGATGATCTGCAAAATCCACCATACAAAAGCAAAGATCAGATACATACCGCCTAAGACCATCATAGAACTGATTATAAGAAGTCCCATAGTTATTGCCTCCTAATTTTTTGTACCCTCATTAAAGCACAATCAGGGTGGACTGTCAAATGGGTGGAGGTGGGACAGAAAAATTCATGACATGCTTACCTTATCGTGATATACTGTTCAATATGAAACCTAGGGGGAAAGAATTTTGATAATTACAGGTGAACTTAAGAATAAAATTGACAGTTTGTGGGAGATGTTCTTGAAATAAAGAATGGCAAAAATCAAAAAGCAGTAGAAAATCCTGAAGGGAAGTATCGTTGACGTATTCACAGATCTTTCAGTATGGATGGGAATCAGAAAAACAATAGAACAGGTCAATGCCAATGCATTGGCTGCGTAAAATTATTTAAGGAGTATCTACATGAACAATCTACTAAATAAAATCCACCAGCAGAACGCAACTGCTTTCACCCACAGCGGTAAATTCCATGCAGATGATGTGTTTTCGGCTGCGTTATTACTATATTTAAATCCGGAGATCACGATCACACGCGGCAATCGCGTGCCTGAAGATTTTGACGGTATCGTATTTGATATCGGTCGAGGCAGATACGATCATCACCAGAAGGACAGCAGAGTTCGTGAGAACGGCATTGCCTATGCCGCATTTGGGCTTCTCTGGGAGGAGCTTGGATCAGAGATCCTTGGCGAAGAATTGGCACAGAAATTTGATGAAGCTTTCGTGCAGCCACTGGATAATAACGATAACACCGGTGAAAAAAACGAGCTTGCTTCACTGATCGGAAATTTCAATCCAACCTGGGATGCTGAAGGAAGCAACGATGAAGCCTTTTTCCAGGCTGTCAGTGTTGCCGGAATGATTCTGGAAAACAAATTTGACCGTTACAGAGGAAATGAGCGTGCAGACAAACGAGTAGAAGAAATCTACGAAAGACATATGCAGGCATTTCATGACAGAGAAAAACACAGCGAGGATGCAAAGATTCTGATTCTGCCGGAGTTTGTACCGTGTCAGAAATTCCTTTCTGAGACGCCAGTTGCATTTGTGATCTTTCCGTCTAACAGAGGCGGTTACTGCATTCAGCCTCAGAAAAAAGAATACTCCATGAATTACAAATGCAGTTTTCCTTCAGAATGGCTTGGTCTCGAGAATGAAGAACTGCAGGAGGTTACAGGACTTAAGACTGCAGGATTCTGCCACAAAGGCGGCTTCCTTATGACAACCGGAGAACTTGCGGATGCAGTACAGGCATGTAAGATCAGTATGGAACAGTTTCGCGAGAAACCAGTGATTGTAAGCTTTGGCGGAGATACCGAATATGATGAACTCCTTCACCAGATTCCAAAATTACAGGCAGCAGAAATCATTCACATAGATATCCAACCTCTTCCGGAAGTAGAAATTCAGGGCATCTATGCAGAAGTAAGCATGGAAAAACAGGAGTGGAAAGCCAGAATCAAGGAACAGGTAAAACAGATCCTGAAATACAAGCCAGAGGCCGTTTTTGTCGGAGAAAATCTCTTCGTGGCATATCCAATCGTACATGCACTGCGTAAAAAACATATCCCGGTGCTAGTGCCGGCAGAAAAAGACGGACAGAAACTCCTTATTCGAATCCCGTCAGGTTCATAAACGAATAACTTTCATAACGCTGCAACACACAAAAGGAGGTTATTAACAGATGATTCGTCTTCAGGATATAGCTGAAATGGCTGGTGTCAGCCGCACTACCGTATCAAATGTGATAAACGGAAATACAAAAAGAGTTTCGCAGGAAACTATTGATAAAATCACAGCAATCCTTAAAGAACAAAATTATGTCCCACATATGGGGTCAGTGATGCTTTCCGGTCATGGTTCCAGAATCATAGGCGTAGTACTTGGATTTCATTATGCACATGGTATGCAGTCTCTTCAGGATCCGTTTGTAGGTGAATTGGTTGGAACGATTCAGATGGAAACGGAAGAAAAAGGATACTATGTTATGCTTATCGGCGGTGAGAATATTCAGAACGTAGTAGACATTGCTTCAAAATGGAATGTCGAGGGTCTGATTATCCTTGGATACACGGAAGAACAGTATCGCAAACTTTCTCGTAAGTTAAATAAAAAAATGATTCTGATAGATGCCTATCCCGAAGGTGCCTATACCTTCCAGAATGTCGGTGTAGATGATTACTCAGGAGGGTATCAGATTGGAGAATATCTCTATTCCTGTGGCTATGAGAAGGCCCTGTTTGTTGCGGAGACAGAGCAGGACAGTGACTATTATCGATGGACGGGATTTAAACAGGCGATGGAAAAGCAGGGAAAATTCTGTAGTCGTTCCCGTTATATCGTTGTTCCGGGTGAAAAAAACTTCGCGTCTCAGGAAATTACAGAGAACTTCTTCCACGCTTCCTTGAAGCGAAAGCACTGGCTTTTCTTCTGATTTTGATGCAATTGAAGCAATGAATTTGCTTTTTTTCGATGAGGGAATCAAAGTTCCGGATCAGATTATCCTATTAGCGGGTTATGA
>ENA-OQDC01000320-OQDC01000320.1-human-gut-metagenome-genome-assembly--contig:-NODE-320-length-36585-cov-10.000082_pt1 | contig 36585 bp, 30 predicted proteins | sample MGYA00242770_ERZ504601 | MGnify/ENA primary metagenome ERZ504601 (study PRJEB26092, sample SAMD00036305) | human gut metagenome | host: Homo sapiens | study: EMG produced TPA metagenomics assembly of...
TGGAGTACGTGGACGCCGACGGCACCAAGAAGCGCCCCATCATGCTTCACCGCGTTTGCTTTGGCTCCATCGAGCGCTTCATCGGTATTCTGATTGAGCACTTTGCGGGCAAGTTCCCCACCTGGCTTGCTCCGGTGCAGGTCAAGGCACTTCCGGTTTCGGAGAAGAGCCGCGACTACGCCCACGAGGTGTGCGACAAGCTGGAGGAGGCCGGCATCCGCGTGGTCTGCGACGACCGCGACGAGAAGATCGGCTACAAGATCCGCGAGGCCCGCAGTATCGATCGCGTGCCCTATATGCTCATCCTGGGCGAGAAGGAGGTCGAGGCCGGCAACATCTCCGTCCGCGATCGCTCCAACGAGACCGTTCAGATGAGCGTTGACGAGTTTGTTGCCAAGGTGATCGAGGAAATCAAGACCCGCGCCTAAGGCAAACTTCACAACAATTAACAAAGGCGACCGTCCACACAGGGCGGTCGCTTTTTTCATGCCAAAATAAGAAAGCCGCTGGTTGAGCGGCTTTTTTTGTTGCACAAAAAGGTACAGGTTTTTGTAGAGGGGCATGGAGATGTACCTACTAGCTGTACATTTTGCGTAATCTGGGCAAACGCTGATTAATTGCTCGTATAATGTCGTCTGTCGAAAGATACAAAAAACTGTACTTTTGCGACTGCGCCTAGCTGCGAGCGAGAAGCCTGTTCTAAACGCCCCTGCATTTGCGTGCGTCGCAAAGCCAAAAGAGGGGGCGAGAACATGGAACAGACGGCACGGCGCCAAGAGCAGCTGCCAGGCGCATTTAACGGCGTCACCACCAACAGCCAGCACGGTCGCGTCCGCTGGTATCTGGTTCACACCCCCAATGGAAAAGAGCGTGAGACCTGCGAAAAGGTCCGCCGCATTATCCCGCACGAGCTGATGCAGGACGCTTTTGTGATGCAAAAGGAGTTCTGGTTTAAGCGGGACGGCGCATGGTCGCTCCAAACCAAACCCATGTACAAGGAATATTTCTTCGTCGCTACGCACGATGCCGCCGCGCTCGATAGGGCTTTGGCCCAGTTGAGCTTTGGCTGTCGCATTGCCGGCAGCAGGGAGCGGGCGTACATGCCCATGCCGGACGATGCGCAGGATTGGTACCGCAGTGTGCTGGACGACGACGGCGTGGTGCGCAACAGCGTAGCGCGCATAGAAGACGGCGTGTTGCACATTGAGCAGGGGCCCTTGGTGGGGCAAGAGGCCCGCGTAAAGAAGATTGACCGTCATAAACGCTGGTGCCTGGTGGACGTGGGCGAAGGCGGCTCCGCTTTTAGGGAGCTGCTACCGCTTGACGTTCCCAGCAAAACATAAGGGAGACGTTGCGCCGGCAATTCATTTGGTTTTTGGATTCATAGATGGGGGGGGTTCCTGGGGACAGGAACGTGAGTTTTATTGTGGCTGCTAAAGAAGTAACAGAGAGCTGTGTATCCGTGGGGGACGCACTGGCTATTAAAGAGATTAAACCGAGTGGTACGCTTGGCTATCGCTTTATTAAGAGACTGTTTGACCTGGTGTTCAGTCTTTTGATGAGTGTGCTGCTGCTTATTCCTCTTGCTGTGGTGTGCGCGCTGATTAGTCTTGAATCGCCCGGCAGTCCTATGTATACGCAAGAGCGCGTTGGCAAGGGCGGAAAGACAATCAAGATTTTTAAGCTTCGTAGCATGGTCGCCGACGCAAACGACGTGCGTAAGTACCTGAGCCCTGAGCAGCTTCATCAATGGGAAGTCGAGCGCAAGGTCGACGATGATCCCCGCATTACTAGGGTTGGTCAGTATATTCGTAAGTGCTCCATTGACGAGATGCCGCAGTTCCTTAATGTACTGAACGGTGACCTCTCCGTCATTGGGCCGCGTCCCATTACAAGGGATGAGCTTGAACAGCATTTTTCCGACGAAGAAAAAGCTGAGCTGCTCTCTGTCCGGCCCGGCATTACTGGTCTGTGGCAGGCAACCGATCGTAACGAGGCAACCTTTGAGAGCGGCCTGCGTCAGAAGATTGAGCTTCGCTATGTCCAAAACCGTTGTTTTGCTATGGATTGGAAGTGCTTTACTGGTACCTTCGGGGCTATGTTTGGTAAGAAGAGAACGGGACGATAGATGCCGACAAACCTTACTTCTTCCTACAGTGTGTTGATGAGCATTTACAAAAAAGAAAATCCTGCCTATTTAGTTCAAGCTTTAGACAGTATGTTGAACCAAACGGTCTCTCCTGCCGAGATTGTCATGGTCAAGGATGGTCCCCTCACGCAAGAGCTTGAAGACGTGCTCCAAAATTATGACTCCCTTTATCCCGGACTGTTCAATTTTGTTTCGTATGACAAAAACCATGGGCTTGGCTACGCGCTGCGACAAGGCGTGGTCGCTTGCTCTAACGAAATTGTTGCTCGTATGGACACTGATGATATTGCTCGTCCAGATCGTATGGAGAAACAGCTTGCCGCTATTGATAGCGGGCTCGATATGGTCGGAAGCGATGTTATCGAATTCGTCACGTCTCCCAATGAACCTGTTGCGGCTACTGACCTTCCCAAGGGCATCGATGCTATACGCTCTTATTCCAAAAGGCGAAATCCCTTTCGTCACCCTCCCATGACGTTTAGAAAGTCGAAAGTTATGGAGGCTGGTAACTACAGTTCCGACTTTCTCTACTTTGAGGATTGGGACCTTTTTAACAGGATGCTCGCATGTGGCTGCAAGGCGGATAACCTGAGCGAACCGCTTGTTGCGATGCGCGTTAGTGAGGATTTCTATGCTCGCAGGGGCGGCTCGCAGTATCTTAAGTACGCTAAAGCATTTAAGCAGGCTCAAGTTGAGCGTGGCTATTTCACAAAACGTGATTATTTCTGTTCTTATTTGCCGCATGCCGCCGTCTGTCTGATGCCGAATTCCGTTAGAGCGTTGATATATCGTTATTTTCTCAGGAGGTCCTAGATATATGGCTTCTGATATTGATAAGCCTCTGGTTAGTGTCATTGTCCCCGTGTACAACGTGGGTATGTTCGCGCTTCCTTGCGTAAACTCATTGCTTGGTCAGACTTATTCGAATATCGAATATATTATCGTAGATGATGGATGTACTGATAATACTATCGACCTTATTGAAGATGCCGTTGGGTCAGACACGCGATTTAAGATTTTGCATAAGGAGAACGGCGGTCTTTCTTCTGCGCGTAACTTTGGTACTCAAAGGTGCCACGGTGATTATGTCATGTATGTTGATGGGGACGATTTGATCGATTCGCGAACTGTTGAGTTGATGGTCGAAGCGGCTGACAAGTATCAAGTTCCGCTCGTTATCGGCTCCTTTGCGAAGACGCCTGTCCTTGATAACTATAAGATAGGTCAGAATGTAGAATTCCATGTTGAATCTGGAATTGAGCATTTTCGAAAACTTCTTTTATTAACCGGTGAGAGTGGTTCTGCTTGCGGAAAGCTCTTTGAACGATCTCTTATTAGCGACCTTGTCTTTCCTGAGGGGCAGCTCTTCGAAGACATGGGTGTAATTGCTAACATTTGTTCCAAAGTTCAAAAGGTTGCATTCTCTGATGCGTGCTTCTATGCATACGTGACGAGACCTGGCTCCATTACGACGCTCAAGAACCAGGGTTCCAAGCATGCTAAAGACATGGACAGGGCTATTGAGACCGTTCGACAATTTGCCGAGCCTGAATTTCAGGGCGAGTTTGAGTGCTTCCAGTCATTCTGTACGCTCCGCGTTGCAATGAGGGTTGATCCGGACGGATTTGATGATAAGGCTGAGGCCCAGAATTATTTGAGGAATGCTCGAGGGCTTGCTTGGAGGGCATCGAAGAACCCATATGCTTGTTCAAAATGGAGACTGCGTTGTGCTCTCTTTTCTATCTCTCCTAGGGTTCATAACGCTTTCTATGCGTTATATGCTGCAATTTCTGGTAAGGCAATCGGGTAACTCCTATAATTAAAGGTTGATAAGATGATTTTTTCGACTAGCGCGCATTTGTTTAACGTTACTGAATGCCACGGCGGCTTTTTGTATAACATTTACTTTCAAGATGGTTTTAACTGTTATGTTGGTGTTTTCGACACGGTTTCAATCGGAGGAAAATCAACAGTTTACAAACGATATACAAAGCAGGTGTAGAGATGCCAATCTACTTCATTGCCTTTGTGTCCCATATTGTATTGCTATATTTTTCGGTAAAGATAACTAATAAGCACGTCAGTTTTCTTCTTGCGGTTATTTCGGTTCTCCCCCTTTGCTTGGTGGCGGGGTTGCGTGATGCATCTGTCGGTACCGATACCTCGGCATATCCCCTCAGGTGTTTTTATGCCTCGCAGTATTATTCGCTCACAGGTGCTATGGGTGCTTGCTCAGATCAAGAGCCGCTATTCGTGATTCTCTTCTGGATTCTGGGAAGACTGACTGGTGATTTCCACGCTGTTCTTTTTCTTTGTGAAGCCATCGTTCTCCTTCCCTATATTTTAGTTGTTAGAAAGTTGTATCCTCGCGGGTATCCTATCGTAGGTTTCTTTCTTTGTTTCGTTGTGTTTGGTTATACGTTAAACATAATTAGGCAATGTATTGCTACTAGTATGCTCGTCATGATGGTCTATGAGCTGTTCCGCGAGAAACGCGGCCCCGCTATTGTTTTTTTGTTTCTTGCAGTTGGCTTTCACAAGATGTCTATCATGGGACTTTTTATTTGGATTATTTATATTTCATGCTTCAACCGCGGGCGCGAACGTTCGTATAAGACCGTTGCACTTCTTGCATGCGTTGGCGTTATCATTTTTACTATTTGCGTGATTATGATTGGCCCGGATGTAATGGAGATCGTATCTCTATTTACGTCGTCATATAGCTTTCAGATCAAACACGCTGGAATGGGCTCATTTAATACCACAATGCTTATTTATTTTCTATTTTGCCTTGCTATATGGATGTTAGGCAGTAAGGGTTTGATCACGAGCTTCGATCGATGGACGCTTAATTTCTATACGAGCAGCGGCATAATTTCTTCCCTATTCGCTCAACTTGCGAGCATCAGTCCTGAGCTAATTCGACTGAGTTTCCCTTTTCTTTTCATTTCAGGTTTTGTTTACCCCTTTTTGTCTGAAAACCTTGGCAGAGAGCGGTTTCTAACTGGGGCTCTGGGTGTTTTATTTTTCGTGTTTTATTTTGTCATTACGTTTGTATATGGCGGCAGCTGCGATCTTTTTCCGTATTCGTCGGCACTATTAGGAGTTATTTATGCATGACGAAACGCCTGACATCAGTATTGTTGTACCGGTATATAACACCGAGCGTTTTCTCCCCGCTTGTCTGGAATCTATTGATATTCAAGGAACCGGCTCTTTTGAGGTGATTCTTGTGGATGATGGTTCCACCGATGGATCTCCTGAGATCTGCGATGCTTATTGCAACAAGCGCGAGAGAGCTTTCGTTATTCACAAGGACAACGAAGGTCTTCTCGCTGCACGACGAGACGGTCTTCGCGAGGCAAGTGGGCGTTATATTCTTTCGCTCGACTCCGATGACGCTCTTCTTGAAGGTTGCATTAAAAAGGTATGCGATGTAATTGCCTCGACTGGTGCTGATATCATTTCATTTGATTTCACTATGGGATTGATGCCTATAAAACCCTCGTTAAAAGTTGATATCTGTTCTGGTATGCATACGGGTGAGTCATTTAATGCTGTTAAAAGCCTGTTGTGCGGATGCGATTTCAATAGTGTTTGGAATAAGGTCATTCGGAGAGATTTATTTGCCAGTGACGAGTGGTACTCGAAACGAGTTGGCCTTATGCACGGTGAGGATCTTTGCCAACTTCTTCCTGTTTTCGATATTGCAAAGAGTTTATTTCACATTGACGAACCGCTTTACTACTATCGTCAGCATGACGCTAATAGTACGAAGCAGTTTAAAGAAGATCAGATAACTGATTGGAGCTTTGTAAGCGACGAATTGATTCGCTATGCGAGTGAATGGTCGAGCGATTCAGTCAAAAATGCCAATAGGGGTATCTGTCGACACTATTGTGATCTTGATGAAGTTCTTTGGCATTGTGAAGTGGATAAAGAGGTGAAAAGACAATTTGATAAAACAATTAAAAGCGAGTATCAGAGGCGAATCAGCAATTGTCCGGACTATATTCATGGTCTTGTTTTGTCAAATTGCAGTATCGTTTCTTTTGCTGCTCGGCACATACTAAGCAGCTTTAAATGCCTCCGTCGTCTCTTTCTATAATGCAGGTCATTATTGCTTTTTACTAATATCTTTAGATGGAGCATTATTATTCTTGACCAAGCCTGTCCTTAGCTTTCGACTAAGTGGCGAGCATTTACGATTGAACCGACATAGAGGACTTGGTTCTGTCGTGCGGTGTATTCATTCCTAGGGCTTTAGTTATTTCGGTTGATGCTTAGAAGCTGGTCTTCGCACTTTTTTCAAAGAAGATCTCCAACGTCCCCATGTTCTGGGTGAGGCCATAGACGCTTACGTTTGTGATTTATTGTTTGTAGCCTATTCCTCTATGGGGTGCTGTCTGCGATTGGTCTTGTTGATTGCATGATAGGGCATCATGACTAAAATGTCCGAATCGATGGAAATGCATCTTTATTCGACTTTGAAGATGGGAGGAGTCAATTGTTGCAGATTCTTAATTCAATTAAGAAAGTCATAAAACTTTTACTTTCCAGCCCTATTTATGATGGTTTACTCAGGTTAAGTCGTCGTTCCGATGCTATAACCTATGCGTCTAAGGCGAAGCTGAGTATGGTTTCCCAGAGACCGTCCAATATGTTCATGCCGATTGTTTTTAAGGAAAGCGTATCTTACGACATTTCTATTATTGTGCCTGTGTATAACGTTGAGAAATACCTCAAACCCTGTCTAGACTCCATTGTGACTCAGGAGTTTTCTGGCAAGTTTGAGGTTATTATTGTCGATGATGGGTCTAAAGACGATTCTGGTGCTATAGCCGATTCGTATGGATTAATGCCCAATGTTCTTGTAATTCACCAGGTAAACGGCGGTCTTTCCGCAGCGCGCAATGCGGGTCTTAGGGTTTCTCGCGGTAAGTACATCATGTTCGTGGATTCTGATGACATGATCGGGCCAGGGTATCTTGAGGCTATGTGGAGCAGGCTCGTTCAAACATCTGCGGATTTCGTTACATCGACTTTTAGATATATGTCTGATGATGGTTTGGTTGGCGAGATAGAGAACGATAGAGCTAGTTGGATGGTGCCGTGGGGCAGACTATATCGTCGTGAAGTCTGGAATCGACTAGGTTTTCCCGTAGGCGCATGGTATGAAGATCTGATTCATCCGTTATGGATTGATTCTTTCTTCAAGGATGAGCCTTGTTATGATTTGAGCGGCTATTATTACCGAATCCGTCCTGGATCCATTATGCAGTCTACCCCTACTAATGTTAAGGGCCTTGATTCGTATTGGGTTCTCGATGAATTGATTTCTTATCGTTCGGAGCTTGGAATTTCTTACTCTCAGGAAGACTTCGATCGTATTCTTCCTCTGTTCGGGCCGCTTTTGCTTGGGAGAACCGTTGCCTTGGACAACAGCGCGCGTAAAACAATGTTTGCTTGTTGTTGCGACACGTTTAATTCAATTGATGATTTTAAGACGAAGAACACATCGTTAAACGGCAGATGGAGGGATATCGAGAGATCTCTTCGTTCTTCGGATTATAACCGTTATCTTCTCGCTTCTCTTGCCCTTGCGGCGCAGGGGGGTTCTGGGCTTAGTGTTTCAGATGCAATTAATATTTGGGTGAACAGGAACAGATAAATAATGAAAATCGGAACGATTACTTTTCACGGCGCATTGAACTTCGGGTCTGCGCTTCAGTCTCATGCGCTTCAAGTGGTTTTGGAAAATATGGGACATGAAGTGCAAATTATCGACTACCGTTCTCACGATTATGAACAGTATAAGCTGCTTCAGCTCCGACATCCAAAGGCTACGCTGCGAACATTGCGCTGTTTAAATAGGTATTTGTCAAGAAAGACTGCATTCGAGGATTTTTCAAATAAATATTTCGGCATGACGAAGAAGTCTTATCGCTGGCAAAATGAAGAGGAGATGTGCGAGCTTGCGGATCAGTTTGATTGCTTTATTTGTGGTAGCGATCAAATTTGGAATCTCGATTGTACACAAGGTGTTGTTGGCCCCTATTTCCTTTCATTCGCTGGAGATAGACGTCGAGTCGCTTACGCTCCCAGTCTTGCGCACACTTACTTTAGACCTGAGAATTTTGATGAACAGCTTGTATCCGAGTTGCTCTCAAGGTTTGATTTCTTGTCTGTTCGCGAGGAGGAGACGGTTCCGTTATTTCAGCCCCTTGTCGATGCGCCTATAGATGTTGTCTTAGATCCCACACTTTTGTTGGATTCTGACGACTACGCAGATATGGCATCTAAAGATGTTTTGCAGGGTGAATATATATTTATGTATCTACTACGCAAGTGCCCCGAACTTATTGAGAGCACCGTCGCGATGACGGAAGCAACGGGCATGAAGGTTGCTTACATATCTGATAAAAACCTAGATATCCCAAATTCTATTAACCTGTTTGGTGTTGGCCCTGAGGAGTTCGTCTCGCTTATTGCGCACGCAAGCCTTATTCTTACCAATTCCTTTCATGCAACTGTATTCTCAGTTCTCTTTCATAGGCCCTTCCGCGTATATGCGACTGATAAGTCTGGTGCGCGTATGCGCGACTTGCTGAGTAATATCGGGCTGTCTGACCGTTGCGTCGATGTTATGTGCGCCGACGATATTGTCCCTTGTGAGTGGAGTGACGTGGACTCTCGCCTGGATTCTCTGCGGGAGCATTCCTGTGCTTATCTTAGAAAGGCGCTTTCGTAATGGGGGAGACGCGTCGGCTTATTAAGAACACTGGCATTATTGCGGTGGGCGGAATGGCAACCAAGCTTGTTTCGTTTCTTTTGCTGCCGCTCTATACCTCAGTTCTTTCCACTGGCGACTATGGTACCGTCGACTACATCAATACTATCGCCCTGTTCTGCGTTCCTGCTGTCTCCCTACTTATGGATGAAGCACTGTTTCGGTTCCTCATCGATTGTCGCACCGATGGTGATCGGTCTAAGGCCGTGACCGCGTCTTGTGCTGTTCTTCTTGCTGGCTGCGCGTGCTTTGCGGTCTTGGCGATTCTCGTCTGGTTGCTATTTATGCCAGAAAATCTTGGCTGGGTCGTGGGCCTTGTTGTCGCTGGCGCGCTTCTGCAGATGGCTTCTGCGGTCCTACGTGGTTTCGGGGATACCGTGGGTTACTCCGTCATGAATTTCACTGCGAGCGCTCTTACCATCGTGCTAAACGTTCTGTTTATCGCTGTTCTGCGTTGGGGCGTTGTGGGCATGCTTTCCGCCACGGTTATTGCGCAGGGCGGCGTTGCCCTCGTGTTCATGGTCATGCGGAAGCTCTGGCGCTATATCGATCCGTCGGCTTTCTCCATTTCCTATGCTCGAGACCTCCTACGGTATTCCTTTCCGCTCATTCCCAACAAGGTTTCCTGGACTATTAACAACCTGCTAGACAGGCTGATTATCATGAATACGCTCGGTGCTTCTGCCGCCGGCGTGTACGCCGTCTCTTACAAGTTCCCCGGTGTCATGGACCAGGTGTATGGCTTCTTCTATCAATCTTGGAAGGAGAGCTCGGCGCGCGTCCTCAACTCCGATGAGGACGAGTCGACTTTCTATAACTCTGTGTATCGTGCGCTAAGGCGTTTCATGATGAGCGTCGTTCTGCTTATGTCTGCGCTTATGCCCCTCGTGTACGGCATCCTGATTAAGGGTTCATTCGGTGAGGGCCTGCTGTATGTGCCGATATTGCTCCTGGCGACGTACTTCAGCAACATCTCCGGCTTTTACGGTGGCATCTTTACCGCACATAAGGAAACCGGAATTATGGGTACTACCACTGCGGTGTCTGCAGCCCTTTGCGCCGTTCTGTGTGTTGTGTTGATTCCGCACTTCGGTCTTTATGGTGCATCTGTTGCAACGCTTTTGGCGATGATCGTGGTTAATGAGTACCGCAGAATTAAGGTCACTAAGTTTACGAAGCTTGTCGAAGACCGGGTTGAGCAGGTTTTAACTTTAGTTTCAATTGTCGGCGTATTCGTTTTCTATTATCTGTCCGCTTACGGTGCGGGCATCTTAAGCTCGATCGCCTGCCTGGCAATTGCGCTGGCTTTTTCCGTTTATATGAACGCCGATATTCTGCGCAAGTTCATTTCGGCTTGCAAATAGGGGGATAACTGCATGTCTACCGTGAAAAGGGGCGAAGTTCCCACTCTGTTTGAGTCACCGTTGCATTGCTGCGGATGCGGGGCGTGTGCCGCCGCTTGCCCGAAAGGCGCCATCGCCATGTCCGAGGGCAAGGACGGGTTCATTCTTCCTGTAATTGACGGCGATCTATGTATCGGTTGCGGCGCCTGCACGAGGGCGTGCGGCCTCAACCGGGGGATAGGCTCCAATTCCGCTGGACCGTTCTTTGCCGCTGCCGGTAGGGATGATGTCTCGGAGTCCGCTTCTGGCGGAGTCTTCGGTGCCGTTGCGCGTGAGCTTATTTCTTCTGGCGGCGTCGCATATGGTGCTGCTTATGAGCGTGAGGGGAATACGCTTCGAGTGTTGCACCGTCGTGCGGCGAGCGTTGATGAGCTTCGCCCGCTTCTTAATTCAAAATACGTGCAGAGCGATGCTAGAGTTTGCTTTGCCGATGTTAAGGCGGATCTTCGTGAGGGCAGGCAGGTCCTGTTCTGCGGAACACCCTGCCAAGTCGCCGGCCTTAGGGGCTTTCTCGGACGCGATTATGGGAACCTGACAACCGTTGACCTGGTCTGCCACGGCGTCCCTTCCGGCCGCATGTTCGCGGACTGCGTTGAGGGCTATGGCAAACAGCTTGGGTCTCCCGTGGTTGAATTTCCGGGTTTAGGTGCAAGCGCGAGGGGTGGGGCAACTCTCTCCTTCTTTTTCTTTTTCCTGAGAACGGAAGAGAGGTCACCATTCCTGCGTCGAAATCCCCCTACTACGACATGTTCTTGAACCTCAAGACGCTTCGCGACAGCTGCTATAGGTGCCCCTATGCAGGGAAATTTCGCGCCGGCGATCTTACTATCGGCGATTTTTGGGGCGTCGATGTAAACAGGCCCGACGTCCTGAAGGATGCCGAGAAGTTCAATCAGATGAAGGGCGTTTCCTGCCTGCTGGTGAATAACGAACGCGGCAGGGAGTTTATTGAATCCAGCAAGGCTCTGGACTTGTACCCTGTCGAATTTGACGATATCGCTAAGGGCAACGATCAGCTCCGCCACCCGAGCGCTCTTCCAAAAGACAGACAGCTCTATATTGACGCATATGTCGAAGGTGGTTGGCATTCCGTTGAGTGTATGTATAAAAGGCGAGAGCGTGGAATAATTTTCTATACCAAGAAATTAGTAAGAAGGCTTCTCCCTGAATCATGTCGGGAGATTGTCAAAATGTATTTAAAGGGTCTTGCAGGCTAGGTAAGGACCCACGCCTGGGCGGGCCCCCCGTTGGGCTCGTAGAGCCATACCGTGTTGCCCTCCGAGGTACGCTGCCCCCGGTCGTCCAGCGCCAGCCCGGAGGCGGACGTGAACGAGTGGCGGCCTCCGCCCAGGTCCGAGACGCGCCACAGCTGCGAGGCGGAGCCGTCCGCCTCGGCCAGCACCGCCCGGTTGCCCGACTCGGTCAGCAGGAGGCCGCCCGAGGAGATCCTGTAGAGGCCCGTCGCCCCGTCGCGCTCGAGGTAGAGGGCGCCCGCGTCCGAGGACAGCGAGCAGCCCGATGCGGAGGCCGACACGGCCATCCGGTCGTCGAGGGCGGTCGCGAGGCGGTAGGGGCCGTCGTCAATCACACTTCCCAATGCTGCTGTTTTGTATTCAGCCTTCAGGTCGTACTTAGCGTTCCATTTGCTGTTCGATTCTTTTGTGACGTTAGACGTCGCCGTTAGATTAACTTTTGCGCCATCAGTCTTCCACTCCCTCTGATTCATCGCATAAGCAACAATCCCATTCTGAATTCCCGAAATACTCGGCGGGAAGGACTGGTTGTCGGCATCGATAGAAAAGCTCTCTTCCTTGGCATCCAGGTGCCGCTGAATGCGGTCGGCATATTTCTTGGCCCATTCATCGACTTTGCCATTTCTCACAAAGTAATTGTTGGATAGATCTGTCGAGCGGTAGGCGTAGTCGGCCTTCTGGTAGTTAGCCGTGTGGTCGGAGTGGGCGATTGCCATGAGCTCGCCGGTCAGGCCAAAGTACAGATGGCGCTGGTCCAGGTCTCCGTACCAGTTGTCGCTGGTGTCGTCCCAAGTTAGGTCCATCTGGCACCATTTGCCGTCGATCTTCACGGCGTTCCAGGTGTGGCCGTTGCCGGTGATACGGCCGTTGGCGATGCCCGCGGCGTCAAGGAGCTTGGAGTAGATGCGCTGGTAGCTCTCGCAGGTGCCCTGGTGGCGCGTGAGGCCGCTTTCGGCCGAGCACCAGTTGAGGCTGTGGTCGTACTCCAGCTGGTCGAGCGTCCAGTCGTGGAGCCACAGCGCCATGTCGTATTCCGAGCCGTTTGTCTGTTGCCTGCACAGATCCACGGCGTCGTTGACGATCTGCGTGACGCTTGGGCGGGCGGCGTCGTTTACGGTCACCTCCGCCGTGGTGCGCAGGTAGTAGATCCCCTTGTCGTTTTGGGGGTCGTTTCTGTCGTTGTCCATAAAGTAGAAGTAGATTCGGTACGTGCCCGATGCCGTGAAGTCAAAGGTAAAGTCGTGGCCCGCCGTGCCCAGGCTGCAGTAGCTGGACCATGCCGGGCGCGACGGGTCGCAGACGCTTTCCTGGCTGCCGCCGTCCCAGTAGGTGGGCACGTCCATGCGCGCCTTGGCCCGGGACGAGCCGTTGGCCTGGGTTACGTGGAAGGTCGTCGCGGTGCCCGCGGGGGCGTCGTTCCACGAGACGGTGAAGGTGACGCCGTTTTGGGTTGCCGTGGCGGAGTGTGCGTAGCCGGTTTGTGACGTGGCGGAGATCGCCTCGGGCGTGGGGGTGGCTTGGACGCGGAGGGATGGGGTGGGGGTGGTGCCGGGGGTGGCGGGGGGCGTGGGATTTGCGGTGTTGGCAGTGGTGGTGCCGTCAGCGCTTTCCGTATTGGCTGAGCTGGTGTCGGTGGATGTTGCGGTGCTGTCCTCGACGGTATCTGCTGTCGCACTTGTGTTGGTGCCGACGTCAGCCTTGCCTGTGTCGCTGCTCGCGGCGTCGGCTTGCGCCTGCTGCTCGGCTGTTGCCGGAGGCTGGATGGCTTCCGCAATGGCCGCCATGGGCAACGTCGCGCCGACCATGGACGCGCACGCGATCGCGCAGAGCAGGTAGTAAAGGGGTCGTTTCATAGCGGAGCCTCTCGGTGAGCAGCCAATAGGGTCCGAAGGCAGCTCCAGGCCAGCACTCCGCACATATTTTGTTGCGGTTTATTTTACGGGAACCCCAATCAACATCAGCGAACTTTCTGGGGAATGTTGGGGAGGGGGAGGGAGCGGGCCTGTTTTAGTCCTCGACGGCGCTCTGACCCGAGCTGGGTTGACTACACGCGATGCGGCAGCTTCAACATGAGGCCGTCTTCCGCTTCTTCGAGGCTCGGCACCGAGACCTTCCAGGAAAAGTCCGCGAGGCTGCTGCCTAGGTCAAGCTCCGCATGACCGTATTCTTCAATTTTGTAGCTAGGGTGATTCTCGTCTGGTAAAAGACGACATTCGACCGGGCGCGACCCGATGATTCGATATTCCTGCTGGTAAGCGTACTTGGGCGTTTTGATAAGTAGGTTGCAGATCTTGCCTTGGAAAATTTCGTCGATCAGCTTTGGTCCGGGGATGCCATAGGAGATGGCGCTGTGGGCGTATACGTCCCCGCCGTCGGTGGTGTGGCTGTCCATAAGGCGCGCGAAGCTGTCGTACCGCACGATGCCGATCCATCCGTCTGCACATCCGAACTCGCGGATCATGCGCTTCGGGATTTGGACAGAACCGTCGACGATGTCGTTCTCGCGGACCGTGTACATGCAGTAGATGGGCAGACGGTAATTGCCGTAGAGGCATACCCCGGGAACTATGGACGCTTCGAGCGGGTCGCCCTTTTCACCAGGCAGGCCTTGGTAGTAGCCGGCTGCGTTCATATAGAGACGCCCGTTCAGCAGGTCGTCGATGTACACCTCCTTGGGTGCGAACTTTAGTAGGTAGGCGATGTTGTTGTTGGACATGGTGTTTCCTTTCTTGGGTAGTGATGCCCTGGGTCGCTTTGTGTGTCCGGGTTGCTTGCTACCAAGGTAAGGGCGTCAGGCGGGGCCCTCGTGCAGGAATGGTGCGCGCCTGGCGCTTGCTGGGGTTGTGATCGCCCTCGGCGCCGGGGCACACGCTTGCGGAGCGTTCCGGTAGTTGTCATTGGGCAGGGGAGCATCGGCTGGCGTCATCTTTCAACGAAATCGGGGAGGGGTCCGTGATTGACGGTGCGGCCAATTACGGCTGCGGCTGCGTCTTATAGGCGTTGGCGAGGACCTCAAAGAGCGGCCTTGCCTCGTCCGCGTCGAGTGCAAGGAGCTTTATTCCGCCAATGAAGAGCGGGCGATCCCTGTCGATTGGCGTAGCTCCTCGGTCTGTTACGAGGGCGGTCTAAATTCTTCGTTTCTTTCCCCCGAACGCAGGACTGGTACTCCTTTTGCGCAGCGGCGCGGCGAGCGAAGTGTTTGATATGTCGAAGTACTAAGCCACGGCAATTCGGCTCACGTGGAGTGCCCGGGCGATTTCGGACCTCGAGCGCCCGGCTGCATCAAACGACCGTATATCGTTCGCTTGGTCCATTGGCGCGGTCGTCTGTTCCATTCTTCCCGTGCTGGTTAGCCATGGTAGCCGCCCGGTAGAGTCATACGGCGAGGGCCGCGCCCCGGTCCCTGGGGCGCGGCCCTCTTGCTTAAACGGCTCAATTCTTAAAGACCAAAGTGCTCAATTCTCGGCGATTATTCGGACCATTTGTAAATGAAACCTTAACAGGCGCTCGTTTGGTCCTTCGAGAGTCAGGTGACGCCCATTTTTCGGCCGCCCTCTGTACCTTGCGGGTGCTGGTGCCGGCGGCGTATTTCTCGGCCACGGCGGCGCGGTCGACGCGCTGGCAGCGTTCAATCAGGTCCTGTGGGAAGAAGCTGCCAGTGTGGAGCTTGGGGAAGCGCAGCGTCAGCGTGCCGACGACGGAGGCGAGGCTGCTCTCCCGGTAGCCGTTTCGGCTTTTTGCCCCGCCGCTGCACGGCCGGTTGGCTTCCGCGTCCATCGCGGCGTTCGCAACCTGCTTGGCGAGTCTGCGAATCAGCGCCTGTATGCCGATGACGCCGTCGTCGAACCTGGGCATGGCGAGCATATCCGGCGTCGGGTCTGATAAGATTTCTATAGCTGTCTTCTTCCATTCTCGGAACCTGCTGTTGTGGCGATTTCTGATACTAGGACGAAGCCCGCTCATCGTTAAACGGATGCTGAGACGTTACCCTTACACCAATATTTTCGGCGCGATCGCTCGTGTCTGATTGACTTCCGGGTATGCGGGTTTCCTGCTGGGCTGTATCTGGGTCTAGCGTTTCTCGCGTACTTCGATTTTCTCGTCGCAAATCGCAGGTAATATGAGATAAAGACCAAGAGGTGGTGCTATGGCAATCGATATTGTCAAGATCGTGTACTTTGACGAGGGCTCTGCAACTGATTTCGTTCAGATCCGCGAGGGCGGTAAGTTGACGAACACCATGACACTATTCAACGAGGACGAGGATTCTGGTGCCGCTGGGGTCGACGCCAAACTGGGAATGAAAACGAAGTTACTCAAGACCTTAATCGGTATCGATGCCGCTGCGGGTATAGATGCAAATGCCCGCATGCAGTTCAGCTCGGGAACGGTCGTTAAGAGCATTGTCACCAACACGGTCCTTACTGATTTCTTGGGTGCCGTCGCGAGTGAAAACGATGCGTCGTCCTCCGACGAAAACTCAGACAAGTGCGCTATCAAGGAATTCTCCGGCTTGCATATCGAGCAGATTCCGGGCTCAATCTCGACCATGGCGCTCCTGACTCCATATTTCGGCATGTTCCGTTCGGGGCAGAGCATCGCGGCAGGGGATCTCGATATCTCGATTGATAAGCTCGATAGTGCCCTTTCAAATGCAAAAGGGTATTTTGAATTCTGTGGCGCTGATGGAGAGGGTAAAGAGAGGGTGATTTTGCGCTTTAATGGCAACGCCTTCAAGAATAACTACAGACCGTCCGATTTGCTCAAGATGCGCCTGTCTTTGTTTGCTGTCAAGGTCGGGAGTACAAGATTGTCGGCCTTGTCGGGCAACGAGGAGCTCGAAATCGGGGGCTTCGAGGCCAAAGACAATCCCGACTACAGCGAAAGCTTTGAGCCGGCTGTGGCAGATGAGAAAGAGCTTGACATGTACGACGTTATTCTTGCGGGGGTGACCTCTGGTGGCAAGTAGGGCTGTCGTATTCTTTGGTCCCGACAGAGCTTACGAGGAGCTGCTCCAAGAGCGTATCGATCCTGATGAAGTGACAGTCCGCTATCTAGATTCGATTCGTGTGTACAATACTCGCATCAGGGGCAACGAAGGTGCCGCTCACGAGGCTGGAAGCTATCTGCCGTCAAAGGTTGACAACTGTGTTGTCAGAGCGAGCGATTACGGCTCCGTTGTCAGCCACGCCATATCAAACTTCGCAAGCATTCTCGAGGGCGCTTTCGAGTTCGATACGGTCTATGCGCAGAATCCTCCTGCCAGGGTGTTCGATTCCTTGAAGACGGCTTATACCGAAGAGAACGTGGAATGCCTCCGGTATTCCTACCCCAAGATATCCAAGGGGGATCTCCCGGCGATATTTTCAGGGCTTTCAGCGAACGTAATGGGCCAGGAAGAGGGAAAGAAGGCTTTAGTCACGTCACTCTATAAGTTGTCGGTTCTCGGCGGCGAGGCACCATCGGTCTTGCTATTCTACGGACCATCCGGTGTTGGTAAGACGGAAACTGCAAGAGTGCTGAGCGAATCACTGGGCGGAGGTCTGACACGCATTCAGTTTTCTATGATGCAGACGCAGGAGACTTACGAGTACCTCTTCGGTGCCGAGCACTCGAAAGCCAGCTTTGCTCGTGACCTGTTGGGCAGGGAATCGAATGTGGTGCTCATTGATGAGTTCGATAAGGTTAATCCCGGTCTCTACAACATGTTTTACCAAGTTTTCGATGACGGTACCTTCGTCGACACTAACTACGAGGTTGATATGAGGAATTCGTTGTTTATCCTCACTTCGAACTTCGCGAGCGAGGCTCAGGTCAAGAGGGCGTTGGGCCCGGCCATGTTCTCTCGTATCAGTGAATGTGTCGCATTCGGTGACCTTGAGCTGGAACACAAGCGGGCTATCGCCAGAGCCGAATACGATCATATAATTTCCAAGCTCGACGACGAGGACAGGTTTACCATAGAGGCCAGCGACATCGCTGCCTGGTTCTTCGAGAACGCTGGACGCTACGACAATATGCGCGCTATGAAGCACAAGGTCTCGAAAGCAATATTTGAGAGACTGTCAGCCTCAATAATTGAAGCTGACTACAATGGACGCGGCCAAAGCAATTATTGACGCTGAAGTGTACGTGCCGGGGAATGCCGATGGAACTACGGGTTGAGTTGAGGTCTGCTTGCATGAATTAAGTGCCCCGTAGCTTCTTTCGCAAATCCTTAACTGCGTAGCGGAACACGGCCCACGCCCCGTCGTATGATTTCTAGCGGCTAAACATTAAATCAATAACGATGGGGGGCGAGCCGTGTCTGTGAACGTCGCGACAGTCGACGAGGAGTCGCTGAGCAATGGCATAAAGAATCTGGTGAGGTGGGGCGGCGCGGTGGCTGAGATGTTCCCTCGAATGGGGGCGGAGCTGGTTGCCGGCAGTTACCGGAGGTTATAGTCTTTTGTATGCTCCCGTTGTCATATGGTTTTCGGTTGGCTCAAGTTTATATCGATGATTCATGGATCAATAATCAGCATGCTACCTAAACAGCGGTATTGACGCGGGTCGCCTTCGAGTCCTGCGTCCTGCGGAAAGGCAGCTGTCCTTCTTGGGATGGTCGCCTTTCTCTTTTTTAACAAGCTCCAATGACAGCAAAGTTTTTCTTATCTATTGACGACCACCTCGGATTGTTTAAACACAGGTGCTTGACCGTTGTTGTCAACTCGGTACGCATTCTGATGGACGAGGGTTTTCACTCGATTGTTAAAGGCTATAAAGATCCGTTTATTGATAAGATCCTAGCCTGGAGTTCAACGAGGGCCTATGTTTAAGCATTTGCGATAAAACATGTACTCGACCAAATTGGATTCATTGATCTGCTTCAATAGTTACAGGATGGCTCCCTATTCGATTGAGGCGGGGGATGTGGTCGCGCCGGAATTGTGGGTGTAAGCGTGGCGTCCCGGTGCCCGTTTAACGAAGAACGGCCGCCGTCCTAGAATCTGAAATCATTATAACAACAGGTTCTAGGAAAGGACGAAGACTTCTATGGAAATCTTATCAGGCCCGACGCCGGTCATGCTCGCCATGCCTCGTTGTCGACGAGTGGCTGTTGAACAAGCCTGACACGGAGTTCAAGTCGAAGCTGCTGGAGCTGGGGTATGGCACGGTTTCGATCGTATTCTGCACCCAGTTCAAGAAGAAAGACTGTCGCTCGAGGAGCGGCGGCGGGATCCACGCGGACGCGATCATGGTCAGGGTCGTGCACAACGCGGTCTGGCTCGACATGTGTGAGGCCAAAATGCGGTAGCGCCGCAGATAGACCTGTGGCAAAAAAGCACTGGGGCCAGTGTCGGCCCCAGTGCCCAAGTGCGATGTCGGCGGTGCTGTTTCGCGATATTCAGCAGTGCTCGGGCGTGCAAATACTAATCCGGCCTCGCTGTGCAGCCGCATATTTACTTCGCTCACGTTGGTGCAGGTCTTATTTGAGCATCTCTGCCCGCGATGATTGCTTCTTTTCGGACGACGTGATCGAGCGCCACCACCTCGAGTCTGGACATAGGCGTTGACGAGCCGTACGCAAGTTCCTTGGACGAATCGGCCGTGCCCTACGACGGTGGCGTCAGGTGCTGATATAGCTGATGATTGAAAGACATTCTGGTAAGTTCACTATTGCCCAGTTCTTTGACCCGCGGGTCCATGTCATTGTTGCCGTATATCAATGCGCATAGGTCTTCTACAAATCGCCTGCGTCTATTTTCGATATCTTGCTTATAGGGAAGCTCATCCTTATTGGCTCCCCATACCGATTCAATCACTTCATCAAGATATCGAATGAAGCGATTGCTGTGTTTCGCAAGTTCGTAGACAGCCTCGAAGTCAGTGCTGGTCTTCATTTCGTGCCAGGCGAGTGGGTCATAGTAAGCGAGAATGTTTATTACAGGAAGCAGACCCTGGTCTGGGAAATGCTGAACCCTTCCATCCCCAAAGTGCTCCCAGTGGTTAGCAATGTATCTGGATAAATTTGTTATAGAGTCGATAAGCCTGTTGCAGGCTCTTAGTGAGGCTTGTTTGTAGCCGAGCAAATCGATGGTTATATCCATGAAGGTATATCCATCCATTGTATTGATTCCTTTATACAGAAGGTAGTCAGCCGGCTTTATCGGATTTAGCTCTAGGCGCTTGTCGTAGAAGCGCTCGAGGTATTTTCTCCCTTCAAATCTTGGGCCATATACGCCTTGGAGGGAATGTGCAAGCTGTGTGATGTCGGTCGAATAAACCACAACAATGCTTTCTTGTTGAAACAGGGTTTTGGTCTGCTCGAGCACCTTTATAGCGAATTCGGGCCGGCAGCGGTCAAGCTCGTCGATAAAGATGATGGCTCGTTTGGCTACCTTGGGCAGATGGCTCTTTATGAGCTCGCCAATTTTGCTCCTAAGCTCTTTTTCCGCTTTGTACTGTTCGAGAAAATCGGTGCCGCTGATATTTTCAATGATGCCATTAATGTCAACGCCGTATCCAATAATGGAGGCGGCGGTTTCTATGACGCTAATGACTCCTTTGCCGAAATCCTTTCCTCCCTTGACGCTCTGTTCGTCTACGGCGTTAGCGATAGAGGCCAATATAGGCAAGACCGGATTGTCGAAATGGTCGTCTTCCCATGCGTTGAAATAAATGGGGAGGCATGGTGTCGCGGGGAGTTCTGTTGCGGTTTCTCCTAGTGTCGCGTTAAGTGTCTCGAAATCGTGGTTGAGAGTCGGATTTGCCATTTGCAGGACTCTAGCTACTTGTTTTAAAAGAATGTCTTGCCAGATCCCCAAGGCGCGTCAATAACAAAGGTATACGGAGGCTCAACCGTAATGAGCATCTTTAGAAAGTCCTCAATTTCTCTCTTGCGGTGAAGCGGATCCTGGCTGAGGGCGTTGTCAATCGCTTTCGGCGTGGGCTCCTCATCGACTCGTTTCATGGTGGCCGCCTTCTTTCTGTGGGCGGGGTTTCGTTTCGGTCTTATTCGTTCTGTAAATAGGATCGAAGGGTTTCTTCTTGTCTAACTTACATCCGTAGGTTTTACCCTTTAAGTGTTTAACAATGCCTAGACCTGCTATTTTCCATACGCAGTGAAGTGGTATGGTGCTTGAGCTTATGCTGATTTCTATTTGTGTTGGGAGATTGATGGTTAACAAGTCCCGAGAGGACAGGGACGGTGGGTTTGAAACCTCCGATGTCCTGATCACGGTTTTAACCTCTGCGGCCCTTCCGGTCGCCTCGCGCATCCTTGCGCTTGCCTTTGGGGATAATTCCTTGTGGTCTGTCGACCGATTGTTCATTATCTATTTTGCATCATTTTCAGGATGGATATTGAGAAGTTATCTCCAGCTTGTCGTGGAGAGAAACGGAATGAGGGATAAAGGCTATACGTTTATGGATTCAGATGCGTCGGGGAATGCCATTTGGACGTTTCCCGTTGCTCTTTCTCTATTTTGTTGGAATCTAATACCAGGCTTAATCTCACTTCTTGCTATCTATTGTGTCGCAGTTTTTCTGCTTTGGAAGTATCGGAATGTCTTTCGCATTGACGTGGGAAGAATGGTATTTATCGGGTTGTGTACGCTTCTTACCGTGCTTGTCGCGGAAGCGTTCTGTGCGGTCTATTTGTCTGATTCGGTATCTGAAATATATCAATTTGTTATTTATACGTTTGCGTTGGTTTTTATTATTTCGTTTAATTTTGCGCTCGATCGCTTTCGAATAAAACGCTTCGGTCGCAGGAAATAGGACCCATGGTCTTATAAGGGTATGAGGACAACATGGACACTTCTACAAAAAATCAAACGCTCGTATATCGCTTTGTCGATGTAGATCCCGAAGAAGGCCTGGACGCCAAGGACCTTTCTAAGTTCCTAAGCCAATTTGACGGACTGATAAAAGAGGTCGCAAAAGAGTCGGGCACCTTAGAAAATACGACTATAAAAGTGCGCCCATTTAAAGAAGGCTCTTTTATTACAGAATTCGTGATCCATTGTGTGCCCGGATTGATTGACGCGTTAAACAGTGACGCTATATCTGCAATTAATAATGCCGGCGGTCTTGTGGAGGTTCTATTTGCTATAGCGCACATAATTAAAAAAGTTAAAGGACATATCTCTAAATATAAGCCAACTGACAATGGAGCTTTCGTATATGGAGAGGGTTCGGACGCAGTCCTTGTTCCTGTTGAGATCCACGCGCTAGTCCAGTCCCCAGAAATCGCTGAGAAATTTTCTAAGGTCATCACTGGTCCGATGGAAACTTTCAAGAGGCCTTCGAGGGAGATTGAGATTAAGATTGCCGGTAGTAAGGCTTCAGAGGATGCTATTTCTTTTTCTTCAAGCGAGGCGACTTATTTTGACAGTTATAAAGAAGAAGCTTTAAAAGCAACGCAAGAAGAGACGGTTGAGTATTCGTCCCACAATATCTGGGTTCGACCGTTATTTGGTTCCTACGGTGGAGATGTTTCCGGATATACATTTGAGTCGGGCTACGAGGACGAGCAACGAACATACAATAAGGTTCAAATAGACGACCGTGATTTTCTCGAACGCGTGCGAGATGGTGAGTATCGCCTAAATAGTGGCGACCTAATGCGTGTCGATATGACCATTAAAGAGGTCATTAATTTGAGGACGCAAAAAGTCCGAACCGCCGCATGCCATATAACTAAAGTTAGAGATTACCGTCCGATGAAAAGATGTGAACAGCTGACCTTTGCTGATTTTGTTGATGGGGAGAATAATGACTGACGTGCCGAATCAGGCCAATCGATTTGCCCGGACATTGAATGTAGTTCTGCATGCTCCGCAATAGCGACGAAAACAGGTTACTATGTCGGTAGTGATACAGTCATCGTTGACTCTAAGTGAGGCGATGACAAAGGAGGGTCGTTGTTCGGTTGTTGCCGGCAACGGCTCTTTGATTTTAGGAGTTACTTTGGTGATAGAAATTTAGACTTTCGCTCAACTTATCGAACTCCTAGAGAGTCATGGCGTTCTAACTGATGCCACTGCGCTAGATTGCCTGAGGCGCGAAATGAATATTTGCTCGTCGGAGCACTGCTGAATATTGGGTCACCTGTGCGGTTCGAATTTTCAATTATCGAGCAGCTTTTGTCTCCGATGAAGTCTTGCAATTCTAGCAAAAAACAAACATATGTTCTATACTTATCGAAGTAGACTTGTTTGGAGGCGTTAGATGGAAGTCCGAAGAGATGACATTGTAGACAGCGTTGTACGTCTGATAAACGGGGTGGGGCGTAGCCCATATTTATTCGTTGGCTCGGGCTTTTCCCGTAGATACATGGGTACCGACGATTGGGTTGGCTTGTTAAGGCACCTCTGTTCACGTCTTTCCGATGATCCCTTTCGGCTTGACTCGTACCTGGCACGTTGTCCAGATGAGTCTGACAATAGCGCATTGCCCTCTGCCGCGACGATGCTTGATAAGGATATGCGCATAGCTGTTCTTGAGGACCCTCGCTTCGCTTCTTTTAGAAACGATCATGCAGAGGATATTCGTCAGCGCAAATCTGTTTTAAAGATTATGGCGGCCGAGAGGTTATCCTCGCTCAAACCTGACTATATGACGCATGAGCTTGATATCTTGAGAGAGGTTGGCAGACGGCGTATCTCTGGAGTTATTACAACCAACTATGACTGTCTCCTGGAGTCGCTATTTCCCGAGTTTAAAGTTTTTGTTGGCCAGGACGATCTCGTCTTTCACAGAACTTTTGAAATGGGTGAAATCTATAAAATCCATGGTTCTATGGATAATCCTGAATCTATGGTTCTTGAGGAGGCAGATTACACAAAACTCGCCGAAACACAGGATTACTTGGCGGCCAAGCTGCTAACTATTTTCATGGAATACCCAATTATATTTATTGGCTATTCCCTAAACGATCCCGATATTCAATCTATCCTCATGTCGATTTCGCGTTGCCTCGGTTCAAATAATCTTGCATTGCTCAGAAAGCGTTTTATTTTCCTAACTAGGGGTGAAAACGCAACCTCGACACATTCGATTACTTTTCCGGGTATTGGCGAGATAAGCATGACTGAGATTAGGACGAATGATTTTGGCGCAGTGTATGAAGCAATTGGACATTCCAAATGCTCCTTCTCGCCCAGGATCATTCGTGAGCTGCGCAGGAGTATCTACGCCTTGGCAGATAAGGGCGAGCCAAATGATTCACTGGTAGTTGAAGCGAGTTTTAGCGACCTTGAAAGACTTCCGGAGGGACAACATCTTGTTCTGGGTATCGGTGTTGCGAATGCTTCTTTAGGGCACGGGCATATGGTCAAAGCCGAACTTTTATATCGTGATGTTGTGTTTGATGACGAACATGTTGCTCCTAAGCTTGCCGTCGAGGAATATCTTCCTTCGCTGCTTGCTTCTAACTCGGGTGGTTTGCCCATGTATAAGTATTTAAGCGCGTATTCAGGGGAAGTTCTTAATCCAAGGATGCTAAAGGAAATAGATGAGAAGAAGGATTTAGATGCTTTTCTAAACAACAGCCTACGAAAGGCAAAAGGTTGCTATCATCTTTCGGGAATTAGACACTCGGTTCAGTCTGTTATAGCCAACGAAGGCTTTGAGGAAGCATTTAAAAAGCTTGTGCTACTCGAAGAAGACGAGATCGATCTAAATAAGTTGCTTGAATATCTGAGGGCGCTCATCACGGACGATCGCAAGATAATCCACGGTAATAGCGAGCTAAAACGGCTTATTAGAATGTATGATTTCCTTAAGTACAAGAAGGCCTTCGACATATCGGCTACTAGTGAGTAGTCCCACCTAGCGTCTATGAAGAAGGCCATCTTTGTAAACTATGGCATCTGAGCGTATAGTGCGAACACCACGTGCAAATGCATACTTAATATAACGCTTTCTGCTTGAAATCACAATGGTGTCAGTTTCGACCTGCCAATCAAGGGAAGATGGCGTAGAGAATCTTCCTGCAATACAAAAGCTCTTTGGGAGCTTTAAGGGTGACGCTTTCAAACTGAGAGTGTTGCCCTTTTTTCATGTATGCAATGTGTGGTGTACTAGCCAAGCACCATCCCGGCAATGGAATGATCGAGCATGGGCGGCTTCTACTGATTGACGTGATCGTGGTCAAACAAGTGATATCGATTAGAATTAAATCAATTGCGCTGGAAGCCTTCGGGCGACACCTGAAGAGGGCTGATGCGTCGGCCCGCTTTTTTGTTTGGATGTAAGATTCGGCCTGGCATAACAAGGATCTCATTTGGGGAGAAACAAATATCCGGCGGTTTTCCGCTTCGGGACGCACGGTTTAAGCGTGCTTTTCGGAAGTGCGGGGAAAAATCGGAAACCTCCGAGCATAAACAGAATTTCGGCAACAAAACCGCAGGTCGCGGAAGGCTGAAACGGGGGCCTGTTCGACCTATCTCAGGTTTTCACCGCACTTCCGGAATTGCTCGACGGAAGTATGCGGCAAATTTCGGAACCCTCGAGCACATCGTCCTTTTCATGAAAAGAACCCGCAGGTAGAAGCGTTGCCACTATCCAGTGTGGTTTACGTGTCTAGAATTTGCCGCACACTTCCGGATTTTGCATAAGCTCGACTGGTTTGTTTATCGATTGGGGCAGAGGAATCTTGTCTGGACCTCGTTATATGTATTTAAATGGATGAACTTAACCTATAAGTTAAGTTCATCTAGAAATGGGAGGTGCCCTTTGGCAGAAGGATATGATCTTGTCGAATATAGAGACCTCAAGGGTCGACCGTTTTGGGAATTGACGGCTTCTCCCGACAACTCTCAATTCCAGAAAATGTTGTCAGACCCTAAGCGGAAAATAACCGCTCAACTATGATCGGCCGTAATAGCTCGTCAGCTTCTGGAGCCTGAGCGCTGACATTTAGGCTTGGCTTTGAAACGGAGAATACAATGAATAAAGTAGATCTATCTGATTTTTATGCCGAAACAGTAAGTAGCGAAACACGCGCTTACGAACATGCACTAGATATTGAGTTTATTGTTCATCGCGAAATGAAACATTTGGGATTGAGCAAAAGTGAACTGGCAAATCGTATGGGCATAAGCCTTCAGTCGCTTTCTAAGCTCTTGAATTCTCAACCCAATATGACTCTAAAGACGATTGCAAAGTTCGAACTTGCTCTGGGCATTAAGATCGTTCCGCAGGTTATCGTCAGCTATTCCAAAGAGCTGCCGTTTCCTTCGTCTAATGATTCAGCGCGAGAGCAATGTACATTGCCTGCCATTCCCCCTGCGGAGCTGTCAGCAGATTGCGATGCGCCTTTTCAGAGCGAATAGCAGTCTCTCAATGAGCCTGGGTCGGACGAGTTGCCAACCCCACATCCCCTAAAAAAGTTCTTAAAACAGCCTTAAAGGCGTTCCAACTCGCGTTGACAGCGTAAAATACGCATGTTTGACTATGACTAAAGTGGATTTTAGGGGAGGGGTGCGCCATGGAGGTGCTGGTTGTTGGCAACACCGCATATGTTGACGATGACTTTTGTGCCAAGGCGTTCCCCGGGGGCCACGTTAAGGTCGTCGCTGCCGCGGAAGCGGGCCGCGATGAGTCGTCGCCTCATGCCTCGTGGAAAGAGCTGCTTCAGCACTTGGAGCAGGCCTACGAGTTCGACCGCGTGGTCTACCTGTCTAATTACCTAACCCCGCATACCGATACTGTGGGCGATATCGAGCTGCTGCGCTCGGTCTTTCGTACGTGCGCGGGTCGCCGGATCCAGCTGTTGTATATAGCAGGTCCCGCGGGTGCCGAGGGTGCCGCTGATGCCGCGGGGCGAACGGGCAAGGGCATTATCGCGCACGCAGCCAACGACCTGTGCCGCTACTACGCTGCTCGCGAGGGCGTTCAGACCAAGATCCTGCGCGTGCCGTTCCTGTATACCGCGTCTGCCGCGCTGGAAGACCCGTTTTTGGTGCCGTTGTTCGACGCGTGCTCAACCGGATCGGCCGCTCTGCAGGGCGCGCAGGATGCGGCGTTTCCCCTGCTGTGTGCCGAGGAGCTTTCGGTGCTGGTACGCCGTATCTTCGACAGCTGGGATGGCAACTTTGAGACGCTCGACGTAGCCGATACCTTCCATCACACGGCGGGTGAGGTGGGCGAAGCCCTTCAGGCGCTGTTCCCAGGGCTCTCAGTTGCCTATGGCGATTCTGCCGGCTACGCCCTGCCCGCCAGTGACGTCGCTCGCGTGCGCTATGGCTGGTTTCAGCGCTACGACTTACTGCGCGACCTCTCGACCATTCAGGCTCGCTGGGATGCTGGTCGCGCAAAGAAGGTCAACCCCTTGCGCGCCGCCATCGACCGCATTCAAATGCGCACGCTGCCTGTTAAATGCCTGGAGACGGCAGCCGCCTGGGTGCTCTTTGAAGTGCTGGAGCGCTTGTTCTCCCAATCGGCCCAGCTCAACGTGCTCGATTATCGCCTGCTCTACGTGGTGCTGATCGGCACGCTGTATGGCTTGGACTTTGGCCTTGTTGCGGCGCTGCTGGCGTCGGTGGGTTTGGCCGCGAGTTACTTTACTCAGTCCGGTTATACCTTCCAGGGCCTGTTCTACAAGCCGTCCAACTGGCTGCCGTTTATCGCGTACTTTGTTGTGGGTGCCGTGTGCGGCTATGTGCAGCTGCGCAACAGCGAAGCCATTAGGGCGGAGCGCGATCAAAACGAGCTCGTGCGCAACCGCAATACGTTCCTTACGCAGCTCTACCACGACGCGAACGAGGACAAGCGCGCGTACAGGCGCCAGATCGTGGGTCGCCATGACAGCTTTGGCAAGATCTTTGCCGTGACGCAGGAGCTTGACGTGTTCAACCCACGCGATATCTATCGCAAGTGCTGCGAGCTTCTGGGTGAGATCCTCGAGAACGATTCGGTGGCGATCTACCATGTTTCGGGCGGGGCATTTGCACGTCTGGTGGCGGCAAGTCCCGCGATTGCCGAAGATGCCGCACGTTCGCTCACGCTTGAGCAGCTTGCACCTCTTTTGGGCGATGGGGGTCGTTCGAATCTGTGGGTGAACCGCGAGCTGACGCCGGGGCTTCCCATGTTTGGATACACGATCGAGCGCGATGGGGCACCCGCCGTGTTGATCTTTGTGCGTAGTGCGGCCGAAAACCAAATGACGCTCTATTACCAAAACCTGTTCCGCATCTTGTGCGGCCTGGTCGAAAGCGCGCTGGGCCGTGCCTTTGACTATGAGGCGGTGGCACAGGATAAACGCTGCGTTGACGGCACTTGCGTGCTCAAGCAGGCTGCCTTTGGCCAAGAGCTCGCGGCCGAGCAGGCGCTGGCAGATGGCAAGATGGGCAGCTTTTTGCTCCTGCGCGTGGTACCGGGCATGGAGCCTGTCGGCGAGCTGGTGGGCGCAATTGGGTCGGCAATCCGCGAGAGCGATGCGGCGGGCCTGGTCGATGGTGACATGCTCTACCTGCTTATGCGCCAGGCAAAGGCGTGCGATCTGCCCATTATCCGCGAGCGCCTGAGCGCAAAGCAGATTGCGGTGGAGCCCGTTGACGGCGAGGACATCGTGGCGCTGCTGCAGCACATCTCTTACACCGGTGACGGTGAGGGGGTGCCGCTTGATCTTGCTTGTCGTTGCTGCCGTCTTGCTGCTGATTCATGCGCTGGTTTGCCTGATGCTGTGGACGCTCATGAAGTTGGGCCTGCTGCCGGTGCGCGGGCACATGCTGGCTGTAATAGTGCTGGTGCCGCTGTGGGGCCCGTTGCTGGTGGTTCTGCTATCGGTCCGCAGCGCGGTGTTTGGCGAGGGGCTGAAAGAGTCTGCGCTGGAGTCGCTGCGCTTCAACGACGACCTGCATCGCAGCATCCTAGTGCACGAACGTGATGCCGATGCAGGCGTAGTGCCGCTCGAGGAGGCGCTCATCGTCAACGACCCGGCAGAACGGCGCCGCCTAATGCTCTCCATGCTCACCGAGGAGCCCGACGCGTACCTGGCGCAGCTGCAGGCGGCTAAGCTTAACGACGACGTTGAGGTGGCTCACTATGCCGCGACGGCGGTGGCGCAGATCTCCAAGGAGTCCGACCTTAAACTGCAGCAGCTGGAGCGTGCCTTTAAGACGGACCCGAGCGCGCAAAACCTCAACGAATACTGCGATTTTCTTGGTGAATACTTGGGCTCGGGCCTGGCCGAGGGGCGCGTGGCTCAGATTCAGCGCCAACAGTACGCGCGCCTGCTTGCGCGTCGCTGCGAGCGCGAGGATGCCCTTGAGCTTCGCATTCGATACGCGACGGCGCTGGCCGATGTCGGACAGATCGACGAGGCGCAGGCCGTGATCGACCAGTTGGTGCTCGATGTGCCCGAGGAGCAGGAGGTTTGGATGCTTTGCCTGCGCCTGGCGGTGATGCGCTGCGACGGTGACGAGGTCCACCGCGTGATCGATGCGATTGACAAACAGCATGTATACTTGAGCGCCGCCAACCGCGAGGAACTGGCGTTTTGGCGCAACGGAGAGGAGGCCCGATGAGCGTGATACAGCATATCCGCGACCGTGCGGGCCATTTTCGCTGGATGGGGCTGCTTGTGGTGTGGGCGGTCTTTATTGCCATGGCCGCCGTGCTGCTGGTGGAGCGCGCCGGCGTGCAGTACAGTGCGGGCCAGCATAAGCTGGGGATGCTTGCCGCCAACGATGCGGTGCCGGCTTCCTCGGCAATATTTGGCCAAAAGCCCACGTGCCTGGTCATTACCGATTCCGATCAAGCTGGCGTCGAGGACGTAAAGGAGCAGTTCGACCAGATTCTGCTCGACATGAAGATCGCGCACCGCGACGTGGACCTTGCGCTGGACGGCGCGGATGCCATTCCCTCGCTGACCTCCTACGATCGCGTGATTTTGCTCATGCCGTCGCTCGATGGGCTCGGTACGCACCTGAGCGACATTATGAGTTGGGTGAGTGCCGGCGGTTCGCTTATGCTCGCCATGCCTCCGGATAACTCGGGCTATCTGCAAGTGATTGCTCCCAAGCTTGGCATTGAATCTGCCGGATATGACTATGTAAAAGCCGAAAGCATTGTGCCGAGCGAGGACTTTATGCTGGGCGGGGGAGAGCGCTACGAGCTCTCGGACCCCTTTGATTCGTCGCTTTCGGTTTCGCTGCGCGAGACGGCTCGTGTGTGGGCTAAGACCGGCGATGCGGGCGCCCCGCTCATTTGGTCGAATGACTGCGGTAGCGGTCGCACCGTGGTGTGCAATATCGGTATCTATGACAAGGTCATGCGCGGTTTTTACGCCGCGGCGATCAGCCTTCTGGGCGATGCCACGGCCTATCCGGTCATCAACAGCGCCGTCTTCTATCTGGACGACTTTCCCAGCCCCGTGCCCTCGGGCGACGGCACCTACATCAAGCGCGACTACGGGCTTTCTATCGCCGACTTTTATGCCAAGGTCTGGTGGCCCGATCTGCAAAAGCTCGCGCAAAAATATGGCGTTCGCTTTACCGGCGTGATGATCGAAAACTACGAGGACGCGGTCAACCAGACCGAGCCCGCGCGCCAGGCCGATACCACGCAGTTCCGCTACTTTGGCGGCATGCTGCTGCAGATGGGCGGAGAGCTGGGTTTCCACGGCTACAACCATCAGCCGCTGGCGCTCTGGGATACCGACTATGGCACACTGTACGACTACAAGACGTGGAAGAACAAGGAGACGCTCGTCGCATCGCTCAACGAGCTTATAGCCTTCCAGGACGAGGTACTGCCCAACGCGCACGGCTCGGTCTATGTGCCACCGTCGAATATCCTTTCGGCCCGTGCGCGCAAGCTTATTGGCACCGACGTTCCGCGCATTAAGACCATCGCCAGTACGTATTTTGAGGATGGCACCGACTTGCCCTATGTGCAGGAGTTTGGCGTGGCGAGCGATGGCATTGTGGAGCAGCCACGTATTGTCTCGGGCGGCATGGTCAACGATTCCTATATGCGTCTGGCAGCCGTGTCCGAGCTCAACATGCACTACGTGAGTACGCACTTTATGCATCCGGACGACCTACTGGATCCCGGTCGCGGAGCCAAGGAGGGCTGGGAGGTCTACAAGGGCGGTCTGACCAACTACCTGGAGTGGCTTACCAAGTCTGCGCCCGACCTGCGGCGCCAGACCGGTTCGGAATGCTCGGGCGCCATCCAGCGCTTTTCGTCCGTGACGGTGAGCGTGGATACAGACGCGAATGCCTGGACGCTCAGCCTGGGCAATTTCCACGACGAGGCTTGGCTCATGTTCCGCGCCAACAACGGCGAGCCGGGTGCAGTCACGGGTGGCGAGATTACGCATCTGACGGGCGATCTGTACCTGGTTAAAGCCACGGACAAGACGGTGACCATTGCACGCAAGGAGGGTGGCGACAAATGAGAATCTGTTTGGTACTCGAGGGTTGCTACCCCTATGTGCACGGCGGCGTATCTACCTGGATGCATGGCTACATACAGGCCATGCCCGAGCACGAGTTTGTGCTGTGGGTGATTGGCGCGCATGCTGCCGACCGCGGCAAGTTTGTCTACGAGCTGCCCGGCAACGTGGTCGAGGTGCACGAGGTATTTCTGGATGACGCCCTGCGGCTTTCGGGCGAGCAAGAAGAGGCCGACTTTAACGACCGCGAGCGCGAGGCGCTGCGCCGCCTGGTGTCGCTTTCTAATCCGGACTGGGACGTGCTATTTGATATCTTCCAGCGCCGTCGCGTGCATCCGCTATCGTTTTTGCAGAGCCGCACGTTTATGGATATCTTTCGCGACGTGTGCCTGGCCGAGTACCCATACACGCCCTTTGCCGATGCATTCCACACCATGCGCTCCATGCTGCTGCCCGTGCTCTACCTTCTGGGCAGCGAGGTGCCGGTGGCCGATGTGTACCACGCCATCTCGACCGGCTACGGCGGCCTGCTCGCCTGTCTGGGCTCAAGCGTTCACCAGGCTCCGGTGCTGCTGACCGAGCACGGCATTTATACCCGCGAGCGCGAGGAAGAGATCATTCGTGCCGACTGGGTCGTGCCGTCGTTTAAGGACCGCTGGATCCGCTTTTTCTACCTGCTTTCGGAGGAGATCTACCGTCGCGCCTTCCGCGTGACGAGCCTGTTTCACAACGCCCGTAAGACGCAGATCGACATGGGCTGCGATGCGGACAAGTGCCTGGTCATCCCCAACGGCATCCAGTTCGATCGCTTTAAGGACATTCCCTTAAAGCCCGATGACGGCTGGGTGGATATTGGCGCGGTGGTGCGCCTGGCGCCCATCAAGGACGTCAAGACCATGATCTATGCCTTCTTTGAACTGCACGAGCGCCTGCCTAAGGTGCGCCTGCACATTATGGGCGGCGTGGACGACGAGGAGTACGGTGCCGAGTGTCACGCGCTGGTCGATACCCTGGGCGTGCGCGATCTGATCTTTACCGGGCGCGTCAACGTGGTCGAGTACATGGAAAAGCTCGACTTTACCATTTTGACGAGCATCTCCGAGGGCCAGCCGCTCAGCGTGCTGGAGTCGCTTGCAGCGCGCCGTCCCTGCGTGACGACCGAGGTGGGCTGCTGCCGCGAGCTGCTCGAAGGCGCCCCGGGCGACGACTTTGGCGTGGCGGGTTTTGTGACGCCGCCCATGTATCGCAAGGGCTTGGCCGATTCCATGGAGCGCATGTGCACAAGCCGCGCCCGTCGCATTGAGATGGGGGAGCGTGGCCAGCGTCGCGTTGCCACGTACTTTTTGCACGAGCAGATGCTCGCCAACTATCGCGCGCTGTACGACGTGACGGCGCGTGCGTTTGACCTGCCCAGAGAGGGGGAGTAGCCGGTGGCTGGAATCGGTTTTGAGCTCAAACGCCTATTTAGGCGCAAGGGTCTGTTTGCCACGATGCGCGCCTATGGCTACGCTGGCATTGTGTGCACGGGCCCCATGCTGCTGGGCGTGCTACTCCAGGTGGGTATCTTGGTGCTGTGCGGTCTGTGGGGCGTGGGGCGCGCCAACCAGGATCTGCTGGTGTGCATGGTGACCTATACACTGCTGGCCTCGCTTACGCTCACAAGCTTTTTCTCCATGCCGGTCACGCGCTTTTTGGCCGACATGCTCTTTGCCGAGCGCGAGGATGAGATCCTGCCTTCGTTTTGGGGATCTAATGCCATCATGCTCGTTGCGGGCACGGTGCTCTACGGCGTCTTTTTGCTGTTCTCGGGGGCCACGCTGCTGCAGGGGCTGCTGTGCCTGTGGCTCTTCAACATCATGATCGTCAACTGGAACGGCATGAGCTATCTCACGGCCATCAAAGATTATCGTGGCATTCTGTGCAGCTTTGCGGCCGCCATTGGCGTGGCGTGCCTGTGCGCCCTGGCAGCGCTGACGTTGGGACTGCCGCCGGTCGAGGGCCTGTTGGCGTCAATCGCCCTAGGCTACGGCGTCATGCTTGCCTGGGATGTGGTACTGCTGTACCGGTATTTTCCACAGAGTGATCGGAGTCCCTGGCGTTTTTTGCGCTGGCTCGACCAATTTATGCCGCTTGCGCTTACGGGGCTGTTTACCAACTTGGGGCTTTTCGTACACCTGGTTATTATCTGGGCGGGCCCTATTGGCGTGCAGATCAAAGGCCTGTTTTACGGGGCTCCTTACCATGACGTTCCGGCGCTCATTGCGTTTTTGACCACACTCGTCACGACCGTCAACTTTGTGGTGTCGGTCGAGATCAATTTCTATCCGCGCTACCGTGACTACTACAGCCTGTTCAACGACGGCGGCGTGGTGGGCGATATTGTGGTGGCCGAGGAGGAGATGCTCTCCACGCTCAACAGCGAACTGCGCTTTTGCGCGCTCAAGCAGCTGTTTGTGACCGCGGCGGTCATCTCGCTCGAGACTACAGTGCTCTCGGCCCTGCCGCTGGGCTTTAACAATCTTATGCACGGGTATTTTCGCACGTTATGCGTAGGCTACGGCCTGTATGCCGTGGGCAACACGATCCTGCTTATCTTGCTGTACTTTACCGACTACAAGGGAGCCGTTCTGGCCTCGGGCCTGTTTGCCGGTGTGGCAGGGTTGGCGACCGCCGTGTCGTTGCTTTTGCCGCAGCAGTTTTACGGCTTTGGCTTTTTGTTGGGTGCGGTGGTGTTTTTTATCGTGGCCCTGCTGCGGCTCGATACCTATACCGCCAACTTGCCGTATCGTATCCTGAGCCAGCAGCCCATTGTGGCGACCGACAAAACGGGTCGCTTTACACAGCTGGGCCGCTTGCTCGACCGTGCCGAGCAGCGCTATGAGGAGTGCCGCCGCAAGGGCGTGCCGCACGGCGCGTTTCAGCGCGCAGTAGTTCGCGTGTATCGCAACCATTGGGGAGGTTCTGATGATCGATAAGTTGATGTCTCGCCGCTGCCTGATCGAGGCGGCTGCCGGCGCGCTGCTGCTTTCGGGCTGCTCATCTCAGGACGAATCCTCGACCAAAAAGGTCAAAAAGCAGGACAAGATTAAAAAGGCCGAGTCCTCGGACGCTACCAAGCACCTACGCGATAAAGACGAGCTGTACGAGGTCTACGACGACTCGGGCATTGTGACCATGTACCTGACGGTCTCGCGCGGCAACAGCTCCGAGAACACCGACCACAGCTGGGCCGAGATCAATACGTACTCGGTGTATGACTATGCCGACATGGGCGTGACGCGCTATCAGGTAATGGGCCTTTTGCAGGCGGGCGACGAAGACGGCCCGGCGGCCGGCGAGGTTGGCTATGGCGAGGAAGCGCCCAATGCTACCGTGCAGGTGCGCGGTCAGACATCGAGCATGAACTCGCAAAAGAATTACAAGGTGGAGCTCAAAAAGGGCAAGGGTACCTGGCGCCAGCAGCGCGCGATTGCGCTCAACAAGCACATGGGCGAGGGTATGCGTTTTCGCAACAAGATGGCCTACGACCTTATCCGCGGAATCCCCCAGATGATGGGCCTGCGCACGCAGTTTGTGCATCTTTGGGTGTGCGATCAGACCGAAAAGTCCAACGATACCTTTGAGGACTACGGCCTGTTTACGCAGGTGGAGCAGCTCAACAAGACGGCGCTCAAGGCACATGGCCTGGATAAGAGCGGGCACCTGTACAAGGTGAACAGCTTCGATTTCCGCCGCTACGAGGACACCATTAAACTTGCCGACGACCCAGACTACAACCAGGCAAACTTTGAGGGCATGCTCGAGATCAAGGGAGACTCGGACCACACCAAGCTTATCGAGATGCTCGAGGCGCTCAACGACGATACGCAAAAGATCGACGATGTGCTCGACACCTACTTTGATACCGAGAACCTGGTCTATTGGCTGGCGTTTCAGCTCCTGACGGGCAACTGCGATACGCAGAACCGTAACTGCTATCTGTATAGCCCGCTCAACTCCAATACGTGGTACATCCTCGATTGGGACAACGACGGCATGCTGCGCAAGCTGGAGCTGTCTCTGACCGGCTTTTCGGACTATGCGAGCTGGGAGCGCGGCGTAAGCAACTACTGGGGCAACGTGCTATTCAATCGTGCAATGCGTAGCAAATCGTTCCGCAGCGAGCTCGACCGCGCCGTAAAGGACCTGCGCTCGTATATGACCGAGGCACGTCTTGCCAAGATGATCAAACATTATCGCGAGGTTACCGAATCCCTGGTTTTTGCCTCGCCCGATATCGACAATCTGCCTGTCACCAAGGACCAATACGAGCAGATCGCCGCGGCGATTCCCTCCGAGATCGAGGAGAACTATAAGAGCTACTGCGAGAGCTATAAAAAGCCCATGCCGTTCTACATTGGCGTGCCGCAGATCGATAACGGTAAGCTGCGCATTAACTGGGATGCGTCCTACGACTTTAAGGCGCGTGACATTCGCTATACCGTGGAGCTGGCGCGCGACTATGCCATAAGCGACGTGCTTTTTAAGGCCGAGGACGTGCTGCTGCCCGAAGTGACCTGCGATGCGCCCGATGCCGGCCAGTATTTTGTGCGCGTGCGCGCCACCAACTCAGACGGCTATACGCAAGATGCGTTTGACTACTATGTGACCGACGACGGCAAGCACTACGGCATGAAGTGTTTTTACGTGCAAGACGGCGGTAAGGTCGTGGAGGACACGTATGAGGAAGGCTAGCGCGCTGCTTGAGCGCTTGGCGGCTCCGCCTGTGCGTGCCACGCAGGAGCGTTACCGCCACGAGCTCAAATATCTCATTAACGAGGGTGAGCACGCCGCGCTGGCCTGCCGCATGGCGCCGGTTTTCAAGCTAGACAAGCATGCGCAGGCGGGCGGCTATACCATTCGCAGCCTGTACTTTGACGACTACTGCAACTCGGCCTACGAAGAAAAAGACGCCGGCATTCTTATGCGCAAAAAGTATCGCGTGCGCATCTATAACGGCAGCGACAAGGTGATTAAGCTCGAGCGTAAAAAGAAGTACGGTAGCTGGATCTACAAGGAGGACGCGCCGCTCACGCGCGGCGAGTTTGAACAGATTCTGGCCGGAGACTACGACTTTTTGCTGAGGAGCCCCTATCCCCTCTGTCGCGAGTTCTACATCGAGTGCATCTGCAACATGATGCGCCCGCGGACCATCGTGGACTACGAGCGCGAGCCGTGGGTGATGGACGAGGGCACCGTGCGCATTACCTTTGATAGCAACGTGCGTGCCGCGGTGGGAAGCTTCGACATCTTTGACGCGACGCTGCCCGCGCTGCCGGTCCTGGAGCCCGGCAAGCTGGTGATGGAGGTCAAGTTTACGGAGTTTTGCCCGCAGCTGGTGCGCGATATGGTGCTGCCGGGCGCGGCCGAGCTCACGGCGGTCTCCAAGTACTGCCTGTGTTACGAAAAGACCGCCTACCTGCGCGGATTTAATTACTGGGAATCGGATTTTGAGAACCGAGGGGATATTTAGACCATGAGCACCAGGGACTTTTTTAAGAACTCCGTCTTGGAGGCGTTTGGCCAGGTCGACCCTGCCAAGATCGGCCTGTCGCTGCTCG
>ENA-OQDC01000321-OQDC01000321.1-human-gut-metagenome-genome-assembly--contig:-NODE-321-length-36543-cov-4.096304_pt1 | contig 36543 bp, 30 predicted proteins | sample MGYA00242770_ERZ504601 | MGnify/ENA primary metagenome ERZ504601 (study PRJEB26092, sample SAMD00036305) | human gut metagenome | host: Homo sapiens | study: EMG produced TPA metagenomics assembly of...
ACTGCGGCTCCACGCCTTCCTTGCCATCGAACACGGCGACAGCACCATCGAGCACACGCAGGGAGCGCTCCACCTCGGCCGTGAAGTCCACGTGGCCAGGGGTATCGATGATGTTGATCTGGAACTTGTCCTTGGTGTCGTGGGACTGACGGCTCCAGAAGCAGGTGGTAGCAGCGGACTGGATGGTGATACCACGTTCCTGCTCCTGCGCCATGAAGTCCATGGTGGAGGCGCCGTCGTGGGCTCTCGCCGATCTTGTAGTTCTTACCGGTGTAGAACAGAATACGCTCGGTGGTAGTGGTCTTACCGGCATCGATGTGGGCCATGATGCCGATATTGCGGACGTCGTGGAGGTCCGAAATCTCTTCAGCCATCTTTTTGCCTTAGTTTTCACTCAGGGCGAGTGATTACCAGCGGTAATGAGCGAAGGCCTTGTTAGCCTCTGCCATCTTATGAGTATCCTCGCGGCGCTTGACAGAAGCACCGAGGCCGTTGGAGGCATCCAGGATCTCATTGGCGAGACGCTCAGCCATGGTCTTCTCGCGACGGGCGCGGGAGAAGTCGGTCAGCCAGCGCAGCGACAGGGTGTTGGCGCGGTTCGGCTTGACCTCGACCGGCACCTGGTAGGTGGCGCCACCGACACGGCGGGAGCGAACCTCGAGGGACGGACGGATGTTGTCCAGGGCGCGCTTGAGCACAGCCACCGGCTCCTGGTCGGACTTCTCCTTGACCATATCGAGCGCGGAGTAGACGATGTCTTCGGCGATCGACTTCTTGCCGTCAAGCAGAATCTTGTTGATGAGCTGCGCCACCACGGTGGAACCGTAGATCGGATCGGGCAGCACGACGTGCTTCTTGGAAGGTCCCTTACGTGACATATCTCTTACTTCGCCTTCTTTGCTCCATACAGGGAACGACCCTGCTTACGGTCCTTGACACCCTGGGTATCGAGCGCGCCACGCACGATGTGGTAACGCACACCCGGGAGATCCTTCACACGGCCGCCGCGCACGAGCACGATGGAGTGCTCCTGCAGATTGTGGCCTTCGCCCGGAATGTAGGCGGTGACTTCGATGCCCGAGGACAGGCGCACACGAGCGACCTTACGCAGAGCCGAGTTCGGCTTCTTCGGGGTGGTGGTGTAGACACGGGTGCACACGCCGCGACGCAGCGGGCTGCCCTTCAGGGCCAAAGTCTTGGACTTCTTCGGCTTTGCCTGACGTCCCTTACGGACGAGCTGTTCAATAGTAGGCAACTTGAATTCTCCGATTCAGTGGTTTCTCTTGCTTTTGTGTGACCGCCGCACTGCACCCACACTTTTCAGCACACTCGCTTGGTATCCGCCTGTTGGCGGCACCCGACGAATCGGAAAAGATAGCCCAGTCCACCGGCCCGATGGCCTTCGCCCCTCCCGTCGGCGCATTACTGCGTGCGATCAGCGGTTTGAAGGATATCCCAGCATGCTCGCCTGTTACATAAGGCGTGCTGTTGGCACACACGAATATCTATATTACGATTCCTCCGGACAACGACGCGCCGAGCCACAACTCACTGGTTTGGGGACCTCCTGCGCCCCCGTACTTTTCCTCTCCTCCCAACGCAATATTCCAATGCGTCGCAAAACACACACCCAACTATTCTCCCAACGCAATATTCCCGGGAATGCGTCGCAAAAAGGAACGCCACACAGCAGGTGCCCCCGCGGAGACTATGTCACACGGGGGCACCGCCAAGGAGGTTACATTATGTTTCTTTTCACCACATCCGCTTCTGTGTTATCTGTTTCCAGCACATCCTCGTGCTCTTCCATATCCGATGGGAACCTCTAGCGACCCGGCCTCTTTGCCGTATTACCTTGCCGCTTTCTGCATTACCAATTATAGCAAAACCGCCCTCGCGAAACGCCCGATACCTCAATCGGGAGTAAGCGGGAGCGGCTATGTTATGCGAGGTAGGAAAGGTGGATGACCGACTGACTGGAGTCGTGCCTTACCCGACCTTTCTCACCATTTCAGGATTTCAGGCAGCGACCTTGGCGGCCTTATCGGCGTCGAACGGGTGGGCCGCTGAAACGGTGCTCTTGGCAGAGCCCTTCTCGCCATTGTCGGAATCCCAGTGGATCTCGTGCTTGTCATCGTGGTTGCGCCACCAGCTGGACAGGATAGAGCCGGAGATGTTGTGCCACACGGAGAAGAAGGTGGACGGCACGGCAGCGAGTGGGTTGGTTGCGAAGGAGGTCAGGGCCAGGGTTGCGCCCAGAGCGGAGTCCTGCATGCCGACTTCGAAGGTGATGGCCTTCTGCTGTGCGTAGCGGAAGCCCTTCGGGTAGATCTTGTACATCAGCTTGGAGAAGCCGAAGCCCAGCGCGTAGCCGCACAGGTTGTGCAGGATGACCACCGGGATGGCCATCAGGGAGCTGGCCACGAACAGCTTCGGACCGTTGGCGGCAACGACCACGCCGATGATAAGCAGAATAGCCACCTGAGAAACGATAGGCAGGGCGACCGTAACCTTCTCGATCTTCTTGCCGAAGATCATGTGGCAGATCACACCGAGGGCGATCGGGAAGAGCACCACCTTGACGGCGTTGAGGAACAGGGACTGAGTCGGCACGGACACGTACTGAGAAGCGAGCAGCTGCATCAGCAGCGGAATCATGAACGGGGCGCACAGGGTGGAGAGGATGCCGATGGAGACATCGAGGGCCACGTCACCACGGGACAGGTAGCTCATCACGTTGGAGGAGGTGCCAGACGGGCAGCAGCCGACGAGAATCACGCCCACGGCCAGCGGGCCGGACAGGTGGAAGATCGCGCACAGGGCCACGGCGATGAGCGGCATGATGATGAAGTGAGCTACGGTGCCGACGATGACCATCAGCGGCTGGGTCAGGATGCGCTTGAAGTCGTCCAGCGTCAGAGTCAGGCCCATGCCGAACAGCACGATGCCCAGCATGTAGCCGGTGTACGCCTTGCCCCACAGGCTGCGGCCGGCACGAAGTAGTTGAAGACGGCCCAGACGATGACGATGACCGTAAACCACTTGGTCAGCCAATCCGCAAAGGCTTTAACCTTTTCCATGGTGTTTCTCTTCCCTTGTTTGGTGTAGGTAACATCGCATGAAACTAGGAGGGTCGCGGTTGACATGAAACATAATGCTCACATTGCGAACACTCACGTAATCATTTCTGCAATCCCCAGTCGTACCATCACGCCGTCGTGTGCCTTGACTTTTCATCAATCGCCGCACAAGACCCACTCGTCCACATCCCGCCATCTGAGACAGCCCGCAGCCTGGCCCCAAGAATGAAACCGACCACTTGATTCCATCGCGACACACCGATGAGCACACATCCGCAAAGTTGTGTATAGTATTCACCTGTTGCGCGAATTCAGCTTGCTGAATGCGGCACTATGGTGGCCATAGCTCAGTTGGTAGAGCATCTGATTGTGGTTCAGAAGGTCGCGCGTTCGAGCCGCGTTGGCCACCCCAGTAAAACCCTTCCGTTCGCGGAAGGGTTTTGTTTTTTTCTCCATGAATTCCCCGCTCCTGCCGGGAGCCACCGCGTTGTACACTCGGGCATATCCAATTCATCTAACACAAGGGCAAAAGGTCCGTCATGCTGTCTTTTGAGAACGATTACTCCCGCGCCGCCCATCCCGCGGTGCTTGAAGCCGTGGCTGAAGCCAACAACCATCTGTATTCGGGCTACGGGTCCGACGAACTGAGCGATCAGGCCAAGGCCAAGATCCGCGAGGCCTGCGGCCAGCCGGACGCGGATGTGTGGTTCCTCGTCGGCGGCACGCAGACCAACCAGGTCGTCATCGACACCATCACCCCGGCGTATGCAGGCGTGGTCGCGGTCGCCTCCGGCCATCCGAACGTGCACGAGGCCGGCGCCATCGAGTTCTCCGGGCACAAGGTGCTCACGATTCCCCAGCACAACGGCAAAATGGACCCGACCGAACTGGACGAGTTCTGCAAGACCTTCTATGCGGACGGCAACTACGAGCACATGGTGTTCCCGGGCTCCGTGTACGTCTCGCAAAGCACCGAATACGGCACGATCTACTCCAAGGCCGAGTTGCAGGCCATCGCCGATGTGGCGCACAAGTACGACATGCCGCTGTTCGTGGATGGCGCGCGACTCGGCTACGCGCTGACCGCCACCGGTTCCGACATGACGCTCGCGGATCTGGCGACCATCGCCGACGTGTTCTACATCGGCGGCACCAAGGTGGGTGCCCTGTTCGGCGAGGCCGTGGTGTTTACCAAGCACAACACGCCGAAGCACTTCTTGACCCTCATCAAGCAGCACGGTGCCTTGCTGGCCAAGGGCTTTGTGCTGGGCGCGCAGTTTGACGCTTTGTTCACCGACAACCTGTATTTCAAGATCGCCCGCAACGCCAATGAGGCGGCCGATCGTATTCGCGAGGCCCTGCGCGTCAAGGGCTACACGCTCACTTTCGAGGCGCCCACCAACCAGATTTTCGTCACGATGGATCAGCCGACCATTGACCGTCTGGAGCGCGAGGTCAAGCTCGGCTTTACCGAAAAGGCCGACGACACGCACACCGTGATGCGCATCTGCACCAGCTGGGCCACCACGCCTGAAGAGGTCGATCAACTTATTGAGTTGTTGTAAAACCCTTCGCTAATCTCTCCCTCCGTCATCGCTTCGCGATGCCACCTCCCTCATCAGAGGGAGGTTTTTTCGTAGCTCCCTCTGATGAGGGGGCTGGCCGCCGCAGGCGAACTGGGGGAAAGACCTCTCCGCAAACGAGAAGGCTCCTACTCCCCTATCGCCTTGCGTTCCATATCCACAAACTTGTGGACCGAGGCTTCCACGGAATAATGCGCCTTGGTGTATTCGGCGTATTTTTCGCCCCATTCGGCGCGCTCGGCCTGATGTGCAATCCACCAATCGATGCGTCGGGCCAGCAGGGCCGCGTCCCGCACGGGGAACAACGACTCGTCGATCAGCGCGAACTGGCTGGCCGCCGACAGTTCGGACGCGGCGATCACCGGCACCAATCCGCACGCCATCGCCTCGATCACGCTCACCGATTCGATGTCGGCAATCGAACAATGCACGAACAAATCGCCCGAACGCAACAAATCGGGCATATCGGCGTGCTTGTGGAATCCGATATCGGCCTTGCGCGCCAGCAAACGCCCGGCGCGGAACTTGAGATACTGCTTGAGCGGCCCAGTACCGGCGATCACCAGCTGAATATCGCCGGCGTGCCGGGACATCGACACCGCCTTGATCAGCGTAATCTGATCTTTCTCGCTAGCCAGTCGGCCGGAAGCGATGACGCGGAACGGCACGGGAGCCGAGGCATCCGGATCGGCCGGCTTCTTCGGCGAATACACCGGTGAATAACCATTGGAAATCACGTGCAACTTGGCTTTATACCCGTGCGCGCGCAACAGGCTCGCGGTCATTTCGGTGGGCACATGGATGTGGTCAATGTGCTTGTACAGCCAGTGCTTGAACAGCCAGTACAGGAAGCTGGAAATACCGGGAATGCGACGTAGCGGGCCGGCCGAATACAGCACGTTCTCCGGCTGCAGGTGGAATCCGGCAGTCACGGGAATGCCCATTTGGCGGGCGACTTTAGCGGCACGACGGCCGAATTTGAACGGCATATAGATATGCACCACATCCACGCCTTGGAAGGCGGTGCGGAACAACGTGTCGCTGGGCTCGGCGAATTGCATGAGCTGCTTGGCGGCCACCCACGAGACGAGCGGCACCTTATTCACGCGCGCCGGATATTCGGGCGCCCCTATACCGACAAGCCTCACATGATGGCCTTGCCGCTCCAATTCTGCAGCCCATTGCAAGGCCGAATTGGAGGTGCCGTTGCCCTGATTGCCCACCGTATCGACCACAAGAGCGATAGTCAGCGGACGATCAATGCTCTCTTCAATCCCGTTTTCGCGCATTGCCTCATCCTAAACCACCGCGCTGCAATGGCGTCGGCCGCGCGGCCTGAACGCGTGTGAAATGGTATGGGCTGCCGCATTTTGCCCAATATTGAATCACGCGCTCCGCAGCGCACCCGGAGTCTCCAGCAGGCTCAGCGAGCGCACGCCGCCGAATTCGAGCCCCGCATAGGCGAAATCATCGCGGCATGGCAGAATGTGGGTATGACTGAGAACGCCGTAAATACTGCCGTGACTTCCACCTCCTCTCCCGCAATTCCCGCCGAGACTTCCGCCGTCTCCCCCGCAACTCGCGCAGCCAACCGCCCGCTGGGCACACCGCTGGGCAAGCACCCCACCCGCGTGCTGTTTTTGGGCGCTGGTGAGCTGGGCAAGGAAGTGGCCATCGAGCTCATGCGACTGGGCGCGTGGGTGTGCGCCGCTGACTCGTATGCCGGCGCTCCGGCCCAGCAGGTGGCGCATGAATATCGCGCGTTGGATATGGCGAATGCCGCCGAATTGCAGGCATTGTTCGATGAAATCAAGCCGGACATCATCGTGCCCGAGGTAGAGGCCATCGCCACCGATGTGCTGGCCGGTACTGCGGCCGCGGGCGCCCAGGTGGTGCCGAGCGCCGAAATCGCCACGATTTGCATGGACCGCGAGCGCCTGCGCGTACTGGCCCACGAAGAATTGGGCTTGCCGACTACACCGTATCGTTTTGCCGGCTCGCTGGAAGAGCTGCGCGCCGGAGCTTCGGAAGTCGGCTATCCGTGCGTGGTCAAGCCGGTGATGAGCTCGTCTGGTCACGGCCAGTCGGTGGTGCGTTCCGCCGACGCCATCGATGCCGCTTGGACCGAAGCGCAGGAGGGCCGTCGCGCCGCCGATGAGGGCGATGTGTCGCGCGTGATCGTTGAGGCGCTTGCCCCGCTGGAGCGTGAGCTGACGGTACTGACTGTTTCTTCGTCCGCCGGCATTGTGACGTGCACGCCGATCGGCCAACGTCAGGAGTCCGGCGATTACCGCGAGTCCTGGCAGCCGGCTACCGAACCCGATGGTGAGGCCGAGCGGGCGCGCGACATCGCACGTACCGCCGTTGAAGGCTTGGTCGGCAAGGCTCAGGCGGCCGGCGAAACCGGTTGGGGCGTATTCGGCGTGGAACTGTTCGTGCTCACCGACGGCTCGATTCTGTTCAACCGAGGTCTCCCCCCGTCCGCACGATACCGGTATGGTGACGATGGCCTCCCAGCGTCTGAGCGAGTTCGCGCTGCACGCCCGCGCGATTCTCGGCCTGCCGATCACCCCCAAGCATGTGGCGCTCACGATTCCGGCCGGCTCGGTGGCGGCAAGCCATGCGATTGTGGTGGCCGGCGACGGTGAGGCCGAGTTCACCGATGTGGCCGCTGCTCTGGCCGAACCCGGCACGGACCTGCGCATTTTTGCCAAGCCCGAAGTGCATGGCCACCGCCGCATGGCCGTGGCACTGGCCGTCGGCGAGTCCGAAGCCGACGCCCGTGCCAAGGCCGGCCTCGTGGCCGATGCGTTGACGATTACCGTGGAGTAGTCCACGGCCTGATCAGCTCAGCATGGCCTCAATATTATTGCCGTCCGGGTCGTGGATGAACGATCATGACGAACCTCCTTGTACCATTTCGTCACTCCCATTATCGTGTGTATATGGCCGAAGAGTCATGTTTCGTCTATTGACGAACATCTGAGTATTCACACGCGCTTCTGCAGATACCTTCATGCCGGAAGGCTACACGACCGGAGACGAGCTGATCGTACTGGCCAATGACGGCCGCCTCCGCCATCCCAACAGCGTATGGCCGTTCGATGCAGCGACGTATGATGCGCCGGCCGCATCGTAGCGTCATGCTGAGTGTTGTTGTAGCCCTCGATTGGTACCCTTTTACCGTTAGTTCACCCAGAAATTCCACTCCTGAAAGGTGAGTCATGGAGAAGCTGGAAAAGCTCTACGAGGGCAAAGCCAAGCAACTGTACGCAACCGACGATCCCGAGGTTCTGTGGGTCGAATACAAGAACACCGCCACCGCTGGCGATGGTGAAAAGAAGGAAGACTTCACCGGCAAGGGCCGTCTGAACAACCTCATCACCACCATCATCTTCGACCTGCTCAAGAAGCGCGGCATCGACAGCCACCTTATCAAGCGAGTGGACGACACCGGCCAGCTGGTGCGCAAGGTGAACATGTTCCCGTTGGAGATCGTGCTGCGCAACGTGGCCGCCGGCCACTTCTGCTCCCGTCTGGGCGTGGAGGAAGGCCTGCCGCTCAAGGAGCCGGTACTTGAGTACTTCCTGAAGAACGATGACCTGCACGATCCGTTCGTCAACGACGATGACCTGGTGGCCCTCGGCGTATGCACTCGCGAGGATCTCGCCGAGATCGCCCCGCTGGCCCGCAAGATTAACGAGGCCCTGATCGAGATCTTCGCCAAGATCGACGTCAAGCTGGTCGACTTCAAGATCGAAATGGGCCGCGCCACCGACGGCACGCTGCTGTTGGCCGACGAGATCACCCCGGATTCCTGCCGTCTGTGGGACCAGAAGGACCACTCCGGCAAGGTCGAGCACCTTGACAAGGACCTGTTCCGCCGTGGTCTCGGCAGCATCATCCCGGCCTACGAAGAGATCGAGGAGCGCCTCGCCGAACTCGCCAAGTCCGAAGGCATCGAAGTCGCCGAGTAATGCATTATCTGGCTCCCCTCTCGAGGGGAGCCAATTGTCTTTAATTTCAAGAAAGGATTTCCATGGTTTTTCGCGTGTACGTGGAAAAGAAGCCCGGCTTTGATGTCGAAGCCCAGCAGCTTGCGGGCGAACTGCGCACGATCCTCGGACTGACCGGCCTCAAGGCCCTGCGCATCGTGAACCGCTATGACGTCGAAGGCATCTCCCAGGAGCTGTTCGACCAGACCGTGCCCACCGTGTTCAGCGAGCCTCAGGTGGACAATGTGGCCTACGACCTGCCCGACTTCGCCGGCGCCAAGGTCTTCGCCACCGAGTTCCTGCCCGGCCAGTTCGACCAGCGCGCCGACTCCGCCGCCGAATGCATCCAGCTCATCTCCCAGGGCGAGCGCCCGACCGTCCGCTCCGCCAAGCTGTACGCGCTGGAAGGCGACCTGACCGACGCCGACGTGGACACCATCAAGCATTACGTGATCAACCCGGTCGAGGCCCGCGAGGCCAGCCTGGAGACCAAGGAAACCCTGAAGACCCAGGTGCCGGTGCCCGGCAAGGTCGAGACCATCGCCGGTTTCAACGAGATGGACGCCGAAGCCGGCCAGAAGTTCATCGACGAGCGCGGTCTGGCCATGGATCTGGCCGACCTCGAATTCTGCCAGAAGTACTTCAGCGAGGAGAGCCGCGAGCCCACCATCACCGAAATCAAGGTGATCGACACCTACTGGTCCGACCACTGCCGTCACACCACGTTCGGCACCGAGCTGGACGAAGTGACCATCGATGACGCCACCGTCAAGGCCGCCTTCGAGCGTTACCTGGCGATGCGCCACGAGCTCGGCCGTGACGCCAAGCCCGTCTGCCTCATGGACATGGGCACCATCGGCGCCAAGTGGCTCAAGAAGAACGGTGTCCTGACCGGCCTTGACGAGTCCGAGGAAATCAACGCCTGCACCGTCAAGGTCAAGGTTGACGTGAACGGCCACGACGAGGACTGGCTGTTCCTGTTCAAGAACGAGACCCACAACCACCCCACCGAAATCGAACCGTTCGGTGGCGCGGCCACCTGCATCGGCGGCTGCATCCGCGATCCTCTGTCCGGCCGCTCCTACGTGTATCAGGCGATGCGCGTCACCGGCGCCGCGGACCCGACCGTGCCGGTCTCCGAGACGCTGGAAGGCAAGCTCCCCCAGCGCAAGCTCGTGACCACCGCCGCCGCCGGCTACAGCTCCTACGGCAACCAGATCGGTCTGGCCACCGGTCAGGTCGACGAGATCTACCACCCCGGCTACGTGGCCAAGCGCATGGAGGTGGGTGCGGTCGTGGCCGCCACCCCGGCCGACCATGTGCGCCGCGAAACCCCGGCCCCTGGCGACAAAATCATCCTGCTGGGCGGCCGCACCGGCCGTGACGGCATCGGCGGTGCCACCGGTTCGTCCAAGGCGCATAACGTGGAATCGCTCGAACTCGACGGCGCCGAAGTGCAGAAGGGTAACGCTCCGGTGGAGCGCAAGCTGCAGCGTCTGTTCCGCCGCGGCGATGCCTGCCGTCTGATCAAGCGCTGCAACGACTTCGGCGCGGGTGGCGTGTCCGTGGCGGTCGGCGAGTTGGCCGACGGCCTGTTCGTGGACCTCAACACCGTGCCCAAGAAATACGAGGGCCTGGACGGCACCGAGCTGGCCATCTCCGAATCCCAGGAGCGCATGGCCGTGGACGTGGCCGCCGAGGACGTGGACGAGTTCCTGGCCTACGCCCGCGAAGAGAACCTCGAAGCCACGGTGATTGCCACCGTGACCGAGGACCCGCGCATGGTGATGACCTGGAACGGCGACAAGATCGTGAATCTGTCCCGTGAGTTCCTGGCCTCCAACGGCGCTTCCAAGCACCAGACCGTGCATGTCGAGGAACAGCAGTCCTACGAGACCCCGTGGGGCGAGGGCACGCTGGCCGAACGCATGAACAAGCTGGTCACCGACATCAACGTGGCCTCCAACAAGGGCCTTTCCGAGCGCTTCGACTCCACCATCGGCGCGGGCACCGTGCTCATGCCGTTCGGCGGCAAGCGTCAGCTCACCCCGAACATGGCCATGGTCGCCAAGCTTCCGGTGTTCGGCGAGACCACCACCGCTTCGGCGATGGCGTGGGGCTTCAACCCGTACATCATGTCCAAGAACCAGTTCACCGGCGCCTACCTGTCCGTGGTCGAGTCGCTGGCCAAGCTGGTCGCGGCCGGCTTCGAGCATGAGAAGGCCTACCTGAGCTTCCAGGAGTACTTCGAGAAGCTGCGCGACGAGCCGGAACGCTGGGGCAAGCCGGCGGCCGCCGTGCTCGGCGCGCTGATGGCCCAGGTGGACCTGGGCGCCGGCGCCATCGGCGGCAAGGACTCCATGTCCGGTTCGTTCGAGGATCTCGACGTGCCGCCGACGCTGATCTCCTTCGCCGTGGCCGTGGGCAACATGAAGCGCGCCACCTCCCCTGAATTCAAGGACGCCGATCACCGTATCGTACGCATCGCGCCGCGCTACCTGGCCGACGGTCTGACCCCGGACAAGGATGCGCTGCTTGAGGTGTTCTCCGTGATCGAGGAGCTCACCGACTTCCACGATGCCCTGGCCGTCTCTACGCCGGGCTATGGCGCCACCGCCGAAGCCCTGTTCAAGATGACGCTCGGCAACCGCATCGGCGTGACCCTGAACAACAGCATCGCCGTGGACGACCTGTTCACCCCGGCATACGGTTCGTTCATCGTCGAGCTGGCGGACGATGCCAAGCTTCCGGCCGTCTCCAATTTGGTCGAGATCGGCGAAATCGGCACCACCACCTCCGAGTACGTGTTCAAGGCCGCCGGCGAGACGCTGGACCTGGACGCTGTGCAGGAAGCTTGGGAGTCCGGCATCGAATCCGTGTTCCCGTACCGTTCCAAGGGCGAGGACAAGGGCGCGACCGTCGAGACCATCGACTTCCACGCGCCGAAGAAGACCGTGTACGTCGGCTCTTCCGTGGCCAAGCCGCATGTGGTGATCCCGGTGTTCCCGGGCAACAACTGCGAGTACGATTCCGCCGCCGCCTTCGAGCGTGCCGGCGCCGATGTGACCACACTGATCGTCAACAACCTGACGCCGGCCGCCGTCGCCGAATCCACGCAGGCGTTGGTCGACGAGATCAACAAGAGCCAGATCGTGATGATCCCAGGCGGCTTCTCCGGCGGCGACGAGCCGGACGGTTCCGCCAAGTTCATCACCGCGTTCTTCCGTGCGCCGGCCGTCACCGAGGCCGTGCGTGACCTGCTGAAGAACCGCGATGGTCTGATGCTCGGCATCTGCAACGGCTTCCAGGCGCTCGTCAAGCTGGGTCTGGTGCCGTACGGCGACATCGTGCCGATGACCGACGCCTGCCCGACGCTGACCTTCAACACCATCGGCCGCCACCAGAGCCGACTGGTCCGCACGCGCGTGGCCTCCGACCTCTCCCCGTGGCTGTCCAAGACTTCGGTCGGCGACATTCACACCGTGGCCATCTCCCACGGCGAGGGCCGCTTCGTGGCCTCCGACGAGGTGCTCGCCCAGCTCAGGGCCAACGGCCAGATCGCCACGCAGTACGTGGACGAGACCGGCACCCCCGGCATGGACCTGGATGTGAACCCGAACGGCTCGCTGCTCGCCATCGAGGGCATCACCAGCCCGGACGGCCGCGTGTTTGGCAAGATGGGTCACTCGGAGCGTTCCGGCAACGGCCTGTACGTCAACGTGCCCGGCAACAAGTACCAGCCGATCTTCGAGGCCGGCGTGGAATACTTCGCCGCCTGATAATCGGCGCGTATCGCGTCTGATACGGCACACAGGGAAGGAACTCTCGGGTTCCTTCCCTTTTTGTTCATGCCGGTCATGGGCTAAGGTTGGGGTGTTCGCACTACCGAATCCGCCGCTGAAAGGACCTGTCGTCATGCCGATCAACGAGGCATTGTTCGCCGCGATGAAGGCCGCCAGCTACATCAAGCCCAACGCGGGCAAGTCGTACAAATTGCAGCGCGTGGCGGAAGAGCTTATCGCCAAGCAGGCACCCGACAATCCGAAATGCCGTGTCGAGGACGCCTCGCGCCTATGGCGGATGGATATGCCGTACCATTGCGAGTGTTCACGCCGCTGGTCGCCTATGGAGCGCCCCTGCCCGAAGCCCTGGAGGAATCTTCCGCCAATGGCACGCCCGTGGCCTCGGCAATATCCGCGATTCTGCCCGCCGTATTACCCAAAGTCCTACCCAAAATACTCATCAAGGAAAGCACGTCGAGCGGCAACGCCGACGGTATTTCCGGCAATGCCAACACGGAACTTCCCTCAGTCACGCCGCGTGGCACGATCCTGTTTTTCCACGGTGGCGGTTGGACCACAGGCGGCATCAACCTGTACACGCAGGCTTGCGCGCATATGGCCGTACGTCTGCAACGCCGTGTGATCTCAGTCGAGTACCGGCTGGCTCCTGAATACCGCTTCCCTACTGCTGTTGAGGATTGCTATGAGGTAGCCCGGCAGCTGTTTGCTGGGGAATTGCCGATTTCTGGGGTGGGTGGTTCTGTTGATGTTGATCACCCCCAGTCGGCTGCGCCGACAGCCCCCGCCAGCGGGTGCGATATATCTGCGACAATCCCAGCACCGGATCCCGACAGCATCGTGCTGTTTGGCGACAGCGCGGGCGGCAATCTTGCGGCCGCCGTCTCGCTCATGGCCCGCGACCGCGGCGAGTTCATGCCGCGCACGCAGATGCTGCTTTACCCGGTAGTCGGCAACGATTACAATCCCGAGGCCAGCCCGTTCGAATCGGTGCGGACCAACGGCACCGACTACATCCTCACCGCACAGGACATGGCCGACTACATCGACATGTACCGTTCGTCCGTGGCCGACCTGACCAATCCGTATTTCGCGCCGCTGACCGCGCACGACCTGAGCAATCAGCCGCGCACGCTGGTGTTGTCCGCCGAATACTGCCCGCTCAGAGACGAGGACGAAGCGTACGCCCGTCGCCTGCAATTGGTGAACGACAACGTCTCCTGTTACCGAATTCACGATGGCATCCACGGCTACCTGCTCAATACGTCGGCCGTGGGACTGGTGGCCACCACCTACCGAATCATCGAGCATTTCCTCGACGGCACACCGCTGGAACCAGCTCCCGGCACCGGCACCACCGCCAACGCACCGGAGGGAGGCGACGCGTGGCAAGACGTACTTGGTACCGACTAGACAACATCGGCAAGTTCTACTCCTCCCAGGCTGGCCGCTCCTCGCAGACCGTGTTCCGCTATTCGGCCGATCTGGCGGACGACATCGATCCGGACATCCTGCAGCACGCGCTCGACCATGCCATCGCCCAGTTCCCGAGCTTCAACGTGCACCTGCTCAACGGCATGTTCTGGCATTACCTCGAACAGTCAGACGGCCGGCCGCTGGTGGAGCCGGAACATCTGCCGATATGCTCGCGACTGCATTACGGGCCCAAAAGCATGCTGTTCCGCGTAAGCTATTTCCGCAATCGTGTCAATCTCGAGGTCTCGCACATCATTTCGGACGGTCGCGGCGCCATCAACCTGTTCAAGTCGCTGCTGCACGCCTACATCGCCGAGCGATACGACGTGCCGGGCGTGCCTTCGGATTACGACGGTTCGGATAGCGACAAAGCCGAAAACAGCTTCGACAAATACTACGAGAAAGACAAGGCCGGCGCTGCGCCAGGCACGAAGATCTACCGGCTGGCCGGCCCCATCGACCGGGCCGCGCCTACGTTCATGGAATACCACGTCAGCGCCAGCAAGGTGCTTGGTGCAGCGCATCAGTGCGGAGTGAGTCTCACCTCCTACCTCATCGCCGCGATACTGTGCGCGATTCGCGACGTCATGCCCTCGCGCGCCCGCAATCGCGCGATTCGCGTGGATATTCCGGTCGACTTGCGCGCCTTCTTCAGGTCGGAGACCGTGCGCAACTTCTACGGCATGACTTACGTGGCGTACACGCCGGCCGAAATCGAAGCCGATGAGGACTCCGCGAAAACTTCCGCAACAAGCCCAGACGCAGCCGGCGACGGCCAGCAGTCCGCCGCCCGCACCGCGCACGGCAACGGTATGGGTGGATTGCTGACCGATGAGCCGTTGGCCGACATCGCCCGCCATGTGCAGGAGCAGCTCGGCCATGCCACCAGTCGCGAGCGCGTCGAATCGCATATGAACCGCATGATTGCGCTGGAAAAGAATCCGGTGCTGCGTCTTGCGCCCTCCCCTGCCAAGGACTGGGTGCTGGAGCTGGCCCGGTTCATCGCCGACCGCGAGACCACGACCACCGTCTCGAACCTTGGCCGAGTCACCTTGGACGAACGACTCGCGCGCCATGTACGTTCGGTGAGCTTCCTCACCACACCGGCCAGCCTGAATTTCACGGTCTGCTCGTTCGGCGACGACCTGAGCATCGGCATCTCCACCATCTACCATGATCTGAACGTCATCAAGAACCTGTGTCGGATTCTCGCCGCGCAGGGCATCAGCGGCCGTATGAACATCGCTGGCGTGCATGTGGAGAAAGGAGCGTCGGCATGAAGCATTGCGATGCCTGCACCGTCGATTTCACCGGCGATATGGCCCGTTGCCCGCTCTGCCAGAACGAATTGCGCGGCGAGGCCTCCCCCGCCGCATTCCCCGCGCAGCAGATCTATCTGCGTCCGAGGCGTTTGGCGGTGGAAATCATCACGTTTGTAACCGGCGCGATTTTGCTGCTGCATGGCTTCTTCAGCTATCTGTTTTCGTGGCCGATACCGATTGCCAGTGCATCGGCGGCCGCGCTGATCATCAGCGTGCTGTTCATCAATAGTGCGATTCTGCACGTGCCGCGGCCGCTTCGCCTCATGTTTCGATATTTCTATATCATGCTGGCGATTGCGCTGGTCTGGTTTGTGGCGACGATGAATCATGTCGTCACCATGTTCGTCATACCGATCACGTGTCTGGTTTCGCTGGTCTTTGACGTGGTGCTGCTTATCGTGCTGCGGGCCAAGGCCATTGACGAGTACGCCAAGTATCTGGCGTTCGACATCGTCGCTGGTCTGATGCCTCTGACGTTCATTCCGCTCGGCTGGGCTCCGTGGGATGTACTGGTGATGGTCAGCGGGCTGGTCTCCCTGCTGGTGCTGCTCGGCCTGCTCGTCTTCGCCCGCCGTCAGCTCTTCTCGGAATTCGGCAAACAGTTCTCGGCCTGATTGCCTCGTGCGCTCAATCGCCCGACTTAGGATGGAAACCATGAGCGAACATGTGGAGCATGGGTTTGGGCCGGTGTGGGATGGCGAGTCCCGGGTTTTGATTTTGGGATCGATGCCGAGTCCGAAATCCCGAGCGGCGGCGTACAGCCGAGGCGAGCATCCGCGAGAGCGGCAGCAGGTAGAGGAAGGTCGCGGCGGCCAGGCTGAGTGTGGGCGCGTTGATGGTGGCAAGCGGCACGGCACCGGCGATCGACCAAGGAATCAGCGGAGCGATCACCACGGCACTGTCTTCCAAATCGATAGCTTGTGCGGAGCGTTCGGATTCGTCGTCGCCGTACAGCCCACCGCACAACTGGTGAGTGAGCATGATGGTGAGGGTTTGGTTGCAGGCGAGCGCCGCCGCGCAAGTCGCGGTAATCATGGTGGCACCACATGCGCCGATGCGATGACCGAGCATCTCGATGACCTGCTGCAGCCGAGCAAGCATCCGCGTCTCGGCAAAAATGCCGGCGTAGGCGGAGGAGATACAGACAGTGGCCATCACAGTGAGCATGGAGAGGATGCCGCCGCCGTCCAGGAGTGCGGCCACCTGCGGATTTTGCGCATGGTAACCGAAAATAAGCAGCCGCAACAGTTCTGCCCATTCCATGTGCTGCACGCCCACGCATACCGCGACCGAGGCGGCAATGCTGGCGAGCATAAGCAGCCGAACATCCACACGCAGCAACGCCAACACGATGACCAGTAATGCTGGAACTAGGGTAAGCCAATGCAAATCGAAGGCCGATGAGAACAATCCGCCGATATCGGTTATGCTGCTTGCGTTGGTTGAAGCAGCCGCTCTAGCCGAGCCAGCCGAGCCAGCCGTAGCAGCCGCACTAGCCGCACCAAATCCGGAACCACCGCTCGCGCACAGCCACTCCACCACCGCAGCCGCAACGTATACCACACAACTCAGCACAAACGGCACCGCACCCGTGCGCAGCATGCGGGCAATAGTATTGAACAGGTTCGTATGCGTAAGCTGTTTGACCAGCAAGGCACTGGTGGAAACCGGCGAACAACGATCGCCCACATAGACGCCCGCAAGAATCGCGCCACCGAGCATCACCGGGTTCGCCTGCATCGACAATCCCAACGACATGCAGATGGTGCCCATAGTCGCCGCACTGGCGAACGACGACCCGACCAGCACCGACATCGCCGAGCACAGTAGAAACGACAGCGGAATCACCGTGGCGGCGTGAATCACCGCGGTCGAATGGGCCACGATGAAGGCGATGGTCCCGCTGGCCCGCCACAGCGAGGTCAGTACGCCGATGAGCACGAAGGCCACCACCACGGTCCCCGCGGACCGTACGCTGCCGGCCGCACGGCTCGCCATCGCGCGCAACGAGCACCGGCGAACCAGCCCATACCCCATGAACAGCAGCACACCAACGAACAGCGCGGGAATAATCGACCAGCCGAGGGCGACGCTGGCAAACAGCACCGCACAGAACAGCAACATCGTGCCCGCTTCCAGCATGCGATCCTCTCCTCTTCCGGCTACAGCCTCATCTCAGATTCCATCTCATGACCCGCAGTCGCAAACATCAACGCTATTCGCACGAGCCATGACCTAAGATAACAGGAGAAATACAGACTAAACTGATATCTATTACAGGTTTAATACTGTGGCATTGATTCGCGCCACGACACGTCATACACACACCACGCAAACGCCATACACACGGGAGTATCGCCATGAACTTTCTCAGCATCGAATACTTCGCCGCCGTGGCCTCGGAACATAGCTTCAGCAAGGCGGCGAAACGGTTGGGGATCACGCAGCAGACGCTGAGTGCGAACATCGCCGCCCTAGAGCGGGAGCTCGGATGCACGCTTTTCGTACGCCATGTGCCGCTCGAATTGACCTATGCCGGCACGGTGTTCGCGCGATATGCGCAGCGATTCCGCCGCGATCGCGATGCACTTGGCCAAGAAATGCGCGACATCGCCGGCGATCAGGCCGGCGTGCTGCGCGTGGGTGTTGCCTACACGCGTAGCCGGGCGATCATGCCGCCGATTGTGAAGGCGATGCAACGTGACTGCCCGAATATCATCGTTGAACTCATTGAGGGCCGCAACGATCAGATTCAACAATGGCTGGTGAACGGCGATCTTGATCTGGCGGTGGCGGACTTCGCCGGGAAACCGGCCGGCATCGAACTTATGGATTTCTATAACGAGCGCATGGTGCTGGTCCTCGCACAATCACTGTGGATGGATTTGGCCGCTACCGGTGGCGCGGCGAATGGCCAAGTCGATGCCGTCAGAACCGCGCCGGACGAGCGCGCCATTGCCGCAGGTGACCTTTCCTCACTGGAGCATTGCCCGTTTCTCCTAGGCAGCCCACAAGATATTGACGGACGCATTGCCGATCTGCTGTTCCGCCGTGCCGGTTTTGAGCCGAAAGTCACAGCCCGTTCGGATAACGTACTGACTCTGCTGGAACTGTGCCATTACGGCATGGGTGCCTGCCTATGCCCGGAGCGGTTCCTGCCAGCGCTGCTTGACGGCGAACGGTTGCGTACTTTGCGCGTGCTGGATTGCGGCCCGGATACCGCATATGCCATTCAGTTCGGCGTTCCGGCCACATCGTATCGGTGGAGCGTCATTGATGATTTCATTCGTTGCGCCCGCGAAGTCACCACCGGCGTGTCGCAATAGCCGCCAACTTGCGTTCAAGTGGGGTTGAACTGTTTCAATAAGAATTGTTAGCGTTCACGGCCGGCCATGAAGAGACGACGGTGACGATTGATTATCAAGGAGCACACATGAAGTATCGCAGCGTTGGCAAGTCGGGACTGAAGATCAGCGAGGTCGCACTGGGCAGCTGGGTCACGGATCTCAAGGGCACGGCGGCTGAGGACGTGGCCAAGGAGACCGTGAAGCTCGCCTACGATTCCGGCGTCAACTTCTTCGACTGCGCGGACGCCTATTCTGGCGGCGCGGCCGCAACGCTTCCTCGGCAAGACGCTGAAGCAGTACCCGCGTAAGGAACTCGTCATCTCCAGCAAGGTCTACTTCCCCACCGGCGAAGGCGTGAACGACCGCGGCCTGTCCCGCAAGCACATTTTCGAGAGCATCGACCAGACGCTGAAGAACATGCAGACCGATTATCTGGACATGTACTTCTGCCACCGTTTTGACGAGACCACCGACCTTACCGAGACCTTGCGCGCGATGAGCGACCTGGTCGCCCAAGGCAAGGTGCTGTACTATGGCGTTTCCGAGGAGTGGGGTTCGGCTCGCCTTGAAGAGGCCCAGCGCATCATCGACCGCTACAACCTGTACCCGATCACCGTGGTTCAGCCGCAGTACAACCTAAACGACCGTTACATCGAGCATGAGATCATGGGCACCTGCCGCAAGCTCGGCATCGGCATCACCACGTTCTCCCCGCTCGCGCAGGGTCTGCTGACCGGCAAGTACCGCAAGGGCCAGCCGCTGCCGGCCGGCTCGCGCGCCACCTGGCAGTCCGACCACCAGATCAACGATCTGCTCACCGATGAGAACCTCGACAAGGTCGAGCAGCTGCGCAAGGTGGCCGACGAGCTCGGCACGAACCTGCCGGTGCTTTCCATGGCATGGATCCTGCAGCACCCGGAGATCAGCTGTGTGATCGCCGGCGCCTCCAAGCCCAGCCAACTGGAGAACAACATGAAGGCCGCGGGCTTTGTGATTCCGGCTGACGCGATGGCCGAAATCGACAAGATCACCGGCTTCCACCGCTTCGAACGTCACGTAGGCTGACGAATCTGAGACTTCCTCCAACGAGAGCGATTGTCAAGCGCCGAAATCGGTATCGCCTTGGGCTTCGGCCTGAGCGATGGCGGTTTCGGCGTTTTTTGCTGTTTGCTCGATGACTTGGTTGTAGCCGGTCAGGGCCGCGAACGGCATGAACTGCGCGGCCCGCTGGTGGCGGGACATGTGCGGATGCTTGCGCGACTGATGGTGTGGCAGGTTGATGATGTCGTCGTACGCACGGGTCTCTTGCAGGGTCATGCGCGATGGCCTCCGATCTGACGGTTGCGGTCCTGACCGGTGGCACCGTCTTCCATGTCCATGGCTTTGATGACGGCGTTGCGGCCGAATTTACGTTTCACATCCAGCAGCGCACGCTGGATATCATGCTCTCCATCTTTTTCGCTGGTGGAATCGGATCCATACGATTGGGCCCCGTCATCACCGAACAAGTCGAGCTGTTCATAGCGTTTGCCGGCGGCCAGCTCCTCCGGAGTGGCCACATCATCGGCGATGACGGTCAACCGCCTCACAAGCAAGCGTGAATCCACAATGCGCTCGTACAACATCGTCATAGCCTCACGAATACGTGCCGACGACGAGGTGAAATCACCCAAACCAATCGACCCGACCGCGCTCTTGGGCACCTTGCGCCCAAATCGGTCGATGGTCACCGGCCCTTGATAGCTTTTCGCCGCCCGCTCAGCGGCACGTTTCATCGCATAATCAGCGCACGAATCGAGCTTTGACGAATCAAGACTGCCGATGTCATAGCCGACGGCGAGCGTCAGTCGGTTCGTCAGCACGCTTTTATCGACCAGATCGAGGGCCAGCGCATCAGCCATCTCCTTGGTGATCAGCCGGGCCGTGGCATAGTCGGCGGGGCCGGTGAGCACCTGCCCACTGCTAATGCTGTGCGCACCTGGCTCATAGGATCGGATATCCGCGATTTCGCACGGCTCCCAGCCCCACGCATGGTCGATGAGCAGTTCGGCATTGACACCGAACATGCGATACAGCAGGTCTTCGTTGTAGTAATCCGAAGCACGACCCACCGAGCATCGGGCGATATCGCCCATGGTCATCAGTCCGGCATGCTCGAGCTTCTTGGCATAGCCGCGCCCAACCCGCCAAAAATCGGTGAGCGGACGATGATCCCAAAGCAGCCGACGATATGACATTTCATTCAGTTCGGCCACGCGCACGCCGTCCTTGTCGGCGGGCATGTGCTTGGCGACGATATCCATGGCGACTTTGGCCAGATACATGTTGGAGCCGATGCCGGCAGTGGCGGTGATGCCGGTTTTGGTGAGGATTTCGCGCACGATGGTTCGCGCCATCGCATGCGGCCCCATACCCAGCGAGCGCAGATATGGCGTGGCGTCGATGAACACCTCGTCAATCGAGTAGACATGGATGTGCTCGGGTGCGGCGTATTTGAGGTAGATGCCATATATTTGCCCGCTGATTTCCAGATAGTGCGCCATGCGCGGCTTGGCGATGACCATCGAGGCTTTGAGCCCCGGCGAGCGTTCCAGGTCGCACGCATCGCAGGACTCCCCGATTAATCGGCCGCCGGGAGCATGGACCGCGCGCTCGATGTTGACTCCATTCAGGCGCTGTTTTACCTCAAACAGCCGCGCACGGCCAGGAATGCCATAGTTCTTCAGCGAGGGTGAGACCGCCAAACATATTGTCTTATCGGTGCGGGTTTCATCGGCCACCACCAGATGCGTGGTCAACGGGTCGAGCCCACGAGCCACGCACTCCACCGAGGCATAGAAGGACTTGAGATCAATGGCAATATAGGTATGCTCGCGTTGCGTCGATACCGTTCCGCTGCCCATCGCCATCACCTCCTTACCACCGCTGGCCCGACCAGCATATCAACACAGTCGAACATTTGTTCGATGCAACATGCCTGTTCGAAACTGCCGAAGTCGACGCACGCAACGCGCCCAAAACACGCTCTTCACCCACGCCACACGCGCAGCGGCAGAGCAGCGGCATGCATGCGTACCATGGGGAATATGAAGAAAAGCATTACAGCAGACAGCGATTTTGCAGCGTGGGCGGCAGCCCGATCCCAGAAAACGAATCGATCACTGGCAGGAGCCCGACTCGCGATTCCGGAGCCGCAGAAGCATGCCGAAATCAAGTCTCAGGCCCAGCAATGGGGCATGACCGTCGAAGATGCCACGATGACCGACGGGCACAGCGAGGAATTCCTATGCGACGGCACACAAAGCATCGATTCCATCACCGATATGCGCAAGGCAAGCGGACTGGAGGCAATGGAGTACGCGGAACAGCACATGCCGGTATTACGCGACACCATGGATAGCCTCACCACTCGCGTCGATTTCTCAGGCATTCGTATTGCCGTCTGTCTGATACTGGAGCCAAAGACCGCGATTCTGCTGCGCAAGCTTAAGGCCGCCGGCGCAATCGTCGGCGTATATTGCGGCCCGGATTCCACGGATCCCCGAGTGGCGGAACAGCTGCGCCGGGAAGGAATCACGGTCGAATCCAGCCGAGACTGGACCGCGGAACAGGCGCACGAGGCGGCCCTGCACCTGCTGGACGAAATACAGCCGGACATCATCATCGACGATGGCGCCAGCTTCGCCCGCCTCGCCTCGCTCGAACGCCCCGAACTCACGGCGAATCTCATTGGAGTGGCCGAGGAAACGACCAGCGGCGTACGCGCGTTCCAGCAGATGCAGGAAGCGGGAGCCCTCACCTACCCGGTCGTAGCCGTTAACGACAGTGTGCTGAAAACCGGATTCGACAACGCCCACGGCACTGGGGAGACATGCGTGACCACCATGCAGCGCATTCTCGGCGAGCATGCATTCGACGGTAAGAACGTCACCGTCATCGGCTACGGCCCGGTCGGCCAAGGCTTCGCACGGCGCATTCGCGCGCTTGGCGCCGAAGTCACCATCTGCGATATCGATCCAGTGGCTTCACTCAAAGCGGTGTTCGACGGCTTCGCCGCACAAGACATTGACGAGGCACTCCCTTGCGCGGATATGGTGGTGTCCGCCACTGGCGTGAGACATACGGTCACACTTGAGCACATGCGCGCAATGCACGAGGGCGCGGCGCTCGCAGTGATCGGCGGCATCGCCAACGAAATCGCCTTGGACGAGGTAAGCGACTTCACCCCACAGGTCAACAGGGACACCGTGCAACTCAATGTTCCCGACGGACCAACGCTCACGCTAATCGCCGACGGCGATGGCGTGAACTACACGGTGGGAGGCGGCAATCCAATCGAGATCATGGATCTGAGCTTCGCCGTACAGGCCAGCGCCGTCGCATATCTTCTGGAACATCGAGGCACACTGGATCACACGCTTATCAGACTTGACGCAGCGACCGACCAGCGCATCGCCGCCAGCGCGCTCAAGGCGCGCGGATACCGAGCCAGCCATGCCGTGGAGGACAACGGCTACAATTGGCGACTGACCAGATTCGCGGAAAACGACCGAGAGAACGCCGACCGATAGCCATAGACACGGCACCGAGCACAACGCAGCGAGGAGAATATGACCGACAACACCTGGCCGACCGTCGATACCGAGCTTATCGATGATGTGACACTGTATTCCGCCAAACTCATCATCCCCGTGACGGGCCCCGTCATCATCGATGGCGCAGTTGCCATACATGGCGACCGCGTGGTTCATGTAGGTAAACGCCGCTGGGTGCTGAAGGCGCTGAAGCAGGAAATGACGGCTCACGGCACCATCCATGAACGGCATTGGGATGGGGTGCTCACCCCCGGATTGATCAACGCGCACACTCATCTGCAGTACAGCGGCATGGTGCAGGTCGGGCAAGGCACCTACGATCGGTTCCGCGCCTGGGAACTGGCATTCAACGAGGTGTACGCCGAGGCGCAGAAGACCCAGCCATGGAAGCAGTGGGCCGAGGACGGCGCTCGCCAGATGGTCGAATCGGGAACGACGGCCGCCGCAGACATCGTCACCGATTTGGACGCCGCCGGCGCGCTGGCTTCGCAGGGCATGCACGGCATCGCTTATTGGGAGGTAATGGGCTGGCACAACGCCGAATGGATGGAAAAGGGCCGCACTGAGCTCATCCGGCAGTTGCGCCGGATGAACGAGGAGCAGCTGCCAAACCTCGGCATCAGCCCGCATGCTCCGTATACGCTGGAGTCCGAACCGTTCGTTGATCTTCCAGACATTGCTCGTCAGCTGAACATGCGACTGCATATCCATCTGGCGGAGACCCCGCTCGAGGCCGGCACTTATCCGCCGGTGCTCACCACTTATTCGGCGGCCGACTGGAGTGACCACGATTGGGAAAGCTACCGGCAGCTCAAGGAAGTGGGCAAAGGCGCCTCCGCCATCCAGTTCGTCGATCAGCTTGGCTCGCTTGGACCGGATGTGCACATTGCACACGGCGTGTGGGCCAATGGCGAGGATCGGCGTATTCCTACGTCAGCGCGGCGTGGGCGTGGCCTTGTGCCCCCGATCGAATCGCATTACCAACACCGGCAAAGATGCACCGGTGCGCGAATACCTCGAGGAAGGCAATCTGGTAAGCGTGGGCACCGATTCGCTCTCCAGCACGCCGACCCTCGATCTGCTTGATGATGTGTCGATGCTTTACGACCTGGCCCGCGAACAAGGCTATGCCAGCGACGATCTGACACATCGCCTGATTCGTATGATGACGCTGGGCGGCGCCGCCTCCATGGGCATGCACGTGGGCCGCAACCGCATTGGACAAATCAACGCGGGCGCATTGGCTGATTTCGCGTTCTTCGACATCCCCGTCGACACATCATCTCCGGCCGGCATCGAAGAAACGCTGGAAACACTGGTGAGGCACGGCGCAGGCACGAACCGAGCCACGGTGATATCCGGGCGCGAAGCCTACAACAACGCCTGGTGACACCGCTGACCTGACCTGATATCAAGAAGCCAAAAACCAGCAAACCCGCCAAGAACAGGAGATCTCATTATGAGCGTCGCTTTGCAAGACATGAGTCCATACGCCCGGTCCATAGTGGAACGCCTTGGACTGGAAACCCACCCCGAAGGCGGCTGGTACACGCGTGACTGGCAATCCCCGCACACGGATGAGGCCTCAAGCCGACCGCTATCGTCACTGATTTACTTCCTGCTGCCCGAGGGAGATGCCAGCGCCTGGCATAAGGTCGATGCGGATGAGGTCTGGCTGTGGCATGGCCCGGCATCGGTCAAACTGGAGCTCGGCGGCAGCGACGAGACTCCGGAATCCGACGAATCCAAGCGAACCGTAATCACCTTGGGTTCCGGCATCACCACCGATCAGGCCGACGTAACCGTATCGGGACATGCGGTCGTACCGGCTGGCGTCTGGCAGCGCACAGTGCCAGGCCAGGGCGATGCGCTGGTCTCCTGTGTGGTCAGTCCGGGATTCGTATTCGACGGCTTCACACTCGAACAGTGAACGCCATTTCGCTCTGCGCCAATATGAGATATCCGTCCGCTTACGCGCCAGATTGCGCGGCTCTAGTCGGCCATAAGCAATGGCGATAGCCAGCATCCGAAAATATCGATGTTTTGTAACCCAATAGCCATACAATTGGCGCGAATGCATCAAGCACGGTTTGAACCGTGTGCATGACGAACACTTGAGGAGAGGAAACCCATGTTCAATAAGCGACACATCGTCCGTACCATTGCGGCCACCGTCAGCATCCTGGCTCTGTCGTTCACCGCAGCCTGCGGTTCCGGCCAGTCCACCGCATCCAATTCCACCGATTCGGACGACATCACCCAGCAGACGTACAAGCCGGGCAAGCTGACCATCGCCACCGGACAGCCGGCCTACGAGCCGTGGGTTATGAACGACAAGCCGGAAAGCGGTGAGGGCTACGAGGCGGCCGTCGCCTACGCAGTGGCCGACAAGCTCGGTTTCAAGAAGAGCGACGTGGTGTGGACCCGCACCGCATTCGACACCGCCATCGCTCCCGGCGCCAAGGACTGGGATTTCAACATCCAGCAGTTCGGCATCACCGACGAGCGCAAGAAGGCCGTTGACTTCTCGTCCAGCTACTACAACGACAGCCAGTCCGTCGTGGTCAAGAAAGACAGCAAGTTCGCCAACGCCACCAAGGTATCCGATCTGAAGGATGCGACCGTGGGCGTCATGGTCGGCACCCTTGCCTACGACTACGCCAAGGCGAACATCAAGGACGACATCCAGACGTTCAATGATGATGCCGCACTGGCTCAGGCACTTGACGCCGGTCAGATCGACGCACTGGTCACCAGCACCGTGGAATGCGTGTACATGGTGCAGTCCGAGCAGGTCAAGGACGCCAAGGTGCTCGGCCGTCTGCCTGACTCCGAAGACAAGAGCGGCATGGGCATCGTGCTGCCGAAGGATTCCAAGCTGACTGCAGCCGTGACCAAGGCAGTGGATGACCTGAACGCCGACGGCACCATCAAGAAGCTTCAGGACAAGTGGCTGGCCGAGTACACCACCGACCTGACCGAACTGAAGAAGTAAGTGAAGTAGGCTTACATCATAAGGTCACAACACCTTGGCCGGGCGCTGCGGGAATTTTCCTGTGGCACCCGGCCATCCCGGCATTCAGGAAGCGAGCGACATTCATCACATGACCGCAGCACCAACCGAAACCAGGCAGCACAATGCCCCTGACGGACACGAGGTAAGTCAGGTCGAGCTCGAACGACGCCAATATCGTGTTCATCAGCAAATTCAATCGACGATTACCAGTCTGATCAGCACCATTGTGTTCGTGGTGGTCATCGTCATCGGCTTGAAGCTCTCCCCCGGCTGGCCACGAGTCAAGGAGACCTTCTTCTCCGGCGAATACTTCGTCAAATCGTTTCCCCATGTGCTTGACGGCCTATGGCTCAACATCCGCGTTCTGCTCGTCGCAGTGGTCGGCGTGGCGATTCTGAGCACGCTGATCGCGCTGGTGCGCACCAGCCGCTCCCCTATTCTGTTCCCGCTGCGTATCCTGGCATTGATCTACACGACTGTGATGCGCGGCGTGCCTATTATCGTCGTGCTGTATCTAATCGGTTTCGGCATTCCCGGCCTAGGCTTGTTCGGCCGTATCGATCCCTCGGTACTCGGCACCATTGCAGTGGTAATGGGATACAGCGCCTACGTCTCCGAGGTGCTGCGTGCCGGTTTTAACGACGTACATCCTTCTCAGCGAGCCTCGGCCCGCTCGTTGGGCCTGACCTCCGGCCAGACGACCCGACTGATCGTCATTCCTCAGGCATTGCGCAAAGTGGCGCCCGCACTGATGAATGACTTCATCTCCATGCAAAAGGACGTCGGCCTGATTTCCGTGCTGGGTGCGGTGGATGCCGTGCGCGCCGCACAGATCGACGTGGCCAGCACCTACAACTTCACGCCGTATGTGGTCGCCAGCCTGCTGTTCATCCTGATGAGCGTGCCGTTCATCCTGCTGAACGACTGGTACACGGAACGTCTGCGTAAGCGCGAACTCAGCGGAGGAACGGTATGAGCGAAATGACCAATATCACCACCGAGGCGAGTGACTCCCCCGTGAGCAACAAGACGGTGCTGCGTCTTGATGACGTGCGCAAATCCTTTGGAAACACGCAGGTGCTGCGTGGCATTTCCTTTGACATTCACCAACATGAGGTGGTGGCTTTGCTGGGGCCTTCCGGTTCAGGCAAATCCACATTGATGAAATGCGTCAACCTGCTTGAACAGGTCGATGACGGCCAGATTTGGCTGGGCAATACCGATATCACCGACCCGCGTGCCGACCAGGACAAGATTCGCGCACGTATCGGCGTGGTGTTCCAGCAGTTCAACCTCTTCCCCCACATGTCGGTGCTCAGGAACGTGACCCTTGCCGCAATCAAGGTTCACCACTGGAGCAAGGATCGCGCCGAAACCCGCGCTATGGAACTGCTTGAACGCATCGGCATGCGCGATAAAGCCAGTGCCTACCCCGATCAGCTCTCTGGCGGCCAGCAGCAGCGCGTGGCGATTGCGCGCGCACTGATGACCGACCCGGAACTGCTGCTGCTTGACGAGATCACATCCGCTCTTGATCCGATGCTGGTCGGCGAAGTGCTCAACATGGTTGCCGAGTTAAAGGCCCAAGGCACCACAATCCTCATGGCCACGCACGAAATGAGCTTCGCCCACGAAGCGGCCGACCGCATCGTACTGCTCCGTCACGGCGTCATCGCCGAGAACGGCACACCCGCTGAGGTGATGGACGAGTCGCAGGATCCCGAGACCATCGAGTTCTTCAGCCATTTCAGGCACTGAGACGAAGCCGAAAAACAAGCACCGGATTCATACGACGAAAGGCTCCGACGGATAATACCGTCGGAGCCTTTCAAATTGCGTTGACGAAAGTCAACCGATCACGTCACACCGACAATTCGGTATCACGCTTGAGCACAAAGTGGAGCACCAGGTAATGCGGCGGTGAACAGGTAAGAGGTATCCATGCCTCCAACCTACCGCCGGCATCACCCCACACCACAACCACCCACCACAAACAGCGAAAGGCCAAAATCCTAAGCCACTATTCATACTTGACTGATCTGGTGCTTAAACCGCGTCCGCAAACCCCAACAAGTTCCACCACCCCACAACACGCGATGTAGCCGCCGATTGGTAGGGTTGATAGATAGTTAATCCCCTGTTTGAAAAAGGAGCTTTGGCTTGTCGGCTGAACTCGAAGACATTCACGAGGAATGTGGCATCTTCGGCGTGTGGGGCCACCCTGACGCCGCCCGACTTACCTATTTCGGCCTGCACGCGCTGCAGCATCGCGGTCAGGAAGGCGCCGGCATCGTCTCCAACGATAACGGTCATCTCATCGGTCATCGCGGACTCGGCCTGCTCACCCAGGTGTTCGGCGATGAGCGCGAAATCGAACGACTGAAGGGCAATTGCGCCATCGGCCACGTGCGTTACGCAACGGCCGGCTCGGGCACCACAGACAACATCCAGCCGTTCATCTTCCGCTTCCATGACGGCGACGTGGCTCTGTGCCATAACGGCAACCTGACGAACTGCCCGTCACTGCGCCGCAAGCTTGAAGACGAAGGCGCCATCTTCCATTCGAACTCCGACACCGAAGTGCTGATGCACTTGATTCGCCGTTCGATGCAGCGCACCTTTATGGACAAGCTCAAGGAAGCGCTCAACACGGTGCATGGCGGTTTCGCCTACCTGCTGATGACCGAAGACGCCATGATCGGCGCACTCGACCCGAACGGCTTCCGCCCGCTCTCCCTCGGCAAGATGAAGAACGGCGCCTACGTGCTCGCCTCCGAAACCTGCGCACTGGATGTCGTCGGCGCCGAGCTGGTGCGCAACATTCGCCCGGGTGAAATCGTGGTGGTCAACGATCACGGCTACAAGATCGTGCAGTACACCAACAACACGCAGCTGGCCATCTGCTCGATGGAGTACATCTACTTCGCCCGCCCGGATTCCGATATCTATGGCGTCAACGTGCACTCCGCCCGCAAGCGCATGGGCGCACGTCTCGCCGCCGAATCCCCGGTGGAGGCCGATATGGTTATCGGCGTGCCGAACTCCTCATTGTCCGCCGCATCCGGCTATGCGGAAGCAGCAGGCCTGCCCAACGAAATGGGTCTAATCAAAAACCAGTATGTGGCCCGCACCTTCATTCAGCCCACGCAAGAACTGCGCGAGCAGGGTGTGCGTATGAAGCTCTCTGCTGTGCGCAGCGTGGTTAAAGGCAAGCGCGTTATCGTTATCGATGATTCCATCGTGCGCGGCACCACGTCCAAGCGCATCGTGCAGCTGCTCAAGGAAGCCGGCGCCGCTGAAGTGCATATGCGCATCAGCTCCCCGCCGCTGAAGTACCCCTGCTTCTATGGCATCGATATCTCCACCACCAAGGAACTCATCGCAGCCAAGATGAGCGTGGAGGAAATCCGTGAATACATCGGCGCGGATTCCTTGGCCTACCTTTCGCTCGACGGTCTGGTCGAATCCATCGGACTGAACGCCGACGCCCCATACGGTGGCCTGTGCGTCGCCTACTTCAACGGCGACTACCCCACTGCGCTCGACGACTACGAGGCCGACTTCCTGAAGTCCCTCACGCCCGAGGACCGTGTGCGTCTGCCTGAATTCGCGCTGTACAAGAGCAAGTACATCGGCAACGAGTACAACACCGTGCAGCCGGATGCCGAATAGCTCACCACCAATCCACTCAATAACAATTCTTTGAACCAGAGGCGCTTGCCTCCCCTCAGTCGGCTTTGCCGACAGCTCCCCTCCAGAGGGGAGCCAAAATAAGTAGAAAGGCCAACCAAATGCCAAAAGCATATGAGAACGCCGGCGTGAGCGTCGAAGCCGGGTACGAAGTCGTCAAGCGCATCAAGTCGCACGTGGCCCGCACGAACCGCCCCGGCGTGGTCGGCGGCATCGGCGGCTTCGGCGGCCTGTTCGATCTGGCCTCCTTGGGCTACAAGGAGCCGGTTCTCATCTCCGGCACCGACGGCGTGGGCACCAAGCTCATGGTCGCCAAGCTGGCCAATAAGCACGACACCATCGGCATCGACTGCGTGGCCATGTGCGTCAACGACATCGCCGCCCAGGGCGCCGAGCCGTTGTTCTTCCTTGACTACATCGCCTGCGGCAAGAACGACCCGGCACTGCTTGAGCAGGTCGTGGCCGGTGTGGCCGACGGCTGTGTACAGGCCGGTTCCGCGCTGGTCGGCGGCGAAACCGCCGAAATGCCGGGCATGTACGACGAAGACGAATACGATCTCGCCGGATTCTCGGTCGGCGTTGCCGAAAAGTCCGCCATCGTGGACGGTTCCACCATCGCTGAAGGCGACGTGCTCATCGGCCTGCCCTCCACCGGCGTACACTCCAATGGCTTCTCCCTGGTGCGCAAGGCCCTGTTCGAGCAGGCCGGCTACACCGTGGACACCGAACTCGACGAGCTGGGCGGCGAAAAGCTCGGCGACGTGCTGCTCACCCCCACCAAGATCTACGTCAAGGCCCTCTCTCCCCTGTTCAAGGCGGGCGTGGTCAAAGGCGTGGCCCACATCACCGGCGGCGGCTTCATCGAGAACATCCCGCGCATGATTCCGGACGGCTTGGCCGCCGAAATCGAGCTCGGCACCTGGCCCGTGCTCCCGATCTTCGACGTGCTGGAGAAGGCCGGCAACATCGATCATAAGGAGATGTACAACATCTTCAACATGGGCATCGGCATGGTGCTGGCCATCGACCCCGCTCGCAAGGACGAGGCGCTGAAGCTGCTCGCCGACAACAACGAGCCCGCCTACGTGCTCGGCCAGATCGCAGCCGACACCACCGGCACGCAAATCGTACTGAAGTAACTCGCTTTCCGCAGGAAAGGAACAACATGGGTCAGAAAGTATTGGTTATCGGCTCCGGCGCGCGCGAGCACACCATTGCCTACACGCTGCTCAAGGCACCGAGCATCGACGAAGTCACCGTGGCTCCCGGCAACCCGGGCATGCTCAAGGACGGCATCCACACCACGCAGCTGAGCCAGTCGAATCACGCCGCACTTATCGAATTCGTGAAGAACAATGGTTATGACTGGGTGTTCGTAGGCCCGGAAGTCCCGCTGATCGAAGGCATCGTGGACGATTTCGCCGCCGCCGGCATCAAGGCGTTCGGCCCGTCCAAGGCCGCCGCCCAGATTGAAGGCTCCAAGGACTTCGCCAAGCAGCTCATGGACCGACACAACATCCCGACCGCCCAATACAAGACCTTCAGCGATCTCGAGATGGCGCAGGACTACGTACACGAGCACGGTGCCCCGATTGTCATCAAGGCCGACGGTCTGGCGGCAGGCAAGGGCGTGACCGTGGCCATGGACGAGCACACCGCCCAGCGCGCACTCGAAGACATCTTCATCGACCATCGCTTCGGCTCCGCCGGTGCCAAGGTCGTTATCGAGGACTTCCTGGACGGCCAGGAATTCTCCCTGATGAGCTTTGTCAACGGCACCGATTTCTGGCCGATGCCCATCTCCCAGGATCACAAGCGCGCCCACGATGGCGACGAGGGTCCGAACACCGGTGGCATGGGTGCCTACAGCCCGGTGCCGCAGATTCCGCAGTCCGTGGTCGACGAGGCCATCGAGAAAATCGTGCGCCCCACCGTCGAAGGCATGGCCGAGGAAGGTACGCCATTCACCGGTATCCTGTACGCCGGTCTGATCGCCACCGCCGACGGCCCGAAGGTCATCGAATTCAACGCCCGCTTCGGCGACCCGGAAACCGAAGTCGTGCTCCCGAAGCTCACCTCCGACCTCGGTGCCGGCATCTCCGCCATTCTCGACGGCGAAACCCCCGAATTCACCTGGGATGAGTCCAACGCCACCCTCGGCGTGGTCATCGCCTCCAACGGCTACCCGGAGAACGTCATCAAGGGTGCCCGTGTGCCCGAAATCGAAGTCGACGAGGATTCGCACGTCTACTACGCCGGCGTCGCCTCTGACGAGCACGGTAACCTTGTGGCCAACTCTGGCCGCGTGCTGCTCGTCGAAACCTCCGCTCCGGACATCAAGTCCGCCAGGACAAGGTCTACGCAATCATCGACAAGCTCGAGCTGCGCGGACTGTTTTACCGCCACGACATCGGCTTCAAAGCCCTGAAGTAACAGAAGCGACGCATCTGCTGCACTTTTTTTGGCCTGGCAGACAGTCAATCGATTGACGTGGCTACCGGGCCAGATTTTTCTGTCCCGGTAGCCGATTTCGGCTCTTTTTCGCAAACCAGGACAGCTGAACCCCTCGAATATAGGAATATTTGAAATTCCCTTCCATACGAAACCGCACTATTCCGCCATTTTCGTAATACGCGGACGATACTTCCGGCGTCAGTTTTGTCCCGGTAAGCAAAATGACCCGAAATCAAATACTAGGACAGAAAAATCTGGCCCGGTACACGAATCAATCGATTGACGTAATTACCGGGACAGCGAACGTCACTATGACAACGCCATCACCCAATATCAGCGAGCGATATCACGCTAGCTGAATTTGGCGATGATGTCGAACAGTTTGGCCTTGGCTTCATTGAAGGGCGGGTACACGAGGCGCAGAGTGTCGGGGAACTGCGGCTTGGTAACCACGGTTTTGACGTGGCTGAAGGTGAGGAAGCCTGCTTTGCCGTGGTAGGTGCCGATGCCGGACGCGCCCACGCCACCGAACGGCAACCGGCTGGACAGCAGATGGCCCAACGGCAGCGAATATCCCAAGGCTCCGGAGCTGGTCTGACGTTCGAAAGTCAGCCGAACCTCGTGATCGCGCGAGAACACATATGCAGCCAACGGCCGGGACCGCTTGTTGATGAATCGGATTGCGGACTCGGCATCCTCGACCACCAGAATCGGCAGAATCGGCCCGAAAATCTCCTCCTTCATTACTGGCGCATCTGGCGACGTACCGTACAGCACGGTAGGCGCGATATACCGGGCGGCACGATCGACCTTGCCGCCGCAAACGATTCGACCGGCCAGGCCGAACACGCCGGGCACCTTGTGAATCTCGCTCGGCTCAACAGCGGCCGAGGCAGTCGCACCATCATCAGCGGCTGCCATATTCGAACCGGCCGTCGGCTTCGCCGCATTGTTCGCGCTGCCGGCCATCTCCCCCGCGCCACCGCGCCCAGTAGTCACGGCATTGAAGCGCCGCCCAACCATATCCATGGCCGCGCCTACCGCCGATGCCACCTGCACCAGCGGCGAGCTCGGCTCCTCAGGCGGCACGGTGCCGACCGGCAATAGCTTGCACAGTCGTTCAAAATGACGATCGTTGATAATACGACCAAAATCAGGCGAGGCCTTCGGATCTTCGCCATAGAATTCGGTGATGGCTACGGCGATGCGCTCGGCCAGAGCCTCGGCCACATCCGGCGTGGCGAGCACATAGTCGGGTGCCACGCAAGTCTGCCCGGCATTGGTGAATTTGCCCCACGCAATGCGGCGTGCAGCCACATTGATGTCCGCAGTGCGATCCACAAAGCATGGCGACTTGCCGCCGAGTTCCAGCGTGACCGGCGTCAGATGCTCGGCCGCCGCGCGCATGACGATTTTGCCGACGTGGCCGCCACCGGTATAGAAGATGTGGTTGAACGGGCATTTCAGCAGTTCGCCGGTTTCCTTGGGCCCGCCTTCGACCACGCGCACGGCCTCGGAGTCAAGGTATTGCGGCACCAACTCAGCAAGGAGCTTGGACGTATTCGGTGAAAGCTCGGACGGTTTCAAGCAGACGGCGTTACCGGCAGCGAGCGCATCAGCCATTGGTTCCAAGGCCAGCAGCACCGGATAATTCCACGGTGAAATGATGAGCACCACGCCTTTGGGCTCGGCAATCGTCCATCCGGCAGCCGGCTGCAACATCCAATGCATCGCTTTGGGATGCCGGGCGGTCCAAAGGCTCAGACGATTGCGCACGAACTGTGCTTCACCAGCCACCAGGTTCAGTTCCATGAGCACGGTTTCAGCCGCGGGCTTGCCCAAGTCAGCCATAGCCGAGGAGACAAAGGCATCACGGTTCTCCGTAACCAGACGGCGTAGTGCGTTCAGCTGCGCGCGGCGCCATGCCAGCGGCCGGGTACGACCGGATTCGTAAGTCTTCTTCAGTTGTTCGAAAGTCTGGTTCGTCATGAAAGCACCCCCTGCTTTACGGTAGCGCTACTGCAATTTTGGACGGGCTACGCCCCGCGCCTTGCTGGCTCGTCTGTCGGCTCGCACGCTGCCTACAGACAGCCTACTAGGCTGTCTGCTTTACGGCAGCGTCATAAAGTCCGTGTCTTTGAGGTAGTTTTTGCCGGCGGTGATGTCGTATTGGATGAGCTTGTAGTCGGCAAGCAACTGCTTGGTTTCCTTGTCGAAGTCATCGGTGGACATCGGGTTGCCGTTCTGATCAAGATAGATGTTCTGGCCTTCGGGGATACGATCCCAGCCTTGGATCTTGTTGACCACAGGCGGTTCCATGGCGGCGATCTTGGAATGCATTTCGGTCAGGAACGCCAGATACGGGCTGACCTTGGCGTTCATGTGATCGGCGGCCTGCGCCACGAAGAAGTTCGGCGAGGAGTAGGCTGCATCGCTTGCCTTATTGCCTTGGGAGCTGGAAGCCTTATTCGACCAGATGAAGTAATCGGTCAGGTGCAGGGCCAAGGAGTTGTTGTCATCCTCGCTGGCGGACGAGTAGATGCCCGGCAAGTGGTCGCCATAGAACACCACGGTGACGGGCTTATCCAGCGCATCCAGTTCATTCAGGAACTCCTGAGTGGCCTGATCGGTAATCTCCACACCCTTTTGATAGGTCTCAATCGACTGCTGTTCATCATCACCCAGCGGCGTACCCGTGGTGGATTCGGCGGTGTAGTCGTTATTCTCATACCACTCGTGGTAGGGCATGTGATTCTGCATGGTAATGATCTGAATGAACTTGTTCGTCTTGCCGGACTTGATGCCTTCCAACGCAGAATCATAGGAAGACTTATCAGAGACGTACGGCGACTCGTCGATCTTGTCCTGATACTTGATCACGTCCGGACCGGTCAACGTGTAGAAGTGCGAGAAGCCGAACTTCTTGTAGTTCGTGGCACGCGAGTACATGCTGGATTCGTACGGGTGGTAGCCGAGCGAGTTGACGGGCGCGCCCCACAGCTGGTTGATGGTGGGAGTCCAATGCTGGCTCGGGACCAGCTGCTGGTACGGGCTGGACAGGGAGGACTCGAAATTGGCCATGCTCAGGCCGGAAAGTCCCATGTATTCGAGATTGGCCGTACCTCCGCCGTAGCCGGAGGAGAGCATCAGGCCGGAGGTGGTGCCCGCCTTGATCTTGCGGATGTTGGGCATCGAATCCTTATTGGTCTTCAGTCCCGGCACGCGGCTCGGGTCAGAGAAGGATTCGGACAACACGTACACCACTGTCGAATCAGTGAGGTTGTTGGTGCGGGAGGCGTTGATTGTCTCCGCTTCCTTCTGATAGCGAGCGGCGACCTTCTTCATGGTCTCCTCGGAGTAGTTGCTCGGCTTGTCCATGATCTTCGGGTTGAGCTGGCGGGTGAAGGCCACGAGCGGACCATTGCGCTGCGCGTCATACACGGAATCCCACATGGATGGCGTGTCTCCCAAGGCGCGGGAGAACTTGTTGGCCAGCGAATCGGTGGTGCTCACATGAATGCAGTACAACGCGAACACCAGAATCGGCAGCAGCAGAAGAATCAGACGGGAGGTGAGGTTCAGGCTCAGGTTATCCGTACGAATCATGCGACCTTTGCGCCCATCGAAATGACGCAGCACCAGAATCAGCGCGAGCAGTACGGCGAACGCGCCGAGTGCCACGAGGATGGTCACATGCGCACCGGCCGGAATGAAGGTGAGCATGTTGCCGGTGTTCGAGCCAAGGAAGCCTAGATCGGCGGGCAGAATGGCCTCGTAACGGATCTCGACCTTGAAATGTTCGATGGCGGCCACGATGATTCCGACCGCGAGAATCACGATGCTTGCCGTCCAGAACCGGTTGAACAGCATCAGCAACATGAGGTACAGCAACGCGACAAGTATCACGTTGAGCACGAATACGAAATTGCCGTCGGTCCACATCTTGCTCACGAAGCCGAATCCGACGGTCGGACTGGACAGCTGCACACGGGTGGAGCTGGACGAAACGCCCACTTCGAGCGCCGTCACGACAATGATGTCGAAGATAACGAAGAGCACGCCGTACACCCAGCCGGGAAGGGCTTGTGGGGGTGTTGGGGCGTGACTTCATTGGCTTCGACCTTTTGGCCCAAAGCTGAAATGGGCTTTCGACTGTGGGTGGTATTCACGTAGTGTTCTCGCTCA
>ENA-OQDC01000324-OQDC01000324.1-human-gut-metagenome-genome-assembly--contig:-NODE-324-length-36397-cov-9.742487_pt1 | contig 36397 bp, 38 predicted proteins | sample MGYA00242770_ERZ504601 | MGnify/ENA primary metagenome ERZ504601 (study PRJEB26092, sample SAMD00036305) | human gut metagenome | host: Homo sapiens | study: EMG produced TPA metagenomics assembly of...
TGAAAAAAGAAATAAAAAAGGAACAAGAAATAGAAAATGAAAATAAAAAAAGAACATGAAATGGAACGGGAAATAGAAAGAACCGTATCGGATTCGCGGGTAGAGACAGTCCATATGGTACGCCCGAACCATATGAATGCAGCAGGCAGATTGTTCGGAGGACAACTGATGCAGTGGCTGGACGAAGTTGCGGGACTTGTAGCAAAACGCCATATCAGAGGAAATGTCATTACGGCTTCTGTTGACAACCTCAGATTCATTCATGGTGCATATCAGGGAGAAATGGTTGTCATCATTGGAAAAGCAACCTATGTCGGAAATTCTTCTATGGAAGTGCGGGTGGATACTTATGTGGAGCATCTTTCAGACGGAATGCGTTATCCAATTAATCGAGCTTATTTTACAATGGTAGGACTGGATGAGAAGGATAAACCATGCAGAATACCAAGGCTCACTATCAAGTCAGAAGAAGAAAAAGCAGAATGGGAAGCAGCGGAAAAGAGAAGAGAAATGAGGATGCACAGGCGGAAGGAAGGTTTTTGAAAAGAGAATTGTTGAGGTGATACGCAGTGAAGCAACAAAAATTATTAAGTCTGATTCGTCAGGCCATTGAGGAGTATCATATGCTGGAAGACGGAGACAGAGTTGCTGTGGGAGTCTCAGGAGGAAAGGATTCTCTGACATTACTTTATGCGATGAGGCAGTTGCAGAGATTTTATCCGAAAAACTTTGAATTATCTGCGATTACATGCAATGTGGGATTTGAGGGAATGGATTTTACCGGTGTTTCAGATTTCTGCGACAGTCTGAAAATCCCATATGAGCAGGTGGACACAAAGATTGCCGAGATTGTCTTTCAGGAAAATCCGGAGATAAGACCCTGCTCTCTGTGTGCGAAGCTGAGAAAAGGTGCCATGTATAAACGGTTAGCTGAGCTTGGAATCAATAAAATAGCCTATGCACATAATAAAGATGATTTTATAGAGACCGCTCTCATGTCTCTGATCTATGAGGGAAGATTTTATGCATTTCCACCGATGACGGTTCTGCCTGAAGCCGGAGTAACGGTGATTCGTCCGATGATGTATGTTCCGGAAAAAGGAGTTGCCAATTTTGTAGTGGAACAAGGAATCCAGATTGTGAAAAATGCATGCCCGGTAGATGGATCGACAAAAAGAGAATATGCCAGGCAGCTTATGGAGCAGATTAACAGGGAGACACCTGGGGCAAAGGACAGGATGATGCATGCGATTGTGAATGGAAGATTTTCGGATTGGCCGGGATAAATTTGTATTTGTTGGGAGAAACTGTTTTGGCATGAGGGAAAATTTTCTGATTTGAAAAGCCTAATATCCGCCCTTGCTGTTGCGTGAGCAGTGCATTGACAAGGAGCGTTCCGAAGACACTTTGCCCAACTTGTTAAGGAACGTAAACAGGAGTGCCTCTGCACGAGTGTTTCCACGTTCCTGTTACAAGTTGTCAACGGGCTGAGGTAAAGCGGGTCCTGCACTGCGATGCAACAGCAAGGGCGGATATGGATGCTCTTCTATTAAAATCTTTCTGACTGCCGAAACATTTTCATTCCAACAACTACAAATTGTCCCTTCTCCCCAATCGTGCTACAATAATCTTGTCCGAATGAATGGTGGTTATTATTAAATATTATTTAGTAGACAGCGAGAACGTCAACGACAACTGGTTGATGCTGCTGGATCTGAGTGACGAAACGGATAAGATCATCGTGTTTTATACGAAAAATTCACCTCATATGTCCTATTCATCAGTCATCAAACTGCTCGGATGTACTCGCGAAATTAAATTTGAAGAATGTAATGCGGGAAATAATGCTCTGGATTTTCAGTTGATCTCTTACCTTGGTTATCTGATGAAGAACGAAGAATTGAAAGATTCTGAGTTCATTGTAATGAGTAACGATACCGGTTATGATCCTGCGGTCAACTTTTGGAAAAAAAGAGGCTTTCCTGTAAACAGAATTAATGTGAATTACTGCAAATTAGCTTTGCAACGACAGAAAGAAGCGGCTCTTCGCCTGGCAGAACAATCCAATTCTGTCGAGATGCAATCTACAGAAGATTTTTCCGGCGAAGAATCTCATCCGGGATCTTCCGCTGAAGAACTTCCTTTTAAAGACAGACCGGAAGAAGTTTCTTCTTCCATTTGTCCTGAGCCTTTAAAAGAAGTTCCGGCTTCTCAGAAACCCTGTTCTTTTGATAAGGAAGAAGTCGATGCTCTCATTAACTGCCTTGGCAAAGATAATCTGATTGCAATTCACGAAACCCTGGTTCATGTATACGGTCAGAAGCAGGGACAAAATATTTACAAAACCGTAAAAGATAAATCTTATTCTTTTGCACCTGAAACTCTTTCACGCAAAGATAAGGTACACTATTTTACTGATATCATTTTTTCGCACAGTGACCTGGACGATCCTGGAAACTTCTTAGATTTCCTTGAAAAAAATAAGGACAAATCTAAAAATCTCAATGGAGTCCGTTCTGCGATCATCAAGGCTTATGGAAATAATACCGGGATGAAATACTACAGCCTTTTCAAGCCTTATTTCAAAACGATATCAGCTTTAAAATAACGAACGACAGAAAGGAAATTCGGACAGAGGAAGTCCCCTTATATCACTGACGCATATCAGTGGATAAGGGGACTTATCTCAATAATAATATAACTTGAAACTCTCTTTCCGGCATGATAGTATATCTAATTAGCACATAATTATTCAGGCATCCCGTCTGCCATCATTTGAACATTGATTTATCTTATCATGGTCAGACACGCTGCAAATACATCAGATAGGAGGATTTATGAATCAGAAAATGAAAACTGCTCCTGCAGCAGAAAATAAAATGGGAACCATGCCTATTGGCAAACTGTTGTTCAACATGTCCCTGCCAATGATGATTTCCATGCTTGTGCAGGCACTTTATAACATTGTTGACAGTATCTTTGTAGCAAAATTATCTGAAAATGCTCTTACGGCCGTATCTTTAGCATTCCCTTTACAGACATTGCTCATTGCAGTGGCAACCGGTACAGGTGTCGGTATGAATGCTTTACTCTCCAAAGTTCTTGGAGAACGCCGTTCTGACGAGGCTGATAAAATTGCCGTAAATGCTGCATTTATTTACTTTCTGAGCTATCTTGTGTTTTTGATACTCGGATTTACGATTGTAAAACCTTTCTACGCAAGTCAGATTGGAACCGCAGATGCAGAAATCATGGAAATGGGAATCGACTACTTAAGAACTGTCATGATCTTTTCCTTCGGACTGCTCTCCCAGATATTTTTTGAGCGTCTGCTTACCTCTACCGGAAGAACAATCTTCAGTATGACCTCACAATTATGTGGAGCGATTACGAATATTATTTTAGATCCGATCATGATCTTTGGATTACTCGGATGTCCCAAAATGGGCGTTACAGGTGCGGCTGCCGCAACCGTCATCGGACAGTGTGTCGCTGCAATCGTCGCATTCACCTGCAATCACAAGTTCAACCACGATGTAAAACTGCATTTTCGTGGTTTCCGCCCCAGTGCAAAGATCATTGGAACCATTTATGCGATTGGTGTCCCTTCGATTATCATGCAGTCCATCGGTTCTGTCATGACTTACTCCATGAACCGGATTCTGATCGAGTTTTCTTCAACCGCAACAGCCGTTTTTGGTGTGTACTTTAAACTGCAAAGTTTCTTCTTTATGCCACTGTTCGGGCTAAATAATGGAATTACACCGATCATAGCTTATAATTATGGTGCCAGAAACAGAAAACGTATGGTCAAAACCATCAGGCTCAGTCTGATCACGGCATTCTGTCTTACTTTTATTGGATTCCTCTGCTTTGAGGGAATCCCACAGATCCTGCTTGGGATGTTCAACGCTTCAGAAGATATGCTCACGATCGGTATCCCGGCACTTCGTATTATCGGAATCCACTATCTGCTTGCATGGTTCTGTATCGTTTCCGGAACAGTATTCCAGGCTCTCGGTAAGGCAGTCTTCAGCATGATCGTATCCATCATGCGACAGCTTGTTGTGCTGATTCCTGCTGCTTACATTTTATCGAAGCTCGGCGGACTTCACGTTGTATGGTGGTCTTTCCCGATCGCAGAAATTGTTTCCCTTGTAGTATCACTCCTCTTCCTTTTAAGGATCAACCGGACAGTAATCTCCAAAATCCCGGATGGAAGTGATATTCTGTAAAGATACTATCTCTGCCTGCTTTTCAAAGCTAAATATCGTCACTAATGTCGTATATCCGGCAATTACCCGACAATTCTGAATACCTTGCAAATAACGCAAGGTATTCTTTTTCTACTTCTGAAAAACTGCGGACTTTATAATTCAGTTCCATATGAAGCTGTGGTGCTTCGCCGGATTGTGGTTCTTTCAGGAGTCTTTTCAGATCATACCAAAGCATTGCACGATCTATTTCTTTTAATTGTATCTGTTCTTCTTCCGACAGGTCTGAGCCAAGAAATTTTTTATAGATCATACTGAGCAGTCGGTTTTCTCTTTCCTGATATTCCGGTAATTCTTTCTTAAACGGTGTCGGCACATCCGACAGATAACACTCACTTGCATCATGGAGCAGACATGCAAGTATCATACGCTCTGAAAATCCTCTCGCTGCTGCCTCTTTTGCACAGCAGATACAATGCTCTCCCACAGACCAGAATGTCTGCACATGCCCATTTCCCCTGCAGATCAGCGACAGAGCATGGGCAATATCTTGTATTCTGATCAAATCTGAATCTGGCTCTGTCGGTCTGAAATGTAATCCTGTATAGGTGGTTATATATTCACTCATCGTATTCCTGCTTTTCCTTCCCACAACCCTTCCCGGTATACTTTATTGATCGTTGTCTGTGCATGTTCCAATTCTTTTTTCTGAATGATTGCATTCCGGTCGCTTAAAATCGCCAGCATTTCATCTACAACATCCTCCGGTCTCGGTTCTGATATCCTGTAAAGATACCCCAGCATCCGGGTTGCAGTGTAATCGGTATTCATCTGCCTGTATGCAATTTCCCGGCAAAAATCTTCCGGATATCCCTTAAGCTGCAGGGCATCATATAATTCATCCTGTCTTGACCCAGCCATCCTGTTCCTCCTGTTCTGTCCCTGTTATCCTGTTCTTTTTACTGTCACTTATTTGATTTCAGATGTATTTTCATGATCCTGTTCTGTCAGACAGTTTATTTTTATTGTGGTAACTGATATTGTCCCATCAGTCTTTCACACTCCGCCTTCATCTGGTTCACAACTTCCTCCGGTCCTACAATCTTAATTCCTTCTCCAAGAGAGAAGATCCAGCCAAGAAACTGTCTGCTCACATGCACATCCACCTTCACCGTAAAATGCTCTTCATCTGTCGGAATCATCATCACATCTTTTCCAAAACGATCAATAATCACACCCGCCAGTCGATTATCCACCTGCATTTTTACAGTCTGTTCTTTACCTCTGAACATTCCGAAACTCTTCTTTGCATAGTCTGCCATATCCAGCTTTTTAAAATATTCTTTTCCCTCTCTGCTTTCATTTGACATTCTGATATGAAGCATCTTGTCTACCCGGTAATGCTTGATCTGTTCCGTTTCTGAATCATAACCGACCAGATAGTAATTTTCATCATCCCATGAAAGTCCCCATGGACTGATATGATACCATGCCCCATTATGCCGCAATTCCATTTCTTTTTTTACATTCCACTGATAATACTGGAATTTGATCTTTTTATTCTCGGATATCGCATTATGAATTGCATCTACCGTATAATAGATACTCTCATTCATTGTCTTGATTCTTCCGGACACAAATACCTGACGCTGCAACTTTTGTGCATCGTATTTGCTGACCAGCGTCTCCAGTTTTTTGATCAGTCTGTTGGTCTTTTTCTCCGTAATGAATTTCGAGGACTGAATCGCATCTACCAGAAGCTTCAATTCCGGAAGTTCAAATGCCCGGCTTACCACATGATAATGATAACGATTCCCGATCGGCTCTCCCTCTACCTCAATCCCAAGAATACTCAGATCACGTAAGTCTGCATACACGCTTTTCCGATCTGCTGTTACATCATATTTTGCCAGCTCTTCTATAATCTCCGGCATGGTGATATAATGCTCATCATCTGTCTGCTCCATCATGATCTGAGCCAGCCGGTATAATTTAAATTTCTGATTACTTCCTCTTGGCACTTTCCCCGCCTCCTGTTCATCACAATTTAGATATATCAACGATATCATAAGTATATCATAAGTAGCGGGACTACAGATGAAAAAGCAGCAAATCAACTCAGAGAATTGATTCACTGCCTTTTTATAATATCATAAGTAAATGATGTTGGGGTCAAAAGCCCCCGACTTTGATGCCTACGGATTGCTCCAAGAACCCCTTCCTATATGCAACGTTCCTATCTGCTATCCATTGATTTTAAAGTTTTTTGTCATCGTAATTGCTCCTCCTTAGAAATCATATTCATCCGGATCCAATCCGGCATCTTCCAGTACTTCTCTTCGTTCATCCGGATCCATAAACTCCAACTCGTCCGGATCCAGTCCAGATAACTCCAGTTCCGTCCGTTCTTCAAAATCATCCTTCAGCAGTTCATTCAGAAAAATAAATTCCATTGTACTTTCTAGCAGACTGATATTTCCATCATGGTTTAAATCAAACATATTTCCGAATATTCCTTTCATAATAGCACCACCTTAATCATTCATGTATTCATAGTAATCGGATTCGCTGGCAAACAAGATATATTTACCATCTACCAATCCCATGTAACCATCACCTGTGTTAAATCCTTTCATTGCCCACTCCTCCATTTCCGTGAATTTTATGATTTAATCTTCTTTGATGATTACAGTTTATACCAATAGGTGGGGTATAAAAATCCCTGCTTTTTACGACTATTTTCTGTTGCTGATCCCACAAACTCTGCATATACAGAAAATTGCTTTATTATCTCAATTGCAACTTCCTTTTCGTCTCATGTTTTTCCATCCTTTCATAACTTCCATAGCAACAATGTGCTTGTTGTTTCTTAATGCTTCAAGTATAATAAAATTCATAAAGAAAATACGCGTACAGCATGCGGAGTTACCGCCCGATAATCCTCATGTTTTGCGATATACAGGGAGGTTATTCTCATGGGGAAACAATCTACGAGAGAAAATAAGACAATTTATCAGATTTGCCGGGAAGAAGCCGGTCTTACAAGATCAGAAGCCAGTGAAAAAATGACTGCTGTTTCTGATTCTAAAATTGAAAAATTTGAATATGAAATACAAGAGCCTACACCTTACGATATTATCCAGATGGCCGACGCTTACAGACGACCGGATCTCTGTAACTATTACTGCTCTCATAAGTGTGAAATCGGACATCGCTATGTTCCGGAAGTCGAAGTTACCGACTTATCCAATATAATCCTGGAAACCATTGCCAGTTTAAATGAAATCAATCCTCTGACTACACGCCTGATCCAGATTGCCCGTGACGGTAAAATCAGCGACGATGAAATCAGGGATTTTGCTTTTATCAGCAATAAGTTGGATGAGATTTCTCTGGCAATAGATTCCCTGAATCTCTGGGTTGATAAGACAGCCGGAGAACAGGGACTGAACATTGAATTGTTCCGAGAAGAAAAAGAGAAACAGAAATAAGTGCGAAAAAGCAAGGCAGCGAACCTATTTATGGTCCACTGCCTCTCTTCTTTACATACACTGCGATGACTCCACCGATGATCAGCAGTGGAAATGCAATATACATCAGTCCACCAACAACCATACCAATTAAGATAACGGGAAAGAATACTACTGTACAGAGCAATTTCAGAATTCCCCACGATGTTTTTATACCAAATATAAAGAATTTTCCAATAAACCAGATCATACAAATTGCAAATAATAATGATAACATATTCTACTCCTTTTAGCTCCTGTTCTGATTGGTGCCATTCATTTTTTCTGCCGTTTTTCTGCTATAAATTCAGATGCATTTCTCACACAAATTTTACTACTGAATTTTGGATTTTTCTCTATCTTTTCAATCATCCGAATTAACTTTATTCTCCGTGCTGTATCCATCTGCTTACCTCATTCTAACAGTTCTGCCTTTTGATATTGTCAGTATAACCAGATAACTTTTCAAAATATATACCTGATGCAAAGAATTTAACGTATGTAATTCTCAATTTTCGAGGAATTCCTTCGTTTTATTTTTTTCTCTCTTATAGTGGTTCAGTTTCATACCAGCACCTTTCACCATCTGATTTCCTTCATCGTCAAAGGATAAAAAAGACCATCTACGATTTTACGGTAAATGATCTTTTCATCGTTAATATTCAATTTATATCATTCTGTTTTCATAATCTTGTAACTCATGGAAAATGTCATCCACATATACAACATCATCTTCTATTCTGTACAGCATGAAATATCTGTGCTTTTGAAAATTTATTCGATGGTATCCCAGACTCTGTAAGCGTGGATTATCACATGTTTTCATACTTCCTGCTACATGTTTTAACAGTTCTACAGTATCCTCAAAATCATCAAGCACATTCTTCGCCGCTTGCTTATTTTTCTCTCATATCTGAAATCACATCATCCGCATTTCTATAATTTCCATTTTTTGAAGATTCTCTGGATTGTTCCAGTCTTTGAAGCATCTCATCTTCTATCATAGATGTATATGGATTATGCACTGTTCTTTTTATTTCAAATGGGAATCCGTTATATGCAACAGCCTGTGTTAAAAACATTCTTATTGCAGACGTTGTATCTGTTCCAAGATCCTTAAAAAGCTGATCTGATTTACTCTTTAAATCATCGTCTACCCTGATTTGAATTGTACTTGCCATTTTAGATACCTCCATTTCTTTTTCTTTTATTATAATGCCATATCATTGCTAATTCAATACATTTGTAACGATATTCATCAGGTGTAAGCGGTAAATTCTTTTCCGACCATTCCGAAACAAGCTCCGGGTGCAGTTTCCCCGTCCCGATTTGTAATTGACACAGCGGAAATGCTCCTGATTTCACATCATGCTTTTGGCGGCTGAGAAATGCAGTTTTGCACCGCAGTCGGGACAGTATACCAGCCCCGAAAACAGGCTCGTCCTTCCGGTCTTGGTCGGCCTGCGGCGGTGTGCGTTGCAGCATAAGTGCAGGGGCGATATGACGGGGATATAAGTCAAAGCACACAAAAAGCGAGCTGTAACTCACTTGCATAAGTACAGCCCGCCTCCTGTGTTGCTATATACCTTTTTGTCTTTTGAAAACCTCCGGAAGCATTTTTAATACCCTTTTCATTTTGATCTCCATACCATAATTGCGTTCATTTTTAATTCTTTCTCCTTCTCAATATGATTAGTAGCTCAGCCGTCTTTTTCTAACAATATTCAATGATGTAAAATCTTTGCTGATTTCCCTATCGAAATCAGTCGGAACGGCTTACTTAGAATACTTTTTCTTCTTGGAATACGCACTTGTTCCGATCAGCATTCCAGCAGATAGGAACAGCACTGCAAACCACAGCCACAGATTACTGTTATCGCCTGTCTGAGGACTGTTGGTATTTCCATTCCCATCTCCGTTAGGATTGGTCGGCTCTGTAGGCTTTGTCGTTCCTGTAGCCGGGATTTCCTCTCCCTTATTTCCATCCGGTTTTGTCGGATTGGTCGGCTTTGTTGTTCCCGAAACCGGAATCTCTTTGCCCTTTACAGTATAACCGCATACTTTGCACACTTTGTCGCCGGTGTAGCCTTTTTCCGTTGCAGTTGCGTCTTTAGCGTTCTTTGTTTCCATATCGTGAGCTGCTTTGTCTGCGATGCTGCCGCAGGAGCATTCGTGCCAATGGTTGTCTGAGTCTGATTTCCACTTGCTGTTATAATCGTGCTGGTGCGTATCGTCTACCGTCACCGTGATATTCAGCCGTTCGCTGTAATCCATACCGTCCTTATATGCCGCAATACGGAATTTTGCATTTTCCGTAATGGTTATCGGATCGGTATAGATTTTCCGGTTTGCACTGTTCTGACAAGGACAGGAATCATCCACCGTGTAATAAATGGTCACGTTCTCCTCAGCCGAAATTACAAGCTGTTCTCCGCTTTTTACCGTAATATAGTTTTCCTTCGGAGAATTTTCGTCAAATTGTATTTCTCCAATTACCGCTGTAGGACGCTTCGGGCGGCTTTCCTCTAACGCCACACGAAGTGTAAGCGTCTTTTCAAGGCTTGTACGTGCTACCCGTAGCGTAATATCTGTATATCCCGGCAGTAAAGCGTTTGCCGTAAAAACAACTTTTCCATCCGCATCCGTGACTTCTGAACCGGAAATCAGTGTAGCAGTCAATGTATTTCCAAGCTCAGCCTCCACAGTAACACCTTCCATGTAGTTTCCTTCCGAATCCTTTACCCGTACTGAAATTCCCTTCTCCGTACCGGCTTTCGCCAAAATAATGCTTTCATAATTCAAAACAATTTCTGCTGGACGGGCCGAAACAGTCAGTTCCCCGCTATTATAAGAAGCAAGTGCTTTTCCGGTATAATTCTGTGCACCGTCAAGGGTAAAGGAAACCTTACTGCCTTTTTGGAAACCGCCCGCCTTTGTAATGTGCAATACCTTTGAATATCCACTGTCAACGGACTGCCACATACCGGTCATGCCTTCTGGAAGTATGATTTCTTTTTCAGTATCCATATACTGGCTAAAGATTACTTCTATATAATCCGGATACGCTCCTACCGACGAAACCACTGGATTTTCCGTTGATTTCATGGGAACTTTCAATCCCATCCTCGGCGGCGGAACCTGCATCCATTCGGTCTGCGCTGCCTCATACCCATCCTTTTCAAAGCGAACCTGCCACCAGCCGTTCGGCACATCCCATGCAAATACTCCGCTGTTGTCCGTAATCTGCGGATTTATCTGCTCATAATTCTCCGCATCCCAGACAACTGCATTGGTTCCATCAGAGTTGTCCGCATAGTAAACGGTTGCCGTCACACCAGAAAGAGTATTGGATTCCACTGCCTCGTAAACAATACCGGACGGATCCATGACCGGCTGAATCTTTTGGGTCTTCTTCATAATGCGTTCCATATCCGTATCGTTACACTTCTGCTTCCGTTCCCTCGTCAGCCTGTCCAGTTCAGCGGAAAGCCTTGTAATCTCCGCAGCACGGCGGACACCCGTAGCGTTGGAGGATCCGTCCCACAAGGCACTCAACCCGGTAGTTATCGGTGTTTTATCGGCTGCACCGACAATTGTAAAGATTGAACCTACCCAGGAATTGGCATAGTAGCGATCCTTTTCCAGCCCCATGTACAGTCTAAGATCCATTGCCACAAAGCGTTCTCTCATAATCGCATTGGAGCAAAGCGGTTTATCCTTGTAGCGTTCCTCAAACCTCTTCAGTTCGTCAATGTATCCCTGCATATCTGCCTCGCGTACTGTATAGTCCACATAGGCTTCCGTATCCTGCATTGTGCCTTCGATACCTGTTGCTGCCCCAACAAGTCCTACGGTTGTGGACATTCCCTCTGTCATATTCAGTGCCAACTGACTGTCCGTCACGCCCGGCAGATGCATTACCTGATTCAATGCCTCCGTTGCATTTCCAAAACCACCGATAAATGCATTACGGACTCCCTGATCAAAATTACCTGCAGCTTCTCCGTTATAATCAATTTCGTTTCCGTTGGCGTCTATAAAGGCGAATCCTCCGGTAATGCCGCTTACGCCGCCTTCCCGAGCCAGAGAAGTGTTCGTTGTTTTCATAAGTGCATTTGCCACCGCCCGAAGTGCCACAGGCTTGAATTCCTCCTGCACTTCTGCCGATTCTTCCGCATAATCCTTAAATGCGATAAATGTCCCGTCTGCGTTTTCGCACACCTCAAAACCATCCGCCCGGAGTTCCTCTGCTGTGCGTGTATTCTCCTTCATCGTAATGCCCAGATCCGCATAGACTTCCTCCCATGAGCTATATTCCGTGATGTTCTTTTTCAATCCCATCATCTCGGAGAAACTTTCCAGCACTTCATCAATTGCTTTCTCCGCATTGTAGAACGCCGCCTGAACCTCCGGCGTTTGTTTTGCGAACCACTCCGGCATGGTTTCCGACGCACGGTACTTTGCACCAAAAATATATTCGGACACATCGAAATTCGGGTCCTCCGTATAGGTAAGATTGTTCGTTTTCGCATATTCTTCCATATACCGATTCTTTGTTTCCGCAATAGTCTCTGCTAATTTTTCACTCTTTTTATTTCTCTCATTCGTAATCTCCGCCGCCTTTTTCTGGCTCTTTTCGGCTGTTTCTGCGTCATAAGTGAATGCCTCTCCCCGATCTACCCAATCGATGGAAAACTCTTCCGGGAGCTGTGCCTCTGTAACAACTCCGCTTTCGTCAGATGGAAGCATAATCTCTCCCGCAAAGTTAAACCGATAGCCTGCACCTTCTGTCAGTTCATCTGTTTTGAAGAGCTGCATTGGTATCGTATGTACCGTTCCGTCCAGCGTCTTCATATAAGTGATTACATTCTCCGGTGCTGATCCGCCTACAAATGCAGCACATACGGTCCATGCATTGTCTGCTTCCTCATTAAATAAATACCAATAAAATGTCGGAGGATCAAAGGACTGTGACGCTGAATACAGGTATTCTCCATTATAAGGGCTACCTAGACGGTTTGTCTGATAAAAATTCCATGATTCTAACGCCGCAACTGTTTTGGCATAGGTAACATTTGCAGAAACCTGTTCGTTACCGATGATTGCCGTCAGTTCAAATGTCTGTGCCGGAAGAGCATCGTCCGGAAGATTATAGGTAAATGTCACATTTCCAAGACCATTGGTTTTTCCTTTTCCCACCGGTTTCCCGTCCAGCAGTAGCGTGACATCACGGTTTGGTGCTGCACAGACAGTCACTTTATTCCCCGTCAGACTGTTCAAGTCTCCCGCCGCCGGGCGAATCTCATAATCATAGACAGTAAACGAGGTGCTTCCGATTGGTGCCGTCGTCTTTCCCACCGTTGCACCTGCAGAAAGACTGTATGTCCCTGCCTTGCTGCAGGAAAACCCCAAATAGAACACGCCCGTCTGCTTTGTTTTATTTATCGTAACCGTATTGTCAGAAGCCGTATAATCATCTTTTCCCAACTGTTCTGTCTCTGAACAGACATATTTCAGCGTCATATTCTCAGGAAGCAGAATTGATACCGTTCCCTTCTTACCCTCTGCAAAACCATAATAAACTCTTACTGCAAAAGTCTGTCCTCTAATCACATAACTCGTCTCGGAAACAACCGAGCATTTCTCTTTATTTAGGATACCGGACACGTCTGTTTTTAGCAGGGGAACCGTAATTTCCACCGGATTCGTCTCTCCATCGGAAACCTCCGCAGTTACCTTCGCATAATCGATTCCTTCTGTCAGCCCCATACTCTCCAGAACATCCAAGGATGTTACCACCGAGAAGTTATCGTTGGCGTTATATGCGACCACGGTATAAGTTCCCGCCTTCAGTCCGTTTGTCAGATAAAAGCCATCCTTTGCGATTTTGCTCTTGCCGACCAGCTTCCCTGCCTTATCAAACACAAGAATGTGATTGTCTCCGGCGAATTTACCGCTTGCGGTAAGTTCCAGTTTACCCCATGCGGTCAGCGGAAGTTCAAACACTCCTGTTTCGCGGTCTGCGGTTACGCTTCCGCCTGTAAATCCAAGGGCGTCTGCATCTACGGTCAATGTCAGATTTTCTTCGATAACAGTATCCTCCAGCACCACACTTGGATATTGCAGGATATAATCCGTTCCTTCTTTCAGTTCCCGTTCTCCTGCCTTCAGGCTGATTTCCAGATTACGGAAACTATTTACCGCCGCCTCGCCAAAGTCCACCTCCATCACACGATTCATCGGTAATTTGTCTCCGTCTGAAAATGCAATTTCTCCCAAATCCCAGTCTCCGTCAAGCGACGCCCGGATAAAATGCTTGCTGTAATATCCGTCTTTAGAAACTTCCGCCGTCACTTTTGATCCGGCATCTGCTTTTACAGAAAACTGATTATCCGTAAGCGTCACTGTCTTTTCTTGATTATCCTGATACAGTACTATCTTCGCACCGGAAGGAATCGTTCCGGACACGGTAAATGTCTGTTCCGTCCCGTCCAGAGCTACGAAGGTATATCTTTTCTGGGCTCCATCCATGACGTCCTTCTGCGTCTCGTAAAACTGTTTCAGCATGGACGGATTCCCTTCTGAATCCGTCTCATATGCCCGGATTGTCGCTATACCGGCAAAGGGGTCTTCATAATCCACATCTCCGATAGTTACCCTCTCATAACTCGTCATTTCCGAATCATATGGCGTTAGTTTAAAATCCTGATTCGCAAACTCTACAATAATTCCTGTGTAGGTAAAGTCTTCCTCGCCTTCCGCCGGGTCATACTGCTTCGTACAGTCTGCAAAAGCACCGCCGTAAATTTTCGTTACCGTGGCAGGCACGACTACCTTCTGCTCTGCCAGTCCGCAACATCCCTCGAACGCATGCGGACCAATCGTTTTCACACCCGGCAGAATGGTAAGTGACGCCATATTTGCACATCCGGAAAAGGCACTGGCTCCTATTGTTTTAATATTCGATGGAATCGTCACATTCTGGAAAAAACACCCGTCAAACGCAGAATATCCTAATTCCGTAATGCTATCTACCGACAATGCCTTTTCCAGTTCCGCATCAGAAAGTGCCTGACAATTATCAAACCCTGTCAGAATCGTAAAATTTTCATTTTGCGGCCAGTCGATACTGGTCAAAGATTTACAGAAGGAAAACGCACCCATCCCGATCTCTGAAAGCGTATCCGGCAGGTTCAGCGATGTAATCCCCGTATATTCAAATGCCTGTACTCCGATACTCTCCACACTGCCCAGATTCAGAGACGTCAGATCTTCACAACTCCCAAATGCACCGTTTTCAATGTGCTTCACGCAGTCGGGAATGGTCAGTTCGGTAATTCCCGTGGCCGCAAATGCGCTAAGTCCTCCGATGGAAGTTAACCCCGTACAGTTAGAAAAATCCACGGACGTAAGGAACTCATCCTGAAAAAACGCATATGACTCTATCGAAGCCAGCTTCTCCGGGAATGTAACTGACTGAACTGACGTCCCCGCAAACGCCCACTCTCCAATCGTAAGAGACTGCGTACACTTAGAAAAATCTATGTTCGTTAATCCGGGAACATCATGAAAAGCATACCCGCCAATACTGGTAAGGTTCGCCGGAAATATCACAGACGTTAGCGTCTCATTGTGTCCTCCCGAATTTCCAAATGCGCTTACTTCAATTCTTGTAACCGGCTTTCCGTCAATTTCATCTGGAAAAACGATTTCCGATACGGTATCATCACCTCCGGTAATCACAATCTCCTCGCCGTCTATCCGGTAATTCACATTTCCGCCGGTAGCAGCAAAAGTACCTTCTTCTATTGCCTTACCCGCAAGGTCAGTTCCCGCCGCCAGTGCACTTATCGGCAATAGACTAAGCGTCATGCACAAAGCTAAAACCAAAGCCGTAATTCTATACTTTTTCCTCGTAAGCCTTTTTAACCTTTTCACAGTGAGTCCTCTCCTTCCGCTGTCATCGCTTATTCAGCTTTCTGCACCTGCTGTAAACGGTAACTCCTATCACACCGCTACAGGAAATGAACAATACGGCAAACCAAAGGGCAAGATTGCTGTTGTCGCCTGTCTTAGGGCTGGTGACATCTGTATTTCCATCCGGTTTTGTCGGATTGGTCGGTTTTGTTGTTCCCGAAACCGGAATCTCTTTGCCCTTTACAGTATAACCGCATACTTTGCACACTTTGTCGCCGGTGTAGCCTTTTTCCGTTGCAGTTGCATCCTTAGCGTTCTTTGTTTCCATATCGTGAGCTGCTTTGTCTGCGATGCTGCCGCAGGAGCATTCGTGCCAATGGTTGTCTGAGTCTGATTTCCAATCTGCTCCATAGCTGTGCGTGTGAGAAGAATCAAATGGCGTCATGGTCAAATCAGTTTCAAGCCACATAGTTTGCATATTGTCGTCATCGCCTATCCGCTTATAATTCACATATTGACCGTTGATTTTCAGCTTGGCATCGGGTGAGAAATTGCCGTAATATGCAGTCACATACACCCCGTAATGATAGGTCTTTCCAGCTTCAAAAGTAGTAATTTTGTTTTTATAAATTCCGCTTCCCCACTCCGGCTCAGTAGAAACCAGACCAGTATCGCTGTCCAGGCTCCACCACTCACACCGAAATGCGTAGTCTTTATTATCGGGTACATTGCCAGTAAATACAGGCTTATCACCATCTTTAAAAGTTATGGTTGCATTATTGATTTCTATAACTTCAATTTCCTTTGGTTCAACCGGCTTGGTCGGTGTAATTGTTGCAATACCAGTAACATACACAGATTGTCCGTCCAGATTCATACTAATATTTTGCTGCTCAACCGTCCAACCATTTACAGTTACTGTCAGTCCCGAATCTGTTGCTGCGAAAGTCCGTCCGTTTTTCGCTTTCAGCAGAATTGAATATCTATAGGATTTCCCTTCCTCAAACGAAGTAAACCTGTCCAAGAAGAGTTCATTAGGATAATAGTGTTCATCCGAGTACCATAAAGCATGCTGCTCGTCTTCCCAACTTTCATAAGCAATCTCATAGTTTGCACCAATATCTTTAGTCACAGCAGTAGCCTTTGGTGTATCTCCCGCATCATAAGAAAGTGTAGTGCCAATCACTTCAACATCTTTTATTACGGTATCGTCTGCCCCGTCGCTTGCTATGACAGGCAGCAAAAATTCCCACGCAGTAAAGGTTTTCCCATTATCAGACACGCTTGTATTTGCCGTTTGTGCGGTATATGTTTTTCCCTCACAAATAAAAGTCACATTATCAGAAAATACATATCCCTCTTTCGCCCTTAACACAATGCTATACCAGTATTCTCCACCGGCAATCGGGTTACGGGGAGTATCTGTGCTTTTAATAACGTCTGTTATCGGGGTACTTTCACCATAAGTGGACTTCTCCCACGCTTCTTCCACGATTTCCACTTTTCCGCTGCAAGCAGAATTGTTGGGATTTACTTCCGCTGTAAACGCAACGGGCTTTGTGGAATCAAGGTTTTTCCAAACATTACCGATGTCAACTGTGGTGATAACCTCATCGGTGCTGGCGGCAGGAAGATCGATTGAGTAAGGACTGTAAATACGCAGTTCCGTACTCATCTCTCTTATTTCAAGATTCGCTTTGAAAGCCACCTTATCAAACTTATGACCGCCTGCGGAAACACTTGTATCTTCGCTGATAAAGTAGCCGCTATTTGTTTTAAGTACAATATTATAGGTATAATGGTGTCCTGCTTCAAACTGTGTAATCTGCTTGTCTGCTGCAAGAGACGCCATTTTACTCGAATCAGAATACCAATACCGTCCTGTACTTGTCCAGACACTGCCTTCTGTTTTTTGTTCTATTTCCATCCAATACTCATAGGCAACAGAACATTCTCCCTCTGTCACCGTCGCTGCTGCCTGCGGTGCATCGCCAGCTTTATAGTCCGGTTTGGTGTAGGTGACACTAATTTTGTCAATGTAGTTGACTCCTGCCGCAAACGCAGTTATCGGCACAATGGTCAGCGCCATGCAGAGTACGAGCAGGATACTCAGCAGCTTCCTGCTGTGTCTTTTTTGATTCTTCATAATGATTCCTCCATTTTCTAAGCCTTGCAAACAGACTCCTGTAATTTTGATCTTCTCAGCAAAGCATTCGCCAGCACTGTCTTATTTTCCAGATATTGTGATATCCGGTCGGCAACAGCAGTAACGGCTCGCTTCACTTGTTTCGCATAAATACCGACTTTATTATGGGAAAAAGAGGAAAAAAAGTATATAAGGGAGCTCCGCCAATCTGTCAACATGGGGTGGCGGAGTTCCGCCATTCTTCAAAATCAAGGCAAAAAGGTGATTTTTATCAAAAAAGGCATAAAAAATCCGCCCTCTGTTTCCAGAAGGCGGCTCGATGAATGCCGACATCAAAAGATCATTTGTTGTAAAGGTTGAGCAATCCCACACGGGATTTTACGCCGGTCTTTTCGTAAATGGCGGAAATATGGCGTTCCAAAGTCCGTCTGGAAACATACAATTTTTCCGCAATCATCTGAATGCTATCCTCCGTATTGACCAGACAGTTAAACACTTCGCTCTCTCTTTCCGTGAACGAAAACACTTCCGAGAATTTCCGCAGCCTTTCTTTCTCATCAACCACATCGGCGGCATTTGTAATGAGCTGCTCCATAAAAGTTTTCTTTTGAAAGGTGTATATGACCGCCACGACGCTGACTGTCACAAACAAAACCAGCACAAGAATAATAACTGCAAGATTACTGTCAGAAGATAAAAGGGTTAAAACAAAGTTAGCGATCACAGCGGCAGCGATATTATTTACCGCCCGTCCCATACCTGCCCAAAGTTCCGGGATTCTCATATGGCGGGATATTTCCATAAAACCGGAAGTAAAGAACACGGCAAAAAATCCCGCTGACAGATAGAATACAATCAGCCCCGCCATAAATGGTCCGGCAAATTTCAGTATAGCGACGCAAATGGTGGACAGCACCATTATGCAGTACATCACTATCCCCATATATTTTCGGTTTTTTATATCAAAGATAAAGCCTGCCGCCAGACCGCTTAAAGCAAGCAGGATTCTCGGCCATTGCCCGATGTCCGTTGCTCCGCCGGCGTGGACAAGCGTTACCGCATTGTCAAGGGTACTGAACATACAAGTCATAAGTGCCACAAGCAGGATCATAAGAATACTAACGATATCGCCTTTTTTTATTTTCCCTGTATCTTCTTTGACTTTTTCTTCTGTCGAACCTTGTGTATTCTGTTCGTCCTGTCGGCAGTAAGCCGAATCATTTTTCATCAGCAGCCAGATAAGCAGCAGCAAAAACACGGATAAAATGACCGTTTCTGCAATTTCTGACCGAACAAGATTATTGTTCACAAATTGGAGCAGGATTCCCAGTGCATACGAAATACCCACAGTCCTCGCCAAATATCTGTCCATTTTCATCATACGCATGGAAACATAAAACACGCCGCTGCCGAGTAAGCCGAGAAGCAGGAATAATACAAGTCCGGTTGTGAAAATCGCAGTATAAGCCGTACCCACCCCAATAAAAGCTATGCCCAAGACAGATAGCAAACCGATAAAAAGAAAACATATCGTTTTCAAACGTTCCTTGCAAAAGCGGTTAAACAACGGATACAAAAGAAATCCCGCCGCACTTACGCCCAACGCATAATTCTGTGCCAGCACAGTCTTATCTTCTGATACGATACGGGAAAGCACATCCACATATAAATACTCCGCACCTAAAAACAGAAAGGTAAACAGCCCCATAAGGACAACAGCATCATAGTTACTGATCCCTGCCGCTTTTTCAAGGTCTTTTTTCTTCATATCCTTATCAATGAGCAGCTTCCATAACTTTTTATAACTTACGCTCATATCGCTTTCCCTCCTTTCTGAAATCATTCATGTAATTGCAGCGGCAACTGGCAGCAGAAAACAGCCACTGCATTTGAATCTAGTATAGTGGTATAGTGTACTATATTTTTTCGAGAAATACAAGAGTTTATAAAGCGATAGCTTTATTTTTCATAATACGCATCCACCATGAGGATTTGCATCTTTATATTGCTCGAATTTTGTGAATTCTGTCTTTATATTTCTCTGCACAAATTGTTTTCTATCTATGCTGACTCTATTATAATAAACATATCCGAACAACATCATAGATTATTATTAAAAGGGAGATTATGCTATGCGAATTGAAAACTTACAAAATGAAAACAGAAAATATGCGAAAAGTATCGGAAACTTCCACGTACTTGAATATGTACAGGATGCCAGCGTTTCACCTATGAATGCAATGAATGAGTATTTCATGAGTAAAATGAATGTTAGAAGAAGACAGGTTGTTATTGATATTGATAAAGACCATTCTGCTATTATCCAAGCCGGTGCCATGCAATGGATGGGTGGAAATGTACGAGCTACATCTGGCGTAAAAGGCATCGGAGATTTTCTTGGAAAAGCAATCAAAGGTGCCGTTACAAAAGAAACAGCAGTTAAACCGGAATATGTTGGCGAAGGCTGTCTGGTACTGGAACCAACATATAAATACATTATTCTTGCAGATGTTGGCAAGTGGGGATCAGCCGGAATGACAATTGAAGATGGCATGTTCCTTGCTTGTGATGCAAATGTAAAAAGTAACGTTGTAGCCAGAAAGAACCTTTCATCAGCCGTACTAGGTGGCGAAGGTCTGTTTAATCTGAGTTTGCAGGGAAATGGTGTAGCTGCATTGGAATCTAATGTTCCTGAAGATGAATTGATTGAAGTCATATTGGAAAATGATGAACTGAAAATTGACGGAAATCTTGCTGTATGCTGGTCATCAAATTTAGAATTCACCGTAGAAAGATCTACAAAAACACTTATAGGATCTGCAGTTAGCGGAGAGGGCCTGGTAAATGTTTATCGTGGAACAGGACGAGTACTGATGTGTCCGGTCGCACCGACAACTTCCTTGTTTGAGTCCACCAACACCATGACAGCTAAAGCTGCAGCTAAATCCAGCAATACATTTGGAAAGTAAGCGTAAAACACATTATCTCGTAAACAAACGCCGGTATAGGATTATAAAAATCCTGTATCGGCGTTATTAATTGATAAGATAAGTGGCATACCTCCATAGAAAGCGTATTCATCAAATGCTTCATTTTTATCTCCACCAACCACTGAGTAATATTCTGCAAAACTAAGTGGATGTACTCTTATTTCATCAGCTATTTCAGATAAGATTTTTTTCATATCCTCTGCTATTTCTAGACTGAGAACTTGCCTTGTATTGGCTGTGATTAACTGTGCTAATCGGAACACATCGTTTTTATGTTTCTTTATATTTTTGCTGTCAACCTGCTCTCCATTCAGCTTGCGTTCCTTTAAATCCAGCCATGCTTTCGCCTTAAATGGTATCAGACAAGTCGGACTTAATACCGGAATGCCATCAACCATCATTTGTCCTGTTTTTAGCAATTCATAATACGCTTCATTTAGAAGAATTGCCGACAAACTGGATATTTCATCATCTATAGGAAGCGGTGTAAGAACTGCATCATCTTCCAATATAATAAAATCCGGATTTCTGGAAAATATCTCTATCATATATGGATATTCTTTGCTTTTCGGAGATGTAAAACGATAAAACTGTGCATTTCCAGTGCTTTTATTCAAATGCTCATATCCTGCTTCTTTGACATACTCCCAAAACTGCCTGCCAAACTCCGAGGTTATGGATTCAACAATCAATACAATATCTACATCTTTTGTAGCACGAAACGGTAATTCTTCGTTTTCCATAATCAAATCGCAAGCTGTCCCACCGATGATGACATATTGATTTTCAACCCCCTGAAATCTTTCCTTAAATTTTGTAAATCCGTTGACCATTACCCCTGCAACCTTCTTTCCTGCAATTCATCTACTGCTTCTTCAATTCTTTCATCGTTTGTATCTCCAAGAGATAAAACAATAGAAATATCATCAGCACTGTTATTCTCTGAAAATTGTTTTGGGCTGTATGCCCATAATTCAAGTCTTACCTGCTTATCCGGGTCTATCAATTCATCAGTCAGCAAGGTTTTATCATAATCTTTCTCACTAATTGCATAGGTAACAACTCGGCTGGGATTTAGCATTGTTTTTTCAGAAAGTGCCGTTTCCCCTGCAAAGACCATATTTTCTGTAACTTGCGTCTTATCTATATATCCTGCTTTGCGGACAGGCGTCATCAAATATCCTTTTGCTTTTTCAAATAATTCATCTCGCTTATATTTTGACTCAATAAACTTGTTGACACCGTCTTTTGCTACAAGAAACAAATCCGTCGCTTCCAACTGCTTTACTGCTCTGGTCAAGGTCATTGCTGTAAATGGAAGCACTTTTCCGGCTTCTGAAATATACAATCGTTTTTTCTTACTATACAGATAAAACAAAAACAACTGCTGCGTGGAATAAACAAACTTCCCCCTCAATTTTGGGGGTTCTTTCTCGTCAGAAAGCATTGTTCCGATGAAAGGAAGAAAGACCTGCTTATCAGTAATAAACGGTATATTATTTTCTATAAGGCTTTTTCTTCGATAATTTGATACCGTTGCAAGTTCAAATACAACTGGTACATTATCAATCTGCTGTATTTTTGTAATTTGCTTTTTCAGTGCCGGAAGTGTTGCAAATTCTTCTGTCGGAGTAAGCATTATACAACGTTTGTTTCCAATATATGCTGTTTGAAAATCATAACTTCCAGCGATATAAACAGGTAAAGAATCCTGATGTTTCCATGCTTCACATTTTATAGAAATCCCGAATACGCTGGTAAGCATATTTCTCATTCTCCTTTTTAACTCAATTTATTTCATTTTAACTTAGCTAATGTTAAAAGTCAAGTTTTTGAGTTGTTTTGAAATTGTGCAGACGGTCTACACTGAAATTTGAATCACTATTTACTTATGCTTCATAGTGTCTGTCACCAATGTGTTCTATCCAATGTCAAAACTCTAAACTATCCTCGTTCAAAAGGAAATATTTCATTCCCATGATGACAAATCCCTCATCATTTCTCCAAGGTCTTTTGCTGCCATTTACAATGACAACCTTCTTGAAAGAGTCCGGGATATTACGCAGAGAATTGAACTCCTGATTCTGCTTTTCTTCTGAAGTCATGTCATAAGCAACCTGGATGTAGTATCTCTGATTGCCTTGGTTAACTACAAAATCAACTTCCAACTGCTTACGGACACGCTTGCCCTCTTTATCTTTATCAAAGATCTGCACAACACCCACATCAACATTGTAGCCACGAACCAGAAGCTCGTTATAAACGATGTTCTCCATGATGTGAGTAGGTTCCTGCTGTCTGAAATTCAAACGGGCATTTCTCAGGCCTGGATCAGTAAAGTAGTATTTCAGATTTGCACCAATATACTTTCTGCCCTTAATATCGTATCGGTTTGCTTTAGAAATCAAAAACGCATCTGCCAAATAGTCAATATGATTGGAAATCGTTTTATTTGTATAACTCATCTGACGCTCACTGGCAAAGGTATTAGCAATCTTTGAAGGGTTGGTCGGTGCACCAATTGCAGATGCAAGCACATCAACCAGAATGCCAATTTCATCCACATTTTGGATCTTGTTTCTTTCAATTACATCCTTCAGATAAACATTTGCAAAGATGTTTTTCAGGTAATCTGCCTTCTGTCGTTCACTCTGTAAACTTACGACCTGCGGCAATCCTCCATAGATCATGTAGTCATCCCAGGCATCGTCGTAATCACCTTCATAGACAGAATAAAACTCTGCAAAAGAGAGGGGATAGATTCTGATCTCATCACCTCTGCCACGGAACTCAGTCACAATGTCGCTGGACAGAAACTTAGAATTGCTTCCGGTGACATACACATCAATGTTGCTCATGCGTAACAAACTGTTCAGCACTTCCTCAAATCGTGGCATAAACTGTACTTCATCCAGAAGAAGATAATACTTATCATCATCCTTCATGGCATCTTTGATGTACTTAAAGCACAGCTTGGGATCTCTTAATTCCTCATTCTCAATACCATCCAAGGCAATCTCAATAATATGATCGGTATCAACACCATTCTCTTGTAAATATCTCTTGAAAATGTTAAACAATAAAAAAGATTTGCCGCATCTACGAATGCCGGTAATCACCTTTATCATTCCGTTATCTTTTCGCATGGTCAACTGCTGTAGATAAGCATCTCTTTTAATTTCTATCATTATATTCCTCAATTCTGTGCTTCTGCACACTTTTTAGTAATGATATTCTATCATAGAACAATCTGAGCTTCAATATCTATTCCCTTAATTTAAAAATCTTTCTCTCACACCCTGTATTTTCCCCCTCCATGCGTCTAATATTACTTTCTGTGTTTGTAACTATTCAGAACTCCTGATAGACTCCATCATACCGAACCTTTGGATATTTCATCAACGAAGTCCTTCAGGATAAGATTGAAAACATTTTTAACGATATCAATCAAGCAACAAAAAGATGCGAAATAGAACTGCCGCACAGATTCAAAAAGAGAATCTCTATGGGGTAGGGGAAGTACGCCTTTTCAGCGTAGGATTCCAGCAATTTATATACAATATAAGCAAAAAGAGGGATGCAAAAAAACTCAATCGAGTTTTTTCACATCCCCTTTTTGTATATATCATGATATGTTTAATCTCTGGCTTCGATTGCCTCGAGGTCTTCGTCTTCGTGGACGACACGTTCGATATGCATCGCCAGATATCCGACTTCAGCATCGCTGATTGTGCAGCACAGGTTTTTTCCGACCTGATCGCAGATGGTCTGTGCCAGCTGAAATGCCTGTGGAAATTTGACTTCCATGTAGTCGTTTAAGTTTAACTTCAATTCCTCGTGCTGCAGTGCTCGTGCGACCATGTTACGGATGTGGTTCATCAGTCGGTTGTACGACAAAGACATGACATCAATTGGTCGGTTGACAACCTGCTCAACGTGGGAAATGCATTCGCGCACGGCACGTGCAATCTGCATTGCCAGGGAAACGTTTTCGTCTTTGATTGCGGAATGAATGTGAAGGGAAATGTATCCGACTTCATTGTCATCAATGGTGATTCCCAAACGCTCTTTTAAAATCGGACGGACACATTCCGCAGTCTTGTATTCCAGGTGGAAGAGGACGCGGATATCATCCGTGAGTGGGTTGCTGATTTGTTCGTGATTCTGGATGCGCTTTACAGCATATTCCAAATGATCAGCCATAGGGAAGAGGACTGCACGGTCAATGTTTTGGAACACTTTTTCCGCTTCGTCCAGTATTTCATTTGCAATCTCAAGGTAAATGGGCTGGATGGAAGTTGCGAGCTCTTTTGCATTTCCACGATTGGAAGTTGCCTGTAGCGAGTAGACGGTATCGCCGTCACGTACTTCGAATCGCTCGCTGACTTTTTTGCCGAATCCGATCCCCTTTCCCATCACCAGGTATTCCTGGTTGTCATCGGCGTGAATGCCAATTACCGTATTATGATTGAGAACTTTACTAATTCGATACATAATCTTATCCCCATGTGTGACCAATTTTGTTACTAATGATTAATCTGATTTTAACATTAACAACTACGAATAACAATCTTTATTTTGTTTTATTCATAGATGTTTTATTCATAGATGTCAATTGCAAATAATGCCTCGCCAGCTTTGATTTGTCCGTCTTTTAAGAGGCGAACCTTCTGGTTGTCTTCCAATTCTGTACAGAGGACTGGTGAAGCGAGTGATGGAGCATTTTCTTTGAGATAATCCAGATTCAAGCTGAGGAGTGGCTCGCCCTTCTTTACCTTCTGTCCGTTTTCAACGAATACTTCAAATCCTTCTCCGTTCAGTGCAACGGTGTCGATTCCCATGTGAATCAAAAGGCTTACGCCGCTATCTGTCAAGAATCCAATTGCATGCTTTGTCTCGAATACAAAACATACTTCGCCATCTTCCGGAGCTCTTACAACAGAATCTTCCGGTGTGACAACGGCACCGTCACCCATCATTTTTCCAGCAAATGCTTCGTCTGGAGTGGTAGATAAGTCAGCAGCCAGACCTGTGATTGGGCTTGAGATAACGATTGTCTCAACAACAGTTGCTTCTGCCGAGCTTGTGTTGGCATTTTCTGCAACGCCAGCATTTGCACCACCGTCAACATTTGTATCAACACCAACGTGTGCAGTTGCATCGACATCATTTCCGCCAGCTGTGAATTCTTCGTCTGGTGCAGTCTCGAGGTAATCTTCGAGGTTTGATTTGATGACTGATACGCGAGGTCCGTAGATAATCTGAACGCCATTTCCTTTGTGTACTACGCCGGATGCACCAGTTGATTTTAACAGTGCATCGTCTACGCATTCTGCTTTGTGAACGGTACAACGAAGTCTTGTTGCACAGCAGTCTACGTCGGAAATATTTTTCTTGCCGCCAAGTCCCTGACAGATAGTCTGAGAAAGTGCATCTTCTGAGGAAGCTTCGGAACCGTTATCGCCGTTCTTGCGAGCTTCCACGTCGCTTCTGCGGTATAATTTTACCTCTTCACTGTCGTCACGGCCAGGTGTTTTTAAATCGAATCTCTTGATTAAGAATCCGAACAGTAAGTAGTATACGATAAAGTAGCCGATACCTACGATTACAATCCAGATCCAGTTTGTTTTTGCATTTCCCTGTAAGATACCGAATAAGAACATGTCGATCAGTCCGCCGGAGAATGTCATACCAACACCTACGTTAAAGAGGTGCATGAGCATATATGCAAGACCGGCAAATACGCAGTGGATACCGTAAAGCATTGGTGCCACAAAGATAAATGTGAATTCAAGTGGTTCTGTAATACCTGTCAGCATAGAAGTAAGAGCAGCGGAAAGTAAGAGTCCGGCAACCGCTTTTTTCTTCTCTGGTTTTGCTGTTCTGTACATGGCAAGTGCGGCTCCCGGAAGACCGAAGATCATCAATGGAAATTTACCTGACATGAAGCGGGTTGCGGATACTGCAAAATGTTCTACTGTCGGGTCAGCGAGCTGTGCAAAGAAAATGTTCTGTGCACCTTCGATGAGAGTGCCGCCGACTTCCATTGTTCCACCAAGTGCAGTCTGCCAGAATGGAAGGTAGAATACGTGATGAAGACCGAATGGAAGTAATAGTCTTTCGAGGAAACCATATACCCATGTTCCTGCATAGCCTGAATTAAGTACAAGATCTCCAAGTGCGTAGATCCCTGTCTGGATGACTGGCCAGATAAAGAACATCAGGATACCAACGCCGGTATATACAAGCGAAGAGATAATTGGTACGAATCTTGTTCCACCGAAGAACGATAATACCTGTGGCAGTTCGATTTTGTAGAAACGGTTGTGCAGCGAAGAAACACCGAGTCCGACGATGATACCGCCGAATACACCCATCTGAAGAGATGTGATGCCGACAACAGACGTAGTTGCACCTTCCAGCATGTTTTCTGTTCCACCGTTGATGGTGATCATCGCACTGATAGAAGCGTGCATAATGAAAAATGCGATGGCAGCAGAGAGAGCCGCAACTTCTTTTTCTTTCTTAGCCATACCGATGGCAACACCCATCGCGAAAATAATCGGCAGGTTTGCGAATACAATGTTACCGGCTTCGCTCATGACCTGGAAGATGGCATATGGAATGGTGCCAGGTCCCATGACATTTAACAGTCCGTAAGTTTCAAGCATTGTTTCGTTGGTAAATGAGCCACCAAATCCGAGCAGAAGACCTGCTACCGGGAGAATGGCGATTGGAAGCATGAATGATCTTCCCACGCGCTGAAGCACGCCAAAAATTTTGTCTTTCATAATTGTTCTCCTTTTCGTTATGAATTTACGAGTATGAATGTTTATGAATATTTGCGGTAATCTGTAAAAACAGTCAGGCATTCTCTTTATAGTCTTGACAAAGAAGCAGGCTTCTAGACGCATTCTCTGTACGCTTAGCAACAGAAAAAGAGGCACTAACCGCATAAACATCCAAAAAGTTCATGCATAGTTAATGCCTCGTTCGTTCTTAACAAGTAACATACTATATCACTTCTGACATAATAGCATCGCACGGCAAGCTTTGTCAAGCCGTTTTTCTCCATTTTATTCCTCACCGCTGATAATTTTTTATATTCTGTGCCCCGCTACTCGCCCCAAATATGAATTAAAAATATGCCGGATTTCCCATAAAATCCTACATGGCATTTTCTTTTCGTTCTCGGGAGTTTGACAGTAAATTTTAAAACTAAGTGAAACTCATAAAAGTTCTGACTTTGTGACCCTGGCATCTTATTTATTCTATCGTAACGCTGGCAGTGTCTCTGCCTGCAAATTTCGGAGCCATTTTTACCCGACTGTTCTTTATATAAAAGGTTGTTCTAAAGCACATTTGCACCAAAAGGCATAAAAGATAAACGTGCCATTTTAAAGAATTGTTTTCCAAACGGGATTCCTACAATCGTGATACACCACATACACCCTAAGACAATATTTCCAAGAGCCATTCCCCATCCAAAGAAAAGAATCCAAATTAAATTCACAAGAAATGAGAATGTTCCGTTCCCATATACAACTTCTTTTCCAAAAGGCCAAAATGCTAAGGATGCAAATTTGAAGCATTGTAAGCCAACAGGAATTCCAACAATTGTGACACACCATATACATCCTGCAATGATCCATGCAAGACCTCCGATTATCCCACCACAAAGAAACCAGAGTATATTTCCTAATAATTTCATCTAATCCACTCCCCCACTACTTTATAACTTCAGTGCCAAGAAATCTAAATTTTTAAGGATAATCTATTCCTCCATTTGGAGTATGACATCTTCGCAAACGCTTCACGCCCTTAATAAATCCTCGTATACATCCATATCCCATCCCAAATACGATATAAAGCGTTGATAATACGCCATTTTCATAACGATCCAGCCTTTTAATAGCTCCCCAAGGAGCATCTGTTGAAGTACTTTTATTGTAAGCGAACTCTCCATTCTCAATCAGATAGTAACCACTGACATCTTTACTTGCAACTCTCTTATCAAAGAATTCATTCTGATCAATAAGTCCATATTGAGCCGATATCGTAAGCGGTAACTCTGAGACTAAATCTTGATTTTTTCTTGTAACACGATCGACTAAATCACCTAACTTACGCTGTTCCCAATCGTTTGAACTCAATTCAATACAAAATTTGAACTTACGCTGAATCTCTGTAGTCGTTCACTTTTTCAAAATATCTTCTACTTTTTAATCCAACAATTCACCTGCTTCATATGAACATTTTATATAATCCGGATTACTATAAAATACATTTGAATTAAAATCTGATATTTCATCACTAATGAATGAATTATATACAGTCTTAATAGCTTCTACTACATTCGCATACAAACCCATAACATTCAATATTAACGTTTGGTATACTCTTCCAATTGAAGTTACTGTTGGAACACTATATTTGCAAGTTGTAATATTATCAAAATTTCCCTCTGTAATTTGATATTCTTCAATCCATTCATCACATACCTGTTCAAAAGAAAGACAGTGATTTACACCAGCCGTTCTTAATTGATGCACTAAATCTTCATCTGTCATTTTCCCAACTACATCTTTCACTTTATTATGAGTTTCTCTTGCAACAAACTCAATCATCGAACATACATAAAACAAATCATCTTTATTCCACTGCGTCGTCATCCACGTTTTCACTCCTTTCATACGTCAAACATTCTAAGGCTCTCATACTATGAAAACTAATCTGATGTGACGGATGTTTAAACTTTGCATATTCCCAGAATACAGCTTTACTTATATTTCCACTTAAATAATCATTTACAAAATTCCAGATTGTATCATCTGCCATTGGGCCTTCCACAATATCATACTCGTGTATCTTTCCAACCCGGCATTCTGCAATAAAATCTAACCACTCATCACACATCTGATCAAATTTCTTTATTTTTAATTGTTTATTTTCTGTATATGAATATACATTAATTATTCTCCTGCTTTCTTTCCTGTTTCAGAAGCAAACTGTCCGATCAAATATTCATAGGCATTTCCAAGTATTTCCGCATCTGAATTTAACAGATCTGCTTTATCAATTTCTTTTATAAGACTTGCAACTGTGTCACTCTGTTTTTGGTCGCCTGCACCTAATCGATTGGAATACAGATCAATATCGGTAAACAAATCTGCGAAGATTGGATCACTCTGCTCTATATTATTAAATCCTTTCTGCAACTGCTCACGGTTGAAAGAATTATTTCTTGCAGCATCAGCAAAATAAGTGTATGTAAGTTCTGGCTCCACTCCATAATACGCTAATCAAATCCTTGCTATTTTCTATTTCTGCCATCTTTGTTTACCCTCCATTTTCTATGAATAATGTTCAATCAATCTTTTAATTTCACTTCTCATTTGCTCCACCACATCATCCGGTCCAACAATCTTTATACCGTCCCCCAATGAAAATACCCATCCAAGGAACTGTCTGCTGACATGCACATTTACATTCACAGTAAAGTGTTCATCATCTGTCGGAAACAAAATCACATTTTTCCCAAAACGGTCAATGATGACACCTACCAGGTTGTTTTTTACCAGTAATTTTACCGTCTGTTCTTTTCCTCCGAACATTCCAAAGCTTTTCTTTGCATAATCAGCCATGTCAAGCTTATTAAAGAACTCTTTTCCTTCCCGGTTCTCACTTGAAAATCGGATATGAAGCATTTTATCTACTCGGTAATGTTTAATCTTCTCCGCATCCGAATCGTAGCCTACCAGATAATAGTTTTCATCGTCCCACGAAAGTCCCCATGGACTAATATGATACCAGGCTCCATTATGTCTGAGTTCCATTTCTTTTTTTACATTCCACTGATAATATTGGAACTTTATTTTCTTATTTTCTGAAATTGCATTATGAATAGCATCTACTGTGTAGTAGATGCTCTCATTCATTGTCTTTATTCTTCCAGACACATATACCTGACGCTGCAGTTTCTGTGCCTCATATTCACTAACCATTTTTTCCAGCTTCTTAATCAACGTATTCGATTTCTTTTCTGTGATGAATTTGGAAGACTGAATTGCATCTACCAGAAGTTTCAACTCAGGTAGTTCAAACGTGCGACTGACCACATGATAATGATAACGGTTTCCAATCGGTTCTCCTTCCACTTCAATGCCAAGAACACTTAGATCACGAAGATCCGTATAGATACTTTTTCGGTCAGCTGTGATATTGTATTCCGCCAAACTTTCCATGATTTCTGGCATTGTAATATAATGCTCTTCATCTGTTTTTTCCAGCATAATCTGTGCCAGTCGGTACAGCTTAAATTTCTGATTTGTTCCCTTCGGCATGATGCACTTCTCCCTTCTGCCAACATATTTTAAGTATATCATAGGTGGGAGATATATTGTGCATCTTTTTACATAAATCTTTTTGTTGTAAATCTAGTTTTATACAAATGTAGGTTCGTTTTTCATTAATTATCATGAAAGAACTTAACTACAGCAGCAATTATGATGATAATTCCAATCCAAAAGAAGAATTGAAATGCTCCTCCAAGTTCTGAAGCAAAATCGTTCAAAAAAGCAAATACCAGAAGAATGATCACAATCAATCCTCCACAACCCAATTTTCCATCTTTCATAAGATCTACTCCTTCAAAGCTGCACTTCCTATATTCACCAGTCTCTGCATATTTCTGTTTATTGCTTTATTTTCATAATAGATTTTTCTTAACATCTCTTTATTTTTCATCGTTCATTGTCTCCTTCATTTCGTTTTTAAGGCTTTTCTTACAAACCTTACATATTGTTCCAGCCGGTGTTACCAGCTCAACTTTCGCATAAGCAGTCTTCCCGATCCTGTCATACAAACGACCGGCACTCATAGAATCGCCGATAACGGTGTATGAACTGTTTGCTACATATCCGATTTTTCCAAGACCTTCATAAGTAACTTTGATTGCTTCTTTGTCATACTCATTATCTGGTTCTTTCTCTAGTCGGATCTTCGTTCCTTTTTTGAGAAAATCATTTCCAAAATAATGTTTTGTTCCTGTCAGTGTGATAAATACTTTTGCCATGATATGCCCTCCTTTAGCTACTTTTCTTTGATGGTTATAGTGTAGATTAATAGGTGGGATATAAAAACCCCCACATATATTGTGGTAACCATTATAAAAAAACACAAAATAAGACCCGGAAGAGCGTTTTACTCCTCTGAGCCTATACATACTACTACTTTCATATATCATTTAGAAAACTATCGGTCTGGCGGACAAATTTCTTTGTTTTCTCTACATCTTTACGTGCATATCCCATACACGGCACCTCCCTTTTTGCATATAAAAAGCAGCTAACCTATTTTTCATAGACTAACTGCTTGTATTTTTGTTCCATATTCGGTTTTATTCTACAAATCCGACAGTGAAATTCGGTCGTATGCACCATTTTTCTTATCTTCCGGATGTGGTTCCAGTCCGATAATTGTAATATCTTTCTGGTCCGGTCCATAAACCCAGTACATTCTCATTGCGCCACTGGTTTTATTTTCCAGATATGATTGCCACACTTTCATTCCATAACGTCGGGATAATGGCTCTATTTCATGGGTTTGAAGACTCGGATAACCCGGATCAGCCGACAACAGCTTTAAAGCCTTTCCCCATTTTTTATACAACTGTTCTTCCTTCTTTTTTATATTACCGGAACGATATTTCTCCTGCAGATCTAACCAAAGTTCCTGCATTTCAGGAATTCCCATTCGTATATTAAAATTCATCTCTTATTCCTTTTAAAAATCTGACAGGTCAATAACCGGAGAAACATCGCCTTTCTTAAAGTTACTTACTGCACGATCCATATCTGCCAGAGTTCTGGCTGAAATGCTCTCTGGCACTGCCAGTTCCCGAGGTTCCAGAATAATGCAACCATTTCTATATTCTTTTACATTATAATACTGATAAGCAGCTCCTCTAAGGGTAATCCTTTTTTTATTGTCCAGATGGGCAACATAATCTTTCATTGCTTCCATTATTAACACCTCCTACGCAAGTATTTTGTGTGGGAAATCCCACCTCTTATTATAATACGCTTTTCTGTATTATCTGTCAATCTACTTTTACTTACTCCTGATACTTGAAAGTATTCATGCATTGGCAGGCGGCAGGTGGCAGATAAGGTATCTATAAAAATCTGTATTTTCTTCAATGACTCTGCCACCCATCATTCTTTTAATCGAATACTGTTTTCCTGCTTTTCATTTACTTGATACTCTAACTCATATAATAATCTTGCACATGTACAAGAAAAAGGTGCTTTTTATTTATTCAGATGCAAAGATATCAGTAGTAATGGAATATTATCTGGTCTAAAACATAAATTGCCTGCATCCGACCAGTTTGACTGTAATATTTCAATTATTCTTACTCGCAAATGTACAAAGGAGATTGTAAATCATCCGGAAATTTATAAGTCTTTTCATAAAAAAGATTGTCTTGATTACATAGACTTAGACAAAAATCCTTATTATAAACCGTAAAATGGAGTTTAGAGTGTTGAGATTTCCTATATCAGAAGATACTTATGAATGTGTAATTACCAATCTTCCTTCTACAGAATTCAATCTCGAAGAAATAAAAAAGCTATACGCAATGAGGTAGGAAATTATGTCCCCATCCTTCACTACATCAACCATAACAGAAAGCAGATATTTTGATTTGCCTCGTCTCTTTTTATTTTTGTTGTAAATGGAAATTAAAGACATATCTTCACCATCGTAGCGAAAAAACATTTTGGGAGATTTTTTCACCATTCCGATTACATCAAAATCCATTCGCTTGACAGCACGAAGGGTGCTTGGAGATGAAAACCAGCTGTCAAAAAGAACATATTTTGCCGGAATTGCAGCTTTTTTAGCAGTTTCCAGAAGTGTAAGCATGGCATGGGTTCCCTTTTCCATAGACAGCTTTCTGCGTCTGTAACCAACGGTTCTTTTGTCTATCTCAGCCGCTTCATTGATACGATTCTTTTTGTTTTCTGTAGAAAGAAGAATGCTGTTTACCGGCAAAAATGTACTCCCATCTGGCCATCCAAGAGTAAGCATTCTAAATCCGAAGCGATATTTATGTTTTGCGTGGTCATAGACCTTTGCAAGAAGCTCTACCTTTTTAGAACGGTTACGTTCAAACATGGAATCGTCAATAATAAGAATATTGCACGGTCTTCCGAATCCAGTGGAAGAATAGCGTTGTTTATGATTCTGGATGCAAGTATTGTAGTAAAACTCATCCAGTTAATTTGAACCATCTTCATGAAACGATACACGGTATCTTTTGCAAAATCAGGAGTATTGCATGAGCCTCCGGTTTGTAATTGTTTTTTGACAACTCAATTATACCAAAGCCATTGGTTTCATGCTATTTTTATGCCAGTTATTATTGAATTTTCAAGGTGCATAGGCACATTTTAATGTGCGAAGTTTGATTATTTAAAATTTACGGTATCATGTAAAAATCTGCCGAACGCATTCATTTTTTCCCGCCGTTTTTTACTGATTTTCATTTCCTTTTTGCTGTGCCAATCTCGTGATCTGCTTCAGACCGGAACTGATCAAAGTCAATGTTACGACCCATGCCAGTACGATCAACACAATATATTTTCCATAGCTTCCCAAAAACTGTAACGGACAATCCCAGACTCCGTGAAGAATAACGGAAATCGCGAAGAAGAACAGAAAACGTCCGCTGATCAGCTGCTGTATATTAAACATCTCTTCTCCCTTTGCTGCCGCCAATGCCGCACCTGCGATAGCCGTCCACACCACATGCCCGCCGACTGCCAAAACGCCTCGGAGCAGTGTAATATCCATCATTGCCGAATCTGCTCCGGTTGACAACAGGCATTGGAATGCATAACCTGCGGATTCAAATACGGCAAATCCTGCTCCCACGCATGCACCCAGCAGCAATCCGTTCAGAATATACTTGGAGTTTGTTTTCCGCATATAATAAACTACCACCACAATTTTTCCGGCCTCTTCCACAAAGCCGACCAGCATCGCTCCCCCGTAGGAAAGATCTCCCGCTCCCGTAATATTATACAGGATCAACGTGCAGACCAACGACAAAACTCCGCCGACAAAAAACATAGAAACCACGCTGAATATACTGATATTTCTCGGGGCATTAACTTCCCAGAAAAAGATCAGCAATGCAAACGGAACCGTCATCGCTCCCATAAAAATGAAGCCCGGATAGGCATTCGGATTATGAAACTCAATCAAAATAAAATACAAAATAAGACTGGTAACGGCCAAAAACAGAAGTACTCTGGAATACAGCCATGGTTTTGGCCATTTCGCTGTGATTTCTGATTCTTTCGGTGTTGTTTTCTTTGTTCCGGCAATGAAAAGCTCTTCTGTCTCTTCCATCGTATGCTTTTTAAACACTTCCGATACCAGATCCGACAGATGCACCTTCACCGGTCCGCTTTCACCGATTTTTTCATTCAAAGTGCCTGCCACTTTGTCAAAACCACTCTTCACATAATCTGCAGCGCTTACGTTACTGTGTACAGCCCCACCGTTTCCTTTTTTTGCCGCCATAAGATCTCTGCCGCAGTTGCTGCAGAATCTTGCACCCGGCTCCAAGGTTGCCCCGCAAAACAGGCAGAATTTTCCTTCCTGCCTGGTCTGTGTTTCCTGCTTTGTTCCGCATTTGGGACAAAACTTTGCTTGATCACTTAAAATATTCCCGCAATTTAGACACATTTTTCCCATATTCTTTCTCCTTTGTCAAATATTCCGTTCCAATTATACTCCTACTCCATTTTTCTGACAAGTTTTTCTCCCAATTCAGATAATTCTGTCCCTTTCTCTCACTTTCTTTTTGACATGCCTCCTGAAACAGATTATTATAGAAGAAAATACTAGAACATTTTATTTCAACGAAAGAGAGGATCCCATTATGGCAAACTATTCTGACGAATCCACTTATTCAACTGCGTCCGGAATTGACGGCTTAAAGTACGTTGTTCTTCAGGTTACCTTAAAAGAAAAATTTCTCGGAACCGGATCCGGAAACTTATCGGCTTTGGAATCCGTTTTAAACGAACAGGCTGCCAAAGGCTATCGCCTACACACGATCACGACTGCGTCTGCCACCAGCAGCGGTTTTTTAGGCGGTGACCGTATTCAGGCCACCATGGTATTTGAAAAAATTCTTTAATGCCGTTTTTCCGTCTGTTCCATCAGCCTTGAAATCTCTAAGACTTTACGACCGGTAAGTTTCACTTTTCCCGGCGTATGTACAGCCCGGTCAATCTCGCGGGTATTCCTCAGAATACATCCGCTGTTTACCGGGCTGTTTCGATATGGAAAGCGAACAATCTGCATGGTAATGCCGGCATATCTCATGGAGGCTCTGGAAAGGGACCTCGGATTCACGATTTCAGGCATTCCTTCGCTGTTAAGTCACTTCGTAAAATGGTCTACAACAAAGAGGATATAGTTCTTTGATGATGTGACAAGCCACACCCTGAATGCAGCACCCATCTACAATGATGTCTTTCATCTTCTTGTTTTCCGGATGGAGAATGATTTTCTTATTCTCATCATCTCGGAAGTAGCGTT
>ENA-OQDC01000326-OQDC01000326.1-human-gut-metagenome-genome-assembly--contig:-NODE-326-length-36033-cov-7.500529_pt1 | contig 36033 bp, 36 predicted proteins | sample MGYA00242770_ERZ504601 | MGnify/ENA primary metagenome ERZ504601 (study PRJEB26092, sample SAMD00036305) | human gut metagenome | host: Homo sapiens | study: EMG produced TPA metagenomics assembly of...
GTGGTCCGACGTGACGATAAGATTGATGTCCTTGCCGAAAGGAAGAGCTTCTATCTTTTTCTTAATACCCCCACAAGGCTGTCCATGTGTTGGACCACCGCACCGGTAGGCAAACTGCACGGGCCGTTGTGATGTCCGCTTCCGTCGGGCTCTTCAAAATATAGCATGATGAGTCTGGGACGCTCCGGCTCGGGCTTTTGCAACCAGGTGAGCACCGTGTCTATCCGTTGTTCAAAAGTCAGAAAAGGCTTGGCGTTCCAAGGTCTGTAATAAGTGGGATGAGATTTTTTAATCGCAATGTCCGAGCCTACCCAGTACATATTGCCGGTTTTTACGCCTTGTTTCTGGGCCGTTATCCATATCGGTTCCCCCAAGTAGTATTCCGGGTTGTTGCGGGTGGCGGAGTCGCCCATGGAATACTGGCGTCTGTTCTTTACATCCCAAAAAGTATTGTTGATTATGCCGTGATGGTCGGGAACCAATCCTGTGGCCAGCGTATAGTGATTGGGAAACGTAGAGGCAGGATAGGAGGGAAGCATCACGGCCTTTACCCCGTCTGCCGCCATGCGGTCCAGGTTGGGAGTCTTATACATGTCGGGATAGTCCCAGCGAAAACCGTCGAGTGAAACAATAACGGTGTAATGTGTTTCGGGAGTTGCCGCATTCAGCGATAGCAAAAGCAAGGCACTGAATGCCAGTGTGATAAATCTTTGCATATCTCAATCTATATTTAACGTTTACAGAGATAAATGTTGTTTTGGCAGCAAAGGTAGGAAAAAATCATATCCCATAGGATTAATGTATAAGTAAAACTGTAACTTTGCACCGTTTTAAACTCAGGTATAACACAAAAATTATGGACGAAATTAAAATTAATAAGGTACAGATACGTAACCTGCAAATAGAAGATTACGACCAGTTGGCACAATCATTCACACGCGTTTATTCGGATGGAAGCGATGTTTTCTGGACGCACAAGCAGATAGAGAAACTCATCCGCATCTTTCCGGAAGGGCAGATTGTAACGGTGGTCGATGAAAAGATAGTGGGGTGTGCGCTCTCCATTATCGTGAATTACGACGATGTGAAGAACGACCACACCTATGCCCAGGTTACGGGCAAGGAAACTTTCAATACGCACAATCCCAAAGGAAATATCCTTTACGGCATCGAGGTATTTATCCATCCGCAATACCGCGGACTGCGCCTGGCACGCCGTATGTACGAATACCGCAAGGAAATCTGCGAAACACTGAATTTGAAAGCCATCATGTTTGGCGGGCGCATCCCCAACTATCATAAGTATGCCGACCAGTTGCGCCCTAAGGAATATATAGATAAGGTAAAGCAGAAGGAGATATACGACCCGGTGCTGACGTTCCAGTTGAGCAACGATTTCCATGTGCGCAAGGTGATGCGCAACTATCTTCCCAACGATGAGGAATCCAAGCATTATGCCTGCCTGCTGCAATGGGACAATATCTATTACCAGGCGCCTACACAGGAGTATGTAAGTCCGAAAACGACGGTGCGCGTCGGTCTGGTGCAGTGGCAGATGCGTACTTACAAGACGCTGGACGATTTGTTCGAGCAGGTGGAGTTCTTCGTAGATGCCGTTTCCGACTACAAGAGCGACTTCGTTCTCTTCCCCGAATACTTCAATGCGCCGCTGATGGCCAAATTCAATGACGAGGGAGAGTCGGAAGCCATCCGCGGACTGGCGGCTTACACCAACGAAATCAGAGAGCGGTTTGTGAAGCTGGCCATCAGCTACAACATCAATATCATTACGGGCAGCATGCCGCTTATCAAGGAAGAGGACGGACGTTTGTACAACGTAGGTTTCCTTTGCCGCCGCGACGGAACGTACGAAATGTACGAAAAGATACACGTCACTCCCGACGAAATCAAGAGCTGGGGATTGAGTGGCGGCAAATCCTTGCAGACATTCGATACGGACTGCGCCAAAATCGGTGTGCTGATATGTTATGACGTGGAGTTCCCGGAGCTTTCGCGCATCATGGCAGACCAGGGCATGCAGATACTGTTCGTTCCTTTCCTTACCGATACGCAGAACGCCTATTCGCGCGTTAAGGTGTGTGCCCATGCCCGCGCCATCGAGAACGAGTGTTTTGTGGTCATAGCAGGCAGTGTGGGCAACCTTCCCCGTGTACACAACATGGACATACAGTATGCCCAGTCGGGTGTGTTCACCCCCTGCGACTTCGCTTTCCCTACCGACGGAAAGCGTGCCGAGGCAACTCCGAACACCGAAATGATTCTGGTGTCCGATGTGGATCTGGACTTGCTCAACGAACTGCATACCTATGGCAGCGTCCGCAACCTGAAAGACCGCAGAAACGACTTGTATGAAGTGAAAATGAAGAAGTAAAGCGAGAGGTGCGGGCGGCTCATCTTAAAATTATCCGCTCAAAAATCTCTTTTCTCTAACTTTTTTGTAAATTTGCACCCTTAAAATAAAGAGGATAGCATCGGAAAGCACCGGAAAAGCCTTTCCGGGCTATCTTCAGGAAAAATAGTAAATCGTAAATAGTCAAATCGTAAATATCAAGATGGGTAAGAAGTTTGCCGAATATTCAAAGTTTGACCTTTCGGAAATAAACAAGGAAGTGTTGAAGAAATGGGACGAAAACCAGGTTTTCGCCAAGAGTATGACAGAACGTGAAGGTTGTCCTTCTTTCGTGTTTTTCGAAGGACCTCCTTCGGCCAATGGTATGCCGGGTATTCACCACGTAATGGCTCGCTCCATTAAGGACATTTTCTGCCGTTACAAAACGATGAAGGGATTTCAGGTAAAGCGTAAGGCCGGATGGGATACTCATGGATTACCCGTGGAACTGGGTGTGGAAAAGGCGCTTGGCATTACGAAAGAGGATATTGGCAGGACTATTTCTGTGGCAGAATACAATGCTGCCTGCCGCAAGGACGTCATGAAGTTCACCAAAGAGTGGGAAGACCTGACGCACAAGATGGGCTACTGGGTGGACATGAAGAACCCCTATATAACTTACGACAACCGCTACATCGAAACGTTGTGGTGGCTGTTGAAGCAACTCTACAAGAAAGGACTGCTTTATAAAGGATATACCATACAACCGTATTCTCCCGCTGCCGGTACAGGACTCAGTTCGCACGAGCTGAACCAGCCCGGATGCTATCGTGACGTAAAAGATACGACCGTAGTGGGGCAGTTCAAGATAAAGAACCCGAAGCCGGAAATGGCAGAGTGGGGGACTCCTTACTTCCTGGCATGGACTACCACTCCGTGGACATTGCCCAGCAATACCGCACTCTGTGTAGGGCCTAAGATTGACTATGTAGCCGTGCAGACCTACAACAGCTATAGTGGCGAGAAGATGACCGTCGTTCTGGCAAAAGCATTGCTCTATGCACACTTCAATAAAAAAACGGAAGGCATTGCATTAGAGGATTATAAACCGGGAGACAAGCTGATACCTTTCAAGATTGTAGGTGAATACAAGGGACCGGACTTGGTAGGTATGGAGTACGAGCAACTCATCCCGTGGGTAAAGCCGATAGATGTGGCCGAAGACGGCAGTTGGACTGCCAGCGATAAAGGTTTCCGTGTAATCGCGGGTGATTATGTAACGACCGAAGACGGTACGGGTATCGTACACATCGCCCCGACCTTTGGTGCGGACGATGCCTTTGTGGCCCGTGCTGCAGGCATACCTTCCCTGTTCATGATAAACAAGAAAGGTGAAACTCGCCCGATGGTGGATCTCACCGGTAAGTTCTATTTGATAGATGAACTGGATGAGGATTTCGTAAAGGCATGTGTCAACGTGGACTTGTATAAGGAGTATCAGGGCAAGTGGGTAAAGAATGCTTATGACCCTCAATTCACCGTAGACGGCAAGTATAATGAGCAGGCTGCGCAAGCTGCCGAATCATTGGATATCGAAATCTGCATGATGATGAAAGCCGCTCATCAGGCATTCAAGATAGAAAAGCATGTACACAACTATCCGCACTGCTGGCGTACGGACAAACCCGTATTGTACTATCCGCTGGATAGCTGGTTTATCCGCAGCACCGCTTGTAAGGAACGTATGATAGAGTTGAACAAGACCATCAACTGGAAGCCGGAAAGCACCGGTACGGGACGTTTCGGTAAGTGGCTGGAAAACCTGAATGACTGGAATCTCAGCCGTTCACGCTACTGGGGCACTCCGCTGCCTATCTGGCGTACAGAGGACAATAGCGAGGAAAAATGTATCGAGTCTGTAGAAGAACTTTACAACGAAATAGAGAAATCCGTAGCTGCCGGTCTGATGCAGTCCAACCCCTACAAGGACAAAGGCTTCCAGCCGGGTATATATACCGAAGAGAATTACGACAAGATAGACTTGCACCGTCCTTACGTAGACGATGTCATCCTTGTTTCCAAAGACGGCAAGCCGATGAAACGTGAAACGGACTTGATTGACGTATGGTTTGACTCCGGTGCCATGCCTTATGCACAGATACACTATCCGTTCGAAAACAAGGAACTGCTGGACAGCCATCAGGTATATCCTGCCGATTTCATCGCCGAAGGAGTGGACCAGACACGCGGCTGGTTCTTCACGCTGCACGCCATCGCCACGATGGTGTTCGACAGCACCGCTTATAAGGCTGTTATCTCCAACGGTCTGGTGCTCGACAAGAACGGAAACAAGATGTCCAAGCGTCTGGGCAATGCCGTAGACCCCTTCTCGACCATCGAGAAATACGGTTCCGACCCGTTGCGCTGGTACATGATCACCAACTCTTCTCCGTGGGACAATCTTAAGTTCGACGTGGATGGAGTGGAAGAGGTGCGCCGCAAGTTCTTCGGAACACTCTATAACACCTATTCATTCTTCGCCCTCTATGCCAATGTAGACGAATTTGAATACAAGGAAGCCGACGTGCCCATGGCAGAACGCCCTGAGATAGACCGTTGGATTCTCTCCGTACTGAATACGCTGGTGAAGAACGTGGATACCTGCTACAATGAATACGAGCCCACGAAAGCAGGACGTCTCATTTCTGAGTTTGTGAACGACAATCTCTCCAATTGGTACGTTCGTCTGAACCGTAAACGCTTCTGGGGTGGCGGTATGACGCAGGACAAGCTCTCTGCATTCCAGACACTCTATACCTGCTTGGAAACTGTAGCCAAGCTGATGGCGCCCATTGCTCCGTTCTATGCCGACATGCTGTACACAGACCTGATTGCAGCTACGGGACGCGACAACGTGGTTTCCGTACACCTTGCCAAGTTCCCCGAATATAAGGAGGAAATGATAGACAAGGAATTGGAAACCCGCATGCAGATGGCACAAGACGTCACTTCTATGGTATTGGCACTGCGCCGCAAGGTGAACATCAAAGTCCGCCAACCGCTTCAGTGCATCATGATACCGGTAGTGGATGAAGAACAGCGTGCACACATCGAGGCTGTGAAAGCACTTATCATGAACGAGGTGAATGTGAAAGAAATCAAGTTTGTGGACGGTGCTGCCGGTGTACTGGTAAAAAAAGTGAAATGCGACTTCAAGAAGTTGGGACCGAAATTCGGAAAACAGATGAAAGCTGTGGCTGCTGCCGTGGCCGGAATGTCTCAGGAGGCTATCGCTGAACTGGAGAAGAACGGTTCCTATACGTTCGTCCTGAACGGTACGGAAGCTGTGATTGAAACTGCCGATGTGGAAATCTTCAGCGAGGACATCCCGGGCTGGCTGGTTGCCAACGAAGGCAAACTAACCGTAGCTTTGGAAGTTACCGTAACCGAAGAGTTGCGTCGTGAAGGTGTTGCGCGCGAGTTGGTGAACCGTATTCAGAATATCCGCAAGTCAAGCGGTTTTGAGATAACCGATAAAATAAAGATTACATTATCAAAAAATCCTCAAACAGATGATGCAGTAAACGAATATAAAGACTATATTTGTAACCAAGTTTTAGGAACTTCACTGACGCTGACAGACAACGTAGAAAATGGTGCAGAACTAAACTTCGACGATTTCTCGCTGTACGTGAGCGTAGTGAAAGAATAATTAAATACTAACCTGATTAACACGTAAAAGTTATGGCAGAAAAGACAAGATACTCAGATGCTGAATTGGAAGAATTCCGCGCTATCATTCTGGAGAAGTTAGAGTTAGCACAACGTGACTATGAATTGTTAAAGGCTAGCCTGACGGGTGCAGACGGCAATGACACCGACGATACATCTCCTACGTACAAAGTGCTGGAAGAAGGTGCCAACACCTTATCCAAGGAAGAAACCACACGTCTGGCCCAACGCCAGTTAAAGTTCATCCAAGGATTGCAGGCTGCTTTGGTGCGCATTGAGAACAAAACATATGGCATTTGCCGCGAAACCGGCAAACTGATACCGGCAGAGCGCCTTCGTGCAGTGCCCCATGCCACTTTGAGCATCGAAGCTAAAAACAACGGCAAGAAATAAAAATGGGTAAATTCTTTACGAAAGGACGGATAGCCTTACTCATTATATTCTCGGTATTGATTATAGACCAGATTATCAAGATTTGGATTAAGACTCACATGTACTGGCACGAGAGCATCCGAATCACAGATTGGTTCTACATCTACTTTACTGAGAATAGTGGCATGGCTTTCGGTATGGAAATATTCGCCAAACTGTTTCTCACCTTGTTCCGTATTGTTGCGGTAACGGTGATAGGTTGGTTTCTGCATAAATTCGTGAAGCTGGGAATGAAGACGGGATTCATCGTCTGTGTGTCTTTAGTCCTGACGGGAGCTTTGGGTAACATTATTGACAGCGTCTTTTACGGTGTACTGTTTAATGAAAGCACTCATTCGCAGATAGCTTCTTTCCTGCCTGAAGGGGGAGGATATGCTTCCTGGTTTCACGGCAAAGTGGTAGATATGTTCTATTTTCCTATCATAGATACAAACTGGCCCACATGGATGCCGTTCATCGGTGGTGAACACTTTATTTTTTTCAGCCCGATATTCAATTTTGCAGATGCAGCAATCAGCTGTGGTATGATTGCATTGCTGTTGTTCTATAATAAGGATTTCAATGATGCCTATCACGCAGCCATAAAGAAATAATGAAAGGAATAAATCGAATTCAATGGTGTAGTGTAGTCCTTCTGGCATTCAGTCTGACGGCTTGTAAGGTGAAAAGACCTGAGACCGTCCTTCCGGATGCCAAGATGGAAAACGTGCTTTACGATTATCACATAGCCAAAGCTATGGGTGAAGAAGTACCGTATAACGAAAGCTATAAGCGGGTTCTTTACATTGAATCGGTTTTCAAGAAATATGGCATCACTCAGGCCGATTTCGACTCTTCTATGGTCTGGTTTGCCCGTAATCCGGAGGTACTTACCAAAATCTACGAGAAAGTGAATGTACGCTTAAAAGCCGAAAGAGACGGTATCAACCACTTGATTGCCCTGCGTGACAACAAGCCGAAAGAATCACTTTCCGGAGACAGTATCGACGTGTGGATATGGCAGCATATCTATCAGTTGACGGGCATGCCCCTGGACAACAAGATAACGTTTACGTTGCCTTCAGACACCAATTTCCACGACCGTGACACGTTGCGCTGGAGCGCACGCTTCCGTTTTCACAACGGTGCACCGGACAGCATACATGCTCCGTTGATGGCGATGCAGGTTCTTTATGAGAAGAATGACAGTGTCATCAGTGCCATTCGGAAAGTACAAGGCACAGGTGTGGAAACGCTCACCTTGTTTGCCGATACCTTAGGAGAAATCAAGGAAATACGCGGGTTCATCTATTACCCGCAGCAGGAGACTCCACAGCCTTTGCTGGCAGACCGTATCTCACTGATGCGCTATCACGCCACGGACAGTCTGGTCATTGCCCCAAAGGACAGCCTTCAGCAGGCCACAGACTCCCTTCGCAAAGACAGTATCGGGAAACCAGAGAAATTGAAGCCTCTGAAAATTCAGGAGCAGGAAAATGCCACAACTCCCAGAACCATACGTCCCCGTCCGAAAGCATGAAACGCTACGCTTCCCATTTTCTGTTTCTTCCCGGACATGGCTATCTGAAACAATATGTGGTGGAGATAGGTGAAGGACAGTGTGTATCACGTATCTTCCCATTGACAGAAGAGGTGGAGAATACGGAATGGCTACCAGGCGTCATAGCTTTGCTTACGGAGGCGGAAACAGACTATCCTCATTTTGATACGTGCTGCAATATACTGACGGCAATCCCTCCGGTTATTGAGGAAGAATTGTCTTGTTTGATTCCCTGGTTGTTTTTCCCTTTTGATTTTACTACAATGCTGCCTGGCGCCGGAACTCAGCGCAAACTACTGCTGTAGCAATAGCCACGTTCAACGACTCCGAGGTCTCACGGCCGGCGGGATAATTCGGTATGTATAGTTTGCGGTTGATGAGTGCCTCCACTTCTTTTCCGATGCCATTTCCTTCATTTCCCATCACAATCAGCCCATTTTTCGAGAGTGGTTGTCCGTACATATTCTCTCCGTCCAGGAAAGTGCCGTAAACGGGAATATCCTTCAGTGAGCGGATGAGCTCGGGTAGGGGAGTATAATGCAGTCTGACGCGTGCGATACCTCCCATCGTGGCCTGCACTGTTTTGGGATTATAGATATCCACCGTATTGGGCGAACAGAATATATGCTCTATCCCAAACCAATCGGCAAGGCGGACAATCGTTCCCAGGTTACCGGGGTCTTGCACATCATCCAAAGCCAGACAGAGGGAGCGGCTGATGACGGAAACATCCGTCTCCTCATCCGGCTGCCGGAACACAGCCAGCACTTGTTGGGGAGTTTTTAGCAGGCTGGCACGCGAAAGTTCTTCCTCCGATACTTCCGTGACATCCGTTACAGTGGAGATAGGGCGGTTCCGGGAAAGCCATTCTGAAGTTGCCAGCAAGAACTGACAAGGAAAATGTCCCAACAAATCCCCTACGAGTTTAGGTCCTTCTGCCAGAAATACCTTGTCAGCCTTCCGGTTCTTTTTCTGCTCCAACGAGTGGATATATTTAATGCGGTTTTTACTTAATGCCATAGGATACACATGTTATCATTTGACAAAAATACGTGATTATTTCAATATAATCAAAAACTCTGCACTCTTCCGGCGTTTTTTATTTCGGGAACAAAAAAATACAAGTATATTTGTAGCTGTTTATGCGCAATTAATGACTCGGTATGGATAAAGGTTTCCGCTACGCGATACTTACTACTATCGTACTTTTGTTGGCTTCCTGTTCTTCTACCAAATATGTGCCGGACGGCTCGTATTTGCTGGATGAAGTGCGTATACATACTGACAATAAGGAAGTAAAACCATCTAATCTCTCCATGTATATCCGCCAGAATCCCAATGCGAAGTGGTTCAGTCTGATAAAGACCCAGTTGTATGTCTACAACTGGTCCGGACGGGACTCTACACGCTGGATAAACCGTACATTGAGGAAATTAGGGGATGCTCCTGTCATATACAGTGAGGAGGAAACCAATCGGACCAGGGAAGAGATCACTAAAGCTGTGCAGAATATGGGCTATATGGGTGCTCTGGTGGAACCGATACGCCAAGTCAAAAAGAAAAAGATGAGGTTAGTCTATAAGGTGACAACCGGCAAACCCTATAAAGTGCGTACCTTGAAATATGATATCCGGGACAGTAAAATAAAGGAATACATGCGGCAGGATTCTGCAGTAACCCTCTTATCCGAAGGCATGTATTTTGATGTCAATGTATTGGATGCAGAACGTCAGCGTATCACGAACAAACTGCTTCAGAACGGATATTATAAGTTCAATAAAGAGTACATCTCTTATACCGCAGATACTGTCCGCAATTCTTACCTGGTAGATTTGACGTTGCATTTGGCTCCATACAAGCAGCACAACGAGGATACACCGCAGAATCACCAACAGTACACTATCAATAAAGTGAGTTTCATTACAGACTATAATGTGTTGCAGGCATCTGCCTTGAACAGCATCGAGGTAAATGATTCATTGCACTACAAAGGATTCCCCATCTACTACAAAGACAAGCTTTATCTGCGTCCCAAAGTGCTGACCAACAATCTGCGCATCATTCCGGGAACTCTCTATAATGAGCAAAACGTGCAGCGTACCTACTCCAACTACGGACGCCTGCAAGCCCTGAAATACACCAACATCCGTTTTTTCGAAGTACAGCATAGTGACAGTGCAAAGCTCAACGCCTATGTGATGCTGACCAGAGGCAAGCATCAGTCCGTATCCTTTGAAGTGGAAGGCACAAACTCTGCCGGCGACTTGGGAGCTGCCGCTTCAGTGGCTTTTCAGCACCGCAACATGTTCAAAGGTTCCGAAACATTCATGTTCAAGCTACGTGGGGCATACGAGGCTGTGTCTGGTTTGCAGAGCTCCTTAAATCAAGACTATATAGAATTAGGTGCGGAAGCAACTATCAACTTTCCACAGTTCATGTTTCCCTTTGTATCCAGCGATTTCAAACGGAGGATAAGGGCTACTACAGAATTCGGCTTGCAATATAACTACCAGATGCGGCCTGAATTCACACGTATTGTGGCGTCTGCCGGATGGAGCTACAAATGGGGAGTACAACAACAGCGTTCGCAGCATCGCATTGATTTACTGGACATCAATTATCTGTACATGCCCAGCATAGACCAGAGATTTAAAGAGGATTATCTGGAGAAAGACGAGAACTACATCCTCAAATATAATTATGAAGACCGTTTTATTGTCCGCACCGGCTATAGCTATATTTATAACAGTGCCGGAAAGGCTTTGATGAATAATTCCGGCATCGGAAATTCCTATACCATCCGCTTCAATTTTGAATCAGCGGGCAATTTGTTGTATGCTGTGGCAAAGCTCGGAGGAATGAAGAAGAATGCATCGGGAGAATACACTTTATTAAACATTCCTTTTGCCCAATACCTGAAAGGCGATTTTGACTTTGCCAAGAACCTGGTCATTGACAACCGCAATTCATTGGCATTTCATTTTGGTGTCGGTATCGCCATTCCATACGGCAATGCAACAATGCTTCCATTTGAAAAACGCTACTTTTCCGGTGGCGCCAATAGTGTGCGCGGATGGTCTGTACGTGATTTGGGGCCCGGTTCTTTCCCCGGCGATAATAACTTCATGAACCAGTCGGGAGACATCAAGCTGGATGCCAGCATTGAATACCGCACACGGTTATTCTGGAAATTCAGAGGGGCTCTCTTTGTAGATGCCGGGAATATCTGGACAATACGGGATTATAAAGACCAGCCGGGAGGTCAGTTTAAATTTGACAAGTTCTATAAGCAGATTGCTTTGGCATATGGTTTAGGACTGCGTCTTGACTTAGATTTCTTTGTATTGCGTTTCGACGGAGGTATGAAAGCAATCAATCCAGCTTACGAGAAGAAAAAAGACCGTTATCCCATTATTCATCCTAAATTTAGCCGCGATTTTGCTTTCCACTTTGCTGTGGGATATCCGTTCTAAAAATATAAATGACTATGGATAAATGATACTGGATAATTCGCATATACATTTACCCATTATCATTTATCCATTATCCCATTACTTAAAGGCGTAATAGCTGTCAATCATTGTCGCTTGACGTGCTGCAGCCACACCTTGGGCATCCAGTGTCACTGTCATTTCCTCACCGTTCGGAAGGGTCATTTGTGCAGTGCCGTCATTGTTCATTTGCAGCAATTCTGTGCTGACACCATCGGCAACAACATTCCAAGTATTCAACTCTTTGTTGTAAATGAGTTCCATAGAAGCGGTCTCACCTTCTTTGGTGATAGAATAGCCGTTTTCAAGTGTCTCTACCAGGTAGTCACCGTTTTCACCTTTCACTTTCTTTACATCACCAATGCTGGCCATAGGGTTTGAACCACTCCAGAATTCGATGGAGTTGATGACCAATGCATCGGCCAGATAGCAAACGCCATATACCGGGACAATATTGAATGCCAGATAAACCAGTTCGTTTACAAACTTGGTACCAATACCTTGATTCCAGTTGACCAGTTTACTATGCAGTCCAAAAGAACCGATACAAGAACTGAAAAGAAACGAGCCGCAAATCATTACGGTCGCAGCCATCTTCAAATTGAACTTTTTCATAATCACTCTTTTTTATTTTACTGTGTTTAATAGCTTTATAGCTCATTGAGTTATTTTAAGCATCCGCAAATATAGGATTTTTTACGAAAATACATCCTATTTGAGCTTAAAATCTGTTTTCAGTAAAACAGAAGTGTCTATCTATGAGCTTTTTGAGAAAGAGCCTTTCCGATCCAACGGTCAACGGCAAACTTGCCCGGGCCTATGATATACATCAATATGAACACTACCAGGTACACAAAAGCCAGCTCTTTCGTGGCAAACGGGTCATTGCCATGAATTACAAAAAAGGCAACAGCCATTGTAAACACCATTGGTATCATAGCCAAACGATAGAGAAAACCTATAATGAATGCCATGGAGCATGCCAATTCACCGAAGATAGCCAATCCTAAAGACAGCGGGCTGCCTACACCCAATGGGTCTGGGAAAACAGCCGACAGCTCTTGAAAGTTAGTCCACTTCTGGATACCGTGGTTCATTAATAATATACCGAATACAATTCTTGCAATTAATAGCATAGCAGATGTTGCCGTTCCGTCCGGTTTGACGGGAAATAAAAGTCGTTTTAACATATTCATTCATTTTTAAGTTCGTATATGAACTATAACAAATATTACTCAATAAAAGTTTACTGCCGCTTCAAGGGTTTGATGATAATCCGTAAAGACAGGTCATAGGTAAAGTAACTCCACATCCAGTCTACGAAGATGGAAAGACGTTTTTTTACACCCACAATACTCATCAAATGGATGAACAGCCACACAGCCCATACCGGAAAACTTCCAAAACGCAGCTTCTTAAGCTCGACTACGGCATGATTGCGGCCAATGGTCTCCATGGAGCCTTTGTTTTGATATATAAACGGTTGCAGCGGCAGGCCTGCTTCTGCACGCTGCAAGTTCCTTATCAAGTTGCGGGCCTGCTGGATGGCTGGTTGCACCACTTGCGGGTGTCCTTTGGGATACTCCTCAGAAATCATAAGGGCCGTATTCCCGATAGCGAAAATATTGGGATATTGAGAAAGACGGTTATAAGTGTCCACCTTCAAGCGGTTTCCCGGTCCATAGGTAGGCAATCCTTGAAGGCTGTTTGCTTTGACACCGGCCACCCAGAATACATTTTTTTTGGTATTGCTTGCGGTCCCATCATTCAATGCCAACTGATAATTCTCGTATCCATCACCCGTTGATTCAATTTAATTTCCACATCATGCTTCTTCAGATAATCAGTCACTTCTTTGGAAGACTTTTCAGAAAAGGCAGACAAAAGCCTGGAAGAGCCATCCAACAAGATGATACGCTTCTCATTGATATTCAAGCCTGGATAGTTTTGAGAAAGGACAAACTTTCTCATCTCGGCCAGAGTAGCGGACAACTTTATTTCCGTAGCTCCACCACCTACAATGGCAAAGGTCATCAGACGCCTGTGCTCTTCTTTATTACCGGTACTCTGGGCCTGTTCAAAGCTGTCCAATATCTGGTTCGGTTGAACAAGGCTTCCGAAGTATTCAATTTTCGTACTAGCTTTAATCCATCGAAGCCACCGCCTACGATTACCCATCGTTTCTGCCCCTCTTTATCGAGAATGTTCATTGCTGTTTTCATTAATTCAATATCATGTTGTTCTTTGTAATATTAAAATAACAGTATAACTGAGGAAAGCTCTATAAATGATGTGGTTAAAAAGAGTGAACCCCACATGCAATGTAGAAATGAACATAAAAGAGAAAAATAGGAAACAAAAAGAAGGGTAACATTGTTGTAATGAAGAACATAAAACAAACTTTGCCACGGAAGTTTTCTACAAGCAAATGGACACTAAATTGACAAAATGGATATTACCAATATTGATGCTGATTACAGAAACGGCTGTTCATGCACAAACACACCCTGCAGAAGCAAAAAACTCTGTGGACTCAATTTCTACGTATCCGATAGACTCGCTTCTCAAGAAACGCAGTTTTTTCGAAAAAAATTTTGAATTACTTCAACGATGCCAACAAAGAAAAGAAAAACAAAAAATTTGATTTCAGCATTATAGGCGGGCCTCATTATTCCAGTGACACCAAATTTGGAATCGGACTGGTGGCGGCAGGACTCTACCGTACCGACCGGAACGATAGTATTCTCCCTCCGTCCAATGTCTCTCTGTATGGGGATGTCTCCACGGTGGGATTCTATTTGCTGGGAGTACGTGGAAACCATCTGTTTCCCCAAGACAAATACCGGTTGAACTACAATCTGTATTTCTATTCTTTCCCAAGCCTTTACTGGGGACAAGGATATGACAATGGAGCCAATGATGACAATGAGAGTGAATACGATCGCTTTCAAGCGCAGGTTAAGGTGGACTTCATGTTCCGGATGGCACGTAACTTTTATATCGGTTCAATGACAGCATTTGATTACGTGTATGGGCATGACTTTGAAAAACCGGAATTATGGAAAGGAATGAAAGCGCGCAGCACCAACGTGAGCTTGGGTTTTTCCTTGTTGTATGATTCACGCGATTTTCTGACAAATGCCTATAAAGGATATTACCTACGGATAGACCAGCGCTTCAGTCCGGCCTTTTGGGGAAATAAATACGCATTCAGCAATACGGAACTGACGACCAGCTATTACCAGTCCGTGTGGAAGGGTGGGGTGTTGGCAGGCCAGTTCCATACTCTGCTGAACTACGGAAATCCGCCCTGGGGACTGATGGCAACATTGGGAAGTTCCTATTCTATGCGTGGCTATTATGAGGGACGCTACCGTGACAAGTGTGCAATGGATGCCCAGCTGGAACTACGCCAACATGTATGGAAGCGAAATGGAGTTGCCGTATGGGTAGGGGCGGGAACCATATTCCCGAATTTCTCGGAATTGGAGGCCAGGCATATTCTTCCTAATTATGGTTTCGGCTACCGCTGGGAGTTCAAAAAGAGAGTAAACGTACGTTTGGATTTAGGTTTTGGCAAACACCAGACCGGATTTATATTCAATATCAATGAAGCTTTTTAGAGACATAAAAAAATGGTTCGACAATCAGGAACATTTGTTCTATCTGTTTCTGGTCATTCTGATAGTGCCCAATGTAGTGCTATGCTTTACAGAACCCATATCATGGACGGCAAAGATATGTAATATCCTGCTACCCCTTTCTATATATTATGCTGTAATGGCTTGGTCGAGAAACTGTGGCAGGACATTCTGGCTGCTATTTCCATTCATCTTCTTCGGAGCCTTCCAGCTTGTATTACTATATCTTTTCGGTCAGTCCATTATCGCAGTGGATATGTTTCTGAATCTGGTGACAACCAATTCAAGCGAGGCGCTGGAACTGCTGGACAATCTGATACCTGCCATCGTTATTGTGGTAGTGCTCTATATACCTGCATTAATTCTGGCAACCATATCCATTGTACACAAACGCAGACTGTCCGAAGCATTCATCCGGCAAGCTCGCCGTCGCACTCTGTATGTGCTGTCTGCCGGAATATTATCCTTAGGCAGTGCTTATTTGACAGATGACCGGTATGAGCTGAAATCCGAACTGTATCCTGCCAACGTATGCTACAACATAGCACTTGCCTTTCAACGGACGGCCCAAACGCGGAATTATCACAAGACCTCTAAAGATTTTACCTTTCATGCTAGAAGTACTCATCAGGCTGATGAAAGGGAAGTATATGTAATGGTGGTGGGAGAAACCTCACGGGCATGCAACTGGGCTTTGTACGGCTATGAACGGGAAACTAACCCGGGACTGTCGGGCATTGGCGGACTGACAGCTTTCAGCCATGTGCTGACAGAATCAAACACCACCCACAAGAGTGTTCCGATGTTGCTGTCACCGGTCAGTGCTTCCAGTTTTGATTCCATCTATTATCAAAAAGGGATTATCACAGCATTCAAGGAAGCCGGTTATCAGACCGCCTTTTTCTCGAACCAGCGCTATAACCACTCATTTATAGATTTCTTCGGCAAAGAAGCCGACACGTATGATTTCATTAAAGAAGATGTGGGGGATTCCAATTACAACCCCTCTGATGACAAACTGTTGAAACTGGTAGCAAAAGAACTGGGCAAAGGAGTTTCCAGGCAATTTATAGTTCTCCACACTTACGGTTCTCATTTCAATTATAAAGAGCGCTATCCGGCAGAGCAGGCTTTCTTCCTGCCGGACATGCCCGTTGACGCGGAAGTGAAATACAAAGACAACCTGATCAATGCCTATGATAATTCTATCCGCTACACGGATAATTTTCTGGTTCGTCTGATAGATATGCTTCAAAAACAACATGTCAATTCTGCCTTGATATACACTTCAGACCATGGAGAAGATATTTTCGATGACAACCGGCATCTCTTTCTGCATGCCTCACCGGTACCTTCCTATTATCAGATACATGTGCCATTCTTTATTTGGATGTCCGACAACTACCGGCAGAGATACCCATCGTTATTGGAGGCCGCACAAGCCAATAGGCAGAAGAATGTATCTTCCAGTGCCTCATTCTTCCAGACAATGCTGGAAATAGGTGGAGTGGAGACCCCATACCGGAATGACTCTTTATCTGTCACCAGCGCTCTGTTTATCGAAAGACCCAGAGTCTATCTGAACGACCACAATGAAGCCCGCACACTGGATGATGTCGGTATGCTCAAGGAAGACTTCAAGATGCTGGAAGAGAAAGGCATCAGGTAATCAGGGAAAGAGAGCAGGCTGTTGCTATTTTGCCCTGATTCTTGATATAAAATTCTGAATCACTGGATACATCTCCTCTACCGTATTCAGCTCCATGCAAGCCGTCTCCAACGGGCACCAGCCGGTCTTGTCACGGTTAATGATATGGGGAACCTCTTGGGCAAAAGTCGTTTCAATTCCTGCTTCGCACAGCAATGCCAGCGCAGGAGTGCTGATTATATCGGCATAGACCGTTTTAAAGCCTCCCAGTACCATCAAAGCAGCGGCACCTTTCCCTATAACCTTATCGGCAATGGCAGCCCCCTTCATAAATGCAGAATCTGCCTGGTACAAATCATACAAATCCGCTACTCCCCGTTGGGTGAAAGTACGGACTTCCTCCCGGTTCTTCATAACACAAGAGTATCCTCCCTTGTGCAGTATGTCAATGATACTCTCCATTTTATAAAGTCTCTTGTTTCAACTGTTCTACAAATTTGTCAATACGATGCAGTTCTTTGGGAATATCAATCGTTTGCGGGCAATGCGGAGAACACTGGTTGCACCCGGTACAATGGTCGGCCTGTCTCAGTTTGGGTACACTTCGGTCATATCCTACGAGAAAAGCACGGCGTGCTTTCCGATAATTCTCATCCTGGCTGCTTTCCGGCACATTTCCTTCATTGACACATTTATTGTAATGTATCAAGATGGCAGGAATGTCAATTCCATACGGGCAAGGCATGCAGTACTTGCAGTCGTTGCAAGGTATGGTGGGGTACTCCATCATCAAATCTGCCGTATCATACAGATACTGAGTTTCTTCTTCTGTGAGTGGTACCAATGGAGAGTAAGTACGGATGTTATCCTGCAAATGTTCCATATAAGTCATGCCGCTCAGCACTGTCAGTACATCCTGGGGAGAACCGGCATAACGGAATGCCCAAGACGCCACACTGCGTTCGGGTTCGCGCTGCTTCAGCCGTGCCACAATATGGTCGGGGACATTGGAGAGCCGCCCACCCAGCAGAGGCTCCATAATGACAGCAGGGATCTTACGCTTGGCCAGCTCGTCATACAGATACTCTGCCTTGAAGTTGCTGCCCGAAGCATGTTTCCAGTCCACATAATTCAACTGTATTTGTACAAAATCCCAATGAACTTCACCACGGTCATGCATCTGCAAGGCATAGTCATAGACTTCGATATCGCCGTGGAACGACCATCCCAAACGGCGGATGCGTCCTGCTTCACGCTCCTTGACAAGAAAATCAATCATACCGTTGTCTATGTAGCGTTTGCGGAATTGCTCCATGCCACCGCCACCAATCATGTGTAGCAGATAGTAGTCTATATAGTCCACCTGCATATCCTCGAATGACTTACGGTACATGGCAATGGAACCCTCGCGAGTCCAGGTATCAGGATGAAAATTGGATAGTTTGGTGGCAAGATAGAACGATTCGCGCGGGTGGCGTTTCAGAGCTATTCCCGTAGACTTCTCACTCCATCCTTGTACATACATCGGAGACGTATCGAAATAATTCACACCATGGGCAATGGCATAATCCACCAGTTCGTTCACAGCATCCTGGTCTATCATTTCCCCTTTTCCATCCGGAGCAGGAACGGTAGGCCAGCGCATACAACCATATCCTAAAATAGAAACTTTGTCACTCCCCAAACCGGGAAAACTACGATAGGTCATTTTATCCGTCGGAATGGGACCCAACGCTTTACTACCTTCACTGCTCCCTTCCTTAGAACCACATCCATAGAGGGCAGCAGTAGATGTGGCGGCTGTAATCCCCACTATCTTCAAGAAATCACGACGGTTCATATTGTTTTTATGATGTTCTTCCATACTTATAGAAATTCTACTTTGTTATATAATCCGATGTCTTTCATGCCCTTCCACATAGATGGCACTGAACGGACGGGCCGGACAAAGATTCTCGCATGCCCCGCAGCCGATACAGCGCTCCACATTGATTACCGGAATCTTTGGAGAATCCTTGTCTTCAGGTATACTCGGCACCATTTGTATGGCTCCCGTCGGGCAATGGCGTGCACAGTTGCCACACTGCACACCATCCGTCAGTGGTATGCAATTTTTCTTTACCCACACGGCATGCCCTATCTGAACGGATGATTTATCAACTTTGATTATCGGGCGGATAGCTCCTGTAGGACATACCTCCGAACATTTTGTACATTCCGGTCTGCAATAGCCGCGTTCGTATGACATTTCCGGCTGCATCAATTTCCTTAAGTCCGCAGAAGGACGAAGAACCTGATTGGGACATGCCGACACACAGAGCTGGCAGGCCGTGCAGTGTTGCGCCATATTGCGGGCACTCAATGAGCCGGGAGGAGTGAGGGGAGTGCTTCGCTCGGGAATCTTCTTATCCTCAATGGCTGCCAGTCCTCCGTCTACTTTCTTTTCCTGCGCTTTTAAAACAGAAGTGGCTGCAACCAGAGCCGTTGCTGTGAAAAAACTGCGGCGGGTTTCGTTTATCTGTTCCGAATTAGCCTTGCCCGCAGCAGGTTTGCCGAAAGGATGATACTTGTAGGAAATGGCTCCATGCTTGCACTTCTCAATGCAGTTCATGCAAACCACACACCGGCTTGCATCAATCTGATGCTCCTTAAAGTTGATGCAGGCTGCCTTGCAGTTGCGTGAACAAAGACTGCATTGGTTGCACTTTTCCGAATCTATTGTGATGCGGAAAAGCGAATAACGTGAAAGGAAGCCCAAGACCGTTCCTACCGGGCAAATCGTATTACAATAGGTTCGTCCGTTGCGTCCGGCCAGAACAACAAGCACAGCCAAAGTAGCGGCAGCAATAATAAAAGTCGGCAGGCTCTTCAACCATACATCCGTTTCATAAAAGGCATAACTGTCTGCCCGTTCAGCCAGATAAGCAAGCAGATTGTTGCCCCATTGCCATATAGGTTGAAAAAGATTATTGGCAATACGTCCGTATGCACTATAGGGTGCAAGTAGAGCAGCCAATGAACCAATTCCGGCAATCAAAGCAATGATAAACACACCCAATACGCCATAGCGCAGCCAAGATAAGGCCGGAGAATAAGAGTAAGGAAGCTTCCTGCGTTTTTTAGGTTGCCGGCCCAGCCATGCCAGTATATCCTGAAATACCCCTAAGGGGCAAATCACAGAACAATAGATACGCCCGCATACCAAAGTGAGAATTACAAGAAACAATATCACTCCCACATTTAGCGCCAATACAGCCGGCAAAACTGGATTTTGGCCAACCAGCCGAACCACCCATGCAACGTTCCCGTAAAATCAAGGAACAACAAGGTGATGAGTACAAAGCAAATCATTGCAAAAGTCAGTCTAATCTTCCGTAACATGATAATCCTTTATTTTGAGTTCCTAAACTATATCAGCGATATGAGTACAAAACAACTGCCGAAATAGTGAAATTTTATTTATGCAAAAATACATAAAAAAAGAAAGGTATCATCATTCAATGGAATTAAAAACGAAAGAAAGAAGGACAAATACAAAATGCTCCCATTTGCAGTATTAATTAAGTTCCCCTCCTCGTTACGGCCGGATAAAAGCCAATCTCTTATTTTCTTCTGCAAACAGAATAGCCGTATTGACTAATGCCAAATGCGAATAAGCTTGTGGAAAATTCCCCAGTTGTTCCTTCGTATTAAAATCAATATCCTCACTGAATAACCCTAAATGATTGGAATATGTCAGAACATCATCAAACAAACAACGGGCTTCTTCCTTTTCTCCGATAACAAAAAGTGCACGTATCAGCCAAAAAGTGCAAATGGTAAAAGCCGAAGAAGGAAGCCCGAAATCATCTTCGCTGTTATACCGGTACATCAATCCCTTATGCAAAAGAGCTTTTTTCACAGCCTTCACTGTCTTATGGTATCGGATATCGTCTGCTGCAATAAAACCGTAAGGTTCCATCAACAGCAAAGAGGAATCCATTGCCATATTATCATAAGTCTGCGAGAAACTTTGAAGTTCTTCCTTCCATCCATATGTCATTACATCCTGCCATACCTTGTCAGCTTCCTTTTGCCAACGTTCACTATAACCGTATTTATTGAGCATGGAAGCTATCTTTGCACCACGGTCCAAAGCCACCCAACACATCACTTTGGATGAAACAAAATGGCGGCTTTCTCCTCTGATTTCCCATATCCCCTTATCTGGTTTCTTCCAATCTTCCATTACCGTGGAAAGAATGCTCTTTACCATTTCCCACATATCCTCTATTTCGTCTAATGTACCGGGCATCAGCCGATAGTACTGGTAAATCAAATCCATCAGATAACCGAACGAGTCATTCTGCTTTTGATGGTAAGCATCATTACCTATCCGTACTGGTTTGGAATTCTTATATCCGGACAAATGCTCCAGAATAATCTCGGTCAGCTGCCTTTCTCCCCGAATGCCGTACATTATCTGATAGGATTCGTGCTTGGATACGAAAGTGGACTGTATGAACTTCATAAAACGTCTTGCTGCTCCTATATGGCCTATCTGGAACAAAGTTTCGATAGACATGGAGGCATCCCTTAACCAACAGAACCGATAATCCCAATTACGTACTTCGCCGACGGATTCAGGCAAACTGGTAGTAAGGGCGGCCAGTACGGCTCCGTTATAGTAAGACATCAGTTTCAAAACCAGCATGCTTCTTTCTATCACATCATTATAGAGAGAATATTTCTTAGTACGGTTGGTCCAATTAAGCCAATAAACCAAAGTACGGCAATATTCAATTTTTTCCCGTTCAATATCCACCGGAATGACCTTTTCATTGTATGACAAAAGAAAGAACTCATCTTTTTCCAATATAATTTCTTTTTTCTGTTCGATGTCCTGCAAAGGAAGGGAAGAATACAAATATTGTCTATCTTTATTATCAGAAGAACAATAGCTTTCTATAAATTCAGAAGTGACATTATGAATCACTTTACCTTGCGCATAATTGGGAGCAGGGACATAGTTTACTTTGAAACGGGGCTTACCTTTTATCCACCTCACATATCGATACAATTCTGCCGGAAGATAATGGGCATTTCCGCAGGAACGGTAATAAGGCATGTAATCAAGTACGACAAATTCTCCCTCTTTCGAAGAAAAAGAAGTAGACAATATGTTAGTGTGAGGAACGTAAGATTGTGAGATATGATGGTCTTCTGTAACGTCAAATCCAAAACTTCCTCCTCTTTCCCGATCAAGTAGTGATGCAAAGATAGACGAAGAATCAAAATCGGGAAAACACAACCAGTCTATGCTGCCTTTTTCGGATATAAGTGCGGCAGTCCGACAATTGCCTACTACCCCATAATTTAAATTACTCATTTTTACTATTTTGTTTTTAACAAGTCTCTGAAAAAATCGAATACCCCTTTCAAGCTCGTTTTGACATTCTCGCCAATGGGTTGTTTCATGTCTTTCTTGTTCGCCAGAATTTGAAGAAAAGGCAGGACTTCCGTTTGTGATGGCATATTATAGCTTGCTGCCTCCGACACATATCCCACCTTGATTGTCACTGCATTCACCGGCAAAGCTTTGAACATATCTTCATCCGTAGTATCATCTCCCATAGCTATGATAAAGTCATAATGTTTCTTTTCCAACTGGCGTCTCACTTCGGAACCTTTATTATAATCGGGAGACTTAATCTCCACCACTTTATCTCCTTGTATGATTTGCAGCTTTTGCTGTATACAGATGTTAACCAGCACATTGATAAGTTGCTGTGCCCGCAAAGCTCCTAACCATGCATCACTTTCCCGGTAATGCCATCCCAAAGTCGTTTCCTTGACTTCAAGGTGGGAACGAGGTGTCTTTTCGACAAAAAGCTTCAAGATGGACACCAATCCGGAACTCCATTCCGCTTTGTTTATGTTTTTGTGCCAGATGCCATTTTCCTTATAGAAAGCACCATGTTCCGCAGCCATTGCAATAGGTAAATTTCCCAACCATTTTTCTAAAGTAAACTGGTCGCGACCACTATTAACAACAACATGGTTGGCCGGGTCGGAAACCAGCTTCTGCAATGTGGCAATGAGTTCAGGGGCGGGCTTAGCATTTTCCGGTCGTGTCTTGAGCGACGCCAACGTTCCGTCATAATCCAGCAAGATAAGCCGTTGCTTAGCCTGGTTATATTTCATTTTGATGGCACCAATAATACCAACAGATATCCTTTTCTTACGAAGCTGTTCATTCTTACGGCACGTATCGCTCCATTCACTTACAAAGTCTGCCGCCCACTTATTAACCGTTTGTACGGAAATAATTTTCTGCATGTGTTGCAAGCGTTTCAGTTGTTCCTGTTCGGGCATCTCCAAAGCCCGACAAATGGCCTGCTTTATCTCCTCAGTGTCATTGGGGTTAATCAACAATGCATCCGTCATCTCAATAGCTGCACCTGCCATTTCACTCAAAATCAAAACACCCGGATTATTATTTTTCGAGGCTACATATTCCTTGGCAACCAAATTCATGCCATCACGAAGTGGAGTTACCAAAGCTACATCAGCTATATAGTACATTGCCACCAGTTCTTCAAATGAAAAACCGTGGTAGAAATAGCAAACCGGAGTCCAGTCCATCGTAGAATACTGTCCGTTTATAGAACCTATTTCTTCGTCAATCTTGGTTTTTAGCTCAGCATAACTATCTACATGGTCACGTGATGGAACAATGACCATTGCCAATGTAACTTTTCCACAATATTCAGAATGACATTCTAAAAAGGCAGCAAATCCCCATAAACGGTGCAGAATGCCTTTGCTATAATCCAAGCGGTCTACAGAAAGAATCAACTTATGATTTCCGAAAAATTTCCGTGTACGGTCTATCGCCCGCCATACTTCCGGTCTGGAAGAAGCATTGTGATACAGTCCGTAGTTGATTCCCATAGGAAGAGCATCGGTCCTAACTACTCTATTCCCGAGTTGTGCTTCGTCCAGTTTAAAGTCAATACGCAATACCCGTTCGACAGCACTGATAAAATGCCGCATATAGTCATGAGTATGGAAAGCTATAAAGTCAGCACCCAATAATCCTTTCAGGATTTCTGCACGTTCCGGTAATATCCGGAAAAGTTCATAGGAAGGAAAAGGGATATGATGGAAATATCCGATATTTAAATCCGGGTAAACCTTCCGAAGCATTCCGGGAAGCAGCATTAACTGATAGTCTTGAATCCACACCTTATCACCTGGACGTATCACGCGGCAAATGGCATCGCAGAACAACTGGTTCACTTCCTGATACGATTGCCAGAAAGAGTTCCGATACAGCGTATAAACAAAAAAGTAGTGACATAATGGCCAGATAGTACTATTACTATAGCCTTCATAATAATTCTTTATCTGTGTTTCGGACAAGAATACTGGGTGGAAATTTATTCCTTCCAATCTAGAAGTGATTTCCTCTTTACTATCTTCGTTGTCAACGCATATTCCAGGCCATCCAATCCAATGTTTTTCGTAGGAAATCTGAAGTGAGTCCAAACCGGTAGCCAGTCCGCCTTCACTTCGTGAAAACACGAACGTTTCATCCTCTTTGGTAACCTTAACGGGTAATCTGTTTGATATAATATAAAGTTTCATGTATGAGTTAACACAAGAAATATGCCAACTCATACAATATTTTATTTATTGCTTAAAATCAGGATTTTAGAAAAATATGAAGAGAAAAACAAACATTCAAAAATGAAAAAGATGTTCCATTTCGATATGGTCCTACTATTACCAATTATCACTGGAAATGTCTTTCTTCACCAATGCTTCAATTCTTTGCTTATAGCAATTTATCCCTTCTGCTATATTTTTACTAGCTTCCGAGGTCCCCATTCCATAGACTACAAGAGGAGTTTGCCATACCATTCCGGCATGTACAGCACTTGCTTGATAAGGTCTTAACAACTCATCCACCGTAAAACGATTTCTTCCTCCGCTTCTATAAGCATCATGTTCAGAGCCGGCAGTAGTGACCACCATCAATGTCTTACCAGCCACAGCAGGAGTTTTTGCCAGATATGTAAATACTTCATCCAACCATTTCTTCAATAAAGAAGGAGCCGACATCCAATAGAACGGAAACTGAAATACAAGCGCAGATGCATGCGATATGATAGTGCTCCATATCTCTGCATTAAAAGCATCTTCCACATGCATCTCATATAAATTGTATATGGCCACCTCTTCCATGTCACTAATAGCATCCATCAATGCCTTGTTAGCTCGCGACTCTTTTATATTGGGATGTGTCAGAAGAACCACTACTTGCTTTGAATCTTTATCCATATTGTTTTTCTTTTAGTTTAAAATCATTGATGTGTGTACAAATATATTACATATCTCTGGAAAAATCAATCAGAAACGAATAAATGATGATGGCAAAACTGATGTTCAATGACTTATGAGGAAAACCGATGAAGACCTCTCCAATGCTAAAGTGCAGGGAAACGAAAGGTAACGAGAGCGAATGGTTTTCAAATCATTACCCGGTAACCGGTACATTCAAAGTGCTGTTCTACGTGAACGGCAATAAGGAGAAAAACGGTATTGTCCCAGTTATGGGACGGGTGACAATCAACGGTTCCGTAGCCCAGTTCAGTTGCAAGCAGACTATCGCCAAAGGGCTATGGGACGCCAAGGGCAACCGGGCGAAAGGGAAGAGCAGGGAAGCGCGGGAGATCAATCTCGCCCTTGACAACATCAAGGCCCAAATCATCAGACATTATCAACGCCTCTCTGATAGAGAAGCGTTCGTTACGGCCGAAATGGTACGCAACACCTTTCAGGGACTCGGTACGGAATACAAGACACTGCTCGGCGCGTTCGACAAGGACAACGAGAGTTTCAAGAAGCGTATCGGCATAGACTGGGCGTTGAGTTCATACAAAGTGCGGGTAAGGTCAAGAAACCATCTGGCGACGTTCATAAAGAAATACCATAGGCGGAATGACATTTCCATGCTTGAGCTTACCCCCGACTTCATTAAGGAGTATGAAATCTATCTCTCCACTGATGCCGGACTTCATAACGCCAGCGTGTGGTCAAACTGCATGTGGTTGAAAACAATCATGGCGAAGGTCCATTACAACGGGCTGATACAGAAAACCCCGTTTGCCCAGTACCGCGTCAGCCAAAACGTCAAGGAACGGGAATACTTGACCGAAGATGAGATCAAGACGGTAATGACGCACGAGTTTGCAAACAGGAAGCTGGCTTATATCCGGGATCTGTTTGTCTTCGCCAGTTTCACCGCCCTCTCTTTTTGGATATGAAGGAACTTACCACCGATGACATTGCGGAAGTGAACGGTGAGAAATGGATATTGTCGAAGCGGCACAAGACAAAGGTGAATTTCCAGGTGAAACTGCTGGATATTCCCATGCAGATCATCAGACGTTACGAGAGGTTCCAAGAGAACGGGCTCGTGTTTCCCAATTTGGACTACTGGTCAATCTGCAAGCCGTTGAAGCAGATGATAAGGGAGTGCGGGATTACTAAAAACATTCCATTCAAGGAAACACAATGCTTTTGCTATCTAACTGAAAATTAAATAGTTCTCTTGTTATTTTTATTTAATAGGTAACTATTTAGAAACGAGCGAAATTCAGCGGCTTGTTTCATCTTGCATACATTCAAAGGACGTTTTTGTTATGCAAAAATAAGGTTTTCAAGTGAGAAAAACAAAATATCCTTAGGCTTTATCTCCTAAAAACTACCAGTAATGGGGGGCTGGAAAACAATCCTCCTTTTGAAGATATTTCTCTTCTTTTATGTACATATCCGCGTATGCTTTGCGGAACAAATGTCTTTTTCTATTATTAATATTCATCATTTCCTTTTTTGCCAAACGCATCTTACTATCAGGTCTGTCCTTTTTTCTATAGTTGTGTCCCTGGCATAAGACTGTCCTGCCGGGTTACGGGTATGGAAGTGTTCCTCTTCCCCTTTGTCTGGCGGTTGCATCTCAAAGGTTCATCCCGGGCAAGGCAGCCGGTAACACAAGCAGGGCGGTCCGTCGGAGTCCACGTAATAATTTCACATTTTCTGTGTTTCTTTCTGTAAGGCTTCCTTCAGCGTCTGCTTGTCCAGTGTTTTCTGTTTCGACATGAGCAGCTGCAGGGCGCAGCGGCGCACCACGTTGGTTATGGAAGGAAAGGTAAAAATAATAAAAGAATTGATTCGCTTCAATAAAAATCCAGTTTTTTTCATATCGGACATTATACCTTTGTTGTTTCGGGTATATTAAAAGGCGTGCCATAAGAAACTTTACAAAAGTATTAGGACACAAAATCAATCTTTTCTATGCAGATATATGCTGAACTGATTAACCCAAAGGTCGGAGAAGATACGGACAAAATTTTCGATAAGATTAGTTTCATATATCGCTTAGCTAATTAGAAATGTATTCTACATAGAGATACACTTGGCACAAAAAACATCGTAAGATATATAACTTGATGCAATCCTTTCCGCACAGCCATGCAAGCGTCGGAACAAACAGGCGGGATATTTGACGTAACTTGTGCACCGCTTATCAACCTGTGGGGATTTGGCTTTACAAAGTTTGACAGCATCACTCCGCAACTCGTAGACAGTATCCGCCACTTTGTAGGCTTCCGAAAAGTGCGTTTACAGGGCAACCGTGTGATGAAAGACGATCCCCGCATCCTGCTCAATTTCTCGGTGCTCGGCGGCGGTACTATCTGTAACATAATCGCGTGTTTGTTCGACCGCAAAGGCATATCGAACTATATGATAGACATCGGCGGCGAAATGATAGCGAAAGGAAAGAACCCGCAAGGGTGGAATTGGTGCATTGGCATTGTCAGACCGAAGGATGACAGTACCGGAACAAACTCCGAGCTTGAACAAATTGTGCAACTGTCGGAACGGCTGGGACTCGCAACTTCCGGCAACTACCGTAATTTCTATCTGAAAGATGGAAGGAAATACGCTCATGCCATCAATCCGATAACAGGATATCCGGTTCAAAAGGATATATTGAGTGCTACAATTATTGCCCATCAGTGCATGCTTGCTGATGCCTATGCAACGGCCTTTATGACGTTGGGGAGCCGCAAAGCCCGTCAGTTGTAGAAAGAGCATCCGGAAATTGACAATTTCATTATCTATACGGACAGTTGCGGAAACTACCGGACAGAGTACTCGCCGCGAATGAAAAGGTATCTGGCAGATTAATGTTTTCTATATTCCTGCGGAGTAGAGCCGGTGAACCGTTTAAAGAATTGGGTGAAGAACGCCGTATTTTCAAATCCCAGCGAATGGGCCATCTCCTTTACGAACATATACGCAATTACTTCGGCGTGAAAGTGACAAAGGGAGTCGCTTTCCAGTTTATGGTGAACAACCTGTTGAGCAAGGAGTGCGGCTATCGTTCGATAACATTCATGGTGAAATTGGATATTACTTTTTAACAGTAGAAGGATAATAACCAGGAGCCGTAATGGAGAGATTACTTTCGTTACGACTCCTTTCGCATGCCGTCTGCATGATTTTAACGTCTCAACTCTCTTATTCACAGTCGTTAGACCATGTGTAGCCATGTGTATCGCATTCCACATCATTGTAGAAAAAATGCCCATCAGACATTTGCATTATGCAATATGAATAATTCATAAGGGTCTGTTTTACAGCAATATGATAAATATCCATTTATTTGGCACGGTGATTGTCTATTCTTTAGCGTAAGACGATAAGATGTTTAACAATTTAATAATTAGCATTATGAAAAAGGTATTGTTTGCAGTAGCACTGGTAATGGGATTAGGTAGTTCAGTAGCATTCGCTAACAACATGGCATCAGATGTTGAAATCGTTGCAATGGTGAACGAGTTTAAACCGATTGATATAAAGGAACTCCCGCAGGCAGTTCAGGACGCCATCAAGAAAGACTATGCTGAATCCACCATTAAGGAAGCAGCCGTAGAAGTGGCAGAAGATGGCGTAAAGACTTATAAAGTAACTTTGGTTGATGCCGTCGGAACCGAAAGCGTTGTGTTTTTCAACGAAAAAGGTGAAATGCTGAAATAATTCTGAATGGTTATTTAGGATAACAGTTACATTTGCACATAAAATAAACAAGGCTGTCTCAAATAAACTTTGGGATGGCCTTTTTTGTGTCTGCAAAAAATCGGGTAAGCCCTAACTTCGCTCAGCCAGAACTTGCCCATCTCCCTAATTTTTTGTATCTTAGGGCATCAAGTAAGATATCCCAAAGATAATGTTTAAAAGTTACACATCCAACGATAATCTGCTTTTACCTCCATGTTTAGGCGATTTTATTCCCCGGAACGATCCGGTCCGGGTTGTTCACCGCATCATTGAACAGATAAACCTTGAAGCACTTTACCGTAAGTATTCCCCTAAAGGCTGTTCTGCGTACCACCCACGCATGATGCTTCAGATTCTTGTCTATGCATTTGCGTAATATCTATTCCAGCCGTCGCATAGAAGAGTTCTGTCGTAATGACATACGCTTCATGTGGCTTACCGGCAATGTAACTCCTGACCATAATACCATCAACCGTTTCCGCAGCAGCCGGCTAAAGGATGTGCTGAAGACGATATTTGCAACCATTGTAAAGTTTCTCGTGGCGGAAGGTTTTGTAAGTCTGGATGTGGCCTGTACTGACGGGACGAAGATGGAGGTGAACGCCAACCGTTATACGTTCGTCTGGGGGGCAAATCTATACATACCCGCATATCCAGAATCGCGGAACAGCTTGAGGAGATATGGCAATACGCCGAGTCCCTCACCAAGCAGGAACTGCGTGATTCCGCTCCGGTTGCCTATCAGGATATCACCCCGGAGAAAGTGGAAAAGGCACTCGGGCAGATAGATGATGCCCTGAATGGAGTGGATGCTGACAAGAAGATGAAAGCGAAGGTAAGACGTGTAAGGAAGTCATGGCCTGAACAGCTCAAGAAATATGAATCGCAGGGAAAGATACTTGACGGACGTAACAGCTACTCAAAGACAGACAATGATGCTACTTTCATGCGCATGAAAGATGACCATATGAAGAACAGACAACTCAAACCCGGATACAATCCCCAGTTCAGTACCAATAAACAGTTCATTCTGAACTATACCATCCATCAGTGTTGGGCGATACCTCCACCTATCCTCTGCATATGGATGATTTCCATTCCCTCTACGGCAGATACCCTGACGTGTCTGTCTGTGATGCCGGATACGGAAGTGAAGAGAACTATCTGTATGCTTTCAGACATGGCATTGAAACCTTTATAAAGTACAATTATTTTCATAACGAAGAAACCGACGGCATGTATTGTCCTACGGGACAGAGAATGGAAAGACTCTCCGATGCAAGGCGGGTAACAAACAACGGTTTTGTGCAGACCATATCAAGATACAAGGCACGTAACTATAAGGGCTGCCCGTTAAGATGCCGGTGCTACAGAAGCCGCTCGGAAAGGATTGTACAGGTAAATCACCGTCTGAGGAAAATCAAGGAAAGAGAACGTGAAAAGCTACTCTCTGATGAAGGTCTGAAATATCGCAGTCAGCGACCACAGGATGTGGAAGCCGTATTTGGAAACCTCAAGAACAACAAGCACTTCAAGAGGTTCCATCTTCGTGGATTTAAGAAGGTTGAAATTGAGTTCGCCCTGCTAGCCATAGCATATAATCTTGCAAAAGTAGCCTCTTAGGAGGCTTATGGCAACGAAAAAGCAGTTTGAAAGGATGAAATCTTCAAAAGTAAGTTTGTAAACACCTCTTTTGAGACAGCCTCTCCTTTTTTAGTAAATTTGTATCTGTCTAATTTTTAAGCCCCTATATCCATACTCAATCTAACCAAACATCGCATGAAGTGGTACTGCTTCATCCAAATGCAACTGATAGGCACGTTCGTACATTATTTTGTGCTTGATTGTATCGTTATATCCATTGCAGCCATTATCTGTAGTCCATTTGTATCCATGACCCATTACAGACAGGCGTTGTTCAGTATGACTTATTTTTCCTCCCTGGTGTTTTTTATGGAGTATACATTGTGCATTTTGCGGCACCGGCCAAATATCCGGATAGAGGCATAAACCGTGCACGATGGAAATATATTTTTTCATTCTACGGTTTGTGGGCTCCGTGACCATTTTCCCTTATATGTTAACCTATATGTATTGGGATACGAATATTGTCCATGCCATTATCCTCCTTTACATTTTTATTATTGTCAAATAGATAAGATACTCACGGAAGAGTGGGTTATGGCCTATACTGCCTGCGGCATCATGGTCTGTTTTTCTGCTTGTACTATATAGAGCTTAATGTACAGCTTGAGGATTTCAAAAAAATTGTGACGGGCTTTGGCAGGCAGTAATTCTAAGACTTTTAATGAAGAAAAATTAAGCCACCCCTTAAAAAAGGAGATATTTCCTTTGAAAGAATTCATTTCTTTTATTACATTTGTATTAGTCTTTTAAAAATAGAAGATTTATAGTAAAGCGTTAAGGCATTATCCAAGTTCAGGAAATCCCCAATTTCGAAACAACAATTGGATAATACATTGGACGCTCCACGTACTATTTATATAGATTTTTGTTATATATAGGCGTGGGGCTTTGTGTATTATATGTTGTTGAGTATGGGGATACTTCTGAACGGTAATACCAAAGTTCCCACGCTTAACTTTATATAAACACAACTCCAGGGAACAGGGTTGGCTTATTATAAACATTATGAAAGCAACTTGTTTTAAAAGCGAGACAACTGTCTCCAACGACTTCCCCCCCTTCGTTTGTTACTGTCTTTTGTGGAATATTCTATCCTTTCATTTCCATCCTGTCTCTTTCGGGACATACCGTTCATTATCATACAAATTACATGCCAAGACACTTTTCTGCCTTCTCCTTCTATGGTACTAGATAATAGTAACTCCCCCTGTCACACAGAGGAAGAACTTTGGTTGCAGGTACTTTCTCTATCAAGAGAGTTGCAGGACTGTAAAGCTAGTCTGCACCATAATACTTTGGACTGTATTTCCGATAAGATTGAAGGAATAGAAAGAGAACTGGATATCTTATTGGATATTCTGCAAGGAAGAGAAGACAAAAAGACACCATAGCGCTATTTTTTGTGACAATTTGTCTATGCGGATAAGTATCCTATTATTTAAGCCTCGTTTAAGAATTCCGTTTTATGGGTTACCCACAATCGAATGGAATTTTTATATACAGGGAATAACACATAATATTAGTAATGGATTTTCAATATTCAGAGTGATAATGGATAAACGAATAGAAAACGCCATGAATGAGTTGATCAATACAGAAATATGGTCAACCGGTTTATACCTGTCATTGCAGGTCTATTTTGAAGATGAACGGCTTCCAATACTTAGCTCCTGGCTAAACTCCCAAGCACAGGACAATATGAACAAGGTTTATCAGATGATGAATCGGATATGCCATGATGGAGGATGTGTTGCAATCAATGAAATGAAACGGGATACACATGAATGGACAACGCCATTGAATGCCCTGAATGAATTGCTTGAACACGAGCAGTACATATCATGTCAGGTAAACACATTTCTCATATTATGCCGGAATGTGAACATGTCCTTCCATTCTTTCATCAGCGGGCTGTATGCAGACCGTATATATGTAAGTACGGTATTTATGGAATTATTACGTATCCTCGCCAAGGAAAACGAACGGAGACTACCTTATTTTTGACGGTATGGATTTAAGATTGATATTCTGCAAAATTTAATATTGCAGAATGCTATCTGGTATGTTTTTTGCGATATAATAATCGACAATAAAATATATGTCATCATGGATATATTTGTATATATAACATTGTGTTTCACTTCGCTATTCACCTTGATGGACCCGCTTGGAGTGATGCCGGTATTCCTGCAAATGACTGATGGAATGGATACGAAAGAACGCAGATGTATCGCCTTGAAAGCATGTACCATTGCATTTATCATATTAGTCCTTTTTACATTATCGGGCAGGTTCCTGTTTCATTTTTTCGGCATCTCAACAGACGGATTCCGGATTGTGGGAGGTATCATCATCTTTAAAATCGGATATGATATGTTGCAGGCACATTTCACCCATGTGAAACTGAATGAAACTGAACGAAAAGAATATTCCAAAGATATAACCATCACACCTCTTGCCATTCCGATGTTATGCGGTCCGGGAGCGATTTCCAGTGGAATAACATTGATGGAAGATGCTTCGGAATATACTTTCAAAATAGTATTGCTTGGCGTAATCGCTTTGGTCTGCATTCTTTCATTCTTTATTCTGTGCGCGTCCACCCAGCTTTTAAAAATCTTGGGAGAGACGGGAAACAATGTAATGATGAGACTGATGGGACTTATTCTGATGGTGATCGCCGTGGAATGTTTTATCAGCGGGATACGTCCGGTATTAATTGAAATTTTGAAACAAGCCCATGCTTGTTCTTAAAGAAGAGAGATAATTTGGATTTATTATTAACATTAAAAGTTTGATTCGTCATGACTGAAAAATTGCAAAATGCCCTGAATGAGCAAATCACAGCAGAATTATGGTCTGCCAACCTGTATTTATCGATGTCTTTTTATCTGGAAAGAGAGGGCTTTTCCGGAATGGCTCGCTGGATGCAGAAACAATCTGCAGAAGAGATCGGGCATGCATATGCCATTGCTGAGTACATGATTAAGCGTGAGGCAACCCCGAAAGTGGACAAGGTCGATGTGGTTCCACAAGGTTGGGGTAACCCTGTTGAAGTATTCGAACATGCTTTGGAGCATGAAAAACATGTTTCCAAACTGATTGATGAATTGGTACAGGTAGCATCCGAAGAGAAAGACAATGCCACTCAGAACTTCTTGTGGCAATTTGTTCGTGAGCAGGTAGAAGAAGAAGCGAATGTACTCAATATTGTTAGTCGGCTAAGGAAAGCCGGAGACAGTGCTATCCTTTTTATGGATGCAAAACTGGGTGAACGGGAGTCATAAACCAGAATAATCAATAAAAATAAATAAGATGAAAATAGTAGATTTATTGGGAGGACAGGCTGAGTACTACCTGAACCATACATGTAAGACGATAGACAAACAACTTATCCATATTCCGGGACCGGATATGATAGATAAGGTATGGATGAATTCCGACAGGAATATACGCACCTTGGAGAGCCTACAAGCCCTGTACGGGCACGGGCGTCTGGCCAATACCGGGTATGTCTCCATCCTGCCGGTGGATCAGGGGATAGAACATTCTGCAGGAGCGTCTTTCGCCCCCAATCCGCTTTATTTCGATCCCGAAAACATCATAAAGCTGGCCATTGAAGGAGGATGCAACGCCGTGGCATCCACATTCGGAGTTCTGGGAGCTGTGGCACGTAAGTACGCCCATAAGATTCCTTTCATCGTGAAGTTGAACCATAACGAGCTGTTGACTTATCCGAACAGCTACGACCAGGTAATGTTCGGTACGGTAAAAGAGGCATGGAACATGGGTGCTGTAGCTGTCGGCGCTACCATTTATTTCGGTTCGGAACAAAGCCGCCGCCAGATAGTAGAAGTGTCACAGGCTTTTGAATATGCCCACGAACTGGGAATGGCTACTATTTTATGGTGCTATTTGAGAAACAGCAGCTTCAAAAAGGATGAAACCGACTATCATGCCGCTGCCGATTTAACAGGACAAGCCAACCATATCGGGGTTACCATCAAAGCCGATATCGTGAAGCAGAAGCTCCCATCCAATAACGGCGGTTTCAAGGCTATCGGATTCGGAAAGACAAACGAGCGTATGTATTCGGAACTGACCACTGACCATCCGATAGACCTTTGTCGTTATCAGGTGGCGAATGGCTATATGGGACGTGTCGGATTGATCAACTCGGGCGGGGAATCCCATGGGGAATCCGACCTGCATGATGCCGTCGTAACGGCAGTAGTAAACAAGCGTGCAGGTGGTATGGGGCTGATCAGCGGTCGTAAGGCTTTCCAGAAACCGATGAAAGACGGAGTTCAACTTCTGAACACCATTCAGGACGTATATCTGGATTCTTCAATAACCATTGCATAAAGGAGAAGTATCCATGAAAAGAATAGTGTTATTACGTCATGGCGAAAGCCTATGGAACAAAGAAAACCGTTTTACCGGATGGACGGACGTGGATTTAAGCGAGAAAGGAGTCGAAGAAGCCTGCAAGGCAGGCGATGCATTACGGGAGGCCGGATTTTCTTTTGAGGCAGCTTACACTTCTTACTTGAAACGTGCCGTAAAAACGTTGAACTGTGTCCTGGACCGGCTGGATGAAGACTGGATTCCGGTTGAAAAGACCTGGCGGCTGAACGAGAAGCATTACGGCATGCTTCAAGGACTGAATAAGAGTGAGACGACGGTCCAATATGGTGAAGAACAAGTACACATCTGGCGAAGAAGCTATGACGTGGCTCCCGCTCCGGTAGGCAAAGATGATCCCCGTAATCCGGGCATGGATATCCGCTATGCCGGTGTGCCAGATAGGGAACTTCCCCGTACGGAATCCCTGAAAGATGCTATTGGGCGTGTCATGCCTTACTGGGAATGCATCATCTTTCCCGCATTGATGTATAAGGACAGCCTGCTGGTAGTCGCCCATGGCAACAGCCTGCGCGGAATCATCAAGCATCTCAAAGGGATTTCCGATACGGATATTTCCAACCTGAACCTGCCTACGGCGGTTCCTTATGTCTTTGAATTTGACGACAGACTGGTTCTTGTCAAGGACTACTACCTTGGAAACCCGGAAGAGATACGGAAACGGACAAAGGCTGTAGCCGAACAAGGTATGATCAGACGATAAAAGTCAGTCAATCAGACTGGATTGTATTGTCTTTTTGAATATTTTATTTATTAACAATTAAAAAAGGAGGTAAAAATGGTACCTGTAAAAACAAACTCAAACTGGTTGCCGAGTATTTTTAACGATTTCTTCGAGAATGAGTGGCTGGCAAAAACGGGAGTTACGGCTCCTGCCATCAATGTCATTGAGAATGACAAGGACTACAAGGTTGAAATGGCGGCTCCCGGAATGACAAAGGATGATTTCAAGGTGAATGTTGACGAGAACAACAACCTGACAATCTGCATGGAAAAGAAAGAAGAGAAGAAGGAGG